>SKEY01000168.1_pt1 | contig 117354 bp, 93 predicted proteins | sample 4843871 | NCBI WGS metagenome assembly SKEY01 (sample SAMN11008797, study PRJNA524170) | human gut metagenome | biome: Human fecal sample; material: Feces; isolation source: fecal sample from pouch patient p36 | host: Homo sapiens | place: Israel: Tel-Aviv | collected 2016-12-04
AAAGAGGGGGAGAGGGGGGATGTCTGACAACTGTCTGACATATGTCCGACAACTGACTGACGCTTGTCTGACAACTGACTGACAGCTGACGGACAACCGTCTGACACGGCATCTCCGGGCCTCGCAACCCTCACAGGAGGAGCCGGAAACTTAGGCTCGCTCCTCTGCCTCACGCCCCACTCCGTAATCGCCAGATACCGTCCTCCCTCCGCATCATACCTCACGACCATCCCGGCAGCCTCCAGCTCACACAGGGCCTGTTCCACCTCATCCACGGACAAATGCACCCGGCAGGAAAAACACTTGCTCAGCACCCACTCAGCGTCCCCGTAAAACCTCCCTGCGCTATCCGCAGCCATCCTCAGCCGGACATACACACGTTCCCCGGTAGAGCTTAACTCATCCATCTCCACCTCTTGGCACCAGTCTCTTATTTCCCTGCGCGGCATCGTCAAAGTCAGTTGGAGTTGTAATTCATAACCACTTGATGGTGCAGACTGTGTTGCGGCTTTTGACCCAGTGGAACCATGCGTAAGCCATAGCTCCCGCCTTGTAACGGGAGAAATCACCATTTTTCGCACAAATCCGCCGCTCTGAAAACACCCACACATCCGCGGGTGGGGTATCGTTAAATAACCTCTTGCGGCTCTGACCCTCTAAAAATGACAATTTCAGCAGCATCCAGACATTAGCCCCCGGCTTGACAACCTGTAGAGCCCTCTCGACGAATTCACGGGCTGTGGCATAGGGCGGATTGGTCATGATGTCCACGTCACCCATAGGTGCGCCGTCAAACTCCCAAAGAAAATCCTGAAGACAGGAATCAGGGCATCCCCGGTCAACAATATCGGTTGCGTACACTTCGTGCCCACGTTCACGCAGGACGTTGACGATATGACCAGCCCCACAGGCCGGTTCCCATACATGTTTCCGTAGTGGTGCGCCGGCATTGAGCAAATCCCTAACCATAGCCGGGTCTGTTGCATAGTAGTCTTCCCGTTGCCGTTCTTCGGAGGTGTGATTGGATGCGCCCAGCAAGGCTCCTAACGTCCTTTTGTTGCCTGTCCAGTCCTTCATTTCTCTTTATCTCCATCCTTCTTTCTCTTCCGCCCGCAACAACTTATTAACGGCTCCTGACGGAGTGGAACTGTAGTGTCTTTGCTCTGTCCAATTCCAAGGACGCCTGATTGCGCTCCATTCGTGGATTCCTTCCTGCGTAACGTAGATATTGGTTCCCTTGGCCCTCATTTCGTCGTGGCTCCGGGAATAGACGAATTCATAGTTCTTGTTCATGCCGGCAATTCTCCGTTGGTTACTCTGTCCCTTACTTCCATCTTGGAAATCCCCATGGAGATCATCACCTGCTCCATATCGACTTTCTGAAACGCCTTCTTCCTGCCGCCGGGCTTGCCGATCAGCTTCTGCCCCTGTTCATTTTCATCTTCCCATTCCTCGACTTTTACATACTCCCCATTCTCTTTTTTGGGAAATAAATCATGAGCCAGAATAAAAGCGGAAGCGAACTTCTTTCGGAACCGGGCCTGTTCGGCTTTAATCCGCTTGCGCTTCAAAATGCAAAACCTCGCACCATGTTCACCGATAACCTCCGCATCAGACCAGTACTTCAAATTTTCCTTGTACTTGTTATTGCCCTTCTTAAACTCCTTCCGGAAATGGGGCAACAGCATATCATACATAATCATGGCCCTGACGTAATCTTTCCGGGAAACTTTTAGATACACTGTCTTGAAATACGATTTGTATTCATAAGAACCGTAGGAACCCCGGCACACCGCCGCAATCTGGGCGACCAGCTTCATTTCCATCTGGTTTTTATACTCCATCTCAAACTCGCCGATTATTTCATCATTGAAATCATCTTCGCCGAAACCGTGTGCCCGGCAAATGCGTTCAAACGCCACTCTTGCGGATTCTTTTTCTCCGTCTATTCCCTCCTGAACAAGGGCGTAAATCTTTCTGGCTTTCTCAAAAGCCTTTTCCCGCTCAGTCATTGTCCTGTTCCTCCTTTCTCGGCTCCCAAAGCCGTTGGTCATCGTGTAGGTAACATTCCCGGCAAGGATATTGCTTGGTCAAGAGGTCATGATACTTGCAATTAGGGCAATCCCGTTCGGCTATCGGCACAAACGCCCTGCACGCGGCCCTCTTCTGCCAAGCGTTAAGCACAAGCTCATGTTGATGAGTCTCGTTTCTGGCTTGCCTTAAAAGTTTTTGGCGAGTTTTCCCGGGCAATGCTTTGACGGTCGATCTGATACCCTTGTGAGTTAAAACAACCTGTTCCCAAGCTCCGCCGTACTCAAAAAAGGCTTTCTGTTCAGGCGTCAGCTTCATAGGCCCTCCTTCCCCTGTGCAAATGCCATCTTGTCGATCTGCGGTGAACCTGTCATCAGCTCGCTCAGGCAAACCAGTTTATACCCGGCATTCCTGACTGATTCGGAGCTGTTGATCAGATCCTCCATCTTCTTCCGGGTGCCGGCTCCAAGCAGTAGTGACTTACCCCAGCAATCCACAAGCAGGGCATAAGCCGGAAATGCCGTTGTTTTCAATTTGGTAAACCTTGCCAGTCTCTTCCTCCATCTTCGGGACTGCCGGGATAACTCCACGGCTTCATCCAGAGACTTCGGCACGCGCTTTTCAATCTCATTCACGCGATTCCAAAGCATGGCCAGCAGGCGCCGCTTGCGCAAGATGTAACTTTGCCGGACAACCGTCTTTGGTGCCGCCTTTGTCCTTCTTACGGACTTTTTCTTTTTTATCGTTCCAGACTTCATGGGGATTATTCGATTTCTTCAAGGTTGTTTATGGCACTTGTTATGCATTCACAGGCTTCCTGCATGGAGTAAATGGCATTGTATGATTGCTCTATGCGGTTGAGCATGTTTTCCGGGAGGTTATCTTTATACTCTTCTTCTTCCTCCATGATCGTTTCCAGCTTTTCAAGGAGGTTTTGGGGGTTGTCATGCAGATCTTCCAACTCTTTGCGGCGTTGTTTATTCATATTCTTTCTTGTTAATTGTTAATCGTTTTTACTATTCTTCACAGTCGTCTGCTAGCTCCCAGTCTTGACAATAATCATTTAAGCTTTCAGGAGTGTTAAACAATCCGTATGTGTAGCAAAAAAAATCTCCTTCATTGTTAATGCAATTTCTGCAACACGGCTTGAAAACAAATTCCTTTTCATTCTTTTTTGTTTGAGGGAATTTTTTCTTAGAAACAGAAAAAAGCTTTTTGATGGATAAGAGGATGTTAATCATTACTGTTGGTTTCCGGTTTGTGTTCTTCCTCCCTTCTGGTTCCCCAGGTGCAGCCGTCCTTCTCCGGGTCCACGTACCAGTGCCCATCCGTTCCCAGGAGGTCGCATTCATGCTGTTTCCCCTGTTGGCGGAGATGGGGCCGGGAGGGTCGGCATCGTTTACAATCCCGGCACATGGTCCAATGTTCCGCCGCCCGCAGGATGTTCCCGGCGTCTCGGATGGTGTAATATGTGAAACTGCCCTGGGAGCCGTGCCACTCCCTCATGCTGGTTTCATGGCGGCGGGCGTCAGATTCGTTGGCGTAAGTGAAATACCTTGCCCCCGCACCGGGTATGATCGCCACGGATATGTACCGGGCGGCCTCCCAATAAAATGTGTTCTGCATCATTGCTGGCCCTCCTTCCTGTTAAGCTCCCATGGCCACAGAATCACATCATCCTGCCGCACGGGGTCAGGCGGCCCGGAAACCGTTTCCAGATAAAGAACACCCCGGCCCGCATTTTTCCCAATGATCCTTCTAGCCCGCCGTTCCCCGAAAAGTTTCACCTTGTCCCCCGGCCAGACCCTCATGATAGGCGGAAACTTGGAAACAAGCTTTTCCCAGTCCTTCCAGCAGTTTTCTTCTCCGTTTGGGTAAGATCCAGCAGAAGTGCATAATCCGCAATTACACTGAATTAAATCGGATTCTCCATCTCCGCATCCGAATTCAATATATTCTGGCATTTCCCCGCACAGCGGACATAAAAGCTTCTTCATTTCAATTCTCCGTTAATCGTTAAAACCTTGAACTTAATCACCCACACCCACGGATTCATTTTAGACGATCCGGCTCCCTTTAATTTATCCCACAGGGAAAAGTAAGACATCCGGGCAAAAATGTGCCCATTGGATTTCCCTGAATAATCCTTCCATAAGTGGGCATCAGTTATTTCGTCGTGCCAGACGCTTTCAATGCCCTCCATTTGGGCATCCTGCGGTGTAATGTCTAACAGCCGCTCAATTCTTACTTCTGTAATTTCCAACAAAATCCGCGCCGCTTTCCGGGGCATCTGGCCGTTTTCTTTCACCCACAGTCGATCACCCGCTTTCCCGTAGGGGCATCTTACCCACGGATTAAAATCATCATCCGGTTCGTCATTGCAGACAGCCAGCCATAAGCCGGGTTTGACTTCGACGAATTCTGGAATCTCCCAGCCTCTTTCTTTCAGGTGCTCCGGGAAATCATTAAACCGGTTCAGGCCGCGCGTGCGGCGCGTCTGGTTCTTGTACTGGCCGGGCATGCTGTATTCCTGTAGTAACGCCCTGATCATGTCCGCGCTGAACAGAATGGGCCGTTCTTTCACATTGTTATTCATGGTCTTGGTTCTTGGTTGTTTCGGAATCTTCCAAAATTCGGTAAATCCTTCGCAGACTGTACAGCGGACGCCCCACCTTCTGGTGCGGTTGCTTCATGGATCGCTTAATCTCTGGATGCTGCTGGGCCGTCCGGTGAAGCCATGAATCACTACGCCCCAGCACCGCACGGGCCACCTTAGCACTCACCCAATCCTGCCCACTCTCCACCTTCACCTGTACCCCGGCAGCCTTATCCTGCCCGCCTCCCGTTGCAGCCAACCGTTCCACTACTTTCGCGGCCAGCAAATCCAGCACGGCATCCGCAAACAAAATCTTGTTAAAATCATCAGCCGCAGACATAAACACCTCCAATCAACACAAAACACGCCACTACCCCAATCCCCCACAACCACCCTCTCACCCGGCAGCACCTCCCCGGAGTACCATACGCCCGCATGCAAGGCCTGCCTCCCCAAGGCAAATCACCCATCCTCACCGGGAGCACCCTTCCTGCGGAGGGAACCAAAGGACACCATGCCCTCTCATCCCTCCGCAGGCTGGGCTTGATGCTCTCCTCATCCTGCGCCAGAAAATGGCCTCCCGGACAGGGATTAGCCCCATGCCAGCCATCATCTTCAATTACACCCATATCATTCAGTTGTTGGTTGTTGTTCTTGGCCTCCACCTTGGAGCCGGGAGATAAAATCTTTTCAATAAAAAGGACTGTGACTGTAATCCCATCCCAGCAACATCAACTCCTCTAACATCGCCTCTTCCAACTCCTCCAATCCTTCAACCTCCTCCATCAAATCCATCATGCCACAGTCCCTGCTTTCTCTTGCTCATCCATTTTTGAGGCCAACCCTCTCTCCAACAGAACTGCCGCCTGCTGACTCACTAACCTCCGTTCATCTCTGGCAGCCGATTTCACTCTCCTCCACAACCTCACAGGAAGCACCACCTGAACGGCCTTCATCAATTCTCCGTCTACCTCGTATTCTGTACTATTCATAGTCATTTTCTCTTTCAACTCTTTCAGGTGTTGCTACACCTCTAGTTAAAAAAACTTTACACTTTTACGCTTAGAATTATTTGCTGGTGTTGCTACACCTTGCAGCAAAAAAACACATTGCGCAGAACAGCTCAACTTGGTTTTCTTTGCAAGTTTAACAATTTTAAGCCATGTACCAACCGGCAACTCAACACTTACCAGTTTTTTTTCTTCGGAGTTCTTGGGCAATTCGTTCATAATCTTCAGCGTCTAATTCAATGTTAGCAGTTTGATGGACCAGATAGGCAGTCAGAATCTCACTCATAGACAAACCAAGAGCATCCGCATACTTGCGGAATTTTTCGTACAACTCCAAAGTGATCCAGAAGCGCATCATCTTTTTATCTGCTTGTCTCTGGTTTGGCATACGCGAACAATACCTCAGGTGTTGCTACACCGTCAATATCATTTTTCATTTTTTTCTCATATTTTTCTAACCACCCTTCCTAATTACTCTTCTACATCAAAGGAACTGCTCACCATAAATATCTGAAATCACTGCAAGACGACCTCATCACCCTGTAAGCCATAAAAGCAAACCAGGCCGTCGTTGCTCCAGACACAAAAGAAACCGGGAAAACCATATTCCCTATACCCAACTCATACTCCAAAAACCCGCCATAGCCAGCCATGAGCACCCAGGACACAACACCAGCCACAACGGAAAAAAACACTCCGAACCCCTTCTCCCTGAACAAATGCAAAACAACAGGAACACACAGGGCGACAGCCAATTTAACCATATAACACACCAACGCAATCACTCCCCAATACAAGGACTTCACGCTAAACGCGGAAAACAAAGAAGAAACAACAATAACAAAACATAACACTTTGAACCTGCACGAGAAAACAAGAAAAGACTCAGGCTTTCTCTCATCACCTCTGCTTACTTCCTCCTCACCCTTTTTCACAACAGGCTGCTCCTCATCCTTACAGTCCTCATTACCCTTCCCAGCCAGCTCAGCAAAGCGCAGCACCTCATCCCTGATCACCCATGGGGCTTTCTTTTCTACACTTATTAAAAACTTCCCGGACGTTAGCATCTCTAAAACATCCGGCATACTCCCTGTCACGAAACTCCTCATCAAATAATCCAACTCCATTGTAAAAACAGGGTTTATACCGACTTTATCCACCAGCCTTGAATCATAGCTATCCACCCCATTCTTCAAACTGTACTGCACCAGACACACAAACCTCGCCACTACCTCTCTCAACTCCTTACCTATTTCAGGATAATAAACCGAATATCTTTCCTCCAGTAACTTCTCAACCCTCTCATCTCCTCCCATGTTACCCCTCATCGCCAAGCAAACCTCAAGCCGCACACATCTCTCCACCTCATACAAAAAATCCGCATACACCTTTTTGAAAACAGAATCAGGAAACAGAGAAGCTATACATCTCCCCTTATGCTGAGCAAAACACAAAGCATGCGCATACAAAAACGCCATCAGCTCAAACCTCGCCACATCCCAATCCCACACAGGCACAGGAAAAGCAGATAACAACTCTGCCTTCTTCCAAACCTCTTCAAAATCCTTCTTAAACTCCTCGGAAATCAACGCCATGATTGACGCAGCAAGCGGCCAATCCCGGCGGGTAATCTTATGGGCAGCAGCTTTCTCCCCTCCATCGCAATCCTCCCCTGCCTTCTCCAAACCTCTTACCTGTTTCCTCAACGCAACATTCTCCCTCCTCAACTTCTTCAATTCATCATTAACGTTATACAACTCCTTCTCAAACTCGTAATTTTCATCCTCTACTCCATCTGTAGACCATACCTGCATATCTACAAACCTCTTCACCCCTTCCCTACTTTTAGAAGCCAAACGCGCGCTGACAGGATTCACATACTTACCACTGGGCCGCACACAAATCGTAATACATTCCTCCCCCTTTCCGCCTACTGAACACATACCATCACAATAATTATAATTTAAATCAAATAAAGAAAAAACTTTACAACTCCGGCAGCTTCTCCAACGCTTTCTCCGTCGCCTCCGCTCCAAACTTAATATACCCGGCATGCACGGTGGCGGAAGAGTGCCCTACAATCTCCTGCACCATCGCAGGCACTACCCCGGCATCATGCAGCATCGTTGCCACCGTATAACGTAAAGAGTGGAAAGACAGCTCATTCTTCACCCTTCTCTTTCCGTCTCTGGCCGGAGTTAATTTCCTGTATCTTTTCCCGGCCAATCGTGGATCACGGTCAATCAAACCGGCATCAAACAACATCCCGGAAAACTCCGCTGACAACCTGCCGCTCCCTGACCGCTCATACATCCCGGCACGGGACGGATGAACAAACACAGCATCCTCTCCACAGACAGTTTGCCGCTCGCGCAACACTCCGGCCAAAGCCGGAACCATCGGCACCACCATCTCCCGGCCCGTCTTCTGAGTCACCAATTTCACCACTCCTTTTTCCCAATCCACAGCATCCCACCTCAGCATCGCCACATCCCCCAACCTCTGGCCGCCAAGATAAAGAGAACACAACACCATACTCCTCCACTCCTCATCACATCGCTCCAACACTCTCCGCAACTCTTCCAGCGTAAAACCGCGCCGGGCAATTCTTCCAGAATCCGTCTTTTTATCCCTCGGCAGCTCCACTCCCATTCCGGGATTCCTCTCAATCACACCCAACTTAACAGCAGCATTAAAAACAGCGCAAACCATCCCAAACTCCTTCTTCACCGTCTTGACGGCAAACATTCCGGCCAGTTCCAGCATAAAATCATTCATCATGCGGGGAGTAATACGCTCCATTGACCAATCAACCCTGTCTTCCAAAAATGTATAAAACCTGTTTGCGGCATTCCGATAATTCCGGACAGTCGCAACAGACTTCCCCTTTCTGCCCAACCCGGCAATAAAATCGCCAAACCAAGCACGCACAGTAGGAGCAGAAACCTCCTCTCCTGTCACCTCTACAGCCAACTCCCCAATCACCTTCCGTATATGGAAAACAGTCCATCCCTTCTTTGCGGCGGACTCCCACGCATCAGCCACCTTTTGAGCCAGCTTCCGCGCATCCGTCGCGGACATCCCCGCCTCCTTTAGAGCCTCCACCTTCTCCCGCTCCATACCGCTGTTTAAAAGCCTCTGAGCATCCTTCTCAGATATAGCACCCGCCGGAGCAACTTCAATCTTGGTACTATGAGTGACAAGTTTCCACTTGCCGGATGCGGTGGGCACATAAAAACAAGCATGCCAAAACCGAGATCCCTTTCTGCACCTCAAAAACGCCATGCCTGATATAGCATCATAACTAGCATCAAAAAGCAACTATTCATATCCTGTCATACCCTGTCACCTAACAAACTATTCATTAATTAACTCTCTAAAAAACAACGAAAAAGCCCGCACTTTCATTGTGCGGGCTTTTTATTCAAAAAGAAAGCTTTTGGTACACGGAGAGGGATTCGAACCCCCGACCAACTGTGTGTAAGACAGCCGCTCTACCACTGAGCTATCCGTGCGTGAGGTGGAGGGAATATATACCGGGAAAGCAGGACCGGCAAGGAGAAAATGAAAAAAATGCGTCCTCATTTCTCTGTTCTCCATGCCTGTAAAATCCGGACACCGCAAATTACAGAAAAAGGAAAGAAGGCAGACAAAGATTTCCTGTTCCTTTCCGGGAATATGTTTCCGTATTATTTCCGAAACCTGTTTCCCTACCTGACATCTACGCGCCGGAGCGCGCGGTAATGCAGGATAATGAAGAGGACGCACAATACAGCTTCGGACCAATAGAACATGTCTAACGCATCCCGACCGGAAGTGAAACCGTAGGAGTGCAGCCCCACTCCCAGCATATTGACGCCCCACCAGGCAAAGGCAATGATAACGCCGCCCACTACATTGCTGAAGTGGAGCAGCCAGGAAGACAGCCATCCGGCTTTCCGGGCATGCAATACGGTCAATTGCCACAGTACAATCATCAACGCTCCGTTTTCCTTGGGATCCCAGCCCCAGAAGCGCCCCCAGGATTCATTGCCCCAAATCCCCCCAAAAACCGTTCCCACCAGCGTAAACACCAGGGAAAAACACAAGATGCCGTAAGCCATGCGGTCCAGGGATTGTTCCGTTTTTCCACCAATCAGGCGCAAGGGGGAAGCCAGCAGGTATATATGGGAGAGCACCGCCGCCAGCAACCCGGCCGCGTACCCCAGCACAATGGTAATGACATGGGTGGAAAGCAGGAAGTTGGAGCGCAGGATGGCCACCAGGGGATCCATATGGTCCACAGCCTGGGAGGATTCATACAAAATACCCATCTGACAGGAGAAAGCCCCAAGCAAAAGCCCCGCCGCCAGTACAATTCCCTTTTTACTGAAAAGTTCCACCACAAGAGCGCAGAGAACTCCCATGCAGGCGATAAAGGCGATGGTTTCATACGTGTTGCCCACCGGGGACCTCATGGTGATGAGCACGCGGATGACCAGCGCCGCAACCAGCACTCCGGCTCCGCCCGCGCCTGTCAGCCACGCCAGGCTGAAACCTCCGGGCCGGAGAAAACGCCGCCAGAGGGGAGCGTTGGCGGCTGGGCGGAAAAGTGCGCAGAGCAGCAGACACACGAACGCCGCCACAAAAACGGCCAGGGAAACATAAAGCGGATCCAGACGGTAGTAGAAAATTTCTCTTTCCAGGCTGTGCCGCTCTCCGGCGGAGGCGGCTTCATTGGGTTGCGCCAGCTTTTCCAGCAGCAGTCCTTCCGCTTTCATCCGCAGTGCGGAAGCCTCCGCCCCTGCCATGCCGATAGCTTTGCGTTCCAGCAGGGACGCCATTGCCAAAAAGGCTCCGGCAGCTTTATCCGGGGAAGCCGTCCACAGGCGTTCTCCATCGCGGCCGGCAGAAGGAAACCAGCGTGGGAATTCCATCCGTTCCATGGCGGCAGGGTTTTCCAGCATGATCCGGGAGACAAGCATCCAGCCCCGCATCACATCAAAGTTGCGGGCAAGGGACAAAATTTCCTTCTGGGCTTCTGTCAGATTCGTTTCTCCCAGCAAACGGATTTCCCGGACGGCACGGGTCATTTCCTCCCAGCGTTCCGCAAGCTGCGCGTAGGAGTATTTTTTACGCTTGTCTTTCTGGTCCGGCAGGTGCAGGCGCCTGACCACCTCTTCCCGATTGACCAGAAAAACAGGGTATTGTTCCGCCAGTTCCGGACGGAACATGCAGTCCAGCATCCATTCCACCGGGGAGAGCTTCCTTTTCCCTTCCGGCGTATCAACAACAAAGCTTCTTTTGCCCAGTGTCCGGAGCAGATGGAAGCCCGCATAAGTAGAAACAGGCTTCAGGCGGCCGCCGTCCTGAACGGCCATGGCCCCGGCCCGCTCCACCAAAAAGGGAGACCAGGGCACATAATGTTCCACCAGAACCGGATGGACGTCAGGCCGCGCCGCCAGCATGCCGATGCCGAAGATGGCCGCTACCAGCAGGCAAATGCCAGCCAGGCGCAGACGTTTTTTTCCGCCGGGGGCGGAAACGGCCTGCAGTTCATCCGTCGCCGCCGTTCCGGCAGATGCCAGACCGGGTTTGCGGCGCAGGTATCTGCCAAAAACACAGGCAAAATGCCACAGCAGCCCTACAGCGATGATGTAGGAGGACCATTTGGGCATTTGCTCCAGGGGATTATGGGAAGCACGGAGAATGGAGATAAGCCTGCCCGGATGCAGGGAATCCTGGCCCCAGCTCATCTGGTACAGCGTCCAGCCGGAAAGGCGCAGAGGCTCATTCATGCGGATAACGGCGTCATACTGACCACCGGATTCCGGAAAAACGGTTATCTGGGATTCATAGGATTTAGGCTTGGAAGTCCCCGGATAAAACTCCGGCACAAAGCGGTTCAGGCGCAAATCAAACGGAAGGGAATACTCGTGCACCCGGTCCCCCTGGGGCAGTTCCACCTGTTCCACAGCCACCGTCATTTTGTTGCCCAGCATGATGCCGGCCAGCAGCAGCAAAATTCCCCCATGAGCCACCAGCACGCCTGCGTGCCTCCAGGTCCACCGGATACGGAATACCCCGCCTATGAGCAGGTTGGCGAACAGCAGGACACAAGTAATGCCCATGCCGGGCAAAGGCAGGGAAATCAGGGAGTTCTCCCCGCCCAGCGGTATCAGCACATAAGCCGCCCCGAAAAAAGACTCTATGGCAGCCTCCAACCCCATGGCAGAAGACAACCGCACCTGGTGCAGCGTCCCGGCAAAGGTCAGCACCAGAAGGATCAGCATCAGGGCAATGCCCAAGCCGTAGCTTCCGGCAAAATTCCAGAGGCTGCGTCCATATTTTTTCCATACCGCATCCGTTCGTTCCCTGTCCATCAGCGTAAGGCGTCCGTAGTCCAAAAAGAGGGCCGATTGCACGATCAACTCGTGAAACCGGCCCCAATCATATTCCTGGAGAAAAGGTTATTAAAAGTTATCCGCCAGTTCTTCAAAGAATGCCTGGGGATGCGCACAGGCCGGACATACCTTGGGGGCAGTGGAACCGGTATGTACATAACCGCAGTTGCGGCACTTCCACTGGATTTCCTTTTCCTTGGCAAAAACCCTGCCTTCGCGCACATTTTCAGCCAGCTTGAGATAGCGGGCTTCATGGTGCTGCTCCACGGAGGCAATCTTGCGGAAAGTTTCCGCAATGGCGGGGAAGCCTTCCCTGTCCGCTACTTCGGCAAATGCAGGATACATGTCGGACCATTCGTCATGTTCACCGGCGGCGGCGGCCAGCAGACAATCCTCCGTAGATTCCAGGGGAGCCGTGCAGACGGCGTGCGTTACTTCAATGCAAGCGTCTTTCAGCAATTTGAAAAATACCTTGGCATGTTCCTTCTCATTGTCGGCCGTTTCCAGAAAGATAGCGGCAATCTGTTCGTAACCGGCCTTCTTGGCTACGCCGGCAAAGTAGGTGTAGCGGTTGCGCGCTTCTGACTCCCCGGCAAAAGCCTTGAGAAGATTCTTTTCTGTTTCTGTTCCTTTGATGGATTTCATAAATTAGTCATCTGGTTGCGTAAACGAAAGCATCCTAATAAGACGCCGTGAAAAAACAAGCAAATATTGAATGAATCTAAAAAATGTACATATCCGGAAAAACATACGGCAGTTTCCCCATTTGGGAAAACTGTCGCCATACACGCTTCTGCTGTCCCCCCATACGCGCCGGCAGCAAAACGGCATCCCGGGAAACAGGCAGGAACCCGTACCGCAGCATCAGGCCTAAGCATGAACCGGATCATTTGACACCCCCTGTGCAAACAGTAAAATTAAACGAAAAAAAACCTTAAGCTCCACCCATGAATTCCGCCAATACCCCCTTATTGGAAACCGAGAGATTAATACTGAGAAAATTCACGGAAAATGATCTGGAGGCCCTGTTCAACATTTACAGCAATGAAGAGGTAAACACGTATTTGCCGTGGTTTCCATTAACTTCCCTGGAAGAAGCGGCGTCCCTGTTCAAAGAAAAGTACCGGGAAGTGTACAAACGGCCTTACGGGTATCATTACGCCATCTGCCCGAAAAACAGCAACCTCCCGGCAGGGTATATCCACGCAGGCACGGACGACAGCCATGACCTCGGCTACGGATTGCTTCAGGAGTTCTGGCACAGAGGCTTTGCCACGGAGGCGGCCAGGGCTGTTGTCGCCCGGTTGAAGAAAGACGGCATGCCCTACATCACGGCCACACACGATATCAGGAATCCCCGCAGCGGAGGCGTCATGAAACAGCTGGGCATGCGCTACCAATATTCTTATGAAGAGCTGTGGCAACCCAAAAATATTCCGGTCACTTTCCGCCTGTACCAGTTGAATCTGGATGGACAGGAGGATCGGGTTTATCAGGAATACTGGAACAGGTCATCCGTCCGTTTCAAAGAAACTGATATCTGAATTCCCAATACCCGGCTTCATCTTCAGGAGCTCCTTCCCGCCCTGGGAAACATGGCGGATACCTCCGCATCCGGTTATCTTTCCACCGGTTTTCCGGAGAAAGTCCTGCTCCACGGTTCTTCCAGCCTGTCCGGAACGCTTTCCAACTCCCGGAGTATTTTCTCCCGCTCTCGGGAAATCCGCTCCTGATCCGCAGAGGCCGGAACAGGCTGCTCCCCGGGCAGAGGCATCAGCCCGTCCGCCGTCCTGCCGCCGTCCGGGGCAATCGGCGGAGCAACAACCTTGCTGTCTTCATCCGTTTCCGGTTCAGGGCTGACCGGCTTCTGCTCATCCATCTTTCCGGTACTTTCCGGAACAGCCAGGTTCCGATACAGGAACACCAGGTCCCCCGCCTCCACAGCGCCGCTGCGGATATCCGCAGGAATGCGCGCACGCCCCATTCGCTCCTCCGTCACAATCAGGTTGGCGACTCTGCATTTTTCTTCCCGGCCCGGAGATTGGGAGATAAGCACGGTTCCCGGTTCATAAACATTCCCGGCCAGAGCAATCAGCACATAATGATGATTAGGATACACCTGCTCCACCTTGCCCACATATACGGGGGGAGGGGCTGCTTTCTTAACGGGCTGCTGCACCTGCTGGGAACAGGAGGCCCCCAGCACCACAAACGCCGCCAGAACAGGCAGGGAAACAATTCGTCTCATGGGGAGTTTTTTCATCGTTTCATTCCACCAGCACCTTGCGTGGACGGTTGGTATTATCCGCCGGGGCAATAATGCCGCGGGATTCCAGCAAATCCATCATGCGCGCTGCACGGCCGTATCCAATGCTCAAACGCCGCTGCAGCAGAGAGGTGCTTACCTTACGTTCCACAACAGCCACTTCCAGGCACTTGGCATAGCATTCCTCTTCCGCGTCATCCAGCGGACTGTCCGCACCTCCGCGGGAAGGCTCGTCCAGAGACTTCTGAACCTCTTCATGGAATTTCTGCTTGGCCTGGGAAGCACAGTGGGCCACCAGGGCTTCCACTTCATCGTCAGAGATAAAGGCTCCCTGCGCCCGCTCCACCTGGGCGGAACCCGGCGGCAAATACAGAAGGTCTCCCTTGCCCACCAGTTTTTCCGCCCCCTGCCTGTCCAGAATCACACGGCTATCCGTACCGCTCGCCACCTGGAAAGCGATGCGCGTCGGGATATTGGCCTTGATCGTCCCCGTCACCACCTGCCTTCTTGGCGTCTGCGTCGCCACAATAAGGTGGATGCCTGCGGCACGGGCCTTTTGGGTAAGACGTCCAATATTCGTTTCTATGTCCGCTCCTACTGTCTGCATCAGGTCCGCAAGTTCGTCAATAATAATGACGATGTAGGGGAAGCGTTCAGGAATAACTCCGTCGTCCTCCAGATCCAGTTCATCATCTTCTTCCACAGGCCATTCCCCCTGGGATTCCAGGTCTCTGGCAATGGATTCCGCCAAAGCTTCATCCACCTGCCCGTCTTCCGGTTCCTCCGTCTCTTGCGCAGGAACATCCGGCGGGCGCTTGTTGAAAGCTTCAAAGTTTCGCACACCCACCTTGGCAAAGCAATGATAGCGGTGCTCCATTTCATTCACGCACCAACGCAGGGCATTGGGAACTTTCTTGGGATCCGTCACCACCGGAACAATCAGATGCGGCAGCTTGGAATAAGGCTGCATTTCCACCACTTTCGGATCCACCAGAATAAGCCTCAGTTCATCCGGGCGGAATTTCAGGAGCATGGAGGAAATAATGCTGTTAATGCACACGGATTTTCCGGATCCGGTGGCGCCGGCCACCAACAGGTGCGGCATGGACGCCAAGTCCCCGATCACGGTACGTCCATACACGTCCTTCCCCAGCGCCAACGGAATCTTTTTCTTGGGGGAACAAAAAGCGGGATCCTGCAAAAGTTCCCGCAGGGGAACGGCCACCTTCTTCCGGTTGACGATTTCAATACCTACCGTATCCTTGCCCGGAATGGGGGCCACGATGTTCACGCTTTCCGCCTTGGTCGCCAGCGCAATATCCTTCGCATACTGGTCAAAAGTATTTACGCGCACGCCGCGCGCGGGATACACTTCATAACGGGTGATGGTCGGGCCTCGGGTAATATCCCCAGGCGTCACGTCCACGCGGAATGTCGTCAGAGTATCAATAATCTTCTGCTGTATTTCCAGCATTTCTTCCTTGTCCTCTGCCGTAGGGCCTTCCGGCTTTTCTTCATAATGCAGCAGTTCAAATGGAGGCAGCTCATACTCGCGGAATTCCTCCGTGGGCGGAGTGGACAATTTGGAAAAAGGCTGTTCTTTGGGCGCGGGCTTCATTTCCGCCGGTTCCGCAACGGTAATCCTGGGGCGCGGAGCCAGGGGAAGGCGGCCCTGGGTTCGCGGGGCGCTGGGAGGCGGAACAGAATCCTCCGGCTTGGACGGAGCAACCGCCGCTGCTTCATGATACAAACTTTCCAGATCGTCCCCGGTGCGCTGCAGACGGGGAACGGAAGCCCGGCCCTTTCTAACCGGCCTGGGAGCGGACAAAGCGGCATCTTCCATGCTGGCCCTCACGCGGGCAGCTTCCCTGGCAAGCAGAGCGGTCTGTCGCGCCAGTCTTTTTTCCTTCCTGTTCATACGCCAGGCACGCCATTCCCGCAGCATGGCCCGGCAAAACGGCCGGGGACGCATCCCGGCGGCATAAACCAAGGCCAGCAAATAGCCCAGCCCGGAAAACGCCAGCACAGCGGATCTCCCGGCCAACGGAAGAAACAGACCAGTTCCCAGCAAATGGCCCGCCAGCCCCCCGGCGCCCTGAATCTGGTGGCGCGCCACCCATTCATTCCCCGGCACATGCCCGGCCGTCAGAAACAGGCATCCGAACAACAACAGGAACAAACCGCCGTAAACCACGCTTCGGGGCAGCCTTCCATGGTGGAGCAGGCGGTAAAGCCCCCACCACTCCAACAGGATAACCAGCATCCAGGCCATGCCTCCCAGCATCCAATAAAAAATTCCTGCACCATATAATCCCGCCGTTCCCAGCACATTGGAGGTACCCGGTATAACCAGCCCGGAGCCATTTAAATAACTCCAGCCTATTTCCCGCACATCAAATGTCAGCATAGCAGCCAGAAGAGCCACCCCCCCCAACAAAGACACGGCACCCCATGCCATTCCAATCCAAACAGGGGAACGCCCCTCTTCATGCTCAAATGCATGACGTTCCTGCATATCCAATGCCATACCTGTTTCTATTCTAGCAATTCTTCGCCCCAAACTCAAGGCTAAACAGGGAAGAAAAAGAATTGCCCGAATCCGCTTCCCTCAAAACAGGAATTGCCGGCTTACGGACCGGAAATACGGTTTTTAAACACTTTTGCCACTCTGGAAGAGTATCGCCAGGAATTCCCTTTTTTACCTGAGAAAAGACCGCCCCTGCACCGCAAATCAATAAAACCGAATCAATTTCAATGATTATTTTTCATATCCATTTGATTATTTATTATTAGCCTAAATATCTATTAAAAAAAATGTGCCGTTCGACATTTTTTCATGAGTTATGAAACATCCAGCGAATTTCAAATCCGTTACTTACTGAAATCAGTTGCTGTTTACCTGCTATTTATGAGAAGAATCGCCTCTATTTCCATGTTGGCTGTGGTATCCGCGCTTTCCGCGAGTGCTGCTACTGTATTATTTGATTTTAACAGTTCTCTGCTTCCGGAAACTCCTGCCAAGACTGTTTCTGTAACCGATTCCGGTTCAGGATTTGTTGCAACCCTGGCTACGGCATTCTCTTCCGCGAATCTGGGTTCTGCTTCTTCCGCCGCTTCTGGGGACTGGGTTTCCTCCGGAACTTCTTTTGATACACAGGGATTGGATTCTTTCATGGAAAACCAGATTTCTTTCGGAAACTCTTGGCAGACCTTTATCTCCGGCCCCAAAGGATCTTCTCTTTCCCTGACTATTTCCGGTCTGGTGGCTGGTGCTTCCTACCAGATTGCCCTTGTTACCGGGTGTCCGTTTGAGGGGGCCGGTGCCTGGAATTCCCTGGTGACTTCCAATACCTACGGCAGCGCGGATCCTTCCATAGGTGCGAACTCTCAGACAATTCAGGCCCGGACTCCCACGGGGTACACCATTAGTGACGTTATTGCCAATGAAGATGGCGAAATTATTCTGACGGTGAATACTCCGGGTTCCGCCCACACGCCTACGTTCAATGCTCTGGCTATTTCCGGAGAAACAGCCAGCGTTCCGGAACCGGCCACGGCGTCCCTGAGCCTGCTGGGGCTGGTGGCCCTGATGGCTCGCCGCCGAAGAGCTTGAGAATCTCTTTTCCGGCAGTTAAAAATGTTGTTGCCTGCAAGGTTCTGCCTTGCAGGCAATTTTTTGTAATCATCCGATTTGAGAAAACTGGGCCGTCCGGGTGACCGTTTTTTCCTGGCGGAACTCTTGCTCCGGAGGAAATAAGGCTCCTGCTTCTTTGACATTGCGGGAACGTTCTTCATCCGTTACTCTTTGCTCTGCCGTAGAGAGAAATTATCATCATTGCGTGGAACGCAACAGGGAATTGATTCCGCCGGATACGGATATGTTCCGGGTCATGGACGGGGCAGGGGATGGAATCCCCGGTGTCTTTGTGGATCAGATGGCGGATCGTATTCTCGTTTCCACACGCGGCTGTTCCATTCCTGCAGACCTGGAAAGCGAACTCCGGGATACGGGCATGCCCGTATTCCATAAAAAACTGGAACGAAACCAAAAAGAGACGTTCTGGACATCTTGGTTTTCTGTGGCGGTGTTATTCCCGTCCGGGACTATGACTTCCTGAAGGAAAACGGAGTTGTGGCTATCTTCGGCCCGGGTATCAACATTCCGGAAGCTTCCAGGGGAATCGTGGAAGCTCTTAACGAACAGTATGCTGAATAAGTATAAATCGTTGTTGGTCAATGTAATGACCTGTGAGAAACCGGATGAAAAATTCGGACTCTTTTTTTGCGGGCGGATTAACTATCCGCTGTCAAACTATTTTTTTAAAAAAAAGGAATTTACGCAGATTCACAGGCGGAAAAAACAGATTGGCAAATCATAGAGAATATCTGTGAATGTTTTTTGGCCGAGCTTATTTCAAATTTCATGATATATAATAAATATAATTTGATTTTCAATCAATTATGACATTTACCCATCATTGTGCGAGGACATTGTGCAATACATGGTTTTTTCCAGCGGATAGTTAATCCGCTAATTGAGAATGCTCTTCCTCATGGCATTGAAATTACAATCCGTTAACCAGTCACGACTTTCATGTGCAGGCAAGTCAGCGGCCACTCCCCGGCATTTTACCCGGCGGTACTGCTTCTGCCAGTATCTTTTCATTATTGATGATTATTTTCCCGATTTTTCCATGTGAGGGGAAATATATCCCCCTTTTTCAAACCCTTGCTTGTTTCAAACAAAAAAAATCAAAATCATCAAATTTAAAATGATGACTGAACATATAGCGGCCTTTTTCTTTCAAACTTCCGGAAGATTAAAAGCATGGAGGGCATCACGCCATTCCCGTGGTGCTTCCGGGCCAAGGAAGAAAATCCTTTGAGCCGGAATGGCCTCTTTCCCTGTTTTTATCGCCATCTTTCCTCCCAAAAGCAACGTTTCCTCCTCCCTCACCAAATGAATACAAACAACCTCATCAATAAAGTCATTCTGTGCTCCCTGGCCATGGCCGGAGCCGCTCTCCTGCCCTCCTGCGTCAGCCCCAAGGAAGTCCTCTATATCCAGGATGTTTCCGGAAACTCCAGGGAAACCATCAAGGCAAACTACCAGACAACCATCCAGAAGGATGACCAACTCTATATCGCAGTCAGCAGCAAGCAGCCGGAGCTCACCGCCCCCTTTGCCATGTCTGAAATCGGTTCCTCCAGCGGCACCTCCAGTAACAAACCCAAAGGATATCTGGTGGATGCCCAGGGCTGCATCGTCCTGCCCGTCATCGGCAAAATGAAGGCTGCGGGCAAAACCTGCTCCCAGCTGGCCTCCGACATTGCCGCTACTCTCAAGAACAATGACTACATCCGGGATGCCTCCGTCAATGTTCAGATCATGAACTTCAAATTCTCCGTTCTGGGCGAAGTCAATGCTCCCGGAACCTACACTATTGAAGGACAGCGCGTAACCATTCTTGAGGCCATCAGCCGGGCCGGAGACCTTAATATTGACGGCAACCGGGACGTCACGCTAATCCGGGAAACCAACGGAACCCGCCAAATCGCCAGTATCGACCTGCGCAGCAAGGATTTGTTCACTTCTCCTTATTATTACATCCAGCAAAACGACATCATTTACGTGACACCCTCAGACCGCAAGGTCAACACGCGCAGCGACGCTGCTCAATGGTACGGCTGGGGCCTCTCCGGGCTTGGTGTCACTCTGGCCGTGATCGCCCTGTGCCTGTAACGGACATTCCGCCTCTTTCTCATCCGGCTTAATCATACCTGTGAACGGAAATATAGGGACGGTCCGATTGCATCGGACCGCTTCCCCAGGGGTCCAGTATTTCCAAACAACATTCCACCCTCTTTCCTCCATGGCAAATAATACCGCTCCCACTCCGCCTGTTACGGAAAACACAGAAGAAACAACTTCCCTGGACACGGTGCTGCTCGTCCTGCGCCGCTACTGGTTTATCATCATTCTGGCAGCCCTCGCCGGAGGTACGGCGGCTTACTACCTAGCCGGCCGACAGAATTACATTTACCAGAAGACGGCCAGCGTCCTGATGCGCGATGCCAAAACGAGTAGTGACGCATCTTCGGAACGCATTATGGCAGAGCTGGGCATCGATTCCGGCGCAGCCAACCTGGCCAACGAAAGCTTCATCCTCAAATCCACCGCATTAATGAAAAAAGTGGTGGAAGACCTCAATCTCAACACTTCCTATTGGCAAAAAAAAGATTTCAGGGAAATCGACCTCTACAAAACCAGCCCCCTGCTGGTCCATTTTGAACGGATCGATAAGCAACGAGCCTGTACCCTGCAGATCACGCCTCTAGATGAAAAGAGGTTCATGCTTAGCCATTCCAATAACCAGGGGGAATCAGTCCAGCTGGAAGGGTTTTACGGAAAACCTCTTACACTTCCCTTTGCCGTCATTTCCATCCATCCAACATCCCTGATGACCGATGCGTGGAATGAAAAAACTGTCATTGTCCGGCACAAGCCCGTGCTTGAAACTGCTAACAACCTGCTCCACGGACTGACAGTCACCCGTCCGGACGCCAAAGAATCCAGCCTTCTGGAAATGTCCCTGACGGCCAGTAATCCCCAGAAAGCGGAAGACGTCCTTAACCACCTCATCCAGGTTTACAACCAAATTTCCAAGGATGAACGAAACAAGGCGGCCCTTAAAACGGAAAACTTCATCCAGAGCCGCCTGAAAGAACTCGGAGCCGCCCTGAGTGACGTGGACAAAAAGATCACCGAATTCAAGACGAAAAGCGACATTGTCAAGGATACGGATACCACCATGAGCGCGGACTTCAGCACGTCCCAGGCGCTGGAAAAAGAAATTTTCGATCTCGAAACACAAATCAAACTGGCAGCCATCCTGGCAGACAATCTTAAGGAAACCGAACGCAAACAGGGCCTGATTTCCGTGGAAACCGGACTTCCCGATTCCGGTATTGCCCGGCAGATAGAACACTATAACGAAGCCTATCTGGAATATCAGAAAATTGCAGGAAGCGCCGGTTCCCAGAACCCAATTACAGTGAGCTTGCGCGACAGGATGAATTCCACCAGGGCGGCCGCCAACAAAGCTCTTTCCAACTACCGTAGCAATTTGAATCTCAAGCTCAACCAGCTCATCAGCAAACGGGATTCCCTTACTGAACGACTCACGGAGACAGCAAGCAGGGAACAGGAAATCATTCCCCTGGTCCGCGAACACAAGGTTAAGGAGGAACTTTACCTGATGCTCTTAAGCAAGGAACAGGAAAACGCCCTGGCTATGGCGGTAACGGAATCCAGCGCCCGGGTTCTGGAAACCGCCCATGGGCCCAACTTTCCCATTTCCCCAAAAACCATTCAATACATCGCGGGAGGAACGGCGGGAGGTGCCCTGTTCAGCATATTTGCCTTCATGGGAGCGGCCATGTTGAACAACAAGGTTAACAATAAACACGATCTCCCGTCCACAAACAGGCAGCCTGTCATTGCCGAACTGCCCCAGATGAACAAAAAAGAAAGTAGAAATACCGGTCTTTTCATTCAGGACGAACATTCCGTCATCGCGGAATGCTTCCACATCCTGCGCAATAACGTAGATTCCATGCTCCCCAGGCCGGAACAGGGAGGACACGTCATTCTGGTTACCTCTACCCTCCCCGGAGAAGGGAAAACCTTCACCTCCGCCAATCTGGCCGCAGCTTTCGCCTATGCCGGCAAAAAAGTACTGCTTATTGACGGAGATTTCCGCAAATCCTCCCTGACCCGGCGTCTCGGCGGTTCCGGACGCAAAGGACTCACTTCCATTCTGCTCCAACAGAGCTCCGACACCACCGGCATCATTCGCCCCCTAAGGGAAAACTCCCGCGGAATGGATATCCTTTACACCGGCCCCATGGTGCCCAATCCGGTTACCCTGCTCAGTCATCCTCTGCTGGGTCAAATCCTGGGCATCCTGAAAAAACAATATGACGCCGTTATCATCGACGCTCCGCCCTACGGCATTCTGGCAGACACCGCCATTCTGGCATCCCTGAGCGATATTACCCTGTACGCCGTGCGCAGCGGAAAAATCGACAAACGGTATCTGCTCCAAATCCAGCAACTGGCCGATCAGGGAAAACTTCCCAATATGGCGTACATCATCAACGGCGTCAACTTCAAGTCCTCCAGTTACAGCTACTATGGCTACGGATACGGTTACCAATACGGATACGGCTCCGGAGAACCACGGCAAACCACCAGGAAACAAGATTAATAAGACACAGGCAATGCATAAGCCCAAGGCTTTCTTCCCTGCTCTTTACTCTTTTCGGCAGCAATCATGTTCGGCAACCTGTTCACTCCCCGGTATGCGACATCCAGCCTCTTTCCGGACGGCATGGACATGCACACCCATATTCTATGGGGAGTTGACGACGGAGCCGCCTGCCTTGAAGAAAGCCTGGGAATCATTCGCCGGCTCAAGGCCATGGGACTCAAAGGAGCTTACTGCACCCCCCATATCATGGCGCGCTACCCGGACAATACGCCCGATTTCCTGCGCCGCCGTTTTGACCAGTTGCTTGCCGACACCAGGGAAGAACAATTCCAGCTCCGGCTCGCGGCGGAATACATGCTGGACAACCAGTTCAATGAGCAGCTGCGCCGATACACTCCCCTGACCTACGACGGAATCCACCTGCTGGTGGAACTGCCCCAGTACTACCTTCCTGGCGCCTGGAAGGACATGATCAGCTCCGTTCGGGACATGGGATACGTCCCTGTCCTGGCGCACCCTGAACGCTATGGCCGCCTCCTGCAACAGGAAGATTTCCTCCAACTGGCCCGGCAGGAAGGCGTCAAATATCAGGGCAATGTCGGCTCCCTGAAAGGATTTTACGGCAAATCCGCCGCAGCCCTGGCACAAACGTTCCGCACCCGTCAACTTTACGAATGGTGGGGGACAGACAGCCACAACATCGCCATGGCCAAACGCATGCCTCTGAAAAACTAACTCCGCCTACCCTATTAACAACCTCTCGTACTACACCCATGTCAGCCCCTATAACTAATATCCCCTTCAGCAACCCGCTGTATCGTAATCATAATTTTTACAGACGCTACGGAAAACGTGCCCTAGATTTCACGGGAGCACTCTTCGGCCTTATATGCCTGTTTCCGGTATTAGTCATTCTGGCTATTCTGCTGGCCATCGTCCAGAGGACATCTCCCTTCTTCCTGCAAAAGCGCATCGGGCACGGCCTCAAACCCTTTCATATCATCAAATTCAAAACCATGAAAGACACCAGGGACAAAGAAGGGAACCTGCTCCCGGATGAAGAACGCACAACAGTCTTGGGCTCCCTGCTGCGCAGCACCTCCTTGGACGAACTGCCTGAACTCATCAACGTTCTGTTGGGGGACATGAGCTTTATCGGCCCACGCCCCTGGATTCCCGATCAAATGGCCATTTTTACCCCTTCCACCCGGAAAAAAAGAATGTCCCTGCGCCCGGGCATCACGGGGCTGGCCCAGATTCGCGGGCGCAACAACCTCACCTTCCGTCAGCGGGTATGTTATGACCTGAGCTACCAACGCCACCTGACCTTCCGGTACGACCTGAATATCCTTTTTTACACCTTCCTCAAGGTTGTCGAGAGAGAAGGTATTCAGCAGCGTCCGGATGCCCTGAGTACACCGGCCCGTGTACTGAAGCCCAGAGATTTGATGACCTACGGATTGAAAGAAAATACGCAACTCATTTTAAGAAGTATCCGAAAAGAACCTGTCCCCTCCTTGAGCGTACCCGCCCATCCCTTGATCCCCAAAGACTTGCCTACCAAAGGTCTCAGGGCAAATACCCAGCTTATCATGAGGAGCCATCAGAAAAGCATCCAATAAATTTCCTCCACTCCCCCCGCCAAAAATGAAAATTTCAGTCATTACGGTTTGTTATAACAGCATTGCAACACTGCAAGACACGCTGGAAAGCATTCTGCGGCAAACCTACCCGGACGTGGAAAGCATTGTGGTGGACGGGGCCAGCAAGGACGGAACCGTGGAATTGATTGAAAAATACAGTCATCAATTTTCCGGCCGCATGAAATGGCTATCCGAGCCGGACAAGGGAATTTATGATGCCATGAACAAGGGGATAGGCATGGCCACAGGAGATGTCATCGGTTTTCTGAATGCGGATGACTATTACCAGGACGAAAATGTACTGAAAGCCATCGCCAGGGCATTTGCCTGGCATGGAACAGATGCCGTACACGGTAATCTGCACTACATCAACGGAGTAAGGGACACCGTACGCACATGGCGCGGAACGGAATACAGTCCTGGATCCTTCCAGCGCGGCTGGAGCCCGGCACACCCCACATTCTATTGTAAAAAGGGCTGCTTTATTCGTTACGGCGGCTTTGACCCCTCTATCGGCAGTGCGGCGGATTTTGAGCTGATGCTACGTTTTATAGAAAAAAACCGGATCTCCACCACTTATATCGACCGCGACATGGTATTCATGCGCACTGGCGGCTCCAGCACATCGGGTCTGCGCGCCATCTTGCGGAATACGCGCCAGAACAAACAGGCATTCAGAAAAAACAACCTCCCTTACCCGTGGCATTATGACATATCCCGCATATTCCATAAAATCCTGTCCTTAAAGAGCCCGTTCCTATACTTTATGGAAAAGAAATAACTGGAAATCAACCAAACTTCTTCTCCAATCATAAAAAACGGCCTATGAATAACCTGAAACAGAATGCTCAAACCGCAGTCAAATGGAGTGCTATTCTCACATTTGGCAACCAATGCGTAAGTTTTCTCATTAGTGTTATTCTGGCACGTTTGCTGACTCCGTCAGACTATGGCCTAGTAGGAACTATAAGTATCTTTATAGAAATTTCGGGCATTTTTGTAACCGGAGGACTCAGCATGGCACTTATCAGAAAAATAGACCGGACTCAAACAGATCTTGCCACCGTTTTTTATTACAATACTGCTGTCTCTATTTTAATTTACCTAGTTCTATACACTTCCGCCCCATTCATAGCATCCTACTTTAATGAACCTCTTTTAACAGAAATTACCCGGATTTCCGGACTTACCCTGATTACAGGAGCCTTGGGAGCTGTACACGGCACATTGCTCCACGCCAACATGGAATTCAAAAAACAAACTATTTTCTCCATTCCCATCTTTATTATCTCCGGGATTATCGGCATTTTTCTAGCGTATATGGGTTACGGAGTATGGGCTCTCGTGCTACAGGGTTTTTTATCTTCCGTATTAACAACTGTTGCACTTTGGTATTTTGTACCTTGGAAACCGAGTTTGGAGTTTTCATGGAAATCCTTTCATTCGACATTTGGATTCGGATGTAAGCTGATGATTTCGTCACTCCTTGATTCCTGTTACCGGAATGCCTATCAATTCGTCATTGCCAAAAGATTCTCTGCAGCGGATCTAGGCTATTATACACGTGCCAACACCATGGCCCGCCTCCCCATGTCTTCCCTGTATTCCATTATCTCCAAAGTTACTTACCCTTTGATGAGTCAAATACAGGATAATGATGAACAGCTCCAACATGTATTCCGGAGAATCCTTCGCATGATGGCATATATCATTCTCCCCTGCATGCTTTTGCTCGTCCTTACAGCATCCCCTCTCGTTTCTGCGCTCTTAACAGAAAAATGGCTTCCTTGTGTGCCTTTTCTTCAAATTTTATCCCTCTCTCTCGCGCTCACTCCAATGAACGCCCTCAACCTCAATCTGCTTCAAGCCAAAGGAAGAAGCGATCTTTTCCTGCGTCTTGAAGTATGGAAAAAAATCCTGGGCGTACTGATCCTGTGCGCCACCATACCTTTCGGGATTTTTTTCATGTGCTGCGGCCTCCTTCTTTTATCCATTCTGGAACTGGGAATTAATTCCTACTATACCAAGAGACTGATTCAATATGGGATCAAAAAGCAAATTAAAGACATTCTTCCCATCATCGGCCTCAGCATTGCCTCCTTCTTCTGTGCGCTCCCTGCCTTTTACATAACGGAAAATCCCTTTTTCATCCTGGCAATGTCTTCCTGTATTTACATAGCCATTTTTATTCTATTATCGCTCTTCTTCAGATTTCAGGAAATATATGATTTAAAAAACATGGTTCTTAATAAATAAAATCATCCCATATGGCCCATACCCTTTCCATAATCATCCCGGTTTACAACACTTCGGCATTTTTAGAGAAATGCGTAGAATCCGTATTGAAGCAAAACGTGGAAATGGAAATTATTTTGATTGACGACGGATCTACGGATGACAGCCCGGCCCTTTGCGACCGTCTGGCTCTTTGCGATGCAAGGATCAAGGTCATTCATCAGGCCAATTCCGGGATATCTTCCGCAAGAAACAGAGCCCTGGATATTTGCAAAGGCAAATATATAACGTTCGTGGACAGTGACGATGAACTTCTGGAAGATACTTACAAGCCCAATCTTGAAATTCTAGAACAAAACGAACATATCACAGTCGTTCAATTCCCATATATTTATCCGTACAATCAACCCAATCCCCGCAAAGGGGCAGATTCTGCACAAATGTGGGAATGTGAACGTGACATCCTGGAAGCCTGCATGTCTCCAGAAGTCAATCACGCCGTATGGAATAAAATATTCCGCCGGGCCGTGTTTGACCAACTCCGCTTTCCAGAAGGCACCGTTTTTGAAGATACTTATATTATCCCTGACCTGGCAAAAAGAATCGGTTGTTTATATTCATCCGGCTTAGGAGGCTATGGATACAACCTTCGTCCCGGCTCAATAATGGCATCCGGAGCTAACCCACAAAAAATGCAGGAGCGTTTCCAGGCTTATGAACGGATCGTCCACGCTGCCTCTGGCTATCCTGATCTTCACAATTCCCCCCTGTTTGTCAATTATTACCATCAATGCTTTCTTATGATGGTGGGGATTAACAGAACCCCAAAAAAAATCTCCTCCCGTTATGAAGATTCTCTCAACCATTTCCGGACCATTTCATGCAGCCTTTCCTCCATTTTCCGGACGAAAAATCTTCCGGTGAAAGAAAAAATACGGCTGGTTTTATCAAAAATTGCAGGAATTCCCCTTTATTTAAAATATTTTTCATAATCTCCCATGAAAAAAATATTACTATGTTTCTTTATTCAACTTCGCGGCGTATTTTTGAAAATATCATACCTGTTCGGCCGCCATCCGAAAGTCCTCAGCATCAAAGATTCCCTGTCATATATTCTTAAGCACCGCATATCCATCAGCAGGTATGGGGATGGGGAAATACTTCTCATGGAAGGCTATCCTATTGGATTTCAAAAAGAGGATGCGGCATTAGCCAGGCGCCTTAGGGAAATAGCCCGGAACCCAATACCGCAACACCGGGTCTGCATCCCTGATGTTTTTTCCGGCATCTCATCTTACAATAAAGAATCCAGAAATTTCTGGAAGGATTTTTTATTCCGGGGAAACGGACTGACCCTTTTCAACAAATATTTCCAGTCCGGCCCCTATCTAAACACGCAGATCAGCAGATTTTACGAACATCTGAAAGACAAGACGGAAACTCCGCAATACATCAGCCTCTGGCGCCAGATTTTCCATAACCGTCACCTCATTCTGGTGGAAGGTACAGGTTCTAAACTGGGTTTTCACAATGACCTTTTTGAAGGAGCCGCATCCATCCGCCGAATCGTCTGCCCGGCGGAAAACGCTTTTAACTACTACCATGCTATTCTGGAAACGACGCTGGACAAAGCAAAAGGAATGGATTTTCTGGTTCTAATCGCCCTGGGCCCAACAGCAACGGTCTTGGCTCATGATTTAGCGGAACACGGAGTACAATCTATTGACGTAGGACATATCGACATCGAATACGAGTGGTTTCAAATGAAAGCAACGTCAAAGGTTCCGGTGCCGTGGAGATATGTCAATGAAACAGGAAATCGTCTTTCTGAACTATCTTCCGACCCGGAATATACCAGTCAAATTATTGCTCAAATCGGCCTTTCATGACTCTAGATTCTCCGCCTCTTGTTTCCATCATCATTCCTTTGTATAACGCAGAGGAAACCATTGATTCATGCCTGCAAAGCTGCCTGGGGCAAACCTACAAAAACCTGGAAATCATCGTTATTGATGATGGCTCTTCCGACAATTCCCGGGCAATTGTTCAGGGGTTTGATCATGCCTATCCCCAGATTCGCACCTTCAGGCAAAACAGGGGCGGTGTCACGGAAGCACGCAATTACGGTATGCGAAAAGCTACCGGACAATATTTGTTCTTCATGGATGCGGACGATGATTTACCGGCTCAATCCCTGGAAGTTTTGGTAGAACGGGCTGTGGAAACCCAGGCTGACATCACAGCCGGTACCACTCTTCACTTGACTGAAAAGAGAGAGCTAATCGCCCGAATGAACTATATCCCTTTTTCTACCCTTTCCGGAGAAGAATGGCTGACAACCATCAGGAAAACATGGCAAGGCCACCTATGGGGGCTTTTGTTTAGAAAATCATTGTTTGAGCATCCTCTGCTTTGTCCTCTCTCTCTTAAAATCGGAGAAGATCTTCTGCAAGTAACTCAACTTGCCATGCGCAGTCATCTCGTAGCCATGACTCCACAAACAGTTTACCATTATATTAAAAGAGAAACTTCCGCCATCAATTCGCGCCAGTTTCCTCCAGACATTCGACAAGGGGATGAAATCTTGTTTGTAGAAACCATGCTCCATTTACAGAAAAAGGCTTCCACAAGACGAATGCGGACGGAATGCCGCCTTCTATCCCTGTTTGCAGTACTTAATCTTCCGTCGTCAGGTTACCGCAGCAAACTTCTCCATCACTTCCGCACACTCTATTTATCTTATTTGCTTACGGATCGCCACCTCATCAAAACGCTCTGGAACATTTCTCCCCGCCTCCATATTGGAATGATTTTGGACTTCATCAAATAAAAAATACCAATTATGGCCTGTTTGCTATCTAAAATATCCTTTATTAGAAAAATCCATCGTTTTTTCTTCAGATTATATTTAGAAAAAAAACGGAAGTTGAATATCGTCAAAACCCTGTGGTTCAATATTAGTTTTTTACCATGGAGGCAGGCCAAACACTTTCCGTTTTTCATACACGGATCATTAACGGTAGCACGGGAAGGGGGAGCTCTGCTCCTTGATATTCCCGATTCAGAACTGAAACCGGGACTCATTCGTCTCGGATATGATTATGACCGGTTCAGCACTAACTATGCCGGCACTTTGCTTCAGCTATCCGGTACCATCCGGTGGAAAGGCCCTTTCCGCAGCAGCGTCAATGTGGTCATTGGCGCCAGCAAGCCTGAGTCCTTTCTGGAATTTGGCCGTTATGTTAGTCTCGGCGCCCAGGGTTCCATCAGAGCTTACCGCTCTATCGTCATTGAAGACTACGTCGCCATTACCCATGACTGCTGCATTTACGACACGGATTTCCATCCTTTTCGTAATATACGGACAGGAAATATTAATCCATACGCCATTCCCGTAAAAATTGGTCAGGGTTCTTTCATCAGTTCAGGGTCTTATATTGCCAAGGGAACGGTTCTCCCCCCATATTCGCTAGTAGCATCCCATTCCCTGCTCAATCGGGACTATTCTCTGGAAAATGTAAAAGCTCCATTCATCGCAGGCATGCCTGGCAAAATCAAATCGCAAGGACTTGTACGTCTCTTTGAAAAAGACCTCGAAATAACAGCCTCTGAACATTTTTCGCAAACAGATTGTCCCTTAATCGTTCACAGGGGAATACCGTCTGATCATTCCGGAAGGGAAGGCTCTTTCATATGATAGCCATGAAAAATATACTCATCTACTTTGATTATCCCATCACTTCCATTCAGGGAGGCACGGAACAGGCCTCCTTTCTCCTGGCCAGGCTGCTTGTTCGCCAAGGGTTCCGTATTATTTTTCTTTCTCTTCACCCTTTCAAAGAAAAAAATAATGAATTCCCGCAATACTCCCTGCCGGATTCCGAATACTTGTTCAGCAGACGCAATGCCGATTTTACAGAAAAACTTTGCGATGAACAAAATATCAATTTTATTTTGAATGAAGGAGCCGCCTCCGACTCTTCCTTCTTCTTCAGCCACGCCCATTTGAACACAAAAGCCACCATCGTTTCCATTATTAACTTCTCCATCTGGGAAGGACTTGATCATTTCCTGTCCCTCATTCCCCCATCCGGGAACACATGGCTAGCCAAATTGAAAACAGTTGCACGCGTTGTATCGGCTCCATGGAAAAAATACATGGCCATTCGCAAAAAGAAAACAAAACTAAATCATTTGCTTGAATATTCAGATAAAGTGGTGGTGCTTTCTCAAAAATATATTCAGGACTGCCTTTCACTTACCTCCACCCATAATGCCCACAAATTATATGCCATCCCCAACCTTCTGACATTCCAAATTCCTGAAAGCTTATCTTCCGGTACAAAACAAAATATTCTTCTTTACGTAGGGCGCCTCAGTTATGCTGACAAAAGAGTAGACAGGCTGTTGAGTGTATGGAAAAAACTTCAACCTGTCCATACCGATTGGAGTCTCTATATTGTCGGTGACGGAGAATACAGAGAAAACCTGGAAAAAATATCCGAAGAATATCATTTGAAACGAATTTTTTTCATGGGACATCAGAACCCCGAACCTTTTTACAAAAAATCAAAAATCGTATGTCTCACCTCCACACATGAAGGAATGCCTATGGTGGTTAATGAAGCGTTGGCCTACGGATGCATTCCTGTGGTTTTTGACAGTTTCCATGCTGCAAAGGAAATGATTCCGGATACGGAAACAGGAAGACTTGTCCCTGCTTTCAATCTTAAGCAATACACAAAAACCCTGGACGGCCTGATGAAAGAACGCTACAGGAGGCCCAACTTTAAAGTATTGGACAATTACAAAGAAGAAATGATAACCCGAAAATGGCTTCATGTCCTGAAAAACGGCAATGAGTAACATTATTATTTACCTACCTAACGAACCTCTGGGCAAACAGGGCGGCATGGAAAAGGCTACCCATCAGTTGGCATGCCTTTTACGAGATTCCGGACACAATGTCAGTTTGCTCTGTCAGCAAAAAAACAGGCTGAATGTCCCCTATCGCCCTCCGGTCCCTCTTATTTTCATCCCCCAAAAACTGAATAAAAAAGAGAAAAGGAACTTTATCAACGATCTTATCCGCCAAAAACAAACAGAACTCATCATTGACCAGACGGAAGGAGGCATCATAGGAAAATATGGCATTTTCAAAAACAGAAAACAGATACAATCAAATAAAATAAAATTTGTAGCAGTCCAACATAATTCCCAGTATACTTATCTGAAATACTACCGCTTTATTAAAAAGAAACATTTTGAAAATTCCTTTTCAGGCAGACTGAAAAATTTCATCTATAACAATATTTATTTGAATATAAATAGGTTACGGGCCTGCATATTACAGAAAAAACTATTCCGTGATCTTACTCTCAACTACGACCGGATCATCACCCTTTCTTCAGGAGGAATTGAAGAATTCCAAAAAATTTATTCAAAGACTCCTTCCTGTAAATTAACATCTATTCCCAATGTCATTCCCGATTTAGCTCAGAATACCCCGCCCTGCCAAAAGGAATGCCGCTGCTTATTCGTCGGCAGGCTTGATAACGCAGCGAAAGGAATAGACCGCCTGCTCCGTATTTGGAAAATTTTTGAAGAAAAATTTCCCGGATGGCATCTGGACATTGTAGGCAACGGCCAGGATGCCGGCATGTTGAAAGAAATGGCACATAAGCTGAACCTCAAAAATATTTCTTTTGAAGGATTTCAGGAGCCTGAACCCTATTATGCGCGATCCTCGCTTTTTTGCCTGACTTCCACCTTTGAAGGCTTTGGGCTTGTTCTTGCAGAGGCCATGCAACACGGTTGCGTCCCCCTGGCTTTTGACAGTTACCCGGCAGCCAGAGACATTATCCTGCCCGGAAAAACGGGGGAACTGATCCAGCCATTCAATGAACAGGAATACGCGAACAAACTTATTTCTCTTGCTGCCAACCCGGACGACTTGGGCATCCTAGCGGAAAACGCCCGTGAGCATATTAAAGCATTTTCCCCAAGTAAGATATCAGTCAAATGGAATGTTCTCATACAAAACCTATGAAGCCCAAAGAGCAATATCTCGAAGCATCGGCCTCACAATAATAGACTAATGACAAGCAGCATGAAAACCAGCTACAATATTCTGATTACTACGACAGGACTTGCCTCTGTAGGCCAGGGGGGAGGAATTTCCTCTTATGTCCATGATCTTGCTACAGGCCTTGTTTCCGCCGGACATCACGTCACCGTCTATTTGGTCAGGGAAGGAAAAGAAGTATTCCCACACAAAACAAATTATAACTATTCCTTTTTCCATATTCCTGCCGAATATCGGCAGGAAAAATCAGCTGTCATTGCTCTCCTGGATTCCATCCGGACTCTTGCCCCTGATATTATCATCAACAATGATGTTTCCTATCTGTCCGGCTTATGGCCGGTTTTAGACCAGTCAATTGTCAAAATATCCGTGATGCATGGATTTTATCATGGAAAAACTCTAACCAACTCTGGCATACAAGGTAAAATCGCGTGCTGTAACTGGCCATATGTCGACTATATCGTTTGCCAAAACCAGACCATGTGCAGGGAAGCGGCGGCCAAATACCGGATTCCTTCGGATAAATTCGTTTGCATTCACCAGACCAACTGGAATCAATCTCCTTTCTTTTCCGAACACAAAGAGAAAACTCAGAATTCCATCAATCTTATATGTGCCTGTGGGCAAAGTAAAAACAAGGGAGCTTTCATCATGCGCTCCCTGGCGGAAAAACTTATCCATTCTCCTTTGAAATTTCATTTGAACTGGTGCCTTAGCGTTTCTGAAACGTGGCAAGAACGTCTTCAGGATCCACGCATCAGTTTCCGTGGCAATATTCCGCGGGATGAATTTCTGCAACTTCTTGAAAAAGCGGATGCTATCATTATCCCGACACTTTTGGATACCGGCCCCATGCTGGTTGTGGAAGCTCTTTCCACCGGAACCATCCCTATATGCAATCTTTTGAAAAGATCAGCTATTCCGGATTTGATAGAAAACGGGAAAAACGGCTTTCTGATCCCCGACAATAAAATTGACCTGTATTTCAGAGTCATTGAAACCCTTGCTGAAAACAAAACAATAGCCGCTTTTGGCAAGCGATGCCATGCATATTTCCTTAATCATCTGGAACCCAAAAAACAGCTGGAGCAGTATGCCTATCTTTTTGAGCATAAGACGGAAACGCCTCCCTCCCGGGTCTTTTCCGACGCCGACGTAATCTGTTTCCATTTGCACAATGTATCAGGCTATCCTCGTTATTCCCGCAAAAGAATAATCAATAAATTGCTTACCATCCAGGAAAAGATAATCACATACAAGGATTATTCACGTTTTTTTCGCTTTATTCTTGATTAAAATATGAAAAAAGCATTCCTTCTATTTTTATTAAAACTGCTCCCGGAAACAAGATGCTTCTCCATTAAGAGAAGTCTTCTCCGTCTGGTTGGCTACGAAATAGGGCATGATGTTCGTGTCTGCTCCTCTGCCAGGTTTCTGGGTGCGGGCCATATTATTCTTAAAGAAGGAACCTGGATAGGGCATGAAAGCATGCTGGTCTCCACATCCCTGATTTCCGTAGGCGCCAAAGTAGATATTGCCCCCAAAGTCTATATTGGTACAGGAACGCACATAGTTGACCCGGTAGGGGAAAGAACGGCTGGACAGGGTATTTCCAAAGATGTGGTTATTGAAGATGGAGTCTGGATCGGCACCGGCAGCATACTCCTGCCGGGAACCAGAATCGGCCGTAAAAGCATCATCGCCGCTGGAGCCGTAGTAACAGGAAACATAGGAAGCCTGTGCATCGCAGCAGGAGTTCCGGCCAAACCAATAAAAAACATATCCTGAATGCAAACTATTTTTAAATATATTTCACAGCACGGCGCATGGGCATTTTTATTCATGGCGGCCATATCCACTTCCCTTCTGGGACCGCTGAATCAATTTTCTTTTCTTTATACCGCAGCTCTGCTGGTTCTTCCTTTGAACATTTCTGCTCTAAGAAAAATAACCAACATCAATTTTCTTATAATTTTTTTACTCGCTGCGTGTTCCGCGAGCATTATTCTGGCAGATCCCGCTGCTATTTTCAAGCCATGGCAACGGCTGGTATATTTCATTCTCCTCCTCTTGACAGTCAGCCCTCTGGTTTCATCAAAGCAATTGGATATATTCCGCATCCAAGCCTTTGAATGGTGCATGAACCTATGTGTCTTTGTCGGAGTAGCCTCCTTCTTCTGCTACTTCCTAGGCATCAATTACATGAGAACAATCATCAACGTTAGTGATTCCTTTTCAGGTTCATTTGGCGGAATTACGCCGCAATCCATGCTTCTTGGGCCGGTTGCCGGCATTGCTGCGAATTGGCTTTTATACAAAATCTTGAAACGATATTTCTCTCAAACCACTTTCTCTCCGCTCATTCTGCTAATGCTGGGAACCTGTTTGTGTTCCATGCTTCTCTCATCTTCCCGGGGCGCTTTCCTCGCCACGGTGATGACGGCATTGTACGTCCTGTTCATGTTTACTAAAGACCATATACGCAAAGCTCCCAAAATCATCTTCGTGCTTCTTCTATGCTTCACAGCAGCATCGCCCCTTATCGGCAACTTTGCTGACGGCTTGCAAAACAAGCAGCAAGCCAATATGGAAAAAGGCGGAACTTTATCCTCACGACAAAGTTTATGGAACGAACGAATTAAGGAATTCAAGTCTTCTCCCATATACGGAGTTGGCTTCTCTTCCCAAAAAGAAATACGAATTGATATACGGACTCTGAATACCGGAGCCGTGGAACCGGGGACCTCCTATGGAGCTGTCTTCGCCATGACCGGCCTCTTGGGTGGAATCCCATTTTTAATGATTCTTGCCAGTCAGATCCTGAAAAAACCGTCAGCTGCATTCGGAATGCATGTCATTTCGCCTGCCCAAGTCTGTCTTGTATTCTTTGGAATGCATATGATGGTTGAAGGCTATGTCTTTGCGGCGGGAAGCCCTCTCTGCGCCCTTCTATGGCTTTCCGTAGGAGCCGCTTCCGCATGGCAAAATAAAAATATCACTAACATTGCATGCCTATGAAATTCCTCTTCTGGCAAAATATGATCAGCATCCATCAAACAGCTCTTCTCAATGCCTTGGCCAGCAAACACCAGGTAACGCTGGCCGTCCAAAGAGCTTTTGAAGAGGAAAGGACGGACAGTGGATGGAAAATCCCGGATATGGGAAATGTCCATCTTGAACTATCTCCTGATGAACAGCGTATTCATCAACTGATTCTTTCCAATGAAACCGCCATCCACGTCTTTTCAGGAATAGATGCCTATCCCATGGTTTTCCGAGCATTCAAACAATGCATCCAGCTGAAAAGGACTACGCTCATCTACATGGAACCCTATCAGACAGGAGGTATTTCCGGCCAACTGCGCCGGCTTAAATACGCTCTTCTTTATTTAAAATACGGAAAGAAAATTCAAGCCTTGCTGGCAACGGGAAAATTCGGCGTGCAAGCCTACCGGCGCTCCGGATGGCCTGCATCCAGAATATTTGAATGGGGCTACTTCACAGAACAAACGAAACATTCCGCAGATGAACAAAATACCGACCAACAAAACAGCCGAACAGCCCCCAGACTCCTATACGTAGGAAGGCTGGACAACAACAAGAGAATCCTCCATTTGATTCATGCATTAAAATCGTTCCGCTTTCAAATTGACACTTTTACCGTCATTGGTACAGGGCCTCTGGTCAAAGAAACGGAATCCCTCATTCATGAAGAAGGCAACTTCCGTTACCTTGGAAAACAGGCAAATGAAAATGTCCTGCGCATCATGCAGTCCCATGACCTCCTTATTCTTCCCAGCATGTATGACGGATGGGGCGCCGTCATCAATGAAGCGCTCCAGCAAGGCATGCGCGTTTTATGTTCCGATCGTTGCGGCGCGTCATGCCTGCTGGACGGCATACATAGGGGAGGAACATTTTCATGGAATGAAAAAGGCAGCCTGGAACGGGAGCTGCGCCATTGGATAAGTAAAGGGCCAATTACGCAAAAAGAACGAACAGGCATTGCATCCTGGGCAAAAACAACCATATCAGGGCAGGCTCCGGCCTGCTATCTTACTTCCATCCTCTCATTCATTCAGGGTAAAACATCGTCCCGACCATTACCACCTTGGCAAGATAAAATATGACTCTATGAACATTTTACATACCATCGCTTCTATGGACGCTAAAGCGGGAGGTCCAACAACCTGCACCTTCGACTTAGCCACTGGTTTGAACGCTCTAGGATGCCGAACCGACATTCTGACCATTGCTTCTGGGAACAGGGCCACCTCTTCTATTCAGGCCCCTTTTATTAAAACCGTCCCTTTTGACGCAAAAACGCCTCTTCAAATATCCCGCCATTGTAGACATTTTTTACAGCAGAATCAGCAATATGATCTCTACCATACCAATGGCCTATGGCTGGACATTAACCACGCCACCTGCGCCGCGGCCAGAAAATTCCGCAAACCCTGCGTTCTTTCCTCTCATGGCATGCTTTATCCCCGGGCTCTGGAAAGAAGCTTCTGGAGAAAAAAGCTCATTCTTTCCTTAGGCCACAGGAACGATATCGCTTCCGCTACATGTCTTCATGCCACATGCCAGAAAGAAATGGAGTTTATCCGAACCTTTGGTTATAAAGGACCTATAGCTGTAATTCCTAATCCTACCCCTCCTGTGAAATGGATTGACACCATTATTGAAAACCATTCACTAAAACGCATAGGTTTTCTAGGACGACTGCATCCAGTTAAAAAGGCAGATAAACTCATTAAAGCCTGGAAACAATTAGGTAACAAAGTGGCGGATGCAGAACTGATACTGATGGGTGAAGGGACGCCAGAATATGAGAAGTATTTAAAGGGTCTTGCAGCTGAATGTAAATATGGTCACATTACTTTTCATGGGTTTGTAAATGGTAAGGCCAAATTCCAGGAACTGGCCAATTTGAAGGTTCTGTGTCTTGTTAGTGATTTTGAAAATTTTGGCATGACTGTTACTGAGGCTTTGTCTGTAGGCACTCCTGTAATAGCCAACACGACCACTCCATGGAAAGATTTAAATACTCATCACTGTGGATGGTGGATAAACGCAACAGTAGATAATATAGCCATCACTATAGAAAAGGCTTTGCATCTATCTGATAAGGAAATAGCCTCTATGAGTATTCGTGGCAAGAGGCTTGTTTCTGATAAATATGCGGCTGATAAGGTGGCTGAAATGATGGCTACACTTTATAAATGGTTATTGGGAGAATGCAGTAAACCGGAATTTGTATATGAATGAAACAAAATTGATTTATCGCAATACCTCCATGCATTAAACAAAAATCAAGAGACCGCCACTTAATATGGAAAAGAAGTAACCATGAAAAAGATAATTATATCTATAGTTACCATAGTATATAATGATCATAACCACATTGAACGTACTATACACAGTGTCTTGGACCAAGACTACCCTTACATAGACTATGTAATTGTAGATGGCGCTTCCACTGATGGCACTAAAGAATGCATATATCGCTATGAAGCGTTTTTAGGAACCTTGATCTCAGAACCGGATAAAGGTATTTATGATGCAATGAATAAAGGTTTACAAGCGGTGAAAGGTAATTATGTACTATTTATGAATAGTGGGGACTGCTTTAGCGATCAGTCAGTTGTAAGCAAAATCGTAAATTACATCAAGTCTTCCGGGTATTTTCCGGAGCTGGTTTATGGCGATTATCGGGAATCTTCCGTAGAAGGTAAGTCACCCATAATACCTTCACGGAGTTATAAAAAAATATGGTATGGAGCTTTCGCTTCGCACCAATCTATTTTTTATAATTGCCAGTTTTTAAAGGAGAAAGGACTTAAGTATGACTTGAGTTATCAAATTGCGGCTGATTATAAATTAAATCTCGAAGTAGTGAAATATGCCAAAGGAAATATTTTACAAGTCCCCATGTGTATATCGGATTTTGACATTACCGGTATTTCCAACAACAACCAAGCGTTAGGTTTGACAGAGGCTGACAGAGCTAGAAAAGAGGTACTGGGCATGTCTCTATTAGTTAGGACGAGTATCATACTGGTTTCATGTATCGCACGATTCATGAAGAAGTATCTGAATCCTATTTACCGAACCCTAAGAATGAAGCGATGAACCTTAGCCAATATAAAGAATATAAACCCCATTTAGCTCGAAGAGCCATATGGTACCTTATCAACCATACCTTATTCAGATGTCTAAAGGGAAGACCATTTAACCCTGTTCGCATCGCATTGCTCCGTTGTTTTGGCGCTTCAATAGATAAGGATGCATATATCTATTCATCATGTACCATCTTTGCTCCCTGGAACGTGAAAATAGGAAGGGCTTGCATTGGACCTGACACAAATCTTTATAGTAAAGATATGATTACAGTAGGAGATGATTCTGTTGTTTCACAGGGAAGTTGTTTGTGCACAGCTTCGCACGATATTTCCAGTTTAATGCTGCCCCTACAAACCGCTCCGATAATGATTGGCAATAACGTATGGTTAGCCGCCGATACCTTTGTGGGTATGGGAGTAAACATTGGTCAGGGCGCCGTGGTAGGCGCAAGAGCCGCCGTATTCAAAAACGTAGAATCATGGACGGTTGTTGGAGGAAATCCGGCAAAATTTATTAAAACAAGAACAGTCAATAATCATGACTGATTATCCACCTTTTCCAATAAAGCTTTCTCCTTTTAGGAAAAAACTCTTAAACACCATGTACTCTCCCGTCAACCGAATTTCGATCCCGATATTTCCATATTTTCTAAAAAATTCCGTTTTTTCTTACCTGCCTTTTTGGAACCATAGTGGGCTTAACTTGCTCCGTAAGCATGTATAATACATCATCAATTAGTCCTAAAACGATGACTGTGGGTTCTTTTTCTTCTTCGGCCTTGAGAAGTCACATTTACTGTACGAGATTTATCCAACGTGGCAAATCCGTTCGCATCGGTTGCAATATAAACATGCTCCGAGGGCACTCACAATATCTATTCTCCGAATTTCTAACTAATCGTAAAACCTACCATGATTAAAGGCTGCCTCAGGATTGTGCCGGGAGACACGGTTCTGTCAGGTATATTGCTATTGAAAAACACGGTTGCAGCTGCCGAATCCTCGATCATTTCTTCCGCAAAAATAAAAAATGGTGCCACTAAAAAGATCCGGCAGGGTTTCTTAAAAAAGATGTATTGGACAAACTTCCCTTCTTACTCATTTTCATGAATCCGGAGTTCAGTAAAAAATTAAAAATTCTCTCTTTTATCAGCATCATTGGGGTTCTGGTCGCTCACAGTTATTTTGTGGAAAACAATGCCTGGGAAATCAATGCATTTATTCAAGATTGGATTGGCTGTCAAATCGTAAGATTTTGTATTCCTTTGTTTTTTTTCATCTCCGGATACCTGTTTTTCCGAGAGACAAAAGACGGGGGGGGAATACAGAAAATACTGAGGAAAATGCGTACGAGGGCACACTCCCTGATACTTCCCTATTTATTATGGAATCTGTTATTTTTCCTTTCCATTATTTTTCTTCAGCTCATCCCCGACATTGGATCAAAAATCAATTCGGATTTTCTGACTCTGCTTCAAACAAAAAGTATCCCGGAATTATTTCTTTTCATTTTCTGGGAGCCGGCCGCTTTCCATTTGTGGTTTCTTCAATACCTGATTCTTTTTGTTCTGTTCTGTCCCATATTTTATGTTTTATTCCATAGCAAATGGGCCACTGTCGTCATATTTCTCATCCTCTGCGTAACTATAGGAATTTACGGATGGGGGGGAGAAAACATGCAGGGATTGCTTGCTTTTTTAATGGGGGGTTTTATTTCCTATAACGGCATCAATATTGAACGGCAACAGAACAAAAACGCTATTTTTATCCCTTCGGGGCTTTATCTCATATGGTGCGCTGTCAACTGTTTTTATCCGGAGTTTCAGTTGCCTTTTCTGAATATGCTCAGGTTGACTCTTGGCGCTTATTCAGTATGGACGTTATATGATTTATTTTCCGCCAAGAAAAACTGGTTAGATAAAATAATTTCTTGGGCTCCTTACACATTTTTTATATACGTATTCCATGAACCGTGGATAAATATCTATAAAAAGGCAATTACACTCTTCCTTCCTCCCCTGAAACTTCTTTATTTGTTTGGCTACTTCACAACGCCTCTCATCATCCTCTTGGCAAGTATCGTCATCGCCCGCATATTACAGAAAAATACAGGAACCGCATATTCTATTTTAACAGGAGGGAGACATTAAAACTCATGAATATTTCCGCGATTATTCTGACTTATAATGAAGAAATTCACATTCGCAGATGCATTGAGAATCTTCTTTCCGTTGCAGAAAAAATATTCGTCATTGATTGTTTTTCCACAGACGCAACGATAAATATTTGCAAAGAATATAAACAGGTTCATGTTATTCAGCACGAATGGCCCGGCAACCAAGCAGAACAATTCAACTGGGCGTTAAATAACTGTCCTGTTAAAACAGAATGGATTCTCAGACTGGATGCAGACGAATATTTAATGCCGGAAAGCCTGCAGAAATTAAAAAAAATTACGGCTGATCTTACTCCAGAGGTAAATGCCTTATCTTTCATCCTGGTCCGTTATTTTTTGGGAAAACGCATCAAACACGGTACAGGCACTATCCGTTTAGTACGGATGTTTCGTACGGGAAAAGCCCGCTATGAGAATCGCCTCATGGATGAACATATGCTGGTTCAGGAAGGAATAATCAAAGATACGGACATAGAATTCGCCGACAACAATCTCAATAACCTGGAATGGTGGATAACCAAACACTTAAACTACGCGAAGAGAGAGGCACGCATCTTGCTGGATCAGGAACATAGAGAATGCAGCCCTAATCAGGAACTAAGCAGGCATTCCAGAAATAAACGCAGACAAAAAAATATTTATGCACGCATTCCTCTTTTCTGGCGCTCTTTTTTCTACTTTTGTTACCGTTATTTTTTAAGACTGGGCTTTTTGGATGGGAAAGAAGGCTTTTTATGGCATTTCCTCCAAGGATGGTGGTATAGAACTATCGTTGACGAAAAAATTTATTCCTTTTTAAAAAAACAGAAATAAATATCGCATCATAATTTTTCGGCATTATTTGCTTTAGTCTTGTTTCGTTGATCTTTCCGATTTTTGATCGGAGCAATTTGCTAAATATCAATATCTAAAACATTTTGAAAATCTTGCGCCAAGACTATTCTTGCATAATTCCGCATTTTTTTATCAATCTTTTGATTAGAAATCAGGCCGCCCATCTGCCGGATGAAGTACTAACGTTCCATCCTGCTTCCGGCTCGGCATGAGAGTTATTTTATAGTTATGCCGTCAGTGGAAAAAACAATGGACAGCATTCAGCATCCCTTCACAAATATATTTCAAATTTAAAGTACATCTTAATTAACATGAAGCAAATCACTTCACTCAGAGGCCTCGCGATTATTCTGATCATCCTTTTCCACCTCAATCCGGAACATTTCCCCTACGGCTACTTCGGCGTTGAAGTGTTTCTGGTGATTTCAGGCTACCTGCTTATGAAATCCTTCCAGAAACAGCAGATGCAAATCCGTCTGGGGGAATTTGCCCGTAAAAAAGTGTTAAGGCTGTTTACCCCGGTTGCCGTCATCATTCCGCTTACCCTCCTGGCCGGCATGTTCTTTCTGGACTACACGGACCTGGCGACAGCCAGCTCCACAGGCGGATATACGCTGATAGGCGCCGCAAACAGGTTCCTGGCCGTCATCCAGTCCGACTATTTCGCGCAGGATTCTTCCGGCAATCCGTTCCTTCACATGTGGTACCTGGCGGTGACGGCGCAGATTTATCTTCTGTTCGCGGGGGGATGCGTCCTGTACCGCTACCTTCCCAAACGGGCAGCCGCCTCTCTTTTCTGGATCGCCGGCATCGGGTCCTTTCTCTGGGCCTATTCCTATCCCATTCACAACCTGTTGCAGGAAATCGGAGTGCCCGTCTGGGAGCAGGTCCGCCCCACCTCCCATTACATGACGCTGCCCCGTTTATGGGAGGTTTGCGCGGGGATTTTGTTAGCAATCTACCCCCCCTTAAGTTCAACACGTTGCGAAAACCGCAAGAAAAACGCTCTCCTCTTTCTTCTTGGAATATTATGCATCCTCGTGCCTGCCCTTTCCCGCGGAAAGGATGTCTCCCTCTGCTCGGCGGCCGTAGTTTTGGGGACATGCCTGGTAATCCGGTATGCGGAACCCGGCAGGCTGGCTCACTGCTTCAACAATAAACTTCTGCTGTGGATTGGAGGAATCTCATTCTCCCTTTACCTGGTGCATATGCCCCTCATCGCGTTCTATCATTCGTGGTTTCTCCATGCTCCCGGATGGCCCGGCATGCTTGCCATCGGAGCGGCGTCCACAGTCCTGGGTGGTCTCCTGTACCTTGCAGTAGAGAAAAAGCGCATGAAGATGAAATGGTTTATCCCCCTGTACCTTTTCGCATTGCTTCTATGCGTTGCAGGAAGGCAGACGGAAGGATTCCGGAACTACATCAACCAGGAAATCAACTCCATTTCCAGCCCCCAGCTGCATGGCGCATCGGAAATCAAATCTCCTGAAGCCGCCCAGGGATTTGATAAGGAAGCCATCAAATTCAATAACAACATCTTTGCCTTCGTCAGCAAAACCGATTTCAAGGGAAGTGCGGAACCCGGCCTGCTGCAGCTGGGTTCCCCTGCCAAAGCTCCATCCATAGTCCTGCTGGGGGACAGTCACGCCTCTGCGGCCTTTTGCGGATTGGACGCCGTATGCAGGGAATTGGATATCTCCGGGATTTACGTTTCTTCCGTCATTTCCCCATTCTGGAACAGGGAATTGCCCGCTCTGCCGTTTGATGCAAGTTACTATTGCGACGAGAAAAAAATAAAGGCCCTCATGGCATGGCTGAATGTCCATCCGGAAATTAGCCATGTGGTGATAGCCCAGCACTGGAGCACCCGTTACGACAGTAAAAATGTAATGGACTGGAAGCTGAAGCCGCTTCCCTCCGGAGAACCTGCCTATTCAGACTCTCTCCGTGCGTTTATCTCCGAACTGCGGGCGATGGGCAAGCAAGTCATCCTGCTGGCCCCCACTCCGCTCATCAAGAAAAATGATGTGGCCAAGTACATCAGGAACCTCATACGCAGAGGGAAAACGGGAAAAGGCCAGGAAAGCCTTACCTGCACGCGGCAAAAATACAGGGAAGATCACGCCGCCGTACTTCCCATCCTTGACCGTCTTGAACAGGAAGGGCTCTGCACCGTCCTGCGCATACTTCCCTATATACCGGAAGACAGGCCGTTCAACGCCTATGAACACGGGGAAATCCTGTACAAGGATGGCGACCACATGTCCAGTAAAGGCTCCATCAAGCTCTTCCGGTACCTGAAACCCCAGTTAAAGGAAGCGCTGAAAAAAGAATCCACGGCATCATCAGGTTCATAAAAGCCATAGCCGTGAACACGTCCGCCGCAGAGCCGGCTAGAAAACATTTAAATAAAACCGGCTTTTGTGGAAGCTATAGAGTTTTCTTTTGGAAAAAATGTCCTTGCATGATAAATAATGCGTCAAATATTTAACACTTTTTGTCATACATTGAACATATTTTCATATTTCTTTTCTGGTATTGAAGATACACTTGCTAAAAATAAAAATATTGTTATTGTATTTTTCCCCTCTAATTATGCAACATAAAACCATTATTGCTACATGTGCGGCCATGGCCGCTTTTTCCGGCATGGCTACTGCCGATATCCAGCTTCCCCTGGATGTTTTAAACGCCAATAACGGCGGCAAGACATTCTCCGCCCAGCTGGGAGCAGGCTACGCCACCAAATACATCAGCCGCGGTCTGGCTTTCCAGAATTCCGCAAGCGATCATGTCATTCCCCTGGAAGCCGTCGGCGCCTATCAATTGAACAATCAATATTCCCTGATAGGCGGATTAAAATATCAGTGGCTGACGGATAATGGTCTGGAACACAATGATTCCGGCATTTGCGACGAAGGATCGGCCATTTTAGGTGTCAGCCGCAAATTCGGAAAATCCACTGTCGCGGCTCTGAGTTACCAGTTTGTTCATGGCGGTATCCCCGGAAGTTTCAACATCCACAATACAGGCAACAACTCCGGCTTCCCTGCTTTCAGCCACAACAGGCCGGAAGAACACAGCTTCGTTCTGGACATTCACCATGACTTCGGCAAAGGGCTGGAAAACTTCTTCTGGGACTGCCGCGTACAATATACGTTCCGCTGGATGACTGGCTGGTGGTTCACCAATACTCTGGGATACAAGTATGACGTCAACAAATCCACCTCCGTCATCGTGGCGGGCACCTGGAACGCCACTGCCGGCTATTTTGACAGCAATTCCCTGAACGCCAATGGAACCCAGGGCATTTCCCTGACGGTTTCCGCCCCTGTCAAGGCCACGAAAGACCTGACTGTGACTCCGTTCGTGGGTACGGTATGGCTCGGCAACGGCGGCCTGGCGGCCAACCACCGCGGCGCCTCCGCCCGCTTCCCCTACAGGGAGCCCTCCAAGGTTTACCGCAATTTCACCTTCGTCGCCGGGGTAGGAGTTGCCTACACCTTCTAACAATCTGGCTGTCATTCACTCAACCAACGCAAGCTCCGGCATGTGCCATCAATCATGCCGGAGCTTTTCTTAACTCCCCATGCCCCTGTCCGCCGTTTTCCACACTTCCTCCCTTCAGAAGCAAGTGGCCGCCCTGAGCGACGCATTCGCCATCGCAGGAGAATTCCTCCATTGCGACGTCATTAACAGCGGCCATATCAACATGACCTTCCGGGCCACCTACAGGAAGCCGGACGGCACCACCCGCCGCTACATCTTCCAGCGCGTGAACGATGCCGTGTTCCCATGCCCCAGGGATGTCATGCACAACGTGGAAAAGGTGACCAACCACATCCGCTGGAAAATGCTCCGGGTGCTGAAAACGCCCTTCCGCCAGACGCTGAACCTGTACTCCGCGCGGGGCGGCCGCAAATATCTGGAAATTCCCGGTTCCGGCTTCTGGCGCTGCTACAACTGCATAGAAAACACCCACACGTTCGACGTGGCGGACCATCCCCGCCAGGCTTACGAAGCAGCCCGCGCTTTCGGCGCTTTCCAACAGCTCCTGTGTGACATGAATCCGGAGGACATCCATGAAACCATTCCGTTCTTCCACCATACTCGCAGGCGCTTTGACCATTTGGAAAAAGCCGCGGCAGCAGACTCCCACGGACGGCTGAATACCTGCCGCAAGGAGCTGGACTTCATCCGCCGCCGTGAACGTTATGTGGACGTGCTGCTGGATCTCCAGGAACGGGGGGAACTCCCCGTCAGAATCGTCCACAACGACACGAAAATCAACAACGTGATGCTGGACAGGGAGACGGACAAGGCTGTCTGCGTCATTGACCTGGACACCGTCATGCCCGGGAGCGTCCTGTACGACTTCGGAGACATGGTACGCACCATGACCTCCCCTGCAGCGGAAGATGAAGAAAATCTGGATAAAACCTTCCTGCGCATGCCCATGTTCGAGGCCGTCGTCAAGGGATACCTGGAGGCCGCCAGGGACTTCATCACGCCGCAGGAAGTCTCCAAACTCGCTTTTTCCGGTCTGCTCATCACGCTGGAAACGGGAATCCGCTTCCTGACAGACTACCTGGAAGGGGACGTTTATTTCAAAACGAAAAAAGAACGGCACAACCTGCACCGGGCCCGCACCCAGCTCAGGCTGGTGGAAAGCATGGAAGAGCAAATGCCTGAAATGGAAGAATGCGTCCGGAAATGCTTCCAGACTGTTAACGGCTGAGAGGGCATGACCGGCATCACCCCAATTTTATGATAGTACCGGAACGCGGGCTGGTGCTATACTGCGGGGCATGTTAAAAAATATTTCTCCCCTCATCAGCCCTTCCCTGCTGAAAATTCTTGCGGAAATGGGGCATGGCGACGAAATCGTCTTTTCAGACGCCCACTTCCCCGGCCATACCTTCAACCCTACGGTGCTGAGGGCGGACGGACTGGGAGCGGATGCCCTGCTGGCTGCCGTCATCCCCCTCTTTGAACTGGATGCCTACGCAACGCCCGTCATCATGATGGCCCCGGTTCCGGGGGACTCTCTGGACCCTGCGGTGGAAGCCAAATACCGCAAGGCGCTGAACTATGACGGGGAAATTGAGCAAATGGAGCGCTACGCTTTTTATGAACGGGCCAAAAAGGCCTATGCCGTTGTTATTACCGGGGAAACGGCCAAATACGGCAACATCATCCTGAAAAAAGGCGTTACCCCTCTTTCCTGACCATTGGCCGCCAGACAAACCTTCCATGCAGTACGATTTTGACGAAGTAATTGAGCGCCGCGGCACCGGAGCCCTGAAATATGAAGCGCTGCTTCCCCGCTGGGGCCGGGACGACCTGATTCCCCTGTGGGTGGCAGACATGGACTTCAGGACGCCCCCCTTCATCATGGAAGCTATCCGACGCCGCTGCGAGCACGAAATCCTGGGATATACCGTCAAGCCCCGCGCTTTCTTTGAAGCCATCAGGGACTGGGTGGACCGACGCCACGGGTGGAAGGTGAACGCCTCGGAAATAGGCTTCGCTCCGGGCATTGTTCCCGGCATTTCCAGCGCCATCCAATGCTTTACGGAACCGGGGGACAAAATCATGATCCAGCCTCCGGTGTACCACCCCTTTGCCATGATCATCCGGGAAAACGGCCGGGAAATCGTCAACAATCCCCTCATTCTGGAAAACGGCCGCTACCGCATGGACTTCAACCACATGAAGGAAGCCGTGCATGGCTGCCGCATGTTCATCCTGTGCAATCCCCACAACCCCGGAGGCCGCGTATGGAGTCCGGAGGAATTGCGCCGCGTGGCTGAAATCTGTACGGCAAACGGCACGCTGGTCGTTTCTGATGAAATCCATGCGGATCTGACCCTTCCCGGCCGCAGGCACACCGTATTCGCCACCGTTTCCGAACAGGCCCGCATGAACTCCGTCACCTACATGGCGCCCAGCAAGACCTTCAACGTGCCCGGCCTGGGCAGTTCCTACGTGATTTGCCAGAATCCGGACCTGTTCGCGAAATACCAGGACTTTGTCAGCGGCAGGGAGCTTGCGGAAGGGCACGTTTTCGCGTACGACGGGCTCATCAGCGCCTATTCAGGCCCGGAAGGGGAGGAATGGCTGGCCCAGGCGCTGGACTACATTCAGGAAAACATCCGCTTCATTGACGCGGAACTGCGCCGCCGCATGCCCAAAATCAAGGCCATCATGCCGGATGCCTCCTACCTGGTCTTTCTGGACTGCCGGGAACTGAACCTTTCCCAGAAGGAACTGGTGGAGTTTTTTGTGGACGGCGCGCGCCTGGCTCTCAACGACGGTTCCATCTTCGGCAAGGAAGGGGAAGGCTTCATGCGCCTGAACGCGGGATGTCCCCGCTCGATTCTGGAACGGGCGCTCAGCCAGCTGGAGGAAGCCTATGAAAACCGCGGCTTCCGGCAACAACAATCACAAAATTAAAGACACGCTTCACGCTCCCCGGCAATGGAATTCATTTCCGGAACCATGCATTGGGGAAATTTTCCAGGGGACATCCGGCCCCGCCGTATTTTCTCCTGTTGAGCCCCTTGCGGAGAAGGCTGCGGCGCGGTGGAAAGGGAATATCCGCACACCCCCTTCCGCCGTTTCGCCCGCGGCCCCCCCTTACTCTCCCATCCCATGCTGAAAAACACGCCCGGGATGCCGCCATGACTTTGCTTGCAAAACGGCAGGAAAGGAGTATCGTCCCCCGCATGTACTATATCACCACGGCCATTGACTACACCAACGGACCGCCCCACATCGGGCACGCTTATGAAAAAGTCCTGGCGGACGTTCTCGCGCGCTGGCACCGGATGAAGGGGGAGGAAGTCTATTTCCTGACCGGGGTGGACCAGCATGGGCAGAAAGTGCAGCAGACGGCTGAAAAGCTGGGCATTACGCCGCAGGAGCATGTCAACAATATCACGGGGCAATTCCTGGCGCTGTGGGACCGCCTGGGAATCAGCAATGACGGATGGGCCTCCACGACGGATCCGCGCCACAAGGCCTGCGTGCAGAAAATCCTGACGGACCTGAAGGATAAGGGCCAGCTTTACAAAAAATCCTACAAGGGATTCTACTCCGTGCGCCAGGAACAGTTCCTGACGGACAAGGAACGGGACGCGGAAGGCAACTTCGGCCCGGAATGGGGGGAAGTGGTGGAACTGGAGGAAGAAAACTGGTATTTCCGCCTGACCGACCATGTGGAATGGATGAAGCAGTTCGTGGAAAAGAGCAGTGATTTTGTCCTTCCGTCCTTCCGCAAGGCGGAAGTGCTCAACGCCATTGACTTTGACTCGGACCTCTGCATTTCCCGCCCCAAGAGCCGCCTTTCCTGGGGAATCGAGTTCCCGTTCGACCCCGAATTCGTCACCTACGTCTGGTTTGACGCCCTGATCAACTACATTTCCTTCGCCGGCTACCTGGCGGAGCCGGACAGCGGCCTGCCGGATTTTGCCAAGCTCTGGCCCGCGGACTGCGAAGTCATCGGCAAAGACATCCTGGTGCCCGCCCACGGCGTGTACTGGCCCGCCATGCTGCATGCCATGGGCTTCTCCGACGAGGAAATGCCCACCCTGCTCGTGCACGGCTGGTGGAACATCAACGGGGAAAAAATGTCCAAGTCCATCGGCAACGTGGTGGACCCCAACCTGTTGGCGGAACAATTCGGCCCGGAACCCGTGCGCTATTACCTGGTGCGGGACATCACCACCGGGAAGGACGCCAACTTTGATGCGGACCGCCTGGTCATGCTGTACAATACGGAGCTGGCCAACGACCTCGGCAACCTGTGCAACCGCTCCATCAATATGACGCGCCGCTATTGCGATTCCGTTATCTCCGGCGCGGAGGCATATGATGACGAAGCCTCCAGGGCCCTGCGCGCCACCATGGACCAAGCCGTCACCCTGTTTTCCAAATACATGGACGACAACATGGTCTCCGATGCCCTGGCGGCCCTGAACGCCCAGGTTTCCGCCTGCAACGCGTACATTGAGCAGCAGCAGCCCTGGCAGCTGGCCAAGGATGAAGCCTCCGCCCCGCGCCTCCGCTGCGTGCTGCGCCATTTGCTGGAATGCTGCGCCCAGACGGGCTATCTCATCGGCTGCGTCCTCCCTGACGCCTCCGCCCGCATTCTGGACCAGCTCAACGCCGGGGACCTGTTCCGGAGCCTTACGCCGGCCGCGCTGGAGTGGGGAATCCTCCCCGCAGGGCACCGCATCAATGGGCCCGCCCCCGTCTTTCCCCGCATTCTTTCGGATGAGGAAAAGGCCAAACTGGCTGAAAAAGCGGCCAGGGCGGCAAAAAAACAAGGCTGATTCCCGTGAACTCCCCCGCATCCTTCGTCAAATCCCTGCTGGCCCAATGCTGCCTGGGCGGCATTTGCGAGTGGGTGGTCTGCCCCGGCGCGCGCAACGTGGCGCTGCTCCAGGTGCTGGCTGCCGCGGAGGATCTGGTGAAATGGACTCACTTTGACGAACGGTCCGCCGCCTTCTTTGCGCTGGGCCGCATTCAGGATATGGGGCTGCCCGTGGCCGTGGTCACCACCTCCGGAACGGCGGCGGCGGAACTGCTCCCCGCCGTGGTGGAGGCCTACTACCAGCGCCGTCCCCTGCTCCTGCTCACGGCAGACCGTCCGGCGGCCTGCCGGGGTTCCGCCGCTCCCCAGGCCATCGAACAAGTTGACCTGTTCGGCATTTACGCACCCACGATTGACCTGGAAACGCCGGAAAGCCTGCCGGAAGACATTCTGCAAGACTGGGATTACGCCTCCCCCCTCCACATCAACGTGTGCCTGCCGGACCCGGACCCTGCCTGGAACCCCGGCATCTGCGACCTTTACCCGGCGGAGCCTCCGGAGGAAAACGGATTCCGGGGTTCCCTGGCGGAGCTGGCCCGGGCCCTGCGCTTCAAATCGCGCGACGGGCTGGTAGTCATGATCGGCGGCCTGGACCCCACGGAACAGGCCCCGGCCCGGTGGCTGGCCAACGAACTGAAAGCCCCCGTGGTGGCGGACGCCACCTCCGGACTCCGGGAAGAGCTGGCCCATCTGGCTCTGACGGACGCAGACGCCCTGCTGAGGGAACACCCGCCCGCCGTCCTGCTCAGATTAGGGGACGTGCCCGTGGGCCGCTTCTGGCGCGACCTGGAGGACATTCCAGCCACGGAAGTCTTCTCCGTCACCCGCACCGGCTTCTCCGGGCTGGCCCGCCCCTCCTCCGTCGTAACCGGAGACCTGGAAGCCATTCTGCATGCGCTGGGGGATATAGATACCGTGGGCGACGTGAACGGACTGCGCTCCATGAACAAACGCAGAAAAGCCCTGATGGAGGAACTGCTCATCACCTGCCCGGAAAGCGAACAGGCCATGGTGCGCTCCTTCTCCTGCTTTGCCGCGGACGGAGACTGCATTTACCTGGGCAACTCCATGCCCGTGCGGTACTGGAACAGCTTCGCCCAGACGTCCATCCCCACGGAAAACGTCCGCGCCAACCGGGGAGCCAACGGCATTGACGGGCAAATCTCCGGTTTTTTGGGGGTCTCCGCCCGGTGTTCCCGCTCCTGGGCTCTCGTGGGCGACCTGACCGCCATGTATGATTCCAATGCCCTGGCACTCCTTCCCCAACTGGACAGGGGGACCCGCGTCCTCGGCGTCATCAACAACGGCGGAGGGGGCATCTTCCGCGCCCTGCCCGGGGCGGACGGACACTCCGAAGCCATGAGGAAACTGCTGGTGCAACCCCACGCCCATTCCTTCAAGGCCATTGCGGAACAATGGGGAATGCGCTACCTGGCGATCCGCACGGCGGAGGACTTCGACCAGCTTGATTCCCTGGAGGAAAACAGCCAGACGCTTGTAGAGCTTATCCCGGACAGAGGGCAGACGGAACAGATGCGCCACCGGCTGGCTAACGCCTAAGCGAAGAGGAGCCTTTACCAAAAACCGGAGCGAAGACGATCCTCCGCCCGGTCATATCTTGCGGTTCTCTCCACATGGATTGAAAATACCAGAGATTCTTCTACTCAATTGACGTGTGTCAGCTCTTGGCAGTCGATTGAAAAAACCTGTAATTATTATGCCTTTGCGCTGAACAGCATCTCTACATGAGGAATCCCGTCAAGCATGAATTCCTCACTGACACGTTCAAAGCCGCACTTCTCATAGAGGGCGGCAACATAGGTCTGGGCTTCTATTTTTATTGCCGGAGCATTGAAGGTTGCTTGGGCTATCTCGATACCTTTACGCATCAGCTCTTCTCCAAGTCCATATCCGCGTTTGACTGCAATAACACGTCCAATCGACACTTCGGGCATCGTGGCCCCGGCAGGAAGCACACGCAGATAACCCTGCAATCCGTTCTCATCCTTTGCCATCAAATGCATGGCTACTTTATCGGCATCGTCAACGTCCTGATATGGGCATTTCTGCTCCACAATGAAGACCGCGCACCTTAACTTGTAAATATCAAACAACTCACCTACCGTTAGTTCATCATATTTTTTTATTATAAATTCCATATATGGTATTCCGTTATTTATGGAGAATATGCAGAGCGTAACATGGCAGTAACCGCGCTTGCTATCAGCTTATCCATAGAAACATTTTAATGAAATGGGATTGGAAAAACAGGCAAATCGCTGCAGTTAAAAATTCCTAACGGATGACAAATATCTCAAACTCTTTTGTCTGCCTTTGCTACCCCCAACGTGTACATATCCGTACACCGAAATATCTGAATAATACTGATTATCAGGAAAGTATTTCCAATAAAATATATAAATATGACAGATAGAAAATAATATTTCCTCCATCTGACCATATGGAAATTTCTTTCTTGCCTGACGAAGAGAAGAGACTACATTAACGGCGATTCATGAAAAATGAATCTCCATTGGGACGACGGCGGGAAGCCGTCAGGAAATAGATGGGGAATCCGGTCAGAATCCGGAGCAGTTCCGCTACTGTAATTCTTCCACAGGAAGATAAGCCAGAATACCAGCCTGATGGATGCCTATGCATATGGCGGGAAACCATTTGATAGACCATGTTCACCAGAATCATATCCGCTTTGGATAAGGAACGCCCCATTCATGGGTCTTCTGTTATTTCCGGTTCCATGTCTCAACCGGACTTTCCTGTTTCCGGTATCCCTGAATGAATGGAACCTTCCCATCTGGCAGTCTCGCAACCGCCAATGGCAAGCCTTTTTTCAGGAAACCGGCGCATGGGCTGTGCGTCAACACAAAGTCCACACGAAACATGATGAGTAAAAAACAACTGCTATTACTGTTGCCGGCCCTGTTTGCGGCCATTTCAACCCTTCCTGCAAACGCGGCCCACATCCTCACGGGAGGAGGAACCGGAGCTGTAAATGCCAGCGGTACGGGCATCTCCATGCAACTGAACCAGGGCTTTACTTCTGATACTGCCCTGCCCGGAGCCGTGAACCTCGACTCCATACAGCTCAAGCTGACGGACAACCGGTTTACCGCGGACTTCACATCCGGCAGCCTTACCATGGTGGTATTCACCAAACCGGCGTCGGACAGCGCGGACTGGACGGTCGTCGGGCAATCCCGCACGGAAGAAAACCTCTCCGTGAATATCGGCTCCTACACCGACGTTGAATTTACCTTCAGCAACCTCCTTCTGAACACATCGCAGGAATACGTCTTCGCCTTCGTTTCCGACGCCGCCATTCTGGGCAGGCTGACAACAGGCACGAGCCTTCAGGCAGAAGAGGGAATTGACTCCCCATTCAGCGTAGACAACGGATTTGCCTACGCCTCCATGCAGTCAACAGCCTTTTACAGCGGGGCTCCCGTCATACTCTACTACAATACGGGCAACGAAACGAGCATGTACTTCTCGAACATGATCGTCACCGTCTCCGACCCCGAAAGCGTCCCCGAACCGGCTCCATGCCTGCTTGTCACGCTGTCGTGCGCGGGCCTGCTCGTCTCACGCAGAAAAAGATAACCTCGAATCGCCAAACTACTGGAATATCCGGTACGGCTACGGCCTTCTGCAATTTTCCCAACTGCCTTTCGCGCGGAGGGAAAAGCCGTATCGGGTCATTGGGCATTCCGCCCATCCTCAACGCAGGCTCAGGGCCTTCATCTGGCAGAGCTGGCTGCCCCAGCCGTCTTCCGTACCTCGACCTCCCTTGCATAGGGCTGCAAACCGGTACGGAACTTCAGTCCCCGGTGTTCCTTATCATGTGGGCACAGCGTACTTTTTCATTCACTCTCTCGGCATTCAAGCGCGGTTGAAAAAACAGGATTGCTTTCTGTCCAGAACTCCAACCCGGAATACCAGCAGGGAAGAACCGTGGCCGGACTTATCGTAAAACAGGTATCAGAATTCCTCCTTCTCCATATTCTCATTAATTTGCAGAAAAGGATGTTCTCCGTCGGATCACGGTCGCAATCCTCCAACGTCCGGGGAACAGCCTCCTCCCGCCGCTCTCCCGGCATTTTCCCCATCGGCAGAAAGTCCGCCGGGACTGCGGAAACCGCCCAGACGAATGATGCACAAATAGCCAAAGCCGCATGCAACAGGGCAGTACTATGAAACAGCATGTCCGCCTTAATATTCATACGGCAGGAAGCACCGGGCCGTCATCCCCTTTTTTCCGCCTCCAGAGGCATTTGACGCAGTCTCCCCCTCCTGCCATTAAATACGTTCCTGCACGGCATGAAAAAAACCGGGCGGAACATCACATCCGCCCGGTTTTTACAGCCGTCCGGCGCAAACGCCGGAGACATGAGGTTGCCGGCCTTCCGCCGGAAACCAGTTAAAGGTAGCTGCGCACTACGCCGGAGACGCGTTCACGTGCCGCGGCAATGCGCTTGCGCAATTCCAGCGTATAGGCCTCCATATCCCGGATGGGGGACTGGGCCACGCCGGAAATCATGGCCGCCTGGGCTACCGCCGGGCATTCCCATTCAATGATGCGGGGATCAATGGGCTTGGGAATCACGTAGTCGATGCCGAAGCTGAGCGGGGCTCCCCCGTAAAGGTCAATCACCTCCTGAGGAACGGGTTCCTTCGCCAGATCAGCCAGGGAGCGGGCGGCAGCGATCTTCATCTGTTCATTGATGACGGAAGCGCGCACATCCAGGGCGGCACGGAAAATAAAGGGGAAGCAGGAAACATTGTTCACCTGGTTGGGCCAGTCGGAACGTCCGGACCCCATGATGCAGTCAGGGCGCGCTTTTTTGGCATCCTGGTACGTGATTTCCGGATCCGGATTCGCACAGGCGAAAATGATGGGGGAAGGAGCCATGAGTTTGACCATGTCCTGCGTGAGCAACCCCTTGGTGGAAAGCCCCAGGAACACGTCCGCCCCGGTGAGGGCCTCCTCCAGGGAACAGTCTTCCGACTGGGAGAACTGGGCTTTCGTGGCGTGCAGGTCAATGCGCCCGGTATGAATCAGCCCCTTGGAATCAAACATATAGATATGTTCGCGGCGCACTCCCAGCGTCATGTAGAACTTGGCGCAGGAAATGCCGGCGGCCCCGGCCCCGACGACGACAACCTTCATATCCTCCAGCTTGCGGCCCGTCAACTCGGCGGCGTTCAGAAGGGCCGCGCCGGAGATCACCGCCGTTCCATGCTGGTCGTCATGGAACACGGGAATATTCATCTCCTGGCGGAGGCGTTCCTCCACCATGAAGCATTCCGGAGCCTTGATGTCCTCCAGATTAATAGCGCCGAAGGTGGGCTCCATGGTCTTGATCGTTTCAATCAGCTTTTCCGGCTCCTTCACGTTCAGCTCAATGTCAAAAACGTCAATGTCCGCGAATACCTTGAACAAAACGCCCTTGCCTTCCATCACCGGCTTGGCCGCATCAGGGCCGATATTGCCCAGCCCCAAAACGGCGGTGCCGTTGGTAATCACGCCCACCAGATTGGAACGTCCGGTATACAGGGCGCTCTGGGAAGGATCTTCCTGAATGCGGAGACAGGGTTCGGCCACGCCCGGGGAATAGGCAAGCGTCAAATCCCGTTGTGAAAAGCAGGGCTTGCAGGGAAGCGTTTCCACCTTGCCGGGGCGGGGCTGGGAATGATACTGCAAGGCGTCTAATCTAATATCGGAACTCATGATTGTAATGGAAAAACAAAAAAGCGAGCCTTGCTTGCACCACATAATCGCCATGCATTCAAGCAAATAATCAATTAATCGCGTCACACGTTCCGACCCCTGAAAACCTCTTTTTACATTGAAGAAAGCCTCCGGATATGCTAACAGGCAGTCGGATAATCACCTGTCATGTGACCATGGAACATACGCCTTCTCTCCCTTCCGGATTTAATATCAACGGCTATCTTATCCAATCCCTGAAGCAGACGGATTCCCTTTGCCATGTCTATTACGCTTCGGATGCCGACCATGTTCCATACCTGCTCCGCGAATTCTGTCCCCAGGGGCTCGCTGTGCGCGACCCGGAAAGCGGAAAACTGCGCTATCCGGAAAACACGGATATTGAACGGGAAGTTCTTCCGCTGAAAAATGATTTCGAAGCGCAGTTCCGCACAGGATCCCTGGGGGAAATCCCCGCTCTGGGCACCCTGTACCTGGTTTATGCCATTCCCGGCGGCCATGCCGCCGCGCAGCCGGCCTCCGGCACGGTCGTCCCGCCGGCATCCCGCTTCCAGCGTGATCAGCGTACCTTGACCACTCCCGGAACCGGGGCGACGCCCGTTCATGCGGGCACCCTTCCCCCGCCGCGGAAAAAGAAGAACTCCGCCGGCATATGGATTCTCATCCTGCTCCTGCTGGGAGGCGCATGCGGAACCTACTATTTCACCCGGAACCCCGAGGAAAAATCCGCCTCTGCCCAGGAGCCGGAGCCCCCCCAAGCCAACAGGGAAAAGAAGGAAGCCGCCAAACCGGAAAAGAAAGCCGCCCTGCCCGCCGTGAAGGAGGAAGCCGCCCCCAAACAGGAAAACGCCGCGAACACCTCCTCATCCGGCCCTGCGGAGCAGCCGGAAAAGACACCGCCGGCCATTTCCTCCGGGGAACGGAATGAAGATGCCCCGGGAGCTTTAGAGGAAAAATCCTCAGCCGACCCTGCACAGCCTGACGAAAACACTTCTGCCCCGGCAGATGACGCTGCGAACGGAAAACAGCCGGAACCGCAGCATCCCGCCAACCGGAAGGAATCACAGCCGGAACAGACCGCCGCCAGGCCTGCGCCCGTAGTGCGTCTGCGCGGGAAAGCCGCCAGGCAAACAACCAATATGGGTGATGTGAACGCTTATCTGAAAAAATTCGCCAAGCCCATGCCGCTGAACCAGTGGAGAAAACAATACGCAGAGCTGTACACGAGCTGGTTCGGCAACTCCGAGGAAGTAGCCAAAGGCTGGATCACCACCTTCGGCCCTCTGGGCTTCCGCGCCCGCGGCCTGGACGCCTCCTGGCCGGACACGAACTTCCGCGGCTTCTTCCCTAAAACCATGCTGGACCCCAACGGGGAACCCGTGGCGAACCTTTACACGGTCACCCAGGTGATTGAGGGTTCCCCTGCCGAAAAATACGTCAAGGAAGGAGACCTGATCCTGGGCATTGACGGACACCTCTTCAAAACGTCGCAAAGTCTGGACGTGCTTTACGGCCCTTATCAGCATCAGAACAGGCGCGGCCTGGACATGCACGCGGGCCTTCTGGTGGACAAGGCGGAAGGAGCCGGAAAAATCACCCTGAACCTTATTCCCGCGGAAAGCGTGGAAAAAATCCAGGGCATCCAGCCTCTCTGGAAGGAAGTCTTCCGGGAGGAACAGGCTAAAAAGCCCGTTTCCCTTTCCATTCCGGTAAAGGGCGGCCAGCAGGTGCGCCTGCGCGTGGATGACGGCGGTAACGGCATCGGCAGCGACGGCTTCGAATGGTCGGATCTGAGGCTGGAAGGCCCCGGCGGAACCGTTCCGCTGACCAAAGCCCAGCAATACACCGTGGGTTACGGAGAAGCCAGGTACGACGCCAAAAGCAAAATATGGCAGGCGCACGCCGTCTCTTCCCTGGTCTTTGATATCCCCAAGGGTGACTGGAACCTTAAAGGAACGGGAACCCCCAGGTGGTCCGCCTCCGTGGGCGTGACCGTACAGGTGGGCGGCTCCTCCGCCCTGCCGGACGCAGTGAAGAAATATGTGAAAAACGTCACCTTCAAAATCCCCCAGCTTGGTTCCTATGCCCTCGGCTTCCCCAAAAATTGCGCCAAGAGCAAGGCGGTAGTCCACATGATGAGCGAATGGCTGGCGGCCCAGCAGCGCGAGGACGGCTCCTGGGAACGCCCAGGCGGCTACTGCGGCAACCATTATGATACAGGCTGGGCCGGCCTGGCCCTGATGGCCACGGGCAACCCGAAGTATGACCCCGCCATTAAAAAAGCGGCTCAGTACATCGCCTTCTCCGGCTCCCAATGCTGGTGGGCCGTCCCCCAGGCTTCCGCGGGCATCTTCCTGTGCGAATACTGGCTGCGCTACCGGGACAACTCCGTGCTTCCGGCCATCCGCAACAGCGTGCAGCGCATGAAAAACGAAGTTCTTTATGGGGACTTCGTCACCGGCCACGGCATTCACCCGGGCTACCGGGGAACAGGCGTCAGCATCGGAGGTTCCCACATGTGCCTGTTCCTGGCGCTGGCCAGCAAAACTCCGGCGCGCACGGAAGACGGCGTGCTGGACAAAATGATGGACCATGCCCAGTCCATCTGCCCCACCGGCATGGGGCCCTATGGCCGCATGACGGAAACCTTCACCTTTGAACCCGACCGTGAATGCGGGGGAACCTACTCCGGCCGTCACGGCCCGTACTACATCGCCTCCCTCATCTGCGGCGGACCGGAGCTGTACACAAAAAACAGCCGCATCATGTATGGGGAAGGCCCCATCGGCGGCTGTGACCAGGGCCACTCCTCCGAGACGCTCTCCATCATGTGGGCTCTCCCCGCCTACTGGCGAACCAATCCGGAAGCATATTACAAAAACATGGAGGCTTTCCGGTGGAAACTGACGCTGCTGCGCCCCTTTGACGGCGGCATGATGCAGAACCCCAACCGCCTGGAACTAATGACGGCGGACTCCGTCATCGGCACCTACATCCGCACCAGCATCTGGATCACGGCCCTCTGCGCGGAACGCCAGAATCTGGCAATTACGGGCAAGCCTGAATTCCAGGCCAAAACGTTCCGGAAGGTGCCCCCCATCATTGACACGGAATCCCGCTTCCTGAACACCTACGTGCGCAACTGGTCCATGGTAAACGCTGCGCTTGGAACCAAGGCCCCCGCCTCCCTGAAATCCGCCATCCGGGAATTGAAAAATATTCCGGTGGAACAGGGCTGCCGCTTTAAGCTTATCAATGTCGTCAACAACCGAGCCCTCCCCATCGCCAAGGCCATCATGGAAATTCCCGGGGTGGACCAGCTCACCAGGGCTACCTGCGCGGAAATGATTCTGGGCATGGATGTGCGCATTTTCTTTGAACCCAAGCTCAACGACGGTAACCCCCAGCCCGGGGAATATTCTCTGAACGTGGACGTCCAGCAGCCTCTGGGCGGCCGCGCCCTGGGGCTTCACCGCGACAAGGAGCTGGAAGGGAAAGCCAACTCCGCCTACAAATATGATTTTGCCGGCACGGTGCAATTCAGCGACACGACCACCTTCTCCCCCATGGAAACCATTTCCTGGACGCCCAATTCCAAATTCGGCGGCCAATGGAACGTCTACTCCTACAAGAAGGAACTCAGCGGCCCAACCCAGCCGGGCGTGCAAAAAATGAACGCCAAAATCAAATGGCGCGTCAATGACCTGGAGGTGGAATACGACCGCCCCATTGCCGTGGGCGGCTTTGAAGTGGGATGTGCAGAAAAGGCCCTCTCAGTCACCAACTGCAACCATCTGTGGGTGCCGGGCATCCTGATCCGGGATCACGGCAACTGGGGCTGCTCCTTCCATCTGCCGGACGGAACCTACATTTCCGCGGCCTCTCAGGGCAACCAGATAGAGGTGTACGACAAAACGGATAAAAAGAAGGAAAAAACCTGGGTTTCCCCGAATGACTCCTGCCTGACTCAGGGTTCCCGCTGCCTGTTCCGCGTTTCCACGGACTGGCACGGCCTGGAATGCCGCGTGCGTGAACTGAAACTGCTGGGAAGTTCCACGGAGGAAGTGGAGGACTACAAGCTGAAAGCCTCCACCGGAGGCCGTGTGGACACGGCCAAACTGATGGACCGGGACGCCACTACCGTTGAGGAACTGGACGCTTCCCCCACGGAAGACGAGCCCCTGGTGCTGGAACTCACCCTGAAATCCCCTGCCGCCCTGCGCGCCGTGGACATCAAAATTGAAAAGGGCCACAACCGCCTCATCATTGAGGCCTACAAGGGAGGCAAGTGGATCCCCATCCACTGGGGTTCCCTGGGAGCCTCCACCGCCGGCGTCAGCGATGCGCAGAAAGCCATGTACGCCAATGAACCGGAAGTGCTGCGCATGCTCCAGCTTCCGGGCAACGGATTCATCAAATGCATGCGAACATTTGACCCCGTCACCACCAACAGGCTGCGCGTCAAACTCTTCCAGAAGGGCGGAAAAGTCCGCCTTGCGGAACTGCACGTGTACAAAGCGAACGCCGCCAAAAATATGGCTCTCCGCTCTTAAGCTGCGGCCGCCCGCAGCTGGAAATGACAAAAAGCCTTTGTGATAAGAGAATCCCGGCAGGAGCGCCAATCGCAGCGCCCCTGCCGGGAAAACAGAGCAATCCCTTTTAGGGACGGAGGGAATTTCCTTCTCCATGCCGAGGCCGCCTGCCAATTTTTTGTCTATTGACACCCAGCGGCGCCCGCTCTATATTTTCTCATGATGTTCATCAGAACGGCGCTCCTTTTTCCTCTTCTCCTTCTCTCACTTTCAGCATCTTCCGTCATGGCGGCGACACCCTGGGCATCCGACAGGAACTGGGAACTCGTTTTTGAAGACGACTTTGACGGATCATCTCTGAACGAACACAACTGGAGCCGCATTGATTACGTAGGCTATAACGCCCCGGACTGGCGCAAGTACCAATCCCGGGACGAAAGCCTTGTGGAATTCCGGGAAAAGGACGGCAACTCCGCCATGACCTTGTGGGGGAAATACGGGGACTACACTACTCAAACCAACCAGACCGCACCGGCCAAAACATACGCCTGCGGAGGGGTATATTCCCTGAAAACCTTCTCCTTCCAATATGGCTACGTAGAAGTCCGCGCCAGATTCGACTGCGTGCAGGGCGTCTGGCCGGCCATCTGGATGATGCCCAAATCCGACAGCATCGGCTGGCCTGTCGGAGGGGAAATTGACATCATGGAACACCTGAATTACGAAGGCCGTGTTTACCAGACAATCCACTGGTCGCAAAACGGCGTTCCCAATCAGGATAAATCCCAGGGGGTCACCCCCGGTTGGAACGATGGTGCTGAAAAAGCAAACTGGCATACCTACGGGATGGAATGGACGGAAGAAGGCATCACCTTTTATGTGGATGGAAAAGCAACCGGTTCATTCAAAAAGCCCAATAACGCAAACTGGCCCTTTGACAAGGACGGAAACGAATTCTACCTAATCATCGACCAGCAGATTGGAGGCAACTGGGTGGAAAATGCAGGAGTTAATAAGGGAATCGACCAGAATACGCTGGCCAATTCCGGAGCCGCATTCGACATCGATTATGTCAAAGTCTATTCCTCAAGCATCTACAACCACCTCGTTCCGGAACCCGCCGCGGCTTCCCTGGGCTTGCTTGGCGCGGCCTTGCTGGCGGCTCGCCGCAAAAGAATCTGATCGCCCACACACCTTTTCCTTTTGTTCCTCCCTGCCGCGGGAATAAATTTTCCGCGCCGTCTCCGGTTGCTTCCGGGCGGCTTCCGTAAAGTTTCATCATCGGGCGGAGTATGAAAAGCAAAGCCGCCTCATGCCACGCGTATTTCGCATCATTCGAATCTTCTCTATATATAAAAGCGTCACTTAATGACGATGTCCATCAGTTTCTTGTAACTGTCCACTACGTCATAGACCACATTTCCATTGCTGATAGCCCTGAAATGCTCCCGCGCGCAGTGAATCTTGGCCTGCTCAATCAGACGGAGCTGCATAGAGGACATAGAGCCTTTGGTTTCCGCCACGAAGTAAATGTGCTTCACAGTGCCTTCGTAGAATGCAATCGCCCAGTCCGGATTATACTTACCAACAGGAGTGGAAATGTAGAATCCATCCGGCAACTTCACATATACTGCGACATCCTTATTGGTGTCGAGGTCGGTTGCAAAGTCACGCTCGTTGGTAGAGTCGTAAACGATATGGTCATACAGGTGGCGGTTCGCCTTCATTGCGTTCAAGCCCAGCTTGCCCTTGATGGTAGGCTCGGTGAAAATATCTGTGCCATAACGCTCATCCAGAACATCGTAGGTAATATGCTCAATGATGGCGGTTGCTTTTTCGTCATTGATAAGGGCAGCAGCCTTGATGATGAATTCTTCCGGGTTGTCCTTGAACTGATTGAACACAGACGGCTGAATACCCTTTAGAATGGCAATGACAGCCTTGCGGGTGAGTCCAGTTTCATCTACCAATTTGCCGACCAGGTCATACTTCACATTACTGCTTGCGTGAATGGTTGCACCGTAAGTTCCGGATTCCTCTTTCACAAAGGATGCACCGCTTTCCAGCTCAGCCTTGGACTTAATCTGCTCCATAGCGCCCGTTTCTACCTTAAAGTAAATCTTAGATACACGAAGTTTTCTATCCAACGCATCAATGGACTTACGCACCAGTTCATCTGTATCGAAATCAACCACATAAACGCTCTTGGCATTGATTCTGTTCCACAATGCCTTGAACTCCGGCATTGCGAGTTTGTCCTCGTCCACGGTGAGTTCCACATTATTGCTGCGAGCGTTTTCGGGTTGCATTGCCTTGGCGTCATAGATGGAGTCGATGATACCGATAACGCTTTCGGCAGAACCTGCAACCTCATCCGTCAGCTTGATTTCGCCATTTGCCTTATCTTCGTAATACTTGTCGGTCAGCGAGCCTTGCTTGTCAATGTAGCCTTCCATACGCATACCCAGCCAAATTTCTCTGGCAACATCCTCAGTGATAACATCGGTGCTGCCCTGGGCATCGGTAATAGTCCTGCCCATAAAGAGTTCCGGCGTAACTGCCTTTGGACGGTTTGCAACGGCATCAGCAAGTTCGGACTGAAGTCCCTTTGCGAAACTGTCATAGCTTTCGCTGGCGATAACGGTCAACACATTGATGTTGTGAACATCGTTTCCGAGAACGCCGGAATCCATACGCTCACCGTCCTGGTTGACGCACAGACGCAGACCACGACCAACTTCCTGGCGTTTTCTCACATCAGAGCCGGACTGTTTCAGCGTACAGATCTGGAATACATTCGGGTTATCCCAACCTTCACGCAGAGCGGAGTGAGAGAAAATAAAACGCACAGGCGAACGCTTCGGATTGCGGTCAAGGAGCAGTTCCTTGTTTTTCATAATCAAATCGTAAGCGTCAATATCGTCCGAGGTGGTTTCCTTCTTTGCCAACTTACAGTCTATCATCTTGCCTTTCTTGTCCACGGAGAAGTAACCTGCGTGGGTTGCGGAAGGCTTGATGGAATTCAAATACTTAATGTATTCGTCCTTGCCGATGACAGACTGGAGGTTTCCGATAATATCGGTGTATTCCTCCTCAAACATTTTTGCGTAGATGCCGTTACCAGACTGTCCGGCTGCATCGTACACCTTGTACTTGGCAACCTCATCAATGAAGAACAGGGACAGCACCTTGATGCCCTTATAGAACAACTGGCGCTCACGCTGAATGTGAGAGAGGATGGTTTCACGAATCTGAATACGGCGAAGCTGGTTTTCATCCACCTTGCCGATAACATCACCTGCGTACAGCTTGATGCCGTTGAGGAACTCAATGGAGTCGTCTCTGCCGTCAATGTGCTTAACGACAAAATTGTTCTTGTATTCCTCCATGTGGCCGGAATGATCGTAAAGATTAAATCCCTCTGCTACAGTACGGCTTACTTTACGGATACCGCTTGCGCCCTTCATATCGAACTGAATGGTTGCGGTAGGGGCCTTCTTGGAAAGGTTGATGCTTTCCAGATAAACATAGCCGTCTGTAGCAGTACTGCCCGTTTCGGTAATACCCTTAACGGCTATCTTCTTAACAAGTCGCTTATTGTACGCCTCCATCGCGTCCAGACGGTAAATCATGTTGTAGATGCTGTCTGATTTGTGGGTTGCGGAGTAGCGGAGGGTAAACAGCGGGCAGAATTCCTTCAAACGCTCCCTGGTCTGTTTGCCTTCAACGGACTGCGGCTCGTCAATAATCAGAATCGGGTTGGTCTTGGCAATCATATCAATCGGACGGCGGGAACGGAACTCGTCCAGTTTCATGTAAATTCTTCTGGCATCCTTGCCCCTGGCGTTGAATGCCTGGGAATTGATAATCATGACATTGATGGAACTGTCGGAGGCGAAGCGATCAATCTCCGTCAGCTGCGCGGAGTTATAAACAAAAAATCGTACTTTCTTGCCGTATTCCTCCGCAAAATGCTCCTGGGTCATCTGAAAAGATTTATAGACACCTTCACGGATAGCCACGCTCGGTACAACCACGATGAACTTGCTCCAGCCGTAGTGCTTGTTCAGTTCATACATGGTTTTGATATAGGTGTAGGTCTTGCCGACACCCGTTTCCATCTCGATTGTCAGATTGAATCTGCCCTCCAACTTTGGAGAGGGTGCAATCTGATTGGTTCTTTGAATTTTTTGTATATGTTTCAGGATAACCGGGTCGGAAAGTTCCGGCACCAGTTTCTGGTTGCTCCAACCTGTAAAGTTTTTGTCCTCATCAATGCCAAGCTGATAAGTACCGTTACCTCTGTCCATCATGTAGGTAGGAGTCAAATACGGCTGACCTGCAAAAACATCCACTACAGACTTTGCAGCATCCGCCTGGAATTTTTGATGCTTAAATTGTAGTTTCATTCCTGCTCGCCTCCATATTCCCCGGATAATTGTTCTTCAAGCAGTTTTTGCAGTTTTTCCTTGCTCGGCAAAACGGTATTGTACTTGCTCGCGAAAATCTGAGAATTATCTTCAGGCAAGGTAAGTTCAACAACGGCATTATTTTTCTCCTTGCAGAGCAGCACACCGATTGTCGGGTTCTCATCCTCCATTTTTACCTTGCGATCGTAGTAATTGACATACATCTGCATCTGACCGATATCCTGATGCTTGAGTTCTCCGATTTTCAAATCAAAAAGAACAAAACAACGCAAAATGCGATTATAGAAAACAAGGTCCACAATAAAATGTTCTTCGTCAAAAGTGAAGCGAACCTGTCTGCCGATAAAGGCAAATCCGGTGCCGAGTTCCAACAAAAACTGCTGCAAGTGGTCAATGATTCTGCTTTCCAGCTCAGACTCACTATATTCCGGCAGTTCGGGCAGACCTAAAAATTCCAGAACATAAGGGTCTTTGACAGCATCTTTCGGCGTTTCAACCTTGTGTCCTTCAACAGAAAGACGATAAACCTCTTCTTTGTTGGCACTGAGAGCCAAGCGTTCATAGAGGGAACTGTCATACTGACGTTTGAGTTCGCTCAGGCTCCAATCGTTTTTGACGGATTCGATTTCATAAAAATGACGTTCTTCAATATTTTCAATTCTCATCAGTTTGAGATAGTGCGACCAACTGAGGTAAAACTTCCTGCCCGTGGCAACAGACGGAAGTTTATCAGATGCGCTAAACACTGTTTCGCCAATCTGGTCGTTGGAATACACCTTGTAAAACTGGCGGATATTTTTCAGATTTCCAACAGAAAATCCTTTTCCAAAATTTTCAGTTAAATAAACAGATAATTCCTGCAAAATCTTCTGACCGTAAGCGGCACGATTTTCGCCATGCTGTTCCTGTTCCACAATCATTCTGCCGACTTCATAGTAGGCATAGACCATAGAAAGATTGACCGCAGTTTTGGCATTCTTTCGGGCAGATTCCAAAATTTCAGAAACATTTTGAAGAAAACCATTGTCTGTTTTCTGTATTTCTTTTTTATCCATTTTGAAACCTCCTCCTTAGATTACTTTAACTCTTGTATCCGGTGCTAACAGCTTAAATACCTCAGTTACATTGATTTTGGCAGGGCTGCCGTCAAAACAGCTATCACGGAACACAGCACGGAGAGGCTGACGTTTTGCAATGGTCTTCACAACCTCATCCGGGATATTCTCGTCAAAGCAGGCAATCAAGTCGCCGTCATTATAGGTATGAACGGTGCAGCCGCCGATTTCCTCGGAAGTGTACGGCATAGAGAGTGGCGAACCCCACTCAAGCAGACAGCCAAACAGCAAGTCAAGGCCGGTGCGGTCTTCCTTGATGTTGGATTCGAGCATAGAGAGCATATCCTGCGAATATTCGTCGGCAGAATAGTACACATCTTTCATATTGCTTTCGTCCAGTTTGAACACACGGAAACCGGTATCAAAATCAACATTAGGATTTTCCTCTTTGATTTTCGCTCCAGCACGGCGGATTCGCTCTTTGCCGATTTCGCAGATGTTCTTGTAGCCTGCTTTGTAAGCTGCACTTTCTTCGTCGCATTTTTCAGGCAACTGAATCATAATAAACCGTCTATTGCCGCCATCCGCAACATTTGCATTGAAAAGTCCGTGTGCAGTAGTTGCCGAACCAGAGAAAAAGTCCATAATAACAGCATTTTCATTTGGATTGGTTGCATAAGTAATCAAATCCGAAAGTAATACAATAGGTTTAGGGTTACTAAAATCAATATCCCCCATCAATGCACGATAATCTTTTGTTGCAACATCAGTTGAATATGCTGCGCCGCCAAGAACAGATTTGGGACGAATTCTTCGCGCTCCATCGCTATTTTCCAGATAATCTTTCTCATAGATGTTATATTTATTACCCACTTTTCTACCACAAAGATAAGTAATATTTTTAGATGCAGTATCCTTGCCCCAGCGCCATCTGCCGTCAACCCCATTTGATTTAACAGGCAATGCTTCACAACTATAATAATCACTTTGTACCAGCGACACTTCGCCAGTGGTCGGATTCACATAGAACGGATAATACATATTCGGTCGATCTTTTCTCGTGTCAGGACCTCCTCTTTTTCTAAGTTCAAGCAGTCGGTATCTTCCATCCTTGTCGCTTTCCTTATAGTCCTTTAAGACATCTTCACCTAAATCCAAACCGTGTTCAGAATAGTCTTGCGATTTAACGTACATCATCATTCGCTCATTTGCTCGCGCGATATACTTTTTATCATTTCTTCCCTTTAGGTTATTCACAACGCATAAATCTGCGACAAAATTACTTGCTCCAAAAATTTCATCACACAATTTTCTGAGATTATCTGCTTCACCATCATCAATGCTTATAAAGATAGCGCCTTCATTCGCAAGTAAATTTCTTGCAAGCATAAGTCGCTGGTACATCATAGAGCACCAGTCAGAGTGAAAACGAGGATTGCTTTCGCTGTTTTCTCGGAATAAACGGTTATTATCTTCGTCCTTCAAACCGATTCCTTCTTCATAATCATCTTTGCTCATTGTGAAGTTATCGGGATAAACGAAACTATCTTTTCCAGTATTATACGGCGGGTCGATATAAATCATCTTGACCTTACCAAGGTAGCTTTCCTGCAAGAGTTTCAGAACTTCCAGGTTGTCGCCCTCAATATAGAGGTTCTCGGTAGTATCCCAATTCACGCTGTCCTCTTTGCAAGGGCGAAGGGTCTTGCGGATAGGCTTGTTGGCTTCCACAATAGCCGCCTTTTTGCCCACCCAGGTAAACTCGTATGCCTCATCGCCCTCTACCACATCTCCCGAAAGCATCTGACGGAGCAGGTCAAAGTTGATGGCTTTCTTCATCTTGCCGTTCTCATCCACGGTCTCGGTGATACAGTTCGGGAACAACGCCCCAATCTTTTCTATGTTCTGAGCCGTCATATCAATCGACTCCATTCTCATTTTTTCCATTACAGAATTTCCTCCCATTCTTTGCTGAGTTTCTTGAGCAGGGCATTCAGTTCCATCTGCCTGTTGAGCTGTTTTTCTCTTTTGATTTTCTTTTGCAATTTCGCAATCTGCATTTGAAGAGCCTGCCGTTTTTCATCCCTCTCTATGGACTCCTTGAGGCTTTCCCCGGCTTCGGCGGCAGCGAGGGCGTCTCCGGCAATCTGACGGACAAAGTTTTCATACACACTGTCAACGGACAAACCTTCCAATTTCAACGGGAGGGCATCCTCGTCCATCCATTCAGTGGAATAGTAGCGGTTTACCTTGAAGGCTGTGTTGCCGCCGGATTCTTCCTTATAGCCGATAACGGCTTTGTACTTGCCCTCGTATTCCAGCATGAAGAGAATGTGGTACGGTATTTCTTTGTCCATCTGCCGCAAAAAGCTGTCATCCAGTATCTGACTGTTCAGCTTGACCTCAAAGACCACCAATTCCGTCACGGCGGCGCCGGGGGCTAAGTTCATGGTGGCGGCGGCAATCTTGTTCCTCCAGCAGATGGCCTTTACCTGTTCTATGAATACCTTTTTCCAAGCCGGGGTCACGGCAAGGTTGTCATAGAATTTCTGTTTGGGAATTCGTTTGTTGAACTCCGTTGATTTGGGTAATCCGAGCATCGCCTGATCTCCTTTACTTCACCGCCAGAAAGCATATCAGTTCAAAGTCGTCCAGTCCAGACACGGCAGACATCAGGGCGGAAGTACCGCCTGCGGAGAACAGGCTGTCGATATCGCTTTCTTCCTTGGCGTCAATAATGGAGCGGATGGCTTCGCTTAACAGTTCAGAGAGTTCTGCCATGTTCCTGCCGTCATCGGTTTCCGCATTGAATTGACGGCAGAGGTCATGGACGGGTTCGTTCTTGCCACGGCAAAGGAGGCGCACATCGTCCAGCAGTTTTTTGGGGTTCAGATAATCACCGATGATTTCACCGTCCATACCGATATAAACCATGTAGAACGGATGGATGCGGTTCTGATTGTCGATGTTGACGCTCTTATTGATATTCTTCAGTACGAAGATGACGCCTTTCGGCAATTCCTCAGCAGCAGGAACAACAGCGTGAAGACCACGAGGCTTGTTATCCATATTGCCGTGGGTCTTCACATACTCAAGCAGGTCAAGGCGGAATTCATTCAATCCCAAGTCCATAATGGAGATGCCCTCGGACATGTCCTCAATATCGACCACTTCCTCCTGGAGCCGTTTGAGCTGATGTTTTCTGTATTCTAGGTCGCCCTTTTCCTCCTCGTTGATGAGGTCATCGTCACCTGTGGAGGTCATCACCGTAATTTTCATGCGGGTTTCGACTCTCGATCTCAGATTGATGTAATCATCAAGCGTGAGGTCGGGCCAGAAGTTTACAAGCTGAATGTAATTGTTGCGGCTGCCGATACGGTCGATACGCCCGAAACGCTGGATGATGCGTACAGGGTTCCAGTGAATGTCGTAGTTTATCAGATAATCGCAGTCCTGCAGGTTCTGACCTTCGGAGATACAGTCGGTAGCAATCAGGATATCGATTTCCGCCTTGCTGCCGGGCATCAGAACATTCCGTCCCTTGGAAACCGGGGAGAAGCAGGTCAGAACATTGTTGAGGGTTGCCTTAAAGCCTTTGATGGTTGTCTTGCCATCAATGCTGCCCGTGATAACGGCAGTATCCAGTCCGTATTTCTTCTTTACATAGGCGCTGACATTCTCATAGAGGTATTCTGCCGTGTCGGAGAATGCGGAGAAAATGATCACCTTCTTATTATCGGGGTTAATCGGATTCTCAATCTTGTGGGACAGCAGAGATAGGAGATCCTGCAGCTTGCCGTCATGCTCCGGCGTAATGTCTGCCACCATAAGGGTCAGCAGTTCCAACACTTCTGCGTCCTGCTGAAGTTCGGTGCGCCAGGTTTTGTAGTCCATATCGGCAAGGTCGATTTTTACCTCCCTGCCCACGGAGAAGTAATCGGTGTTGCCATCGTCCATGTCGAACTCAGACTCCTGAGCTTCGTACATGGCGATGTCAGCGGTGCCGTATTTCTCAAAGCGGTTGATTGCCTCAATGGTGCTGTCGATGAGTCCTTTGATACGGGTAAGTGTCAACTGGAAGGAATAAACGGAACTTTCCAGCCGTTTCAAAAGGTTGATGCTCATCAAACGGCGAATACCTTGTTCACGTCCGTCCTGGGTGAGGTTTTCCCCCTTGTTGTGAGTCAATTCCGCATATTTTTGAATCTTACTTGGAAAGATGTAATGGGATGGAGTGTAGATAGACAGACACAACAGCATCAGTTGGGCATAAATTTCATCATAGTTGATAGCACGCTTCAAATCGGTGAGGCATGGCCGCCTGGAAACTGGCGGCAGCCTTTCCGGGAACTTTCCGATTTCTGCGGAGTTGTAATATTTTTCAATGTGCTTTCTGGATCTGGCGATGGTAACGCTGTCCAGAACTTCAAAGAAGTCAAAATCAAGGGTGCGGAGCAGCGCGTCTGTGGAGCGTTCCTCTGCGGGGAGTTTACCCCAGGCATTGAACGCCTTTTGCGCCTGCTTGAAAATATCCTCAATAGATTTCCTGGTGTTCAGCTTGGAATTGATATTCTCGGAGTCGCCCTCATAGGCAATGGCAAGCTGATTTTTTAAGTCCACAAAGCGGTTGTTGACCGGAGTAGCGGAAAGCATCAGTACTTTGGTTTTTACGCCGGAGCGGATAACCTTGTCCATCAACTTTACATAGCGGTTCTCCACAGTGTTGCTGTGTGTGCCGATGCCGTTTCGGAAGTTGTGGCTTTCATCAATAACAACCAGGTCATAGTTACCCCAATTCAGGCGGTCCAGGTCAAGACCGTTGGAAGTGCCGTGACTACGAGAAAGGTCTGTGTGGAACAGAACATCGTAATTCAAGCGGTCAGAGGCAATGGGGTTATTCACATAGTTATCTTTATATGTATTCCAGTTCTCGGCCAGTTTTTTCGGGCAAAGAACAAGAACGGACCTGTTTCTATTTTCATAGTATTTCACAACAGCCAACGCTGTGAATGTTTTGCCAAGACCAACGCTGTCTGCCAAAATGCAGCCGTTGTATTTTTCCAGTTTGTTGATGATGGCGAGAACGGCATCACGCTGGAAGTCATACAGCATGGACCAAATCTTGCTCTCCTTGAATCCGGTAGCCTCATTCGGCAGTTCATCCTCGGAAATATCATCCAGGAATTCACTGAATACATGGTACAGAGTCATGAAGTAGATGAATTCCGGAGCGTTCTCGTTATAGGCACTACTGATGTTTTCGATGATTTCCTCGGTAACATCCTGCATCTTGGACTTGTCGTTCCACAAGGACTCAAACAACTGCATATACTGTGTGGAGAACGGCGCCTCCATGCGGTTTACCATGTTGTAGCTGTTGTTACCACGCTCACAGCCAATGTCAACGGTAGTGAAACCGCCCAACGGCATATAGGCAACCTGCTCCGCAGGAGCGTTAATCGTCATAAAGCCACCCATGTTTTCGCCTGTGATATTGGATTTGAAGGTTGCCTTCTTACGAATCCAATCAGCACATTCTCTTGCGATGGCTTTCTGTGTCATTTCGTTGCGGAGCTTGATTTCGAATTCCGTACCGTACAAACTGGTCTCACGGGAGAGCCTTGGGATATAGAATTCACGCTTTGCCCTGGAAGCCTTCTCTGTAGTAAAAGTCGGAGAGGTAAAAATGAAGCGGAACTCATCAACAGAATCAAGCTGCTTTTTCAGTTCTTTATAGGCATACATAGAGAAGCAGGCGGCCGCTACAGAAACCCTGCTGCCCCTGGAAATGGTAGTGAGCATATCATCTCTTACAATCTCCCGTATATTGTCATAAATTTTCATTGATTGACTTTCTTTCTGGGATGATATCATCCTTGACGTTCACATCAATACTCCAGAACTGGAGATGAAGGCAGATGTTCTCCACCTCCGCCCTTTTCTTCCAGACGGCACAGGGCCTCCGCACGGCGGAGGCAGGAATCCCATAGGGAAGCCTTTTCCGGAAACGGGAAACACAGGGAGTCGCTCAGCTTTTCCACCCGTTTGAAAGAATCCTCCCGGTCATAGGCGTTCAAACCTTCCAGACGGGAAGCCAGCCCATCCAGCCAGGGAAGAGGGTCATGGCAAATCAGGGGAAGATCGCATCCGGCCCGCAGGGACAGGAAAGCGGCGTCATCCGGTGAATACTGCGCCGTAATCGCCCCCATGCACAAATCATCCGTAAACACCACGCCCCGGAAACCGAGGCGGTCGCGCAGAAGCCCCCTGATCACCCGTTCGGACAAGGTGGCGGGATAATCGGGATCAATCTGAGGCAGCATGATATGGGCGGACATAATGGAGGACAATGCCGGACACAGAGCCAGAAAAGGCAGCAAATCCGTCTTGAACAGCTCCCGTTCATCCAGGTCAACCACGGGAAGGCTGAAATGGGGATCCGCCAGGGCACGGCCCATGCCGGGAAAATGTTTGCCGCAGCTCTGCACGCCGCCCCGGCGCAGGTTGGAGGCATAAACGCCGCCGCGTGAAATGACGTCCTGGGCATTATCTCCCCAGCAGCGGCCGGGAAGCGCGTTGGCCGCGGACGGATCATGGCAGATATCCAGCACCGGGGCAAAATTCAGGTTCACCCCCAGGTAGCGGAGAGCCAGAGCCGTCACCGCGCCCAGTTCCACTATGCCGCCAACTGAACCGAGCCGGGCCAGCGAAGCCGGGGAGGGCAAATTCAGGCCCAGGGAAGCGGTGCGCACCACACGGCCCCCCTCCTGGTCCACGGCAATGACAGGATGGTGGAGGCAAAGTTTCCGCAGCGACTCCGTCAGCCCGCGCACCTGCTCCACGGAATCAATATTCCTGGAAAACAGAATGAAACCCGCCGGCTGCCAACGCCGGATGGCAGCCTCTTCCTCCGCGCCCACTTCATGGCCGCTTATGCCGATCAGGGCCGGGAGCATGAACGGAAAAGGATTAACGGCCCAACAGGGAAGTCCTGGTGTACAGCGGGTAAACGGGAATGCCGCGTTCCTCAATCGCCTGGCGGCCGCCTTCCTCGCGGTCCAGCAACACCAGGGCGGCGGCAACCCTGCCCCCTTCCGCCTCAATGGCGTCAATAGCCTTCAGCGTGGAGCCTCCTGTCGTGATGACGTCATCCACCACGACCACGGTATCCCCGGCCTGGAAATTGCCTTCAATGCGGCGGCCGCGTCCATGGTCCTTCGGCTCCTTGCGCACGGTGAACACCTGAAGCTTCTTTTCCGCTCCTTCCAGAGCGCTGGTCATGCCGACGGCCAGGGAAATAGGGTCCGCCCCCATGGTCATGCCGCCGATGGCCGCCACCTCCGGGAAACGGGGCAAAATATCCTCTTTCACCAGCTTCCAGCCCAGAGCGCCCACCAGGGTGGCTCCTACGGGGTCCAGGGCTGTCATGCGGCAATCCACATACAAGTCGGACACCTTGCCGGAAGCCAGTGTAAAAGTTCCCGTGCGCACGGATTTTTCCAAAAGAATGCTTTTAAGAAGATCGTATTGTTCGCTCATGAAAAATAGGGATGAATGAAATGGTTCGCCGTGTATAACAGATACCCCCGGAATAAGCAACGGATAACAGCATGCAAATCTTGACAAAAAGGAGGACAGGCCCCATAACCTGCCTGTCATTTTCCCGTTCCCATGAAATCCGGCATACTGGCGTTAGTTTCTATCAGCTCCGCTCTTGTTTCCTGCACATCGTACGAGAGGCCCCCGCTGTTTGACCAAATCACCGGAAAAATTCAGGGAATGTCCAGACGGGACGATTATCTGTCCGGAGTGGGCACCACCTCAGGCGTCAACACGGACCTGCCTCCGGAAGCCCGTCTGGGCCAGGGATATTGGGACCTGCCGGCGGGCACCCAGGGGGAAAAGCACATCATCATTGACCTCAAGCAGCAGAAAGTCTTCTACTACGTGGGAACCACGCTCGTGGGCGTTTCCCCCATGTCTTCCGGCAAGGAAGGCTACGGCACTCCCAGGGGAACATACAAAATCATCCAGAAAGACGCCAACTACAAATCCGGCACATACGGCGTTCTGCGCAGCAAATCCACCGGAGCCGTCGTCAACGGGGATTACAACGCCAGGGCTGGCGGAGCGCCGGCAGGAACCTACTTCGACCCCGCCCCCATGCCCTACTGGATGCGGATTACGGGAGGCTACGGCATGCATGTGGGTTTTGTCACCGGATATCCGGTCAGCCACGGCTGCGTGCGCCTGCCGGAGGACATGGCCAAGACATTCTTTGAACACACTCCCATCGGCACCAAGGTCACCATCCGTTAGCCGTTTCCTGCGAGGCATCGCGCCGCAGAAATGCCACACTTTCCGGAAACCGGCGTGTTTCGTATTCCCGCCGTCCGGAAGCGTTCCGTGCTGATAACTGCTCCCGTTTCATGGCGCAGCTTCCTCACTCCGGCATTGACAAACGGCTCCGAACCTTTTTGAATATACGGGATCTTTGACCTCTTGATTAGTCATGACAATCCCTCTTCCCCCTGCCCTGCCGCCCCATTTCAACATAGGCGGCTATAAAATCACGGCGCTTGTAGAAAGCGGTCCGGACTATCATCTGTACCAGGCTCTTTCCCCGGAAGGCCATGCCGTCCTGATACGCGAATTCTGCCCCGGGGGCCTCGTTACGCGTGACCTGGCCAGCGGAGAACTGGCTGTCTTTCCGGAAAATGAATCCCAATTCGCCCAGGCCCGGGAAGCTTTTGAAACCCAATACGCAGCAAATGCAGAAAGCAAGCTGAGGGGATTCGGCACCGTGCTCTTCCTTTACCCGCTTTCTCCGGCGCAGCCCCAGCCGGCTGTAGCGCATGCCCAGGCTCTCCATCCCGCCAAAAAACCGCAGCAACCGCAACTGCGGAAACCCGTAGTCGGCGCCGCCATCCCCGGAACGCCGCTGCCGCGGGTAAAGCACTCCGGAGGGTTCCCGGTCATCACGGTCATTGTGACCGGGATGCTCGCCCTCTTCGGATTTCTGGGCTACCAGATACTCAAGGATAAAGAAGAACCCGTCGCTAAAGCCGTTACCGTGCCCGTACCGGCTCCGCCCAAGCCCAAATCCAAGCCCGCTCCGCCAAAACCGGAGCCCGTGGTAGTCGCACCTGAACCGGAACCCGTGGTGGTCGCTCCCGAACCGGAACCGGAGCCTGAACCGGAACCGCCTGCTCCCGACCTTTCCCCCTCCCCGGAAGTCATTGCCATGGAAAAGGCTTTACGGGAGGAAGCTATCGCGTCCAAGGGGAAATTTTCTGAAAAACTGTTGAACAAATATCCCTATTACGCGGAAGCCTACGTACGGGATTACGTAAAAAAACGCGGAGGCAGTTTTTCTCCGGATTTTGAAAAATGGCTGAAAAACACGAAAAACAATCGTGAGGTCTTCGCCATGTTTTTCCCGCCGGATCCCAGCGTCGCCACCAATGTGGCTTTCATGATTGATGAACTGGGGCTGGAAACGACGGAAAAATATGACCAGCTCGTTCTGGCGTTCGCAGTAGGACGCCGCGAATTCGGCATGGGGGCCTTCGACCTTACCCAGCAGGGCCGCTACATTGATGCCCTGGGCAAGCTGAATGACCTGAGATCCTCTGGAGTCATGCCTCCGCCAGCGGACCTGTATTGCGCCGGAAAACCGCCCGTCAACTGGTATGGTAACGCCCCCCGCACCGTGGATGAGGAATGCTACAAAAAGGTGGAAGCCTATCTGGACCGCAAAAAAATCACCCCAAAGCAGGCCTGGCTCAGGAAATACCCCACCGTCTCGGAAATCGGGGACTCCGCCATTACGGAAGACAACCTGGCCGGCTTTCTGCACGAATACATGTACCGCCACGGCCAGCTGAGGCGCAAAAGGGACCCCTTCCCCACTCCGGTGGAATTCTTTTCCTACCTTGTGGATAAATATGAACATTGCGGTGATTTGCGCGACGTGGACCGCAAGCGTGTGGAATGGACCGGCGTTTCCCTGGAAGGAACGCCCTGGCCGGCCATGATGGCCCTTTCGGAAACGCGACCTCTGCGTGAGTGCGACAGCGTGTGGGAACGCTACATGGGCCAGCGGGGCCCGACCCGCCTGTGGCTGTACGGCCCCTACCGGGCGGATGACGACAAGGAACCGCCCATCCTGTTCAGCTTTGACCCGGATCCGGAATGGTCCAGGGAATCCAACGAACGCAAGCTTCATGAAGGCGGTGTGTGCGGCACCATGTCCCTTATCTCCCGCAATTCCCAGATTGCGCGCGGCATTCCCGCCGCCCCCGCCGGGCAGCCCGGCCACGGCAATCTGATGACCACCCATTTCAACGGTAACGGCTGCTGGCTGAGCGTGGGGCAAAGCGTGGACACCCTGAAAGCCACCACGGGATTCTGGTACTTCCGGGATTCCAACGCACCGCGCACCGGCAATGCGGAATACCAGTCCGGACTGGCCCTGTCCATGAACATCGACTATGAAAAGTTCATCGACAGCCGCTTCGCCATGAACATTTACAAACTGGCGGCCATCGGCTCCACCACGGAAGAGACGGCCGACCCTTCCGTCACGCTCCCCAAGGAATTCACGCAGACCGCCATGAGGACCGTGCTCAAAGCCAACCCGTTTTATACGGAAGCCTGGTACATGCTCTTCAAGCAGGAACCTCAGGACCTCATGGGAGCCACCAAGATGGTGGATGAAGTAAGGGAGGCCCTGCCGGACGGCATGGGCATCAGAAAACTCTGGAAAACGCGCAAATACGTTCCCTCTGTAGGCCGTGGCGACAAGAACGGCAAGGAAATGCTTGCCAGCCACGCCAAGGAATACGTCAATGTGCTCTGCTCCGTAATTCTGGAAAATGCCTTGAAACAGGAATATGACTATAAGACCTTCCAGTGGGCCGAACTCATGTCCTGGCTCAAGTCTGAATCCAAGCGCAACTCCTACCCGGAGCCTCAGGCCGCGTATCAGATAGCGTATGCCAAGGCCCAAGGCACAGACAGGCTCAAAAGAACCGTAGACAGGGGATTCAAGAAAGCCCTCAACTTCTACCGGGACGACAACAACGCCCTGAAGGAGCCTAAGGATGTGGATCAGGAGGAAATGTCCTTTTCTCTGGACGCCCTGTGCCAGGCCCTGCCCAAGGAAGAACTGGTCCCCTGGATGAAAAACATGCTGGACACCTGTCCAGACGGGTTCAAATACAAGCCCAAAAACAAGAAGGAAACGAAAATCCACCCATTCTACAGCGCCCTGACGAAAAACTACATGTCTCTGGCTGACGATTCGGAGAAATCCCGCGTCAAGTCGGAAATGAAAGAGGCTTCCGACAGAATTCTGGAGCTTTCCCAGGACAAGAAAGGCGATGGGAATGGGTCCTCCGGACGCCGCCGGAGACGCTGATTCCCCGCTTCCGTGCACCTCTACGTCCACATTCCCTTCTGCCACCGTATTTGCCCGTACTGCGCTTTCTTCAAGCACACGCCGGCCTCCACGGACATGAAATCATTCATCCGAGCTCTGGGCAGGGAGGCGGAATCCCGCGCAACCGCTCTGGCCACGAACCGCGAAGGGGAAACGACCACGCTTTACTTTGGCGGGGGAACGCCCTCCATGCTCTCGGACACGCATCTGGGGCGTCTCATGGAAACCCTGGACCGTCTCGTGCCCGTGGACAAACTGGATGAATTCTCCTTTGAGGCCAACCCCGCCACCTTTACGGAAAAAAAAGTGCGCTTCTGGCGCAGCCTGGGCATGACACGCGTCTCCCTGGGTGTGCAATCCCTGGATTCCGGCATCCTGCATCTGCTGGGGCGCGAACATACCCCGGCCCAGGCTCTGCACTCCGTGGAAATGCTGAAAAATGCGGGAATGGCCCATATCAACATGGATCTCATGTTCGCCATTCCAGGGCAAACCCTCTCCATATGGGAAGCCACCCTGAAGGAAGCTGTCAGCGCCGGAACGGACCATATCTCCGCCTACAACCTCACCTATGAAGAAGACACGGAATTCTTCCGGAGCCTGCTGCGGGGGGAGAAAAGGCAGGATCCGGACGAAGACGCATCCTTTTTTGAACTGGCGGAACACATGCTGGAGGCGGCAGGCATGCGCCACTATGAAACCTCCAACTACGCCCGGGAGGGCTGCCTCTCCCCCCACAACATGGCCTACTGGAAGGGAGAGGACTATGTAGGCATAGGGCCTGGCGCGGTCAGCACCATCAACGGCATACGGTACTCCAACACGCGGGATACGGACGCCTACATACGCAGCACGCTGGAAAACGGCCTCCCCCTTTCCGAACAGGAACCCGTCACCGAGGAAGACTACCGTCTGGAACGCATTGCCCTGATGCTCCGGACGGATGAAGGATTGCCGCTGAAATACATTCTGCCGGAATCCCGTCCTCTGCTGGAACAATACCGGGAACTGGGCCTGGCGGACATTTCCCCGGAACAGAGGCTCATCCTGAAAGGCCGCGGACGCCTGCTCGTGGACGCCATCGCAGCGGAACTGTGCTGATTGCCATTCCCTTATTAACTTAATATCCTAAATTGAAAAATACATGAATTTGGTTTCTTGACATTTTCAATTTTTGTATATTATTTTATTATGTGACCATAAGTGGTACAAATATGTTCGTATATTCACATATTCTCTCTACTTTTTTAACAGGATTTGTTTTCCTGCTACAGATTTCTTTTAATCAGGCGTCAAGAGCTAAACCTAAACCTTCAGCATCGGTACAGGTCACCCAAACGTTCATCCTGCCCTTTTACCTGAAATCCAAACCTCTTTCTGAAAAAAAGCTGGTTTTCCGGAAAGCACTCTCTTCTTTTCCCTTTTCTGAAAAAAAATCCCAGAATACATCGCTTCGTCCGGGAATATCCGGGGCTGACTTTTGACGAAGGAGTCTCTCTTTTCGTTCAGCGAACTGCTTTGGGACAAATTCCCGGAGATGTGTGCGCCAGACTTCATGAATTGACAGCTTTGATGCAGCACAGGAACATGAAATCACGGCAACGGAATTCCTGTCTTACGGGATTTCTGGAAAATGCCTTTCTTCGGGCCTATTCTTTCCGCTATGCTCCCATTGATCTTGAAGCTCTATCGCTTTGCGCTCTGATAGAACTGGAAATGGAAGACGGGTGCTCTTTAAGCCTTCGAACACGCATTTTAAAAATTTGGGAAACCGCGGCTATCTCCATGGAAAAAGGGAACGTCCCGCAAAGAAAACTGGCCTCATTATTGTTTATAAGGACTCTCCGGTATGGGAAAAAAGACCCCTACCTGATGGCCCGTTGCGGATACCGGCTTGCCAATCTTTACATACGCATGAAGGAACCTCAAAAGGCCCAGTGGGCGGCATCATTCATCCCGCCTATCCGTGGCATGGAAGACTCTCATTCTTTAATTCAACAATGGACTGCTTCCTCTTCCAAGAAAAAAAAGCGTAGGAAATAACTCCGTCAACCCCATCTAACCATTCATGAATCAAGCATTTATTTCCCGATGTTTCTCTCAAATGCCTGTTTTGCTTGCAATTGCCGGCATTGCTGCACTATCTGCCCTCCTCGCAAAAGGACAACAAATTTATGAAGGGAAGACAACATTGGAATATTCCCTGTCTCCGGTTGAAGTGGTAGCCAATCTTTCCCAGCTTGCAGATAAATTGAAACAATGCTGCGCCGGAGAAGTGAAAATCCCAAATACAACGAAAGTCACTGACCCAAAATCTCCCTCTACTATTCCTTATAATGGAAAAATTTCCCTCAAGGATTTTAAGGATGAACGTATTAGCCAACCTACTACTGTTGCGTGGCTTTCATTGGTTTCCGACGATGGGTGCGACATTTCTTATACCACAGGGAACGGAGAAAAAACAGACTGGTTAAAAGAATACGGAAAAGGGCATGACATTTCCAAAGGGCGCCGGGATTGCCCGCATGTCCTGAAAGCAGGTTCTTACAATTTCCAAATCAAATATTCGCAAACCTATTACAATCCCAAGCCGGGCACAAGTGATTTGGACGGCATCAGCCTTGTAGTCGCTCCCATTGTCGTGGACATTTGCATTGGAGAAAAATCGATCCCATATAGTAAAAGCCACCTTTTCTTGGAGAAAAAAACAGAACTCCGGCTCGCTATCAACAAAATTTACCTGGCAAAAGGGCCTTCCGAAAACTCCGAAGACATATCCATCACATGGGAAGCTCAAACTTACTCCAAATGCCCGCAACGATTTAATGGAGTTATTCTGGCGTGCAACCATACGTTCCAACCAAACAACGGCGCCTGGAAACCCATCGGCAAAGGCCCATGCATCACCTATACTCCAACGGAAGCAGAACTAATTCGTGTGACCATCGGTGATAAAAGCTTTTATTACGAAGGCATTCCCAATCGTTTAGGAGAAATTTACTGGGCCATCCGCCCCTGCCAGGGACTGCCCATGGCAAACCATCACTTTCTGCTCTTTGTCCCTGACGACCCGGTAAAATTAAATCTTCCGAACCCTGGGCTTGCTAACTGCACCGCTATCCCCGGAATGAAAATCATCACTATCGGAGGGGATGCAGGGCCAGAAATCAAATACCGAAAAAAACTCAAAATCATCCCAGCTGCCGGAACCGTTTATTATAAGTGGATTTATGAATCCCTATCTCCTCCATTTGCTCAAGCAGGTGTAGCCAGCAAATATATTGATTGCTTAACTAACATGGTTTACCATAAAAATGACAATCCTGATATAGTAGCTGTTGAAAACTGGTTCAAAAACAACCATGATAAAAAATTTACAAATTTTACAAATATCATAGCCATTCAAAACAAGGAACTATTTCAAAAAGTTCTTCATTTTTCACAAAGTTATAATGAGCAGGAACGATATCTAACCAATCCATCAACTAACCGAAATCCAGAAAGTACAGAAAATGGATCAAATTGTGCTTCCTTAGTTTCTTCTATTTTACAGTATAGCGGAGCCACTTGGGAACAGATACTTGAATCAGCTGACACAAACGGCATTGATGTTGGAGAACGCCATCTTATCCCTATTAAACGTTTTAATCCCTAATTTTCATGATACAATCAACCACCATAGCATTCTTATCGTCGGCTTTTATATATTTCTCAGTTTGCCAAGGAGATATTTGTCAAATCAATGGTCTGAGTCCAGAAGATTTGAAAAATCTCTCTTATGACCCTCCAAGGAATGAATTGCTTTCTGAGGCACAAGATAAAAAGGCATGGCAGACATTCGTTGAAACCTATGAAGTGCCTGTAGGTAAAGTACAGGATTGGTATAATTCCATCAGGGATAAAGATTCCGCTGATGCTGCAGCCGATGCGTTCAAGAGAGATGTCCTGCCCATTCTTAAAAAGCTGACGGGACGTTCTGCTGATATAAAGAAACAAGTCCTTGCTATTCCAGCTTCTTCTGAAATGCAAAAACTGATTCTTTCACGTATCCTCACATTGCAGAGCCGCTTGCTAATAATTTTTCTTCCTATGCAAGACAGTAAAAAGTCAAGTTCCGATGCTTATTATCATGGCAGTGAAAAACTCTTTGACATATTTCTAGGTCTAACGTCAACAACAGCCATGGATATTTCAAAATTTATTGAAACTCAAAATGAAGACCAGGAAAGCATTGAAGCAGCTTTCAAAGAACCATGGACAGAGACATCATCTTCTTAAAAAGCAGGTTACATAGAAATTGCGTTGATCTCTATTGAATTTCCATCCTTCTTTTATTCCCCTTCATTCAGGAACCCTGTCATGCTTCCATAATCTGATGATCTTGAAATACTCAATCTTCCTCACCGGTTGCATCTTCCATTTTTATTTATGTTCAGCATCCTATGGGGATACCTGCCAAATCAATGGACTGGAGCCGGAAGTACTGAAAAGCCTTTCTTACGAACCGCCCAACAAGGAATTGCTCTCCACCGGACAAAATCAAAAAGCATGGCAGACTTTCATTGAAAACTATGAAATCCCTATCCGTAAGGTTCAAGATTGGTATAATTCCATTGTCGATAAACAATCTGCCGATGCCGCAGCCGATTCTTTCAACAAGGATGTTCTGCCTATTCTTAAAAAACTAACGGGACGAGCTGCAGACATGAAAAAACAGGCTCTTGCTATTCCAGCTTCTTCTGAAATGCAGAAATTCATATTCTTACGCATTTCTCAGCTGCAGGGACGACTGCTAATTATCTTCCTGCCTATGCAAAATGAAGAAAAGGCGAGTCCAGAAACATGCTACCGTGGAAGCACAAAACTTTTTGAAATTATTCTGGGATTAACATCCCCATCAATGATTGACATTTCAAAATTTATTGAATCTCAGAACGAATCACAGGAAAGTTTTGAAACCGTTTTCAAGGAATCATGGCCTGAAACTCCATCTGCTTAAAAAGCAGTTTACAGCAGAATTGTGCTGATTACCATTTCCTCCCCTTTCCGTTCCATCATGATTCAATACCTGATAATCATGAAATATTCCATCATCCTCACATTTGCATCTTCCCTCCTTATTTATGATTCAACATGCTATGGAGACGCCTGCCAAATTAACGGTCTGAGCCAGGAAGAGTTGAAAAATCTCTCTTATGACCCTCCAAGGAATGAATTGCTTTCTGAGGCACAAGATAAAAAGGCATGGCAGACATTCGTTGAAACCTATGAAATACCTGTAGGCAAGGTACAGAATTGGTATAATTCCATCGTGGATAAAAATTCCGCAGACGCAGCGGCAAAATCTTTTTCTACGGAAGTTTCACCTATCCTTAAAAAACTTACAGGACCCGCTGCCGATATGAAAAAGCAGGTTTTATCTATTCCTGCTTCATCCGAGATGCAAAAATTTATTCTTTTGCGCATTCTTCAGCTTCAAAGCCGTCTGCTGGTCATTTTCCTACCTATGCAGAGTGAAAGGGAAATGGACGACAACACCTGTTACCGAGGCAGTGATCTTCTTTTCGATACTATTCTGGAACCTACAGCTCAATCAGCCCTGGACGTTGCCAAATTCATTGATTCCCGGAATGAATCCCAAGAGCATATAGAAGCTTCATTTAAAGAGCCCTGGTTCACATCTGCCGAATAAATTATTAATAGTGCAACTATTCTAACCTTTATTTGGCGCAGGATGTGAAAAGCATCTTTCCGGAATCCCGTCCTCTGCTGGAACAATACCGGGAACTGGGCCTGGCGGACATTTCCCCGGAACAGAGGCTCATCCTGAAAGGCCGCGGACGCCTGCTCGTGGACGCCATTGCAGCGGAACTGTGCTGACGGATAGTTTTTCCGCCTCAGAGATCAGCAGTCTGCGGAATCCGGTGCGAACCGGACACTGGAATAAGCGGGCATGGGCTACTTTGTTCCCTGATTTTCAATATCCAAGGAGCATCCCGCAAAAAAAAGATACCGGTATCTGCGTATTCGGATTTTGTTTTTTCATCCCGGCTCTTTGGGAAAGGGATTTCTTTTTGTGACCATGCGGCTCTCTGCAAAAAGATTCCATGCAACAGGAATTTCAGCAAGGGGCGCTTCACAAAAACAATACTTCACGCCGGCAACACCCACGTATCTAATCAATCTGGAACTGGCGTGCCATTTTTTTCAACCACCAGTCCCGGTGCCTCATCTCGTCCCGGCTGCGTTCCAGTTCCCGAAGCTCGCTGCCCCGCATCCCTCCCTTCATATAGCGTTCATCCAGCTTGCGCGCCTCCGCACGGGTATCTTTCCGCAGAGCTTTGTAAAACTGGGCCCCCGTCACCATCCCGCCGGCTGCACCGCTCCGACCCACCAGGTTCATGTAAAGTTTCTTCAGCCTGTTGTAATCCTCCACCACCTGGTTATATTTCAAAGCGGCGTACTGGTAACGCTCCTTCCAGTCCTCCGGCCCCGGATTGACCAGACGGTCATCCAAAGAACCGGGAACCGGCGCGGAAGACGGGGATGCCAGCCCTCCGGAGGATAATGACGTAAGCGGCGGAGGCTGGGGAACGGGCCTGCGGCTTGTCTTGGGAATACCGCCGACCGTCACGGAAAGGGGGGAGCGTTCCTCCAGCAGAGCGTCCATGCGTGCCTGTTCCAACGTTTCCCGCAGATGGGCACGTTCTTTCTGCAGGGACGCGTTCAAGTCGCGTTCTTCTGAAAGCGACTGCTTCAGCGACCGCATGCCGCCGGACATTTCCGAGTAAACCAGCGCATAAGCCCCGATGCACCCCAGCAGAAAGCCCAGGCCCAGCATGATGCCCCTTTCCCGCCACGGTCCAGGACTGCGTTCCGGAGCCGGTTCCGAAATGTCCGGTTCCGGCTCATGGGAAACAGTCAGGTAATGTTCCAGAGGGCCCTCGTCAGGCATGGGCTGATTCAGGGTTGGGACGGGAAAAACGCAGGTTCAAGCCTGTTCAGGACGGATGCAGTCCGCGCCGAAATACGGCACAAGCGCCTCCGGAATCCGGATGGAGCCGTCCGGCTGCTGGTAAGTTTCCAGAAGGGCCACATACAGCCGCGGCAGAGCCGTGCCGGAACCGTTCAGGGTGTGGCAGAACTGGTTCCTGCCGTCGGCATCCTTGTAACGCAGGCGCATGCGGCGCGCCTGGTAGTCCGTAAAACAGGAACAGGAGGAAACTTCCAGATACTGCCCCTGTCCCGGAGCCCATACTTCAATATCATACGTCTTGGCGGAGGAAAAGCCGAGGTCGCCCGTGCAAAGTTCAATCACGCGGTAATGCAGCCCCAGTTTTTGAAGGATGGATTCCGCATGGCCGCGGAGAACTCCCAGCTCCCGGAAAGAGTCTTCCGGCTTTAAAATCTGCACCAGTTCCACCTTGTCAAACTGGTGGACGCGGATCATGCCGCGGTTGATGCGGCCGGCGCTTCCGGCTTCCCGGCGGAAGCAGGGCGTGTACGCGGCCATCTTGATGGGCAGGTCGCTTTCCTGTAAAATGGTATCCCGGTACAGGTTGGTGACCGGAACTTCCGCCGTGGGGATCAGGAACATCTGCTGGTCTTCCGTGCCGTACATGTCTTCCTCAAATTTAGGAAGCTGGCCGGTGCCTTCCATGCACTCCCTCTTCACCACAAACGGAACGCCCACTTCCTGATAACCGTTTTCCACGGTCTGCGTATTCAGCAGGAAGTTGATCAGGGCGCGTTCCAGACGGGCGCCCGCCCCACGGTACACCACAAAACCGGAGCCCGTAATCCGCGCTCCGTCTTCAAAGGAAATCATGCCCAGATTCGCGGCCAGTTCCACATGGTCCTTCGGGTTTTCAATGGCGGGCTTTTCTCCCCACAGCTTGATTTCCGGGTTGGCCGTTTCATCCGCGCCCACGGGACATTCCAGGTGCGGCAGATTGGGAATGTTCATCAGCAGGGAGGTGAGCTGGGCTGCATTTTCCTCCGCGACACGGTCCAGTTCCCGGATGCGGTCCCCGATTTCGCGCACGCGCGCTTCAATAGAGGACGTGTCTTCCCCCTTCTTTTTGAGCATGCCGATCTGCTTGGAGGTGGCATTGCGCTCGGACTGCAAGGCCTGCTTTTCCGTTTCGGCATTGCGGCGCGCCTCATCGCAGGCCAGAACGTCATCAACAAGCTTCCACGCGTCGCCGCTGCGGGGCTTTAACCGCGCTTTCACTTCTTCCGGATTTTCTCGTATTACACGGATGTCGAGCATAACGCGCACAGCTTGCACTCCATCCCCCCGCCACGCAAGCCAAATGAACGGCCTTCCATGGAAAAACGTTACCCTTTCACGGAAAAACGCTGCGCGCAGAGGCATGCTTTCCCGAATGCCGCCCCTTTCCGGAAACTACCGTTTTTCCCGTGTCAGACAATGATTTTTTTCCTTCTCAGGAAAACCGTACAGCAGGAGGACCGGACTCTCCATGTTTCCGGGAATCATGGACATCCGGCGCCAGGGTGTATTGCAGGAAGGACCGGGAAGGAAATTCCTCCCGTTTTCAACAGGCGGAGTTCCTTTCATCACTATTTGTTCTTGAAGAATCCGGGCGGCTAAGGATAGTGTAAGGACATCATGCAACAAACCGCACGCGCCGCTGTCCTGACAGCACCAAAGACATTTGAAATCCGTGAATATCCCATTCCCGCCATCGGAGACGATGAAATGCTGATCAAGGTGGAAGCCTGCGGCGTTTGCGGAACGGACGGCCACGAATACAACCGGGACCCCTTCGGCCTCTGCCCCGTGGTTCTGGGCCATGAAGGCACCGGGGAAATCGTCGCCATGGGCAGGAATATCACTAAAGACACCGCCGGAAATCCCGTAGCGCTGGGGGACAAGATCGTCACCTGCATCATTCCCTGCGGCACCTGTGACGCCTGCCTGAATACTCCGGCCCGCACCAACCTGTGCGAAAATGTGGGCGTGTATGGCCTGATGCCTGACGACGACGTGCATCTGAACGGCTACTTCGGGGAGTACCTCGTCATCCGCAAGGGCTCCACATTTTTCAATGTTTCCGGCATGACGCTGGACCAGCGCATTCTGGTGGAACCCGCCGCAGTGGTGGTCCATTCCCTGGAACGCGCCAAGTCCACCGGGCTCCTCAAGTTCAATTCCGTGGTGCTCGTGCAGGGCTGCGGCCCCATCGGCCTTCTTCAAATCGCCACGCTGCGCACGCTGGGCATTGAAACCATCATCGCTGTGGACGGCAATGACTCCCGCCTGGAACTGGCCAGGGAAATGGGAGCCTCCCGCACGTATAATTTCACCCGGTACGCGGATCTGAACGAACTGCTGGATGCCGTGAAAAAGGACAACGGCGGCCGCCTGGCGGACTTCGTCTTTCAGTGCACGGGCGTAGGCAAGGCCGGGGCCAACGCCTGGAAGTTCGTGAAGCGCGGCGGCGGCCTGTGCGAAGTGGGCTTTTTCATGGATGGAGGGGAAAGCGTTATCAACCACCATTACGACCTCTGCAACAAGGAGGTGACCGCTGTAGGCTCCTGGGTGTACTCCCCGCAGGACTACCCAACTACATTCGACTTTCTGAAGCGAGCCTACGGCATCGGCCTGCCGCTGACCAAGCTGATCTCCCACCGCTTCAAGCTGGATGAAATCGCGGAAGCTCTGGAAACCAACGTCCAGATGAAAGGCATCAAGATTGCCGTCATCTGCGGCTAGCCGGAAAACTCTTCATTTCTTCCCATGCCGCCGTTTTTCAAAAACGGCGGCTTTTTTACGCCATCTTTCCCCGTAAAAAACACTCAGCCTCCCAAAGATTAATCATCATCCCAATCCAGAAAACGGCCCGTATTGGGAGGACAGGCCATAGCGGAAACGATTTTTTCCTTCAACCGCTCCAGTGCATCAGGGTCAAGAACCATGGGTTCGCTCGCTTTAAGGCACAAACCTTTCCGGTACACCTGCCTTTCCAACGTCAGATATTTATTGACGATGCCATTGGAATTCAGGGCGGCGTCAACGACGAAATGCAGCAGATAATCAGCATCTCCAAGGTAGAAATCAAACTCATAAATCCAGGAAAAACAGTATTCTTCGTCCTCTTCGCAAATCATTTCCCTGGCAGGAATTCCGCAATCATACAGATGATTGAGTTCCCTCAACAGGGTCAGAATATGCTCACGCCTCCGCACGGTTACCTGGCATCCCAGCTCCCCAACCATGCCCTGAAGGCAGTCGATGACCAAATCATCACACTGTTCTTCCATGTCAAGGAGAACTTCCCGGACCTGCGCCCACTGCCGCTCCAATGGTTCCTCGGAATACATAAACCGGGCAAAGGGGGAAGGTTCACCTGCCCCAGCGTTCCGTAATGCCGCCGTAGGAGTCAATGCGGCGGTCACGGAAAAAGGGCCAGATGCGGCGGTGGTCTTCCAATGCGTCCAGGTCAAGGTCCGCGTACAGGATGGCTTCATCGCTGACGGGAGCCTTCGCCACAATCTGGCCATAGTAGTCCGCCACAAAGGACTGCCCCCAGAATTCGCTTTCCCCTTCCGTCCCCACCCGGTTGACGGCGCAGACATAGCAGCCGTTGGCTACGGCATGGCCGCGCTGTACGGTTTCCCACGCGCAGTGCTGCTGTTCCCCCAGCAGGGGCTTTTCCTCCGGCAGCCAGCCGATGGCCGTGGGGTAAAAAATGATTTCCGCCCCCTGCATGGCCGTCAGGCGCGCGGCTTCCGGGTACCACTGGTCCCAGCAGATGAGCACGCCGATGCGGCCGAATTTGGTGTCGAACGCCTTATAGCCCAGGTCGCCGGGGGTGAAGTAGAATTTTTCTTCAAACCCGGGATCCTGCGGAATATGCATCTTGCGGTACATGCCCAGGAACGAACCGTCCGCATCCACCACCCAGGCGGTATTGTGGTAAAGCCCGGTGGCGCGCTTTTCAAAGCCGGAGGCAACAATCACCACGCCCAGTTCCGCCGCCAGTTTCCTGTGGGCTTCCGTCAATTCCCCGGGAACAGGTTCCGCCAGGTCGAATAAATCGCATTCCTCCGTCCTGCAAAAGTATTCCGTGGTAAAAAGTTCCTGGGTGCAGACAATCTGCGCGCCGTTGGCGGCGGCTTCACGGATGGCGGATTCCGTCTTTTCCTTGTTCACGGAAGGCCGGGCATCTGCGGACAGTTGAATGAGTGCAATTTTCGGCATGCCCCTTCCTTACCCCGTTTCCCTTCCCATTCCAAGCAGGGAAAATGAACGTGGCGCGATTATTTGGTGGAAAACGGCCCGGAAAGTGCTATGAAATTGCAATATGGAACCCGTCACCCCCACTCTGCCCGACGACGACGTAGCCGCCATTGACCGGCTCGGCGCCATTTACAAGGAGCTTTCCTCGGAATTGAGCAAAATGATCATTGGCCAGCAGCGCGTCGTGGAGCTGCTGAGCATCGCCCTGTTTTCCCGCGGGCATGCCCTCCTGATGGGAGTTCCGGGCCTGGCGAAGACGCTGCTGGTCAGTTCCGTGGCAAAAACGCTGGACCTTAGTTTCAACCGCATCCAGTTCACGCCGGACCTGATGCCCGCGGACATTACCGGCACGGACATCATCCAGGATGATTCCGCCGGCGGCAAGCGCCAGTTCGAGTTCATCAAGGGGCCCGTGTTCGCCAACATCGTGCTGGCGGACGAAATCAACCGCGCCCCCGCCAAAACCCAGTCCGCCCTGCTGGAGGCCATGCAGGAGCGCCGCGTCACCGTCATGGGCCGCACCTTCACCCTGCTCCCCCCCTTTTTCGTGCTTGCCACCCAAAACCCCATTGAACAGGAAGGCACCTACCCCCTGCCGGAAGCCCAGCTGGACCGCTTCATGTTCCTGATTGAAGTGGACTACCCCACGGAGGAGGAGGAAATGCGCATCGCCCGGGAAACCACCGGAACCCGGAGCGAGGAACTCAAGCACATCCTCTCCGGGGAGGAAATCATCTTTTACCAGGATCTGGTGCGCCGCGTTCCCGTTCCGGAACATATTTACGAGTATGCCGTGAAACTGGTGCGCGCCACCCGCCCCACCCTGGAAACTTCCCCGGAATGGGTAAAGCAGTATGTAGCCTGGGGCGCAGGCCCCCGCGCCGTCCAGTTCCTGATTCTTGGGGCCAAGACCCGCGCCGCTCTCCAGGGCAGCTACATCGTCCGCAGGGAAGACATAGACGCCATTGTGGAACCTGTGCTGATGCACCGCGTGGTCACCAACTTCGCCGCGGAATCCCAGGGCATCACGCCCCGTAAGGCCGTGGCGCGCCTGGCGGCGGAAATCTGACCGCCGTCCCGGCATCATCAATCCCCTTTCCCTGCCCCATGAAATACCTGAATCACAACCTGCTCAGCCGCCTGGGGAACCTTCCCCTGGAAGCGCGCCACAGCATGACGGGGAACGTATCCGGCCGCCACAGAAGCGCCAGCCGCGGCTCCTCCGTGGAGTTTGCGGAATACCGCAAATACGTGGCCGGAGACGATACGCGCCGTCTGGACTGGAAAGCGTATGCACGGTCGGACAGGTATTACATCAAGGAGTTTGAAGCGGATACCAACCTGCGCGCCTACATCGTCATGGATCTTTCCGGCTCCATGAATTATCATCCGGAGCAGGTGGAGACCAAGTATATGCGCGCGTGCAGGCTGGCGGCCAACCTGGCTTACATTGCCATCCGGCAGGGAGACGCGGTGGGACTGAGTTTTGCCCGGCAGACGAAGGACGGCACCGCGCTGCACATCCCCGCCTCCCGCCGCCCCGCCCACCTGAACGTGCTCATCAGCCAGATGGACACGCATTCTCCGCAGGGGGAGACCGTCCTTCCCGATACCCTGCATGAACTGGCGGAACGCGTCGGCCGCCGCGCCCTGGTGTTGATTTTCTCAGACCTGTTCACAGATACGGCGGAGCTTAAAAACGCCCTCCGCCACCTCCATTTCCGCAAGCATGACGTAGCCGTATTCCATCTGGTGGACCAGCTGGAAATAGATTTTGACTTTGACCGCCCCATCCGCTTCGTGGACATGGAAGGCGGCGGCTCCCTGATTACGGAGCCGGACCTTATCGCGGACGAGTACCGGGCTATCGTGGCCAGCTATCTGGAAGAAACGCGCCGGATCTGCACGGATATCAATGCGGACTACCGCCTGGTCGGAACCGGAGATTCCCTGGAAGACGTGCTGACCGGCTTCCTGATGGGACGTCAGAAAAAGAAGGCGGCCGGATAAATGCCCGGCTGTCTCACGGAACGGTTGATTGCTCCGCGGAACGGATGCAGGATGCACCCAGACGCTCCCCGGATTGCAGGAAGCGTCTGTTTTTCATCTCTTTCCCTTTTTTCCATTGTGGATGCACCCGTTAAAATGATCGTGGGCCTGGGCAACCCGGGCAGAACCTATGAAGACACCCGCCATAACGCGGGGTTCATGGTGCTTGACCGCCTGGCCGCCCGGTGGGGGGCCGTATTCAAGGCGGACAGGCAGCGCAAGTGCGAGGTGGCCGCCGGCCCCGGCGTCCTGCTGGTGAAACCCTCCACGTTCATGAATGAATCCGGTCTGTGCGTGGGCCCCATGATGCGGTTTTTCAAACTGGATCCCCGCAGCGTGTTCGTCATTCATGATGAAGTGGATTTCCCCCTGGGCGTGATCAAGCTGCGGGAAAAAGGCTCCGCAGGCGGCCACAACGGCATTAAATCCCTCATCGCCCACATGGGCACCCAGGAATTCCCGCGCCTCCGTTTCGGCATCGGCCAGCCCCGTGGCAAAGGGGAAATGATAGGGCACGTGCTGGGCAAATTCCGCCCGGAGGAACGCGAGCTTCTGGACGTGACGCTTGGCAAGGCGGAGGACGCCGTGCTGTACACCATGGAACACGGCATTACCAGGGCAGGCAATATTTTCAACGCTGTTCCAGGCTGACAGCCGCATGAAAGGCCGCCCCATTTGCGCCATGACGCATCCCTGGACGGGCCGGAGAGCGTTTTTTCCTGAAGACGGAGCAGCCCGGGCTGCAGGATGATACGGCTGCCTCAGGCGCCCGGCGGCGTCCAGGAATACTCAGGGGGCGCGCATGCCTTCTTTTTTCGCCCGCCCGCCATGTACGGTATTGCTAAACAAACGGGAATCCGTTAGGATTTTTGCACCTTTTCCCCTCTCCTCAGGACCAATCCTGCTTCATCTTCATGGCTGAATTAAGTTCACAAGCTCCCCGCAGGCACATGCAGGCCAACAAAAGGCGGCATCCCAAGGCAAAGCCCAGGAAACGATTCTGGAGCTTTATCCGAAAGCTTGTCCTGTGGTGCCTGGTGATGGCGGCTATCGGCGCGGCCGTGGGATACTTCGGATTCATGATGGCCTGGAAACGTTATGACAACTGGGCGGCGGAATTTGATCTGGAACGCATCAATGACCTGGAAAAACCCAGCATTATTTATGACCGGAACGGGGAGGAAATAGGCCGTATTTATGTGGAGAACCGCAGCTACGTCACGCTGGACAAAATCTCCCCCGCCATGATTAATGCGCTGATTGCCCAGGAAGATTCCCGCTTCCGGGAACATCCGGGCTATGACTTCCTGGGGATTCTGCGGGCAGGCCGGGAGTATATCCACAACAGCGGGGACGCCAACCAGGGCGCCTCCTCCATCACCCAGCAGCTTGCCAGAAATGCGTATGACCTGAAAAACCGTGCCAAAGCCAGGAATGAGGGCAGCTTTGGCCGCAAATTCGTGGAAATAGCGCTGGCGCGCCGCATTACGGAACGGTACAGCAAGGACCAGGTTCTGGAATTTTACCTGAACCGCGTTTACTTCGGCAGTGGGTTTTACGGCATCCGGGCCGCTTCCCTGGGCTACTTCGGCAAAGAGCCGGCGGATCTGACCACCCGGGAGGCCGCCTCCATCGCCGCCCTGATCAAAAACCCGAACGGACTTTCCCCTCTGAATAATCCGGCTAGCAATCTGAAATGGCGCAACCACGTTCTCAACCGCATGGCCAAGGAGAAATACATTACGCCGGATGAAGCGGAACGCCTCTCCGCCATGGAGCTGGGGCTGAATCCCAAGCCGCTGAAACGCGGCGTCTCCCACATTTACGACCGCATTTCCTCAGAAATCACCGCATACCTGGGGGAGGAGCGCGTCAATGCCGCCGGGCTTAAAATTTACACCACCATTGACAGGCAGCTCCAGGAAGTTACCGGAAAAGCCCTGGAACAGGCTCTGGAAAACATTGAAAAACAACCCGGTTACCGTCATCAGAAGGCCGCAGACTACCACAGCGGTTCCGCGAACAAGCCGCGCTATCTGGAAGGAGCGCTGCTGGTGGTGGACAACAAATCAGGCGCCGTCCTGGCCTACCACGGAGGCAGGGATTACACCAAGCGCCAGTATGACGCCATCAGGGACGGAGCCCGCCCCACCGGCACCTCCATCCTCCCTTTCCTGTACGCTACAGCCTTTGACACGGGAAAAAGCCCTGTCACCCGCATTCTGGACGATGCCATCGACAACCGCCTGACGGGCATCGGCGGTTCGGAAGGAATCCTGGGGGAATGGGGGGCGGAAAACTCCAAAAACCGTTATGAAGGCATGATTACCGCCCACCGCGGCCTGTCCGCCTCCAAAATCGCCGCATCCCTGCGCATGGGGATGGAGATGGGCACGGCCCCGTTCGTCAAGAAGCTGACGGATTTCGGCATCCGCAAGCCCGTGAGGGAAGCGGGCAGCACGGAAGTAAATCCCGTTTACCGCCCCAAAATTTTCGTGGGCACGGAGCCTGCCTCCCTGAAGGAAATGACGCTGGCCTACACTGCCATCCCGAACGGGGGTTCCCGCCCTCAGGATATTTACTATCTGGACAGGATAGAAGATGAAGACGGCCAGCTGATCTGGGAATCCACCCAGGCGATTGAAACCCGGAACAATGCCCAGATACGGAAGGGGGCCACATCCACAGCCACGGCTTTCCAGCTTCACAACATCCTGAATTCTTCCCTGAAAAACGGTTCAGCCCAGCGCGTTGCCCCGTATCTGCCGAAAAACTTCAAGGGCGGCGTGAAAACAGGCACCACGTACGACTTCGCGGACAACTGGCTGTTTGGGTATGACAGCCGCATTACCTGCGGCATCTGGGTAGGGTTCCTGGAAGGCAAAAAGCCCATTTATCACGGAGCCTTCTCGTCAGACACCTGCGCTTCCGTGCTGGGCGCCGCCATCACGGAAGCGGAACGGCAGTTCCCTGCCGGAGAACTGGCCCCTCCCCCCAGCGTAGAACGGGTGGAAATCTGCCTGACCACCGGGAAGAGGGCCACGCACAGCTGTTATGACATTGACCCGTCGGATAAAAAATACCGCCGACACACCATATTCGAATACCTCCGCAAGGGGGATTCCAGCCTGCCTTTCTGCGACCTCCACGGGGAGGACGTCTCCGCACCCGTCTCCACCTTCACGGCCCAGAACCGCATTCTTCCCCTGCCGCCCATCCTGCCCACCAGGCCCATCCTCCAGGGGGACGATCCCTACCATACGGAGCTGAACCAGGTCCCGGCCAACCGCAACTTTGAACTGCTGGGGGCTGGCGAAAACGTGCCGGAAGCGCAAGCCATTTCCGCAGATCCCGTTTCTTCAGACCATACGGATACAAGCATTACGCTGCCGGCGCCCAGGCCCATCACCATTCCCGTGCCGGAATTCATCCACCTGTAACTTTTTCCCCTCATGCCTTCCCCATCCCAGGACACGGTAGCCTGCACATGCCCGTCATGCGGCAACCTCTTCGCCGTGAAGGCGTCTTTTCTGGGACGCCAGGTAAAATGCCCCATCTGCACCGCTTCAGTCACAGCCAGGCAGGAAGAAAAGCCCAGGCCGGAAACGGAAGAACAGGACGCCGTCCCCTGCCTCTGCCATATTTGCGGCAATTCCTTTGCCGTCAGGGCCGCCTGCGTAGGCAGCCGTGTGGAATGCCCCGTCTGCCACTCCGCTGTCACGGCCGTCAAACGGGAAGAAGCGCTTTCAACATTCCCGGGCCGGACGCCTGAAGCTGCAGAGAAAGCGCCCGGAAATCCGAAACACACGGCTATTCCGCCATCTGCCGCCGGTGTTCCGCACACTTCCGCGTACTCCGCTCCGCATACACCGCTCGCACCAAAGAAAAAGACGGACAAACGGACCATTTCCGTTCACGGGCCCACCACTCCGGGCCCCAATAAATCCACGACAAAAATCCGTAAAAGGAAAGAGGGAAACGCCGCTCCGGCCATTGCCGCGCCACGCTGCGCCGCCCTGGCCCCGGAAGAGCCGGAATACCGCGCTGCCGCCGCGGATACCATGCGCAGTGAACGCCGGCCCACCTGGCATATATGGCTTTTTGTCGCGGGACTGGTTCTTTCCCTTCTGGGCGTGTTCATGTTCCTGCGCGGGAGGGATATGGAAGCGGAAAACTCCAAACTTCTGAATATCTCAGACCGGTTCGTGGATCATGAAGCGCTCTTTTCACAGGAAGTGAATAAAGACCTGCTGGAGCAATTGCAGCAGAGGGAGCGGCAATACCTCATAGCCCACAGCCGCAGGGAGGAAGACCGGAAGGCGGAATCCATTTCCCCCCATATTACGGCGGCCATGAATGAACTGGCCCTCTACTGCATGGCGGAATCGGATGAAGAGAGGCTCAACTACGTAATGAATCCCGCAGCCGTAGCTCCCAAAATGGCCTATTGGGCCTCCTACGGCCAATACAAGGACTACCTGCCCCAGGAAGCGGGCAGAAGCTCCAAAAACGGGGACCTGCTTCAGATCTCCGTGCTGATGGACGACAACACTATCCGCCCTGCGGTTTTCCTGTATGACCGGAATTCAGGAAAATGGAAGCTGGACTGGGAAGCCTGGGAGGGCTATTCCCCCATGCTTCCGGCGGAGCTGGAAGCCAAAAAGCCCTCCACCCCCGTTCCCGTCAGAATCATCCTAAGCATGTCCGGCATTTATCAGCCCCCTTTCCTGGAGGAATCCTCCGCGGAAAGCTACCGCAACACGTCATATCTCAACTTCACCCTTGAGTTCCCCAACGGGGAACGCCTGAATGCGTACGTGGACAGGTATTCCCCGCTTGCCCTGGAACTGACCAGGCTGCTTTACAACGGCCCCGTGCGCACCTGCGTGCTCATCCGCTATCCGGAAGACCTGCCCGGAAACCGGGCCGTTATTATTGACCAGCTTCTGCACTCCGGCTGGATGAGCGACGCCACCCGCAGGCTTCTTCCCACCAATAATTGAAAATCAAAAATCGGTTCCCGCTTTCCATGAGTTCCAAAGCACTAGCGCAAACACAGGACAAAGCCCTCCAACTCAACCTGGCTTCCACCATTTACGGCACCTTTGCGGAAATCGGAGCCGGACAGGAAACGGCCAACTGGTTTTTCCGGGCATCCGGAGCCGCCGGAACAGTGGCCAAAACCATTTCCGCTTATGACATGACCGTCAGCGACACCCTGTACGGGCCGGTCAAGCGCTACGTTTCTGAAGAACGACTGAAAGGCATGCTGGACTACGAATTTACCCAGCTCGTCAACCGCCTGGGCCCCCAGCGTGGCAAAGACACCCGCTTCTTTGCCTTCTGCAATACGGTAAAAGTCAAAGGCTACCGGGACAACGGCCCCTGGCATGGCTGGATAGGGGTGCGCTTCCAGCTGAAACCGGAGGCAAAACCGTCCGACCTGATTATTCACGTTCGCCTGAACGACCCGGACCACGACCGCCAGATGAAGGACCTGGGCATCCTGGGCGTCAACATCCTGCACGCCGTCTTTTTCAAAAGGGACCGTCTGGAGGAATTCATTGAATCCCTGGTGGACAATCTGGATCCCCGGCTGGTGGAAATAGATGTCGTCCGTTTTGAAGGCCACGGTTTTTCCATGGTGGACAACCGTCTTTTCGCGCTCCAGCTCGTCCAGTCCGGCCTGACGCCGGCCACCCTGTTCCTGGCGAACGGCCAGGTGGCCCAGGCGGCGGATGTGCTGTACAAGCGCCCCATCGTGTTGATGAGGGGCAGTTTCAACCCCGTCTGCAATCTGCATCTGGAAGTCATGGCCCAGGTGAAAAAAACCTTCCTCTCCCACATCAATGAGACGCAGGCGGACCGCTGCATGGAAATTTGTGAAATATCCATGAATAACCTGCTCCGCGGCGATGATGTGGACCATCTGGAATTCCTGGACAGGGCGGACAGCCTCAAGGCTCTCGGCAAAAACGTTCTGATTACCAAAATGGCCCGTTTCGACAACCTGTCCGGGCTGCTGGCGCGCTACACGAGAGAACCCATTGCCATCGCCCTCTCCATCGGCCTGCTGAATGAGCTGTTCAAGGAAAAATGGACGGAGGACATTCCCGGAGGCATTCTGGAATCCTTCGGCCGCACCTTCCAGAACAAAACGCGCCTGTACGTCTCCCCGTGGCTCAACCGCAAATCCGGGGAATTCGTCACGGCACGCACTTTCCGCGCGCCGGAACAATACGTGCACCTGTACCAGCACTTCCTGGCGAACGGCCTGGTGGTGGACGTGCCCTTTTTCAATGAATTCCTGCTGCGCCACACGCCGCGGGACATCCAGCGCATGATCGCTGCGGATGAAGACATCTGGAAAACGCTGGTTCCGGAGGAAGCGCACCGTTCCGCCCTCCACTTCCGCTGAGTTCCTTTTCAGCAGGCCGCCCCTTCCTCCCCGCGGCACGGCCCTCCCAATGCCGCGGTCTCTCCGTTCCTGAAACCAGATAATCCGGCACGGCCCCTCCCGCCTGCCCTGCCGGGCTTCCCGCCACTGGTCAGGAAAACTTAACAATTCCGTAAGATTGTCTTGCCATAAGGCAGGAATCTCATTAAGGTCTCCGAGTTCCATTTTTATCATGAATACCATTATTATCGGCTCCCAATGGGGCGACGAAGGCAAGGGCAAAATGATCGATTTCCTGACGGAATCCGCCGACGTGGTGGCACGCGGCCAGGGCGGCAACAACGCCGGCCATACTGTAATTGCCAATGGAAAGAAATATATTCTCCACCTGGTTCCCTCCGGCATCCTGTGGTCGGACAAGCTTTGCGTCATCGGTAATGGTGTGGTGCTGGACCCCATCGGCCTGGTGGAGGAAATCAATGAACTCCGCGGCCAGGGCGTGACCATTACAAAAGACAACCTTCTCATCTCCGACCGCGCCCACGTGGTCCTTCCCTTCCACAAGGAAATGGACGCCGCCCAGGAATCCGCCCTCGGCAAAAAAGCCATCGGCACCACCAAGCGCGGCATCGGCCCCACTTACGCGGACAAGGCGCGCCGCATCGGCGTGCGCATGGCGGATATGAGGGATCCCGCGATTTTTGACGAAGTGCTGCGCCGCCGCATCAAGATGGCGAATGCGGAAATGGAACGCATGGGCCTTCCCGCTATGGATGAAGAAAAAATGGTGGCGGAAGTAAGCGCCGCCGCAGATGTGCTGCGCCCCCACATCACCAACACCATTCCGGTTATGCACGAAGCCGTGGCCTCCGGAAAAAGCATCCTCTTTGAAGGGGCCCAGGGAGCTTACCTGGATGTGGACTTCGGCACCTATCCGTTCGTCACCTCCTCCAACACCTCTTCTGCCGGCGCCTGCACCGGCACGGGCGTTCCCCCGCACAAAATTGACCGCATCATCGGCGTCTGCAAGGCCTACACCACCCGCGTGGGCGCAGGCCCCTTCGTCACGGAGGATGAAGACATCTCCAACCATCTGCACAGCATGGGCCGCGAATTCGGCGCCACCACGGGCCGCCCCCGCCGTTGCGGCTGGGCTGACGGCGTGCTGCTGCGCTTCTCCGCCATGTTCAACGGTTTTGATGAAATGGCCATGACCAACCTGGACGGCTACGACAAGTGCCCGGAAATCAAAATCTGCACGGGTTATGATCTGGACGGGGAAATCCTGGCTTATCCGCCCGCCACAGTGGATGAATGGGAACGCTGCAAGCCCGTGTATGAAACGGTGCCCGGCTGGATGCAGGACATTTCCTCCTGCCGTTCTTGGGAAGAGATTCCGGAACAGGCCAAGAAATTCGTCAAACGCATGAGCGAGCTCATCGGCTGCCCCGTCACAACCGTGGGCGTAGGCCCCGACCGCGAACAGACGATTGCCGTGCAATAAACCTCGGCAGTTCTCGTTATTATTTCCTTCAAAGCAGTTCCGCATGCATGGCGGAACTGCTTTTTTATTGTCAGCTAATAAAGGCCGAACACACGTTTCAACGCTTTCTCCGCCACCGTTTCTCCACGGCAGCGGCATGGGAAAAACTTATTTTCCACCCTGCATCTTTGCATGAAGCGCGGAAATGCCTCCTCTAAAACACATGAAAACGGCAATTTTGCCGCTTCCAGGTCAGGAAAAAGCAAATAAATATCATCCAAAACAGCCCGGCGGAACTGGTGAAGCTACCGTTGGAAAGCCCATGCCTGGGAGTTCCCGGAATGATTTGACGGATACGGATACTTCCCTCCTGATGATAATAAAAGAGGAGGCGGGATCTTTCCCGCCTCCTGTAAAACAGCAATTGGACTCCCCGGCTCAGGCACGTCTGCGGCGCATCATGAGGGCAGCCAGACCAATCAGGCTGAGGGATGCCGTGGCCGGTTCGGGAACGGCAGCCGCCGCAATGGCATTAAGATTGGCTTCCTGGGAAGCATTAGCCTGCAACGTGGTATTATCCACGACAAGGTATTTGACGTAATCCGTGCCATAGGTAAATGAAGTCAGGGCTCCGAACCCGCTCGCTTTCAACCCTGAATCCTGACCACCATAAGTGGTGGCGGTTCCTTCGGAATCAACCAGGGTCAGGTAAGTCCAGGTTCCGGTGCTGGTAATCTGATAAGTGATGGCGGCGGATTCATAGCTGTTTTCGGTGAACAATTCCTTCAATCCCGTATTCAAATTGAGTTCAGAACCGTTGACAGAAGTAATCGTGCGGTTGTAGTTCTCTCCTTGCCAGGAACCATAAATGCCCGCCGTGGGAGTTCCTGAAGAAACGTAGTTGAGGCCCAGGCCGATCATATTATTATTGGCGGAAAAAATATTCGCCTTGACGTTACCTGCCAGAATGGCGTTTTGGAAAGCCTGAGCGTCCAGGGCCATGGTCACGGAGAAATTGCCGTAACCGGAGTTTATACCCTCCGTCAGGGTATATGATCCGCCTGCTGCCTGCAATTCACTGGAATCCAAAGTAAGGACGGTTGCCCCCTGAACCATGAGGGAAGAAGCTACTACACAAGAAAGCAAAAATAATGTTTTCTTCATTTGACTGTTCTAGGTTGAAAAGAAAAGAGCGACGCGCTCTCCCAGTGCGGTACATATAGGGGATTTAGAATCCGGGAACAATAACAAATATTGAAAATCAACGTCTAATTCATCTTAATCAGTTGTTTTTTAATATCATATATAATTTCTGGTCTTTTTTTATTTCATCTTATCCGAATACAGGTAAATATGTTATGAGAAGGAGAAAATATTTAAGTGCGCAGCGGATTCTAAATTCGCAATAAAAATTACAGAGAAAATCTGATGCTTTTTTCCCGTTTTACACTCCTTTTGGCTCCCTCACCCGACGTACATTCAGACAGCCCCCTGCAAAAAACAATAATCTCCCTAAGCTACCATGTTCCAACTGGTTCCACTTCTTTTGCGGAAGGAATACGGCGGTGGGAGCTGCCCCTCCGCTTGCCCTATCATGCCTGTCTTAGGAAAAGGCCCCTGAAGGACAGCCCGCCTTTCCTTTTTCCGGAAAGACGGTGAAAAACGGATATTCGTGTCAGCATTTAAACGGAGTTATGATACTTCCGGGAAAAGCCTTGTCTGACTGTCTGTATGAGACATGCCATTCTTCCCTCCATGTGCGCTGTTGCCGTCGCAGCCTCCTGCAGTCCCGCCCTTGCCCAACAGGCGGCTCCCGCTGCGGCGGCTTCCCCTGCTTACCTGAACACGGAACGCGGTCTGCGCGTGAAAACTCTGGAAGGCAGGGAAATAAGCCCCAGCCTGATGAAAGGAATGCGCCCGGAAGAACAAATCACCAAAAGGACGCCCGGCGTTCCCACCAGGCCCAGCGTACTGCTTCAGCATGAAGGCGGAACTTCCGCTCCCGGCCTGGAATGGTTTGCGGCCAGGCCCCTTAAAATGATGCCGTACCTGGACAGTTCCTACGTTTTCGGCAATACCTGTGCGGAACCGAACGCCTGGATACGCGAAGACATGATTTCCACCGGAGCGCAAAAGCTCAAGACCGCTCTCTCCAGATACGGCATTACTTATTCCGCCCAGTTCGGATTCAACTACACGGGGCTGACGGGCGGCGGCCTGAACGGAAAAACGGATTTCCCCTCCTACAATGGTTCCCTGCTGACCAATATCACCATCTTCCGCAATCATTCCACGGGCAGCGGCCTGTACCTGGCCTCCGAGTTCGACTTCGGCAACGGCTTTGACTTCAATGAAGGCAGTAAAGGCCCCAAAACCACGCTGGGCTCCCTCCAGAACCCCACCAGCTCCTTCCAGGGCCCGGACCCCCACCTGAGCAACCTGAGCCTGGCATGGGTGGGAGCGGGAGGAAAGCTTCTGCTGATGGCGGGCCAGCTGGACACCACCAACTACATGGACCACAACGCTTACGCCAATTCCCATAACAATAACCTCACCAACAGCGTTTTCGGCAATAATCCCGTACTCCCCCTGACTGATAATTCCCTGGGATTCCATTTCGCGTGGCAGCCAACCACCTCCTTTTACGTGATGGGAGCCACTGCCGCCAATAACATGGCTCAAAACCACAATCCTTTCCGGAACCTGAATTCCGACAATTGGACGAACGTGCTTGAATTCGGCTACGTGGCGGAAGATTTTTGCAGCATGGGCCCCGGCGTGTACCGCCTCCAGCCCTTTTTCACCACCAGCAACGGTGAAAACGGGGGCGGCGTGGCCGTAAACTTCCAGCAGCAGCTGGGCCGCAGCAGCCACTTGGGGTGGTTCTTCCGCGGCGGCTGGGCAAGCGATGACGCAGCCACGCTGACCGGCGTACGCTGCGCGGCCACCACAGGGCTGGTGCTTCTTTCCCCCTTCCGGGGAAAGGGCGCATCCAATGACGGATACCTGGGCCTCGGTTTCCTCTGGCAGCAGGGGGCTAAAAAGAACGGCCCGTACGTGAACAGGAATGAATACGGCATTGAATTGACGTATGTGGCCCAGGTGACGCCCACCATGACTCTTCAGCCTGATATTCAGCTTGTCAAGAATCCCGTCAACGGCCGCAGAGGGCAAACGGCGGTGGTTTTCCAGATCCAGAACGTCTGGTCCTGGTAAAAGCCCTCCCGGAAAACTGGAAAATATTGATCGCATTTCCCGGAAATCCTGTCTAAATGGAAATGTTCTTATTTGGACCACGCACATGAAGCGCATTCAGCAACCTTCCATGCAGGAGGCGGAGCAGGCCTCCCTGAATCATGAGATTTTAAATACATGGCGTCCCGGGGAAACTCTGGGGGAACACATGGAGCGCCGCGGCGTCAGCCGGCGCGAATTCAACAAGTGGTGTCTGAAAATGATCTCCCTGATGGGCGTTGCCACTGTAACGGGCGGCATTTCCAACGCCCAGGAGATTGCGGACAAGATGGCCGCATTGAAACGTCCCGTAGTCATCTGGCTCCAGCTTCAGGAATGCACCGGATGCCTGGAAAGCACTATCCGCAGCTATAACGAGGAAATCGGGGACATGGTGCTTTCCGCCGTCTCCATGCCTTACGTGGAACTGCTGATGGCCCCTTCAGGAGAGGCCGCCAATCAGGCTCTGGAAGACGCGATCAGGGAGCCCCACATCCTCGTCATCAACGGTTCCGTTCCGGTCAATGACGGCGGGGTGTACTGCACCGTGGCCGGAGATACCGTGGAGAACATGCTGCGCCATTGCGCGGAAAACGCCTCTCATATCCTGGCCGTGGGTTCGTGCGCGTACTTCGGCTCCATCCAGGCCGCCCGTCCCAACCCCACCGGGGCCGTGGGCATCCGGGACATCCTGACGGACCGCACGGTCATCAACGTGCCCGGCTGCCCGCCCATCGGGGACGTGATTACGGCCGTCATCATGTACATCCTTACATTTGACCGCGCCCCGGAATGCGACCTGGAGTCGCGCCCGCTGATGGCATACGGCACCCGCATCCACAATAATTGCCCGCGCCGCGCCCATTTCGACGCCGGACAGTTCGTCAACGTGTTTGACGACGAGAACGCGCGGGAATGCTTCTGCCTGTACAAGGTGGGCTGCAAGGGCCCGGATACGTTCTCTCCCTGCCCCATCGTCAAATGGAATGGCGGCGTCAGCTTCCCCATCCAGTCCGGCCACCCGTGCATCGGCTGTACGGAGCTGTACTTCTTTGACCGCATGACTCCGTTTTACAAGACGCTGCCGAACGTGAACGGCTTCGGCGTGGAAGCCTCCGCCAACATCATCGGGGCTGTGGGCGTAGCCGGCGCCGGAGCGGCAATCGCCGCCCATGCCGTGGGCTCCGCCATTCATTACAGGAAGCAGCACATGAAGGAGGAAGCAAACGTCTCCCTGCCCGCCTTCGGGGACGCTCCCGGCTCGCCCGACAAGGAAATTGAAGAATAGCCAGAAGCCCTCACCACCAGATTACCATGAGCAATTACACATCAGCGGACGTTCCGGAATCCAGCCGGGTGGTCATTGACCCGGTAACGCGCATCGAAGGCCACCTGCGGGTGGAAATGGAGGCCGGGGACGGCGTCATCAAAAATGCCTGGACGTCCACCACGCAGTACCGTGGCATTGAGGTGATCGCCTGCAAGCGGGACCCCCGGGACGTTTGGGCTTTTGTGGAACGCATCTGCGGCGTCTGCACGGGTACGCACGCCATCGCGGCCCTGGCTGCGGTGGAAGACGCGCTCCAGTACCCGGTGCCCGTCCAGGCCCGCCTCATGCGAGACCTGGTCAGCGGAGCCCTGGGCATCCAGGACCACGTCATCCATTTTTACCAGCTCCAGGCCATGGACTGGGTGGACGTGATGTCCGCCCTGAAGGCGGACCCCGCGGAAACCGCCGCCATCGCCAAGTCCCTTTCCGACTGGCCCCTGTCCTCCGCCGCGTATTTCGCCGGAGTGCAGAAGAAGCTGAAGGACTCCATCGCCTACGGGCAATATTCCATCTTTACGAACGGCTACTGGGGCCATCCGGCCTACAAGCTGCCGCCGGAGGTGAATCTGCTGGGCGTGGCGCATTATCTCCAGGCCCTGGTCTGGCAGCGGGACATGATCAAAATCCACACCATCCTGGGCGGCAAGAACCCGCACCCGAACTTCCTGGTCGGCGGCATGGCCTGCGCCATCAACATGAACAATGACCAGGCCATCAACCAGTTTTCCCTGAGCTACCTGAAGCAGCTGGTGCAAACCTGCCACGATTTCATTCACAAAGTATATTATCCGGACATTGTAGCCATCGCCGGATTTTATAAGGACTACGCCCACATTGGCGCGTCCAACCCCAACTTTTTCTGCACTGGGGCTCCGTCTGAAATCAACACGGGCGCCCCCGCCGGCAAAGGCATGATCAAGCCCGGCGTGCTTCTGAATGGGGATTACAGGAACGTGCTTCCCTTTGACCAGGACAAGATCAGGGAATTCGTCACCAGCTCCTGGTACAGGTATACGGAAGGCAGGGACGCGGGCCTGGCTCCGTATGACGGGGAGACGAATGCGGACTACAACGGCCCCAGGCCGCCCTACAAATGGCTTTCCGACCACCCGCAGTACACCTGGGTGAAAGCCCCGCGCTATGACGGCCACGCGATGGCCGTGGGTCCGAACGCCCGCATGATGATTGGCTACGCCCAGGGGGTTCCCGCCATCGTGGAACGGGTGGATGCCGCCTGCGACAAGCTGGGCCTGCCGCGCGACAACGCCTTCATGAACTCCACGCTGGGCCGCGTGTACGGCCGTGCGCTGGACGCCCTGATCAACGTGGACATGATGGTGGACCAGCTCCAGGAAATGACGGACCGCATCAGGAACGGGGAAACCTCCACCTTCAACCCGGAAAAATGGGAACCGGAAACCTGGCCCTCCTCCTGCAAGGGCGTGGGCTGGGTGGAAGCGCCCCGCGGCAGCCTGAGCCACTGGGTGCGGATTGAAAACGGCCAGACGGCGAATTACCAGGCCGTAGTCCCCAGCACATGGAACAGTTCCGGACGGGACGCGGCGGGGCAGATGGGGCCATATGAATATTCCCTGGCCCATACCGGAAAACACCCGCTGGTGGACCCCTCCCGCCCGGTGGAGCCCCTGCGCACCATTCACAGCTATGACCCGTGCCAATCCTGCGCCGTCCATTTGTTTGACGAAGAAGGGGAGGCCATTCTGACCAGACAGGACCCGTGAAAACGACTCTTATCGATAACGACCTCACCCTGGCGGTGGAGGATGCCATTCCGGCCAGTCCGGTGTACGCTCCGGAAGAAATCCTGGCTCTGGCCGTGTGCGCCTCCCCCAACGGCAGCAGGGACGCGGGAGACCTGGCCCTGCTCCATGCCGCGCGGGAACGCGGCATAACCCTCCCTTACGCCCAGAAGGAAAACTCCTGGGAGGCTCCCTCCCGGGAAAGGCCGTACAGCACGGCTGTTCTGAAAGCCGCAGACAAGGCGGACGCCTCCCCTTTCATGGTAGCCCGCGGCAACCTGAAGGCGCTGGAAAAACTGTGCGAAGTCAGCTCCCTGGAAAAGGAGCGCATGAACAAGGCCTTTGAAGAGCATTCCCCCTCCGGCTTTGAACCCGTGGCCGTGGCCGTCCACCGGTCCGGCGCGCCGTGGCGTCTGTTGGGCGTCGTGCCCATGCACGCCATGAGGGACGTGCGCCGCCTCTCCATGGCCAAGGCCAATTTCCGCTATTTCCACGTCTGGGACTGGCCTCTGCGCGTGCTGCACTGGACGTGGGTGCTCTGCATCATCGGCCTGTCCGCCACAGGCATCTGCATCGCGGAAGGGTGGTTCCTGAAAATGGGGGATCTGCACGGGGCTTTCCAATTCGGAACGCTCCGCTTCGTGCATTACGCGCTGGGATGGATTCTGGTGGTGGTGATGATGCTGCGTTTTTCCTGCTTCTTCATGGCCTCCAACAAATACCAGAGTTTCCGGGCCCTGTTCCCCGTTTCCAGACAGGAGTGGAAGGATTTGTACGCCACAGCGGTGGACTACCTGTTCGCCCGCAGTTATGACGGCCCCCGCTACATCGGCCACAATCCCCTGCAGCAGTGGACATACACGGGCGTGTACGTCCTGTTCACCACCATGGTGGTGACCGGGCTGGCCCTGTATGCCCTGTATGAGCCGCGCCACTGGTTCTACCGTTGGTTCATGCCGCTGAACGACTTGATAGGCATTCCGTACGTGCGCCTGGTGCATTTGATCGGCATGTGGTGCTTCATCATCTTCGCCATGATCCACGTGTACCTTTCCATCCTTTCCGGGAACGTGGACCGGGACGGCACCATCTCCTCCATGTTCAGCGGCGGACGATGGCTGCGCAAGGGCGTCAAATTCCGGGATGAATAACCTCTCCGCCCTCCTCTTGACATGAAATTGGAGCCATACACGGAAGAACTGCGGGGCTGCCCCGTGAAGGGAAATGCCTATCCCGTGCTCGTGCTGGGCATCGGAAACCCGCTCATGGGGGACGACGGAGCAGGCGTGGAGCTGGCCCACCGCCTCCAGGAACGGGACTACGGCCCGCTGGTCCACGTGGAGGAAGGGGGAACGCAGGGCATGACCCTGCTTCCCCTGCTGGAAGATGCGGACACGCTCATCCTGCTGGACGCCGTCAGGACGGGGGCCCTGCCGGGAACCGTCGTCACGCGCAGCCGGGAAGAACTGCCGCGCCACTTTTCCCGCGTTATGTCTCCCCACCAGATAGGCATGAAGGAAGTGCTGGGGGCGGCCCAGCTGTGCGGCACCCTGCCGCGCGCCATCACGCTGGTGGGAGTGGAGGCCCTGCATACGGATTTCTGCCGCCCCATGTCCGCGGAAGTGCAGGAAGCCTTGCCGAAGGCACTGGACACGGCGGAGGCCCTCATCGCCCGCGCCCTGGCGGAACATCAGGCCCGGAAAAACGCCCATGCATGAAGTAGGCATCATGGAAGGCGCGCTGGACATGGCCCGGCGGCTTATGGAAAAACGCGGGGGAAACAGGCTGAGGCGCGTGCACATGACCATCGGCAGCCTGAGCGGCGTGGTGCCGGAAGCCCTTCAATCCGCCTTCCTGGCCCTGAAAGACTCGTATGCGGCGCAGGATGCAGCCCTGGACGTCGCCTGGGTGGAGGCCGTGTGCCGCTGTGACGCATGCCGGGCGGATTTTTCCTTTACAGAACACGGCTACATCTGCCCCGGCTGCGGAGAACCGGCCCTGGCCATCCTGCGCGGGCGGGAACTGGAGCTGACCCGTGTGGAGTGGGAATGAACAGTGCCCCTTCCGGGAAAAATAAGGGAAATTTACGCGAACACTTTCCCCGGACGGATGGTCTAATACCATTGGAGCGCATCCATCGCGCCTCAAACGTCAAACCAACTATGTAACCAGAGCCATGAGCAATATCAACCCATTCATTCTAACAGGGATGATGCCGCTTTCAGCCTCATCCATGAACCGTGTCTCCTACATGTGCCCGGTCACCATCAGCAATGATGTAGTGCAGGGCCAGACGGACATTCAGGATTCCCTTACCGTTGATTCCGGCGGAAATCTTTACATCATCAACGCTCCTGTTTACGTGGGCGGCCCCAACCAGCCGGACCACGGGCACCGCACCGCCCACCTCGTCATCCGGAACGGAGGCGCCATGACGCTCCTGGGCAATCTGCCGGATCATATGACCGTTTTCCTGGGGGACAAAGCCAACGGCAGCCTGGAAATCAACGGCGGCCGCCTTCTGATGGGCCAGGGGCGCATTCAGGGCACCAGGGAGCATGAAGGCAGAATCGCCATGACGGACGGCTGGCTCTTCGCCTCGGAAGTGGATCTGCCGGCGGAGGGCTCGGAACTCGTCATCAGGCACGGCCTGATGCGTATCAGAAAACTCTCCGGCAATGCATCCACCCGCATTTACGGAGGCGTTCTGCACGTAAAGGAGGAAGCCCGCGCCAGCCGCATCCATCTGATAGACGACGGCGTGCTGCTGCTGGGCAGCGTCACCAGTCAGCCCTCCGCGGACGTCATGGCCGGAGCGGGCATCAACTTCCGCGGGGACGGCGGAGCGCTGGTAATCCGCATCCCCCACCCGGAAAACGCTCTGACGCGCACGCGGGAAGCGGAACATGTCTTTGACGAACTGCTCCGTAGGGGCAAGCTCTTTCATGACAGTGAACCCATGACCAGCTTCCAGGGGTTCCATATGAGGGAGTTCACGGGGCATGACGGACTGGCGTACGCCGCGCTGCGCCCCTCCGCCCAGCTGGACGCGGAACAGAATCAGGTTACCCGCCTGCTCCATACGTTCATGTACGGCGGCAGTGAAAAGGACATGCCCATCTGAACCCCTCCGGCAAATGGAAAGCCCTCATCAAAAAACCGCCGGCATTCCGTACCGGCGGTTTTTTCATCTGTTGATCTGCTGAAAAACGGAAAAACGTTATTTCAGGAATTTAATCGTGAAGGGAGCCACATAATCGTAATTCCCGTTCGCCGCCTTGACGGCAGCAATAATGGAGAAAACGATCCAAGCGATGACTACCACGGGGGCGAGCACGAACCCGATCAGGATCAAACATGAAAGACAGGCCGCAACCGTATAAATCGCCCAGGAAATCTGGGCATTCAGAATATTCTTTCCTACTTTGTCCACCAGAGGGTTGGCATCCTTCCAGACCAGCCAGCAGATCAGGGGCGGAATAATGTTCACGCCGGCGGAGCCTCCGAAAAAGACAGACACCAGCGGAGAAACCGCCGTCAGGATAGCCTGCGTTTTATCCGATTGTTTCTCAGGGGCGGGCTCCTGAACCGGTTCCTGGATGATTTGTTGTTCTTCGTCCATAAAAATAAAGAGATGGAAAGCGGATGAAGGAGAACGGAAACCTTTTCCGTTTCATTCCGCCTTGATGAGACCTTTTTTACATATTCCTCCCCGTAGTCAAGCTTCCAGACCGTCCGTCCCCTGAATAAAAAACGTTCTCCAGCAATCATCCTTGCCGCCACGCAGGCCGGAAGCCATACTGCCGGGATGACCAATGCCCTGACGCTGCTCGTCTTCTCCGCCTGTCTGGGAGCCTGTGCCCCGGGAATACCGGAAATCCCGCCTCCCGCTTCTTCCGTCACCCGCCGTGAAGCCCTGGCAGCCAGCCGGGCCTATACCTCCATGATTTGGCGGGGCTCTCTCCGGAATGTCCGCCACGGGACGGACGGGGACGGCATCCGGACAGACACGCCGGACGCTTCCGCAGCCGGATATGATGCCGGAGCATGGTGGAAGCCGGGCATGCGTTCCATCGGCATGCCGTACAAATGGGGCGGCTTCGACACCCCGCGGCAGTTCTCCGAACGCCTGAAGGCGGATGCCGCCAACGGAGGGCTTCCCGCCGCGGCCGGAGATATGGGCACCCCGGAAAAGCAGGCAGCGGGAGACGCCGCCGTCAGCCGCTTTGCCGCCGGAGTGGACTGCTCCGGCTTCGTCTCCCGCTGCTGGCGGCTGGACAGGCCCTTTTCCACACGGGAACTCCCCGCCCTCTGCACGCGGCTTCCCTCCTGGGAAGACCTCCGGACGGGAGACATCCTGATTGCGCCGGGGCGCCATGTGCTCCTGTTCATTCAGTGGGAGGGAACGGAAAAGAACAGGTTCCTGGGCAGTGAAGCCGGCCCCCTGCCGGCCTGGAAATGTTCGGAGCATGTGTTCAGCCGCGCCATGCTGGAAAACAGCGGTTACCGCCCCATGAGATACAGGGGCATGCGGGACTGAAAACAGGTTCCGGAACAGCCGTGACCCTCTTTCTTTCCCGGAATAGGAATAATGGAAAGACATCGGGAAACATTCCGGAAGTTCTCCTCCCCCCCCCCTTCCATAAAAAGAAACCCGGCATCCCATGCGGCAGGGATGCCGGGCTGCAGGCCACTCCGTCAAAGGCGGCGGCCTGGCCAAATGCCGGGAATTACAACGGCTGTACGTTCATATGGAACACCTTCCCCTGGAAGGAGGAGCCAAGTTCCTTCAGAGGCAGAATGAACGTGGAACGGTGAACTTTGGGACGATGCTTGAATTTGTCCGAGAAATCCTTGGACTTGTCGGAAAAATTCTTCAGCACGGCAGTTCCGGCAGGTTCCCCGTCAAGCAACAGGCTGGTTTTCTCCGGTTCTCCCACAATTTCCACCTTGACCTTCTTGCCTACGGGCAGCTTGGCGCCGAAGGAAAATTCCAGAGAATCGTCACGGCGGAATCCGACGGTGCCGTCCTTCATGACCGCAAGCAATTCGCCCTCAGGCGCGGCAAGCAGCACCTGCTCCTTCCCTTCCGGAGCGGCAGTCAATTCCAGTTCCATGGTCAGGCGGTAATTCGGCCCCAGGGCAGGTTTGTCCAGCTTCTGGGGAAGGGAGGAAGGCTTCACCGTAAAGGGCTGGCTGTCTTTCCATTTATGCAGGGGATTGGTGCGCGGAGCGTTGCCGATGGAGGAAACCAGCTCGCGATGCTGTTCAAACGTATCCGGAGCCTTGGCGGTTCCCCACAGTTTCTGGCTGAGCACGTCCATGGAACCGGAAATGATCCCCCAAATGTCATAAGGCGCGTACCCCGTATGCATAATGTCCGTTTCATCATTCCAGACGGCGAAGGTGCCTCCGAGGAGCTGGGGATGCCCGGAAGGCAGCGTTTCATTGCCGATGCGGTTGGGAATCCAGTTATTGTACAGCCCCTTATGGTTTCTGTCCATCCGGTAGTAGCCGGCAAAGGGAACGATATAAAGGGCTCCATCGTTCGTATTGATCACATCATAGCCCTGGTTGACGGCTTCCCATGCTTTCATCCAGCCGGTGCTCCAAAGGTTCATCTGGACCCCTTTGCTGACTACCGGGGTCTTGCCCGGCTTGGCGCTGAGGCTTCCCCAGATGCGGGGCGTATAACCGCGCTTGAGGGCATGGCTGAGCACGGCGTTTGCAAAATGGCGGTAATCTTCCTTGTCCCCATAAAATTCATCCGCCCCCACATGCACCACGCCGCAGTCCGCGAACACGGGACGGCCCAGCTTGGGGTCCTTCAGCATGTATTCGTCAAAAACCTTGCTCACCAGGTCGATCGTTTCCGGGTTGGCGGCGTCCAGCATCTCGCAGCGGCGCTTCTCATGATTCATGGGCCCTTTATAAATGAGATCGGGCCGCAGGCGCGTAAAGGAAAGGGCATGCCCTGGCGTGTCGAACTCCGGAACAATATTGACGCCGTACTTTCTGGCATAGCTGACCAGGTCGGCAAATTCCTTCTTGGTATAAAAAAGATCCTTGGCTGTCAGGGGCGTTCCGTCCTTTCCCTTCATTTTGGATTCCAGGCGGAAAGCCGCATAGCTTTCCTTGAACGGATCATGGCCGTTGTCCACATAGTGTTCGTGGAAAATATAGTTGTTGTTGATGACCAGGTGCAGGTCATTCATCTTGTACCAGGCCATGGTGCGGATCACGTCCTTCAGGTAACTGAGGGGGTAAGGCGTGCGCGCGACATCAAGCATGAACCCGCGGAGCTGGTAGCGCGGAAAATCCACGGCCGTGCCGCAGGGCACGCTGCCGGGCGTCTGGCGGAGCATCTGCAGCAGGGTGCGCGTGCCCCAGAACAGGCCGGTGGGAGCCGCCGCACCAAGGCGGACGCCGTCCCTGGCAATCTGGAGCCGGTATCCTTCCCTGCCCAGATTGCCGCCCTTCAACAGGGAAAGGGAAATATCCGCCTTCGCCCCGGGGGCGACAAGCTTGACCTTCTTCCCCAGCACGTCTTCCATATCCGCCGCAAACAATTTGCCCAGCTCCTTGTCCGGGCATGCTATGGTGACCGTATTCCCCAGCTTATATTCTCCCTGTCCCCCCTTCCATTGCAGGATTTCCGGGATAATCCGCGGCTTGGGGTTGCCCTGGGCGGCCTGAGGAGCCTGCAGCATGATTTCATAATCCTTGCTGACGGCTTCCTTGCCGTCCTTGGTCACCTTGAAGCTGACGTTGACGAGGGTATCTGAAATAACAGGGGCTATCTTGCCTTTGCTGTTGACGAGCTGCTCATAGTCGGCCCCCAGCAATTTAATCTGGGCTCCGGAAACGCTCGGCATGGGCAGTTGCTTCGCTCCGGCTTTCACCGGAGGGATGGAAAGGGAATCCGCAATCTGCTTGGCGTCCTGCCCCATCACGGGAGACGCGGCAAGAACGGCGATCATCAGGAATAGGTTTTTCTTCATGTTTTAGTCTTGTTTAGGAAAAGGAAATGTCTGATTTGCTCCAAAAACTACGCGCCCGCCGCCCCTTTCTTGCAGAGAAAGGGAGAAAAGCGGAAGAATTCTCCCTCTCTCAACCGGGCGGGACGGACATTCCGCCCAAACGGATTGCCGCGCGCCGGGCTTCATGAAGGAAAACCGCCGGCCAAGAGAGGCTTTCCCTCCTGTTCCAATAAATTATTATCCCAAAGAACCCGTTGTTGGCGAGATAAAAAACGTGGAGCCCCGGGCTGCAGGGAAAAAAGATGCCGCACGACGGCAAAACGCCCCCCCCACGGCAAAAAACGGGAACCGGCCGTCCCTATTAGGGCGGCCCGTTCCGGACAAAAAATAAAATCAGGCGCGGATATCAATCACCTCTCCGGCGGGAAAGCGCACCTTGGCCTCGCGGGCATAAGCGTCATCCTTGGCGCGGTAGCCCAGAGCCACCCCCACCACAGAGCGGTACGGCGTACCGTCCAGGCCCAGGATTTCATCATACTTGGCGCGGTCCATGCCGCCGATCGTGCAGGAATCCACCCGCAGGGCGGCGGCGGCGCTGAGCAGGAACCCCACGGCAATGTACACCTGGCAATCCAGCCAGGCATGCATCTTTTCCGGAGCCAGAGCCTCCACGTAGCTGGTATAAAAATCGGCGGAGGAAGCCAGTTTTTCAGCGGAGGGTCGGCGCGTGAATTCAATCTGGGCCAGGTAACGGTCCACATCCCGCCTGGTGGCGTCGCGCCGGGAGCACAGCACCACGTAATGGGAACAGTCCTCCACCTGGGACTGGTTCCAGGAAACCTCCCGCAGGCGAGCCTTCAGTTCCCTGTTGGTCACGACGACAAACTTCCAGAGCTGAAGCCCCAGGGAGGAGGGACTGAGACGCAGGCTTTCCGCCAGCGCATGCCAGGTGGGCTGTTCAAGACGGGCTTCAGGATCAAATTTTTTGCAGGCGTAACGCCATTCCAGACCGTCAATATACTGTTCCGGGGAGATCATCATGCAGGGTGAGACACGAAAAACGGAAAAACTGTTTAAAGAACCTCTTTCAATACCTCAATGCAGCGGGCGTTCTCCGCAGGAGTGCCCACGCTGATGCGTATCCATTCCGGCAGGCCGTAACCGTCCTGCGCGCGGACGATGACTCCCCTGGCAAGCATATCCTGGAACACCTGCTTGCCCCGGCCCACTTTCACCAGGATAAAGTTGCCCTGGCTGGGAATCCATTCCAGGCCCATTTCCCGGAAAGCCTGCTCATAAAAACGCATGCCTTCCTTATTATTCTCCACAGTGCGGCGCACATGCTCCCGGTCCTCCAGGGCGGCCAGGGCGGCCTCCTGGGCCAGAACATGCAGGTTGAACGGAGCACGCGCCTTGTGCAGCATGCTGCAAACCGGTTCCGGCGCAATGCCGTAGCCCACGCGCAGCCCCGCCAGGCCGTAAGCCTTGGAGAAGGTGCGCAGAACAACCACGTTGCGGCCTTCTCGCACAAATTTGAGGGTATCCGGAGGATTGTCGGAAAACTCCCGGTACGCCTCGTCAAAGACCACCAGCACATGTTCCGGGACCTTCGCCATGAAATCGTCTATTTCCTGCTGTCCCACTACGGTGCCTACGGGATTGGTGGGATTCGTAATGAACACGACGCGCGTATTCTCCGTAATAGCGGCCAGGAAGCCGTCCAGGTCATGCGTCCAGTCCTCCTTGTTGGGCACTTCCACGTACGCGGCGCCAAACAGCTTGGACATGATAGGGTACATGGAAAAGGCGTGTTTGGCGGCCACCACCTCCGCACGGGGATTCAGCAGGGCATGGCAGATCAGTTCAATCACTTCGCTGCTGCCCGTGCCCACTACCGTCTGGCCGAACTCCACGCCGCAGAACTCCGCAATAGCGGAACGCAGGCGGAAAGCCGCTCCGTCCGGATAAATGTTCACGCCGGCAGCCGCACGGGCAATCGCCTCCACCGCCTTCGGGGACGGCCCCAGAGGATTTTCATTAGACGCCAGTTTCACAATATCATGGGGATTCAGGCCCAGTTCCCGGGCCGTCTCCTCAATCGGCTTGCCCGGCTGATAAGCCACCAACTCCAGCACATGCTGATTTGCGAAACTCTCAATACTCATAGCGGCGGAATGTTACCGCCATTCCCCGTTTCTGGCAATACGGATTTCCATCCGGCCGGCCCCTGGGAAGATGACAGCCGTTTAGAGAATCTGCGCTGGCGGAAAAGTGGAAACCTTTTCCGGAATTTTTCCATTCTTCCTGCAACGCCCTTCTACCGGAGAAAGGCAGCCGTCCACTTTCTCCGGCAGATTTCCGCCTGCTTTTCATGACGGACCGCCCAAATATGAAGGAGCACAGCCCCGGAATTCTTCAATGCCCCATAAGGTCAAAAACATTTCCCTTAAAAAGCGGGACGGCATTCCGTGACGGACGGTAAACCGGCCCCCTGCCCTCCTATTTTTTACGGCTGCGGCCCCTGCGCGGGCGGCTGCGCAGGGTCTGGTACCCGGCCACGACAAAGGCGAACGCAGTCACCGCCAGAAAGGAACGGAACACCGAGGATTACAAACTCATCGAAGAAGCCGCCAGAAGGGACAACATGACGGTGGAGGAATGGGCGGAAGCCACCCTGATCAAGGATGCCCAGAAGAGGATGAAAAATTATTACGACGACAGCAGCCTTCCGGAAGATGTATCCCTGGCGGCGGAAGTACCGGAGGAATACGGAGCTCCCAGACGTTCCGGCCCTTCATCATCTCCGCCCTCTTCTGCCCGCCGCAAGCCGCGGCAATAAATCCTGGAGGGCATGGCATCCCGCTGATGTCCCGCCTGCCTGCCGGCTTCCGCCAGCGTACTGTTCCGCGGAGGGCTTCCCCAGGCGCCGGGAACACCGATCTCCTTTGTTGTGCGCCGAATCAACTTTTCTCTTGCTTGCCGTTCTCCAAAAGTTCTATTTCCGTTGACTGTGAGTCAATTATTTTATCTACTGCTTTTTCCCGCCTTTTGTTTCCCGCTTTCGGCCCGCGCGAAAGCGGTTCCGCCGTCTGTTCCCGCCGTCTCCGTCAGGATGGTGCATCCGGACAGCCAGGAGCTGGACCGGGAAAGGAGCCCTGTTCCGGAAGGATACACGCCTTATACATACGAATTCCGCGACCGCCATGGAAAAATGCAGCGGGAACGGCTGTTCCTGAAAAATACCCCCATCATCACGGAATCGGAAGTGGAACAGGCAAGAATTGAGCCGGAGAGAAGAGAATGCCTCCACATCACCCTGAATACACAGGGCGGAAAAACCATGAAAGCGGCAACCTCCGCCATGAATCTGGGCCGCGACAGGCTGGCCCTCGTCGTTCAGGGAAAAATCAAGTCGGCCCCCGTGGTGCAGGCCGTCATATCCCGTACTTTTGAAATCTCCGGACTGGACGGAAAAAATGAAGCCTCCGGACTGGCGGAACTGCTCAACCGGCAGGCACCCACAGAAAAAAACACACCCTTCATTCCACAGGATCTGGCCCTGTACGCCGTCCATCCGGAAAGCCGCCGTCTGGTGGAAGAAGGAGTCCTCCGCGTACCGGGCTTCAGGCTCTGGAAGCTCCCGGCGCACCGGCAGGAAAAAACGGGAGAGGAAGAATATCTGTTCCTGGGGAATTCTCCCATCATTTCCGGAGACTGCGCCAGACATGCGGAGCCAGATATGGAACATCCGGGAAGCCTGGACATCACCTGGAACGAAGAAGCATTCCGTAAACTGGAGCGGGCATCGGCCGGACTACGCCCCGGCAAGGACAGGATTGCTGTCGTTCTGCGCGGAACCATTCTGTCCACCCCCTTATTCCAGGGAATGCCTTCCCGCACCACTCTTATTCCCGGTCTGGGGGATGACAGCCGGCTGGATGCCCTGTGCCGGGCCATCAACAACACCCTTCTGCCGCTGACGGAACAGCAAAAACGGCATGTGAGGGAAAACGTGGCTCTTTATCCCATCCATCCGCGCAGCCGGGAATTGGAACAGCATTTTCTTCCGGAACTTCTGCAGGGAAAATCCATCCGCCTGAAAAGCAGATTCCGTTCCATCCCCTATACCTGCCCCGATTTCCCGAACCCCGTCCGGACCTATGTCTTCATCCGCCCGGAATCCCTCATTGGGCCGGAGGACATTCAGGAGGAGGAACGCGACCAGGGTGGAACAATCTCCTGCCAACTTCTGCCCGGGGCATGGGAAAAAGCGTTTGCTTTCATGAAGGCAAACCCTGCGGGCCAGGTGGAGACGGCAGTTGTTTTCCGGGGGAACATGCGCCTCCGGTTTGAAATCAAAAGATTCTCCCTTCAACTGTGGGGGATGCCTGTGCTGGATTCCATCCAGCCAAATTCTTTCATTTACCTTCCTGAGCCGGAAGAAGAGCAACGGATGTACCGGGAGTCCTTTCACCTGGCAATCTACGGCTTCCTGGAACCCGTTTGCCCGTGGTTCTTTAAAAGCTCCCCCCTGTTCCGGGCATTGGATTCCCGGCATCCCTTTCTGATGATTGACTCCTCCCTGAAAGGCCCCTGATTGGAGAAATCGTTTCATCACACGCACTGCGCCGCTCTTGCCGCCGGCCGGCATGTTTCACATGGGCCAGATACGGCAGAAGGAACGGGGCGAAACGTTTCAGGGCAAAATAAAACAGGACGATGGCCGCAAACACCAGCAACGGAGTGAAAACGGCGAGAACAGGCTGGATTTTCATGACGGGAGGCAGGAAATCGTAAATGGGCCAGTGCAGCATGAACGTCAGAAAACAGGCGGGAGCCAGCAACGCTATTTTCGCGGACAGGCCGGGCAGGTGCTTTTCCATCCAGATGCCTGCGTACATAATCATCATGACTCCCAGAAGCATGCCAATGGCCGTCTCTTTCCACAGGGGAATCATTCCGACGGAATAAAGCGCAATCAGCACAACGGGCATAAAAATGCTCACCCAGAAAAAAATGCCGAATTTTTTATTCATCACCAGATGAATGTCGTCAATCCGCCGGGAACTGAGCGCAACGCCCAGCAGGTAAAAAGCACAGGTTCCAATGGAAATCGTCTCCATGTGGTCCGGCGCCACATTGAAGAAACAGAAAAAGAGGAGCACCGCAGGAAACAGCAGGATTTTGACGCGTACCAGAAGAGGCGTCAGCAACGTGAGAATGATAATGTCCCTCAGGAACCAGGAAGGGCCGATGGGAGGAACGGCATGGGAGTCATCCGCGGGGAAAAGGTTGATGCCCGGAAGGAAGACGTCTCGAATGCCGACCAGATTCTCAAGGCGGAAAGGAGCGCCGTCATGAGGCAGAACAAGGAGCACGTACAGCACATTCCAGAACATGAATGGAATGAAGAGCCATAAAGCCCGGTTGAACGCCTTGTTCCAGGTGATGTTCCTGCCCAGGAAGTACCCTGCCAACACCAGGAAAAAAGGAACCCTCCCCAGGTAAAAGAGATGGAGGCTCACCGCCTGGAGAAAGGGGGAGGACAAGTGGACGTACATGATCAGAAGGGCTGCAATAACCCTTGATACGTCAATCCATAAGACACGTTT
>SKEY01000169.1_pt1 | contig 117068 bp, 121 predicted proteins | sample 4843871 | NCBI WGS metagenome assembly SKEY01 (sample SAMN11008797, study PRJNA524170) | human gut metagenome | biome: Human fecal sample; material: Feces; isolation source: fecal sample from pouch patient p36 | host: Homo sapiens | place: Israel: Tel-Aviv | collected 2016-12-04
GGTTCCGTCTCCTGGCTTCCAATCGCGGTTTTTTGTTTTGGCGAATGAAAATCGTACACAGGACGCGGGCCATGCCCTCTTACGTCAGGGCCGGAATCCGAAAGTGCGCAAGAATTCGGGCGTTATCCGTGGTACGGCCAAGGCCGGGCGCGAATTCGACGACGTCCTTGCCTTCCAACTCGGTTTTCGCCAGCATGCGCCCGGTCAGCTTCTTGCCGCCAGGGCGCAGAACGCGCTTACCGATGCGGGCGAGCAGCCAGTGTCCCTGCAGATGCTCCACATCACGATCTGACTGAGGCAGCGGAAGGCCGCCGTTCCCCTGCGCATTGGTCGTGGATTGCGACGCTGTATTCGTAGTCTGAGTTCCCATATCACGCGACACTATCGGCGATGCGCCCCATGCACAAGGGTTTTCGGTCTTTTATCAGCGTAATGTGATTGAACTCACTCCGACCGGCGGAATCGGCCGAGCAGTATTTCCGACATGCCGACGGCTACGTCTTGTGTGAAGAACCGGTCATACAGGCACTCGTCAGTGAGCCATCCTGTTGACAATATGCCACAATGAAACCAGTGCGACGATGCGCGGCAGATCATTCACCAGTCACGTCATCCGCGCACCGCACGACAACAATCGGAGACAATCAAGGACAGGAAGAATGAGAGTTATCAGCAATATTCTGTGGATTATCCTAGGCGGTCTGATCATCGCCATCGGCTGGGCGCTGATCGGGCTCGTGCTGTGCGTGACGATCATCGGCATTCCGCTGGGTCTCCAGGCATTCAAGATGGCGGGGCTCACTCTGACGCCGTTCGGCAAAACCGTCCGCTACGGTGGCGGTGTCGGCTCGACGCTGGCCAACATCATCTGGGTCGTGCTCGTCGGCTTTTGGATGGCGCTCAGTTACGTGGGCGCCGGCCTGCTGAACTGCATCACGATCATCGGCATCCCGTTCGGCATCCAGTCGTTCAAGATGGCGAAACTGGCGCTCTGGCCGTTCGGCGCGGACATCGTCAGCCTGTGAGCGTCCGGCTCGCAGGCCTCATACGGCGGTCTGCCTATACCGTTCCTTCCTCAAGATAAAAAACGGTCGAGCCGCCGTCATCCCATTCGACCTTCTCCTCGCGCCTGTGCGTCAGGCCGCGACGCGTATAAAAACCGACATTGCAGCCGGTGTCGGTAAACAAATAGTACCGCCGGACGCCAACGCGGCGGAACCGTTCCAGCAGATCATCGAACAGGAAGCCGCCACTCCCCCGCCACGGATTCGCTCGTCGACCAGGAAGAGCGTCACCTCGGCGTCGTATCGGTTCTTTGCCCCTCGTATCAGCCGTCTGTCGACACGGTTGATACGCAGCATTTCAGCAATGCCGGAGCGGCCTGCGGTCGAAAACAGCAACGGGAACAATGTCCTGATGATATGACGATGGTGCCGGTTCGGCAGGAGGCACAATCGTTTCGGAACATTGATGTCGACCCGCGCCAATATCACGCCCACCGGCCGGCCGTGCAGCACCGCGACGGTCGCCTCGGAAGAGCGCGCCAGACATGAATGGAAGTCCGCCTCCGCCAGCCGACGGGAACAATCGCCGTCCGTTTTTTTTGCCGCCTGACCATTCGCTGTACCATGTACGCCGCAGAATCTCGATCAGCGCAGGATAATCGTCGCGCCGCAGGGTGCGCAGACGCACTGCGGGGCGACGCGGGGTCGCTGCTGTCGATGACGATGCTGTCGAAACCGCGGCGACCGAGGTCACATCCGCAATCGTGCTCGAGGAATCGTTCATACCGCAATGGTGACGTGGCACCGAGACGTTGACGGAGCAAAGTGAGACACGGCGAGGCGGGACGGACGGAAACGCAGCACAACGACTCTCCTGCCGAGACACGCCTGGATGTGTCACAAAACCGTCAGAGCCAATCGCCAAGAATGACGGAACAGAGCCCCGTTCTTTCAAAAGTCACACAACAAGCTTGCGACTACGCCTCCGTAAAGGTCATCGATGCCCTAATCCGAAGCAGCGGATACGGAAACAGAGAAATCGACCGTCTCTGCGATGGAACGATCACATACGGACGCATCCGAGACATTCGCAACGGCCTTAAGGCTCCGGTGCGTTTGTCTGAGTTTCTGCAGGCGCGGTGATCTCGACTTCGCGGCGCATGAGGATGAGCATAAGTACGATGGCGATGAAGACGATCCGGCGTAAAGCCGGATGTGGTGCCGTGCGGGGCTTCGTCCTTCGTGTCTAATCGCGATTAAATTGATATTAATTATGCAATCGGCTACTTTTATTTGACTTATTTCTCGTCTTATCTTATAGTTTCTACAATTAAGAGCCTAACCCGGAAAGAGAGGCGGAACAATGGGTATGAAATATAGGAGTTTGGCGCGGTCGTTCCATACCGACAGATCCAATGACGCCTTCAACAACCATGCGAAGCTTGCCCGGCAACGGCTCGAGGCGGACTCCACATTCAGGACCGGGGTCGTCACCCCTCTGGGCGAACTGTTCGCCGCCACACCACGCGAGACATCCATGCTCACGGAAAAGATACTTCTCGCGGAACGGCGGGTATCCCGGCTCTGGAACCAAATCCCTGGCGTCATGCGCTGGGACTACATACGGCACTCCATCAGCGAGGAATTGTTCGCCACCAACGAGATGGAAGGCGTACGCAGCACCCGCAAGGAAACCCAGGAAGCCGTGGAAGCGGCCGACAAGGCGAGGAAGGACGGCGACGACCCCAAGGCTCGGTTCAGCGAATTCGCCAAGCTGTACCTGAACCTCACCGACAAGGACTCCGCACTGCCGGCGGGAATCGCCGACATCCGCGACATCTACGACAAGGTCGTGCTCGACGAAATCAACGAGAGCGACAAGCCGGACGGCGAACTGTTCCGGAAAGGCGACGTGGAAATACAAGGCCCGCACGGCCTCGCGATCCACAACGGAGTCAAAGGCGAAGGCAACATCGGCGCACTCCTCACCGACATGATCCATCTCGCGACCTCCGACGAGATTCCCCGGCTGCAGTCGGCCATCATGTCGCACTTCCTGTTCGAATACGTCCACCCGTTCTACGACGGCAACGGCAGAACCGGCCGGTATCTCCTGGCCCTGTACCTGAACCACGACCTAACCATGCCCACCGTGTTGTCGTTGTCCCGCACCATCGCGGAGAACAAGAACGCCTACTACAAGGCATTCATGGAGGCGGAGGACAAGCTGAACCGTGGCGAACTCACGCTCTTCGTGAACACCATCCTCGGATTCATCCGGAAGGCCCAGGACGAGCTGATCGACGAACTCGAAGTTAGAGTCGACCAGCTCGACAAGGGCCGGGCGGTCTGCGACCAGCTCGAACGGAAGCACGGTCTGTCCGCGAAGGCGGTCTCGATACTATATGGCGTGATCCAGGAGGAGATGTTCGACTCGACCAAGTCCATGACGCTGAACGATGCCGCATACCATATCAGACTATCCAAGCAAAGCGCGAGAAAGTACGTGGGAGAGCTCATGGACGCGGGCCTCGCCATCCAGTCCGGGAAGCGCCCACTGAAAATACGGGCATCGGAATCGTTGAAGGGCATCCTTGAGGCCGGAATGGGCGAGGACGCCGGAGAGCATGGCGGCAAAACCCAACAAGAAGAAACAGAAACCGCCCACGAGGGCGATCCCGCATAACTCAACTATCCGGAAATTCCGGATAGTTGAGTTATCATTAAACATCGCGACCGGATGGATGGTCAAGGTTTATCCGCTGCGTGAAACGTCGAGTGAAACGTGTTTCTCGAGGCGGAACTCCCACGTCCCGTCCGCGCGATGGACGATGCCGCCAGATCCCTTCGTACGTCGTCTGCCATTGGCCGCCATGATGTTCCTCCCTGTCGGGAGCGCCTTCGGGCATCTGCCGCAAGCGCCCTCCCAAGGGCACTCTATTGGCACTCTATCCGGGCCACAAACGGCCAGATACGTGGCAAAAACGGCCATTCCCCAGTAATCGAAAAACGGCGGAATCCGCACGTGTCCGGAGACCGGAAACGTTGATATTCCGCCGTTTTTCAGGGCTGCAACCCCCTACTTGCTCACATTGAACTTGAACGTATCAACTTTTTTCAGACACCAGTCGCCAGTAGGCATTTCGCCATCTCGTGGATTAAAGGTCACCTTATAGTCACCTCTTTTTATTTGCAGGGTTGATTATATCGGACCACCGGGATGGGTCGACGCCGTTTGGCGACACGCCGAATTGATCTCGTTTGTATAACTTATTTAGTTATACTATATTAGTTTATGTCGGGAACAAGCCCGACAGGACAATTCAAGAGAGGAGGTGCGATGAGGATTCTGGAAGCGGTCGACACGATTCTCGGAATCGTGGCCAACGCCATCGCCACCATCACCGCCATAGCGGTGTGGCGCAGGACGCACGGCCCGAGACACGGGAATCGAAGGTAGGCCGAGGGGTTGCGAATAATCCTAGTATCCGCAACCCCTCAACCCCAGAATATCATCGGACGCCATGAACACCAGAAAAACCATAGCCGCCTCCGCAGCCGCGTTCGGCATCGCGTCCATCACCTTCGGTATCTGCGGCAAACCACTGCCTGCGGGACTGTTCGGACTCGCCGCAGGCATCATGGCCATCGCATGCGGGTGGTGGGCGGAATGACCGCCGTCTACCTGAGCCTCAAGCAGGTCGGCGAACGCCTCGGCGTGAAGAACGCCGCCGCCTACAGGCTGCCGGAACCGGACGCAATGATCGGGACGACGCGCGGATGGCTGCCCGAGACCATCGACCGATGGAACGCCGCGCGTCCGGGGCGCGGCGTAGGTGGTGGACGTCCACGCAAGGAAGAACGGTAGAAGCCACTGCAAAACGAGAAAAACGCCCCTCCCCCAGCATTGCCGGGAGAGGGGCGGAATTCTTTCATTTTCCTAACATGTGAAAGGATAGGTGTAAGAATAAATCCTTACACATGTTAGGACTCTAAGCGTTGCACTTGTCTTTACCGCAACGCTTAGTTTTTGCGGAGCGGGTTGTAGGCGACGCCCAGACCGGATGCGAGGAAGCCGGCGACGGTCGAAATGTAGCCGCCGATCGCGGCGTCACCAAAGGTCATGAAGCCAAGGCCGACGCACGAGGCGACCAGACCGAGCACGTAGACCACGGTACGCACCTGCTTAGAGAAGACCGGAGTGTACGCGGTGTCGGGCTGGGTATTGTCCTGACCGTCCTCACGCTCGTCGGTCAGGTTGTTCACGACGGTTTCGAGGGTGGAATCCTCTGCTGCATATTCTGCCATTGTTTCCTCCTTAGAATCGTCCTTGGTTGAGCGCCGACTGCAAGGCGCGTGCGGTCGCGGGGCCGAAGCTCGCGTCCCGCGCCAGACCGTAATGCGCCTGGATGGCGCGAATGGTGGCCGGTCCGAGCAGTCCGTCAACACCACAGCCCAGGCGACGCTGCACGGCGCGGATCAGATCACTGCCGCCCGCGCCGTAGCGGACCACGCTCGAATCGATGGCCGGACGCCAGTAGGTGCGTCCGTCCGGTACGACCTGCCCGCTGATGATGCCATCCACCGCAGTGCCCATCACCTGCTGCCAACGGCGCACGGTCGCGGGGCCGACATTGCCGTCAACGGCGAGAGCGCCGGTGGATGCGGTGCCGGTGTTGCCGCCGCCGTAGCGGAGGTAGCAGTTCCACGGGTAGTTGTAGTAGGCGCGGATATTGGTTTCGCGGCCCGTCTGGTCGCCCGCCTTCCCGTAAGCGGTGCCACGCTCCGAGATGCTTGCCTGCGCGAGCCTGCCGCCGCCCAGATACACGGCCACGTGGTGCACGTCGTTAAGCAGGATGTCGCCCGGCTGCGGATTGCCGTTCGCGGGCAGGCGAGTCCAGCCGCGACGGGTCAGATTGCCGCTCAGATTGCCGGTGTAGGTGGCCGTGCCGGTGTCGAAGCCCGCCTCACGCAAGGCGTGGATGACCAGGCTGGAGCAATCGCAATTGCCACCCGAAGCGTTGAAATTCCAACGGTCCGCCTGCGAATAGCCCAAATTGGCCACGGCGCACCAGTAGCGCATGCGGTTGATCAAAGCGCTGACGCTTGCCATGTCTAGTCCTCCAATCCTTCCACGGCCTTGGCCGCGTCCTCCTCGGACACGACCGGGATGCTCTCGGGCGGCAGACTGTCGCCCTGCGGTGTCATCTCTGGTGTCATGACGATATCGTCCATGACATCTCCTTCCCGCCACCAAGTCGGTGGCAAATAGAAAAGCCATCCCGGAATGGGATGGCTTTGAAAACCAGTGTGAAAATCAATGCCTGCACGCACCATGATTGGACACGATGATGAGCGCGAGGAGGATGAGATACGCGACCAACGCGACGGGACCGCTCACTGCCGGTCCTCCAAGTATTTTTCGGCGGCGTTGACGATCCAGCATTGCGCGCCCAATTTTTCGAGCTTGGCGAGCTCGTACCGGACGGCCTCCGAATGGTCGTGCGACTGGTCGCCGTAGATCAGGCTGATGATCGTGTTCTTGATCGTGTCGCGACACAACTCGTCCATGCGTTCGTCGAATTTCGCGGTGCGTTCGCCGAGTTGCCGTGTTTTGGCGAAATGCTGCGAGAGCGGCGAATCGTATGGCAGGCGTTCGGGCCGCACGTGCGCGTACAGGCCGGTCGCCAGCGCGTCCAAAGCGCCCGGCCAGAGCTTGAGGCCGAGGGTGATGAGGGCGCACGCGCCGCCCACACCGCCGAAACCGGCTAGGAAATTTTGCAGCACATTACATCTCCTTAATGGAAAGCCGCCACGTAGGGCGGCTGTGTTTTGGTTAATGCGGGTGGTCGGTGGCGGCGAACACCAAAGGCAGGCCGATTTCGTCGAGCATGCCCGGCAGTTCGCCGTCCGCGTATCCGCAGACGCTCCGCGCAACCTACGCCACACGTTCGGCACGTTGGCTATCAAGGCCGGAACCGACATCAGCGTGGTCGCGCGACAGCTCGGACACTCCGACATCCAAACCACCGCACGGTATTACCTCAAGCCCGATCTGAGCGTCCTCAAGGACATGCAGAAGGCATGGCAGAAACTCATATTGACCTGCTGAATAGCTTTCCGTAACCCTGTACAATGCGAAGGGCTTCACGGTCATCCGCGCCGGCAGCAATCAGGGTTGTGTAGGCTCGCTCTGCTATCCGGTCGTCTAATCAACGATCAAGCGGTACCGTGATGCAGCCCTCGACCCAACCGCCTTTGCCGAGCGTCATCTTCGCGGCCGAGCGAAGGCTGATCTCGTTGCCAGCGGCCTGCACCGCGACGCCATGAAGCCCCATGCTCGAATTGGACACCGTGGCGCAATGCACCTCGAACGCGGCCTCCAATCCAGTCGGAAGCCTGAAAAGCTTGGACGTATCCCATATCCTCGGGGCAGCCCAGTCCGTGTTGACTCGAATGGCATGAAACGCGACGATCAACATCCCGCCGACAAACGCGGTGCGATAATCCACGTCCCAGTTAGCGTTTGGTTTCGTGAGGGTTACGGAATCACACAGTTTCGACATGGGAGGCAGCTGTTTGATGAGCATGACCGGCGTGCCGGGCGTGATCCCGCTGATCGGGATGCGGGCGATCGGGATCCACGCCGTGTCGGAGGCCGAGTGGATGCTGCCCGACGGGACGGTCGGGTCGGCGGCCGTACCGGTGTTTGGCGTGCCTTTGAGCACGGCGATGGCGGCGGTCTCGATGTTCTGGCTGTTCCGTGTGTATTTGAGGCAGACGAGGTCGTTGCGGTTCTGGCCGCTCATGCCGCTTCCGATGGTCGCGGTCTCGGCCTCGGTGACGCGCGCGTATCGTCCTTCGACCACGAGGTTGAGGACGGGGATCAGCGCGTGATTCGCATCCTGCATGGTCACCGTGGGGAAAGTGCCGTCGCTGCCCTGCAGCAGGTAGCTGCCGTTGCCGATGACCCCGGCCTGCATGGCGCCCATGTCGCCGCTGGTGATGTGCGGTATGCTGCCCTTGCCTGTGATGAGCGTGGTGGTCATGTCAGCCCTTTCCCTTGGTAAGCCATGCCGTGTAGGCCGCGTCCTGCGTGGCGGCGAGTTTCTTGAATTCCTGCTGGCATGAGGTGCATGCCAGCGCCTCCTGCGTCACTCCGTCCGCGGTGGTGTGTTTGATCTGGTGCCAGTCGCTCGACGTGCGCGGATCCCCTTCGGTGAGGTATGCGCTGTCGTGGCAGCGGTCGCATGCGTATTTGGTGATGTTCGTGGTTTTTGCCATGATGTTCCTTTCAGGCGAGTCTTTGCCAGACGTGTCCGCCGATGATGGTGTGGATTTCCTTCCATGTGCCGCCATGGTCGTTGGGGTTGCCGGCGACGCACCAGTAGAGCGAGCCGATCGGGTGCGCGGCGAGGAAGGATGCCGCTGTCGCGCTGGATTGTGCGGTGATGGTGCCGTCCGGTCCGATGGTGATGGTCCTGCCATCGGGTTTGACGCCGCCGAGGGTGGCGGTGGATGCCACTGGCAGCGTGTACTTGTTCGCGGCGGGCTGGATGCCGTCGAGCTTCTTCTTGTCTGCGGCGGCCATGAGCCCGTCCGCCGATGATGTGGCCTGTGCGACGGTGATGGCAGCCGTCTCGTCGTTGCGGGTCACTGTGACTGGAGCCGACGCAGTGATGTCCAAGATTCGCGCCTGCGCCGCGGCCAACGCGTTCTGCGCCGTGGTGGTGGCCGTGTCGGCTTTTACGCCGGCCTGTTTGGCGAGGTCTCTGGCGCCTCCGATTTCGGCCGCGGCGTCGCTTGCGGCCTTGTTGGCTTCGGTGGCGGTTCTGCGGACCGTTTCGAGGTCGGCGGCGGTCACATCGGCGCTGAACGTCCAGTTGGAGAGGGTGAGGCCGCTGCCGGCGTAGTAGGCGTGGCCGTCTCCGGAGCTTGATCCACCGCCGCCGGTCTCGCCGGTCGATTCCGTGGACGCGGTGGTCGCCTCGTAGGTTACGGTCGGGATGCCGTCCTTGACTTTGATGATCTTTTTGGTGATCTCGGCGGTGACCCTGATGCCGGTGGTGTTGTCGCGGCCGGTCACGGTGTCGCCCACGTCGAGGTCGATGCCGTCGGTAACGTCCACGTCGATGCTGCCTGTATCTCGCAGCTCCTGGAGCTTTGTCTTGCCTTTGGTCTCGAGTTCGGCGGCGTCGGCGTTGCTGAGCTCGTAGACGCTTGCGCGCTCGTCCGCGCCTTTGATGGTCTGCGTGTGGCTGAGCGTGCCTTTCTGGTCGGCGTACCAGTGGACGACGATCCTGTCCTTGAGTTCGCCCTTGCCGAGGCAGATCAGGTGATTGATCGGATGCGAGGCGAGTGTCGCGTCGAAGTCGATGAGGTCGGAGTCGATGAGGTCGCCGGCGGCCGTGATCGGCGGCGCATCGACTGTCACGCCGTTCTGCGCTGCGGTGATGCGCAGCCGCAGTCCTGATGCGCGCAGCATCTTGGACAGGCCGCTCCACGCGTCGCAGTACCGGTCGAACCGCCAGTTTGCGTTTTTGGACGCGCCTTCCGTGACGGTGATGATGTCCTGCAGCCCGATACGGGAGATGACGGTGCGCAGGAGCGTGCCGATCGTGCCGCTCACGGTCAGGTAGTCCTTGCCTTTGTCGGGTTCGAGGATCTTCGAGGCGAGCAGGCCGTGCCAGTCGCGACCGTGGTAGGTGAGCTCGCCCTTGCCGCCGGTGACGCTGGTCTTCACGTCGTCGACGATGCCGCCCCAGCCTGTCCCGTCGACCCACCATCGGCAGCCGGGTTTCAGGCGTGCCGGGCATTGGAGGTCGAAGTCGTTCTCCCCCGACCCGTATGCCAGGTCGAGCGTCCATGAGGCGTACGAGCCGGACGGCGTGCCGTTCGTGTCGGTGACGATCAGGTCCATGGCGGTTCGCTCCTCTCTTCGATGGCGGTCAGGTCGAATTCGAATCCGCCAGCCCAGCTGATCGTGCTCGTGCCGGGGGGAAGCGGTTCGAAGATGTAGGTGCCGGATCCGCGTCCGGTGCCGCGCATGGCCTTGGCGAAGAGGTTCGTGCGCAGGCCGGTGTCGGAGATCATGATGACGGTCCTGGCGTCAGCGGTGCCGTCGATTTCGAGTCTGCTGCTGGCCGGAATGGTCGCGTCGACCTCGTACCGGTTGGGGCCGATGATGACGTACGGGTTGACGCATGGGCCGAAGATCGTGAGGCGTATCGGCTGCGGCATGCCGCTCGTGTTGGCCACGGTGTCCAGAATGCTCATGCCGCCGTAGTCGTGCGGATAGTCGTGCGGGTAGTTAAGTCCGCTGCCGGCGTCGGTTCGCGGATCGTGATGCGTGGTGGTCTCCCTCCGCCACACGCCGTCCAGGAGCACGACGGTAAGCTGCGTCTCGACCATCGTGGGCGTGATGGTCTGCGGCTCGCTTTTCGGGATCCACGCCCTGGTCTCCCATTCGCCGTCGGCGATGAGCGTGCCAGGCGTGCCGGCTGCCATGTCGGCGTCGGCGAGACGGCACAGCAGGTCGAGCGTGGCCGGCGAATCATGGATCCTCACCGTGACGTTCGTTTCGCGTGTCTTGCGGGTGACGCCGGTCAGACCACGCGAGGCGAGGCTGTAATCCCATGCGCGGCCACGCAGTCCGGTGAGCGTCTCTCCGTACAACGGCCCCTCGAATCCGATGCTCTCGCCATTGCCGGCGGTGTATTCGATAGTCTCCAACATGCCTCCTTGTCAGACGAGCCGGGCGAGCTCGCGCATGGTGAGCTTCGGCGTGTAGTCGCTGATGATGCCCGGCAGCGCGTCCGAAAGGTTCCTGAGCCGCTGGTCGATGGATTCGAGCAGGCCGCTCAGCGCGGCGAACTCCTGCTGTTCCGTGCGCGGCGCGTCGGCCGAGTACCCGTTGCGATGGTCGGGACCCATGGCGTTGACGCTCATGCTTGCCTCGGTCAGGGTGCCGGTGGCCTCGTCCATCAGCGCCCTGTACTGGTCGGGCACGCCGAGCATCGGCGCGAGCGCGCCCTTGGCGAGGTTGGTGGCCGCCTTGGAGACCGTACCCTCGTTGCGGTCGATGCCGACGGCCATGCCGGCGGGGATCCACCGGCCCACCTCGTCGCGGAACACCTTGGACGGGGAGCCGATGCCGAGCTTGTTCTTGACCCAGTTGAGCGCGTTTTTGGCGGCGTCGACGGCCGCGTCGACGAGCTTGCCGGCCGCTCCCGCGATGCCTTTCGCTATGCCGGTGATGATGTCCAGGCCGATCTTGCCCCAATCCTGCGAGAGGAACCCGGACACGAGGCTGCTGAAGATCGCCGGGATCTTGGCTACCAGCTGTGGGATGGCCTGCACGAGTCCTCCGGCCAGCGTGATGATGATCTGCACGCCGGATCGGATGATCTGGGGCAGGCGCGAGGCGATGCCTCCCACGAGCGCGGCGATGATCGCGGGGATGCGCCCGACCAATTGGGGGATCGCGTTGACGAGCCCGTTGGCGAGCGACGCGAGCAGCCGCACGCCGGTGCTGACGATGCCGGGCAGGTTGGCCAGCAGCGTGTCCACGATGGTCATGACGACCTGCGGGATCATGGCCGCCAGCGTGGGCATCGCCGCGACCAGGCCTTGGATGAGGCTGGTGACGACCTGCACGCCGGATTGCATGAGCTGCGGCAGGGCGGCGACCAAGGCCGTCATGATCGTCTGGACCAGCAGGGGGATCTGTTCGCCGAGCATGGGCAGCGCGGCCGTGATGCCCTGCACGAGTCCCTGTAGGAGCTGCATGCCGCCCTCGATGAGCATGGGGGCCTGCGCTATGAGCGCCGCGATCAGAGAGGTTATCATCTGCACGGCTGCGGGCAGGAGGCTCGGCAGCGCCTGTCCAAGCCCCTGCACGAGCGTGGTGATCAGCAGCGCCGCCGTGGACAACAGCTTGGGCGCATTCGCGCTGATCGTGCCCATCAGCGCGGTCAGGATGGCAGCGCCCTGCGCGATCATCTGCGGCAGGTTCGCGGCGATCTGCATGCTCAGGTTCTGCAGCATGCCCGGCAGTTGCGCGCCCAACCGGCCGATCATGGCGAACAGCTGCCCCTGCATGCTCTGGTCGAGCATGCCGAGTCCCGCGACCAGTGCGGCGATGATGGCGCCGATGCCGAGGAGCTTGATGAAGTTGCCCGGGCTGAAGAAGCTCGTGATCAGGCCGCCGACCGCGTTCAGGCCGGACTGCAGCCTTGGCCCGACGACGCCGGCGATGCCGCCGAAGGCGTCTCCGATGGGCCCGAGCACGGCCTTCGCCTTGCCCGCGACGCCGGATGCGATGCCTCCGAGCTTGCCTCCGAACGACTGGAGCCCGATGACCACGGGATTATTCTCGAGCGAGAACGCGGCTGACGCGAACCCGGACACAAGCTTGCTTTTGAGCGTCGAGGTGATCTTGCCGACGCCGTCTGAGATGCCCGATCCGAGGGATGCGATCTTCTGCCCAATCTTGCTGCCCGAGATCTTCTCCCCGGCCAATTGGAACGGGAATGCGAGGTCCTCGGCCATGGTGGCCCCGTCCGACATGAATGCGGAGAACACGGATTTGATGCCGTCCGGCAGGCTTTTGACCTTGCTGGTGAGCTGTGTGACGCCACGGTCTCCGGCGGTGCCGAGCAGGTCGAAGAAGCCGGTGATGGAATCGATGTTGCCGCCGACTCCGGTGAATACGGCGAACGCGCCGGCGAGCGTACCGATCTGGCCGGCGATGTCCTGGATGGTGATGCTGCCGTCCTGCAGACCGGCCGAGAACCGTTCGATCAGGCCGATGGCCTTGTCGATGTAGGGGCCGAGCTGGCCGTTGAGCTTGTCGAGGAACGGGGTGAGTTGGCTGCTCAACGCGTCGATGGCGGGGATGGCGGCGTTGAACGCCTTGCGCAGTGATTCGAGCGCGATCTTGCCGGGGCCTTCGCCCAGGCGTCCGAGCGCGGCCTTCACGTTGGCCAGCGCGCCCTGGAACGTGTCTCCGGCTGCCAGCGCTGCTCCGCCGAGTCCTTCCTGCATGGCGTCGGCGAATGTCTGGAAGTCGATCTTGCCCTTGGACACCATGTCGGACACTTCGGCGCTGGTCTTGCCCAAGTGGGTGGCGAGCAATTGGAGCACGGGCACGCCCGAGCTCATCAACTGGAGCATGTCGTCGCCCTGCAGCTTGCCGCGCGCGGCCACCGATCCGAAGATCGTGCCGATGTCGGTCAGGCTGCGCCCCGAGATCTGCGCCGTGTCAGCCACGGTCTTCAACACGTCGGTCATCTGCCGGCCGGACTTGACGCCCGACGCCGACAGGCTCGCAGCCACGGTCGCCGCGTCGCCAAGGCCGAACGCGGTGCCCTTCACGCTGGCGAGCGCGTTGTCCATGATGGCGCTGATGTCGGTCGCGCTGTGGCCGAGACCCTTGAGCTTGGCCTGCGCGTTCTCGATGTTCAGGGCGCGCTCGAAGCCGCCCTTGGCGGCCAGCGCGGTGATGCCGCCGCCGACCGCGCTGACGGCCCCCAGGCCTATCTTGCCGACCTTGGAGAACACGCCGGTCAGGGACTTCAATAGCCCGTTGCCGCCGGTATTGCCGGCGGCGGCGACGCTCTGGCCGATCTGGCCCTCGATGTTCTTGCCGAAGTCCTTGCCGGAGGGCACAACCTGCACGTACACAGTGCCGATATCCTGACCGGCCATCGTCTCCTCACCTCGTCTTTCGTTGATTCGGTTCCCGATGGCGGCCGGGACTCAACATTCAGTTGTCTTGGTTCACTCGTCTTGGATATGGAACATGGACTTGAGCTTTTCGCGGTCGCGCAGGACCTCGCTGCGCGCCCTGATGGGCCTGCCCGTGCCGAACGGGTTGTTCCTCGGGTCCATCCACGGCCTCCACCCCTTGCGCCTCAGCCGCTTGTCGGCCTCGGCCTGGTCCCACATGGCGACCTCCTCCGGCGCGGGGATGTACGACCAGCCGGCCAGCGCGGCGTAGGAGTGCGAGTAATGGTCCTTGAGGAGTTCGCAGGTCAGGGCCCACGCGCGCGCCCAGCCGATGGAGCGCCGTGCGGGTTTGCCGTCGGCCTGGACCCATTCCCGGAGGGTTATCGGCCGGTATATGGTTCCATATGCTTGGAGCCAGTCGTGGTCCAGCGCGGCGCGGTGCCGGCCTTGGAGATCGACGAGGACAACGCTTTTGGGTCAAGTCCCGACTGCTCGGCCCACGCTTTGACGGTGCCCGCCAGATACGCCATCGGACGGCCCAGGCGGCGCAGGAAGTTCCAGTAGTTGGGCTGCATGACCTGGAAGTAGGCGAGCATCGTGCTGGCGACGGCGAAGTTCTGCTCGTCGGTGAGGTTCACGGCGCTCTTGGTCAGCAGGACGGCCTGGATCACATCGATGGGCAGGTCCTCGCTGTTGAGGTTCGGCAGGTCGAGCTTCAGGCCCCGCCCATAGTCGGGGTCGTCCTTCTTCGCGTCGGGATTCGTGGGGATGAACAGGTGCACGTCGGGCATCTCCTCCCCGTCGTCGATCGGGTCGATGCTCACGGTCTGGTAGTCGGCGTTGGCGGTCATGGTGGGTTTCCTTTGCTTCTCGGTGTATGGCGGTCGATTGGGTGGGATGGTCCCATGCCGGGCGTGACCGCCATCAGGCGTCCGGCATGGGAGGAATCAACGGGGCTAACTGTCCGTGGATGACGTGTTCGCCTGGTTCTTCGCGGCTTCGGCGGCGAGCAGGCCCCACACGTGGAACATGTAGCCGTCCGATGCCTTGAGGAGTTTGAACGTGCAGTTGAACTGCAGCACGTCGCTGGACACGAGGGTCATGTCGTCGCGGTCGGAGACCTTGGCTTTCTCCGCGAAGAACAGGATCGGGTTGCCGAACTGGTCGAGGCCCGCGAGCACGATCTGGTATTCGATGGGCGTGGTCGCGTCCTTGACGTGGAAGCCGCCCTTGGTGTCGGCCTCGACGCCGAAATAGGCCTCGGCGATGCTCTTGCGGCATTCGATGCCGGCGCACTGGATCGTCCAGTAGCCGCCGTCCGTCTCCGAATACACGGTGTCGCCGTTGTGGCCCTTGATCTCGGTCTCGTCGCCAGGCTCCGGGTGGATGACCGCGCCATCCTCCGAGCTGTAGCCGATGGGCTTGAGCGCTCCCGGCGTCCAGTTCTCCGACGTGGGCTTGGTGAACGTCTCGCCCTTCTTGACCAGGAAGAGCGCGTACTGCTTGATGACCTTGACGAGGTCCGCGTTGTTGCCGCTGGAGATGTAGCTGTTGTCAGTCTCCGCCATGGCAACTCCTTTCGATTGGATGTTTGGGTGAATCAGACGGCCAGCACGTCGAGCAGCGCGACGGCGTAGGCGCCGAGATGCCGTTCGATGGGCTGGCGGATCGGCCCCGACTCATACGAGGCCGACAGAAAAGCGGATCGCTCCGGCGCATGCTCGAGCACCCACGACAGGACTTGGGAGCACTGTTCGCTGGCTTGCTGCCAGTCGCCGGTGCCGTCCTCGCGCACGATGTCCACGGTCAGACCAAGCCGGCAGGCCACGCTGATCGGCGTGGACTGTTGCTGCATGCTCGCGTGCAGCGTGCACTGCGCGTAGGGCGGTTCCAGCGGCTGGGAGACCGTGCCGAACCGCAGGTCGGGGAATGCCTCGCGCAGGCCGTCGAGCAGCAGGGGCTCGACGCGCTGCGGGCGGATGATCGGCCGCATGCTCATACGCTCATGCCTCCGATCGCGTCGTTGAGACGGTTCCCGTCGTGGTTGAGCTCGATGAGCACCGCCCCGTCGCGCGTCTTGCCGCTCATTGGCCTGGCGACGAGGTTCTTCCCGTTCGCCGCCCTTTCGGCCGCATCACGGCACAGCTCCGAGGCCTTGCCGCATAGTACCTGCTGCTGGAACGCGGGTCTGTCGAATACGAACTTGACCGGTCTCGCCATGACATCACGCTCCCTTGGTGAACCGGACGGTGACCACGTCGCCGACATGCTGGCCGGTGTCGTCAAGCCATTCGGCGGGCGGCGCGGTGACGGGCAGACGTTCGCCACGCAGGGCGAGCACGTCGGTGTTGAGGATGCCGGTCGGCTCCTCGCCACGGATGTAGACGGTGTAGCCGATGGTGACGGGCATGGTCACCGTTTCGGATATCTTCGCCTCGCCCATGGCGGGCCCCACCAACGCTTGGAACGTTTTCCACAACGAGGGCGGCCCGTGCATGGGGTTGCCGTCGGAATCCGTGGACTGGATGCCCCGGTACACGTCGACCCGTTCCATCAGCCACCTCCGTTCATGCTCACGGCGAACGCTTTGGCACCGCGCCTGCCGCCGAGCAGCAGGATTTCGGCGCTGGTGAGGTACAGGTCGGCGTTCGGGTTGGCGAACGTGTGCGAGTCGGAGAACGGGCCCGTGGTGGAGGATGTCTGCGACCAGCCTGCAGGGTTCGTGGTTTCGGCGGTCATGGCGCGTTTGACCATGTCGCACGCCACGTCGGCGCACACGCCCGGATCCGCCGTTTCGGCTTTCCTCCAGTTCGGGCAGGTCAAACGGATGCGCCGGCTCGCCTTGGCGAGCAGCGGTGTAGCGCGTTTCCGCTCAGCCGTGGTCAGCGTCCGCCACGCCTTGGCGAGGTCGTCGGGCGTGGCGAACGATGCTGGCGTGGCCATGTCAGGCCTCCGTCACGCGCTGGTTGCCGGTTTCGATGTCGCGGGTGACCATCACGCGCACGCCGTCTGGGCGCATGGCTTCGAACCGTTCCCAACGGTGCCCGTCGGGAGGGAACGCTTCGGGCACGGGCGTGGGCATGTCCGCCGCGTCGGACGGTTCTACGGCCGTGGTTTCGGCCTGTGCTGTAGGGTCGAGGTCGATTTCCTCGTCCGGCTGCTTCGCTCTAGCCATTGAGCACCCCCTTCAAGCGTGCGGCGGCCTTGCCGCTGAACACGCCCAATCCGACGTAGAACTCGATTCGGGTGCGGTAGGCGGGCTTGTCCTGCAACTGGCCGAGATCCTCGACCTGCACGCCGCCGTTGGTCAACCCGGTCACGCCCTGATCGCCTTCGGAGGACCCGAACTTGACCGCGTAGATGCTGGACGTGTTGTTCACCGCGGTCGCGGATTGACCGGAATCGGGCGTGATGGTCTCGTTCGCGGCGAGGATCTGGGCGCCGGCGGCGGTCTGCCCGGCCTCGAGGATGGGGATGCCGTTCCACTGGATGGCGCGCTTGCCGGCGATGTCCTCCATGAGGACGGTGTCGAGGCTCACGTGCCGCAGGGCGCTGCCGATCCTGCGGATGATGGGCGCGGAAGCGTAGATCGCGCCGTTCTGTCCGTTGATTCCGGGAACCGCGGCGAGCAGTTCGTCGAGCTTGTCGAGGAACGCGTGGATGTCCGTGTTGGATTCGCCCACGATGGGCAGGCCCTTCTCGCCGCCGTCGATGACCTGCGTGCCGGTCAGACGCTTCTTGAGCCCGTCGAAGCTTTTCGTGTCCACGGTGGTGTCGCCGTTGAAGAACGTTTCCTGGAACTTGTAGGAGATCGCTTTGACCTTCAACGATGTCTGTTCGGCGCGCTGGTCGTTGATGTTGCTGCGCGTCTGCTGGATGAACCGGTCGACGTCTGCATCGCCGCCGAGGATCACGAGCTTCTCGCTTTTCTGGTTGACGGTGCCGGTGGATTCGGTGTACGCCTCGTTGACGTTGCGGAACGCGACGCCGGGCAGGGTGGCCTCCTCGTTGTACGCGTACGCGTTGCCCTCGATCTCCATGAAGGGGATGCGGTCGAGGATGGGGCTGGTCTGCACGAACGTTTCGAGCACGCCGCGCGCGAGGGTGTCGTTGGAGAGTTTCGCGGATTCCGCGAGTGTGAGCGCCATGATGGCTCCTTTCGATTGATGTTCAGTTCTTTTCCGCGTACGCGGCCTGCAACAGTTGGCGCGGAGTCAGCTGTTCGCCGCCGCCGGCCTGATCGACGCGCGGCGCGAGCGCGCCGGGGTCCTTGAGCTTGCCGATGATCGCGTTGACGGTCTTGGCGTTTTCGACGAGCTGGTCGCCGTCCCCGTCGAGCATGGCGACCAGGTCGACAGGCAAACCGGTCTCCTTGGCCACCTTCTCGACCTCCGACCGGCGAGCCTTGGCCTTGTCGGCCTCGTCGAAACGCCGCTCGAGTTTGGCCAACCGGGCTTCGGCGTCGTTCTGGCCGGCGTCGTATTTCGCGGCCTTGGCCTTCAGCTCCTCGTAGTCGGCGTACTTCGCCTCGATCTCGGCGACTCGCTTGGCGAGCGCACGGCTGAAATCCTTGGCCTGCGGATCCTGCTTTTCGTCCTCCGGTGGTTTCGGAGGCTGAGGCTTGGGAGTGTCCGGTTCACCGTTGTCATTGCCGCCGTTGCCGGCGGTGCCGGGCGAACCGGAGCCGGATCCTTCGCCTCCGACGCCTTCGATGAAACGCAGGCGATGCAGGAGCATGCGGTTGCGGTTGCTGAACTTGAACATGATGGTTCTCTTTCTGTTGGCTTGCGCACGGTTGGCGACGCGGCGTGCGGGGTCCGCGAAAGTGATGGATGCAGGATTCGCACCTGCGCGGCAACATTGTGCGCCCGATTTACAGTCGGGTCCGTTCGGCTGCTCCGGCAATCCACCAAGAATCGGTATAAGAAAAGCCACCACGAAAATCGTGATGGCCTGATGATGACGGCGGAGGCTCAGCCGAGCATGTCGGCATATTCTTCCTTGTCCGCGTCGTCGAGCAGCGCGTATGCCGACAGCAGCGTTTCGCGAGGCACGTCGATGTGGTTTTCCAGTACATCGGCGATGAGCCAGCTCAATGCGAGGTATGGCTCTCCGGCGTCCAGGCCGTCATCGAGCGATTGCAGCCTGTCAGCGGGAAGCGATGCGCAGTGTTCCCTCAGCCGTCGGTAGGCTTCAGCTGCCTGCTGATCAGTGGCCATAGCCTCTCCCTTTCCTGCTGCGTCGTCGGATGCCCAGTGTGGATGCGGAACCGTTGGTCATTGCCGCGTTTTTTCTGCAGCCAGACGCGGATCAGTACGTCGTCAACCATTTTATACCGGTTCTCGCGGTTGGCTCCGGCCGTTTTGACGTAATCCGGCGCGGCAACAGCCTCCATTACCGCCCATTTGACCTTTTCAGCGCTCCAATCGTCTGGGAAATGGGTCTTTCCTTCGATGCGGGTGCCGGGGCCATGACCGTCGAACACATGCTCCCATACGCCGGCATATGGGTATATGACATCCTTCGGCCATGGCCCGCTCGTTTCATGGACGCCGTCTTTGAGTTGTTCGGGGTGCAGGCGGCGCATCTGTCTGAGGGCTTCGCGCCAGTCGCCGTCTCCGGCTGCGTCCACGCCTTCCTTCCACATGCCGTACAGCTTGTCGGGGTCGTATCCCTTGACGCCCCGACCGGGGTATACCCCCCTAGTGTGGTGTCACCATTCTGACGTGTCGAACGTGGGGATGGTGTTGTCGGCCGCTGGCGTGCCGGTGTCGAGTAGTTGCGCGATTCGTTGGATGGCCCATGCGCGCGTGTGCGTGCCCTTGACGCGGTTGCACCATGCGTGCGCGGGTTCGGTGTTGGCCCAGCTCAATGGGTCGCCGCCCAGGGCGACCGGTGTGATCTCGTCGACCACGAACCGCCATGGCCCGGAGTCGAGCGTGTAGTCGATTGGTCTGAAGCATAGTTGGCAGTCGCGGCCCATGGCCCTGTGCCGGGCGATGAGCTGGCTGCGCCGCCATCCGTTGGCTCTGCGCTTGTTGGGTCTGCTGCTCATGTCCGCTCCGCCAACTATCCCGGGTATGGATGAGGGTCCGAAACCATCACCTTCCGGTTTCGGACCCTCTAATCCACTGACAATTATCGACCCCAACCCGGGGCCGCGTCAAATCGAGCCGGGAGTGTCGCCATCACGTCACGCACGCGGAACAGCTGCCGCCCCTTGGAATCATTGGTCTGCGACGTCAACAGGCCCCGGTCCCGCCGGTGCTGCAATTGCTTGCGGGTCACATGGTATCCGCACTCGCCCAATAGTCGCGCGCACTCGGTGAGCGTCAGCAGGCGCTCGCTGCCGGCCAGGCTTTCAAGCAACGCGAGGCGCACGTCGGCCACATGCCATTCGCCGCCGCACACGGGGCATGTGACCTTGCCCTGTCCGTCGATGGCGTTGAGCTGTACTCCGCACAATGGGTTGGGGCAATGGCCGATGGGCTTGGGCCGGTCGGGAATGTCGATGATCGCGAGCGTGAGCGCGCACAATCGGTCGAGGCTGTCGAGCCACATGCCCGCGTCCGCCAGCAGTGTCAGGCGCGGATGGCCGGAGATGTCCATCAGCAATCGTCGGAGGCTTGTGGCGGCGGGCGCGTCACGCCGCCAATCGAGCGCGTCCACGCCTTCGAGGCGTCGCCACATGGCGCGTGCCGTGGCGTCGATCGTGTCGAGCACGTCGAGCACGTCGAGCCGGATCGGCGTGGGCGCGTTCGGCAGGTTGACGCGCGTGGGCTGGTGGCCTCCGGGATGCACGGTCGCGTCCAGCGACGCATGCAATGGGTCGAGCCACACGCACAGTCTGAGCGGGTCGAGCGTCAGCGTGAGGTCGCAGGCCGGACACAACGGGTGCGTCTCGTCCTGATAAGTGTGGTGGCAGTGCTGGCATTCCAATTTGATGTACCCCTTTCGGCCGGACTAACATGAGCATCCGCATCCCCATGCGAACGCCATTCGGCCCCGTCCGGCCGGATGGCTTTCATTTTCCACACGGCTCCCGCTCCGGAGTCTCCGCTCGCTTCTCGCGGAAACCGCGACGCTCGGATGTCTCCTCGTTCGACACGTCTCCGGCCCGGCAGTGTTCGATGAAGGCGCGCACCTCCGGGTCGTCGATGTCCACCGTTTCGCGCCGAAAGCCGTTGTGGAAGTTCCTCCCAGGCATACTCTCATCCTTTCGTCCATCACGTCCTGCCATCGTCACAGTCCGTCGAGAGTTGGCTGTTCGACGAACCGCACCTTGAATCTGTCCTTGTCCTGCGGCGAGTTGTCGATGACCGACTGCACCAGCGCCTCCGGCAGTTTCAACAGGTCGGCGATCTCACCGGCCCTGCTGCCCCGCCCGTGCCACTTGAGGATCAATTCACGTTGGATCGCGTTAGGCATTTCAACTCCTTCACTGGCATGTTCCATATCCGCTCGAACTCGCGGACATCCTCTTCCGTCAACTTGATTCCCGAGGCCCACGGCTTGCCCGGTTGACGGGCTTTCGCCGCAGGCTTGTAGGGCGTGAGGCTGATGGGCGCGAACCCGCACCGATGCTCGGCCAAATATTGGCCATCAGACCTAATGCCACGCTCGCCGCACACATCGATGAGCGTCGGCCCACACATGCCGTACACTGTCTTGAGCCTCGTGAGCCTGACGCCAAGGATGATGGCCACCGTCAGATCATCGCCCTGGATGACGCCCGGATCCCACGCCTCCCACACGCCCTGCCTGCACCTGAGCACCCACCTGCCGCACGTCCCGCAGACGGCCGCCTCCAATTGGGCGATGTTGCCATCCGGGGCCAAGAGCCTGAGCCACGGCGGCTTGCGCTCGCGGGCACGAATTCCCTTATGCATTGGAGTCTCCGAGTTGTCGTGTGATTGATTTCCAGATCGTCGCCAGTTCGCCGTCCTTCAAACCGCTGGCATGGCCACGCTCGTACAGGTCGGCTTCGATTTGCCGCAGATTCTCCGGGTGGTTGACGGCTCGCCCGTAGGCCCAGTCGTGCAGCGTCTGGTTGCGCTGCCCCTCGGGCACGGGCGTCATGTCGGGCCTGCCAGAGCGACGTCTGACGGGCGGCTCGTCGGCCATGACCCGATCGATGTCCAGGCCGGTTGTGCCGGCTGCCGAAGGCGGCTGTCTGCGAGGCACGGACGCCGACAGACCGGGCGTGGTGTTTTCGATGCTGCCGATGGATTCGAGCCACCGGCAGATCTGGGCGCTGGCCTCGGGTATGCCATCGTCGCCGGGCAGGTCGCATACGCGGTAGTCGCCCTCGTTCACGGTGCTTCCCGCCCCGATGACGTATCCCTTGCGTTCCACGCGCAAGTCCACGGGAATGCCGTCGGGGTATTCGCTGGTCTTCAGGTGGACGGCGTTCTTCACCCTGCCATGCAACGCCTCGGGCAGCCGGTAGTAGGCGTGGAGTCCGCCGGAAGGAGTGCGCACCAGGTAGGTCGCGGGGAACGCCGGAGTGCCGTACCGGCCCACCTGCCGGTTGAGCGCGGTCCACCCGTCGTCGCCACTGGCTTTGCTCATGTCCATGTCGATGACCATGAATCCCGGCGCGGGAACCACAGCATACGCCTTCGCGCCGGTGGGCACCTGACTGGTGTCCACATTAGGGTCGAGCGCGAGCTTCTTCCAGTTGAACGCCGACTTATCCGCGTTCGCGGGAACGTAATCACACTCGAAACCGAACAGCGAGGGCGGTAGCTGCGAGTCGAGCTCCAACGGCAACGGAGGCTCGGGGGTTACCGGCGAGCCATCGTCGCCTTCCTCCGCCTTGACGGCCTGACGGTACACGTCGAACCGCGATTCGTCCTGGACTCGAACAACACGCTTCTGACCACCCCACACTTTCGTGATGCCATTTGCCAGGCCAAGAAGCGACATGGCATCACCCGTTATCGGCTTGTGGAATTCATCGCGGTAGGCGTCGCGCGAGGCGATGAGCTGCCCGTACTTTTCCTCGTTGGTCAGGATCTCGGTGATGATCCAGTACATCTCATCGCTGATGGCGCGCGCCGGGCTGAGGTTGACCAGCTCGGGTTCGTCTCCCTGCTCCCACAGGCGGCATGACGCAGCGTAGAGCGCTGCCGGGTGTTCGCGGATGAACAGTTCGATGGCGTGATATTCGTCGAAGCTGCGCCCGTCCGAGCGATGCATCTCGACCTTGACGAACCTGCGTTTGTCCGATGGCTCGCTGGAATCGGCGAACGGCATGTTGGTCAGAATCACGATGGTCGCCGTCGGCGTCATCGAATAATACTTGCCGCCCACCACGCGGGCGTTCACCGTCGCGCCGGTCGACAGCGAGCGCAACGCTGGCAGCATGGCTTCGGTCACTTCGGCTGATTCGTCGTCGTAGGCGAACGCCATGCCGGCCATCGCGTCGTTCATCGATTCAGAGGCCAGTCCGAAGCCTTTCTCGCAGTATCTCGCCGCGCTGAACGCCGGATATGATTTGCGGTCGCCCAGAACGGATTGAACGGCGTTGACCATGAGCAGCGTCTTGCCGTCGCCGCCATGGCCGGACAGCACGAAGCTCAGCTGCTTGAATGGTTCGAGCCAAGGCGTGGCGAACATGCGCAGCAGGTTCGCGCACGACTTGTCGTCCACGGTCAGCCACTTGCAGATGCTGACCGCCTGTTCGATGGCCTGGTTGCTCATGCCCTTCGGGTCGAATGTCTGGGTCACGGCCATGTCGGTGTCACCTCGCACGCAGATGACTCGTCCGTTCTGTCGGTACCATACGCACGGGTCGATGCGCACGCCGCGTTCGACCTGTTGGAACCATTGCGAACGCTTTGCCTCGCGCATGATGGTGGCGCTCATCGAATAGTTGCGGTTGCGGTCGTTGGCGCTGTTGCCGATGTGGTATTCGTCCTCGATGCTTTTGATCGGATGCCAGCTGTTGAGCAGCCAACGGTCGCCGGCATGATCTTCCACATCCGGGTCGCGACGCCAGAGCCTGCGCTGGGACGGGCAGTAGCGGAGGTGGCCTTCGCGTAGTTCCCATATGGCTTTCTGGTATCCGGCGTGCATGACGAGCTGACGGCTTCTCCGGTTGTCGTTGTCTCCGTCGGTCACGAGTTGGAGCGATTGGCCGGTGATGGTCATGACGCGGTCGAAGTCGTTCGGCGGCGTGAACGTCAAGTCGAGCAGTTTGAAGACGCCGGCGTATTTCGCTGGCAGATCCTCGGCGGGGATCGGCGCGTAGTTGTCGTACTTACCGGCCATCGTCTTTCCTTCCATGCTTGTATTGGTGGTTACGAACAACCCCTCCACTACCTTTCAAGACTTTTGATGGGGGGAGTAATAAAAGATTTTTAGTAACCTATTTCTTTTTGGCGGAATTCCAACGTTTTTTGCGTAACCGCCTGTGTAACCATGCGTAACCCTCGGCGCTGTGTCGCCGGTTACGTAACCATACGTAACCGGTTTTCAGTCATTTTTTGCGTAACCGGGTTACGCATGGTTACACGACATTCGCCGTCAGAACTCCGGTTCCGGCTGTTGGCCGCCCTGCTGCGACGATTGCCCGACCGAGAGCACCTGTTCCAGGGTGAGGCCCATCATGCCTGCGATGTCCTGCGGGGTCTTGCCGACGGCCTTCAACTGGAGAATCTGCGTCGTCTGCTGCGGCGTCACGGACTGCGTGGCTGTCGGCCCGGTTTGCGCGGGCATGACTGGCGTCGGCTGCGGAGCCGGCATCCCGTAGGCGGGCTGCGGCATGGTCTGCCGCGGTTGCATGGCCTGGTCGACGGCGCTCTGGTGCTCGATCGTGTATTCGAACATCTTGGCGGGGTTGTTCGGGTTCTTCGAGTTCGGGTCGTATCCGGTGAACGTGGCCGTGAACCGGTCGCCTGGCTTCACGTCGCTGGATTTGCGCAGGCCTGCGGCGCGGACGGCGTTCAGCCACGCGCGCTTCTGCAGGCCCCAGCCCTTGATGTAGACGCTGCGCCGTCCGTCGTCGTCCTCCACGCTGGGGTCGCGCGCGCCGGTGTCGATGGTGACGATGACCTGCACCTTGGGGCTGCCGTCCTGCCAGTAGTCGGGCTGGTTGGTGGGCCGCTGGTTGATGCTGTCGTAGACGTGCACCTGGCCGGCGGTGACGGATTCGATGATGCCGCTGACCGTGTCTCCGGGCTGTTGGAACTTCACGCTCTTGCTGGTCTGGCTGTCGATCTGGTCGAGCATCTGGCTTGCGTTCATGTGCGGCTGCCGGGGAGCGGCCTGCTGGTCGTAGCCTTGCTGCGGGTATCCTTGCGGCTGGTAGCCGTACTGGTTCATCTGCTGTCCATACATGATTAGTTGTCTCTTTCTACTTGTTGTCGGGTTGATGGGTTGGTTGGATCAGTTGTTTGAGCGTTTCCCACTTGGCGGGTACGTCCGGGTACATTGAGGCGTTCAGTTCGGAGAGTTCCCCGAACTGGTCGTCTGGCCAGCTGCCGCATTGGAAGCAATGCGATGGGCTCGTAGGCAGTGAATGTATCCATGCGTCGCGTACTTCCGGCCCGTCGGCGAGTTCGATGCAGTCCATCAGATTGATGAGCAGTTGGGCGCGGCTCATGGCCCACCGGCCGGGCTTCGGGTCGAACGGAACCTCCCACGCATAGGCGTCGTTGAGGCTGGTTTTGTTCCTGGGCAGCATGAAGATGCAGTTGCGTTCGCATTTCTCGCCCGCGTTCTCCAGGCCGATGCCGTAGAGGCTGGCTTGCACGCGGTATTGCTGGCTTGGACCGTTGGCCTTCGCCGCTCTCATGGTGGTGTCGCCGGTGATCTTCCAATCCACCGTGCTGTGCGTTTTACGGTCGTACAGGTCGATGCTGCCGTGCAGTTCGCTCGTCCCGTAGATGCCGGAGAGCGTGCCCACCTTGACGCGCATCTCCGTCTCGAAACGTGGTGCTGTCTGCCCGTCGGGGCACTCGTGGTCCTCGCGTAGGCCGAGGTTGCGGAATTCTCGTTCGAAGTGCTCGTGGACGCAGGTGCCGATGAACGGCAGCCATGACGTTTTACGCGATTGGGGCCATCCGGCGAGCTTGGCGGCTAGGCAGTGCAGGCAGTCGGAGCCCAATTCGGACGGGCCTATCTCCGCCTGTTTCTCCCTCGGCTGGTCGCGGATGCCGGTTTCGATCATCATGCGGATCTCCGGCCACAGGCGCGGCTCCTCGTAGGTGTCCACGCTTGTCGCCGGCGGTTCCGGCGGTTCGGCGAATGAAACGCCGGCCTGCGCCTGGGCGACGGCGAGCACGTCATCTATGTTGGCCATGTTTCCTCGCCTTCCTTTCACGATGGTCTTTGACGATTCGGTTCGCAGCATCGTCGCAAATGTCTAATAGTTGTTCGGAGTCGAGCATGAACAAGGCGTCGCAGCATTCCGGTGCCACGTCGTGGTCGTCTATGGTCTCGCCGATGATCCGGGCGATGCGTTCGGCGTTCATTCGACCACCACCGACGGTTTCGAACGGGTGGTGAACCGTTCGACGGCGAGTTCGCCGACGAGCTTGGCGACGTTGGTCAGGCTCTTGGGTTTCAGCTCGTAGAGGCGCGGGTTCTCCGCCGGCGGGAACGCGGCCGTGAACGCCTTGCCGTCGAGTCCTCGCCGTCCCTGCTTCACCAGCACCTTCAGTTCGCCGGCCGGATAGGTGCCGGGCTGTGGATGCTGTTCGAGGATCCGCGCCTTCAACTCGTCGCGTTCCTGGGTGAGCACGAGAATCCGTTCATCGAGTTCGCTGATGCGCTGGGCCTGTCTGATGAGCAGCGCTTCGCGCTGGTCGGCGAGCGCCTCTTCACGCTGCTGCGCGAGTTCGCCCGTGGACGGTTCGGCGGCGAGATGCCGTAGCGTCTGGATGTCGTTGGTGGCTTCGATGGTGTTGGCGCTCATTGCTCTTCTCCGTTCTCGTTGGTTTCGTCCGCGTTGTGCGCGGCTTCGATCTCGTCGACCACTTCGGCGATTATCTCGTCCGTGTCCGGCTGGACCGGTTCCTCGGGTTTCCTGGTCTCCCGGAGCCGTTGCATGCTGTTGGCTGGATTGCGCAGCAGGCGGCTGATGGTCGCGCCTTCCTTGACGACGTGCTGGCAGATGTCGATGCATTTGGCGACGATCTCCGCCTTCTGTCCGGCGAGGTTCTTCTTTGCGATGGTCTGATCCGCTTTGTCGATGAACGTGCTGGCGGCGTCGGCGATCTTCGAGGTCGACGGGTAGAGGGCCGCGAGGTCGGCGGGCATGTTCTCGTCTTCGATCAACGCTTGGGTGATGTAGTCGGTGTGGTTCATTGGATTGTCCTTTCAGTTGGTTGGGTTGATGATTTCGCTGATGTGGATTTCGGTGTGCGGCTCATAGGGTTCGCCCATGAACAGCAGCGGGTCGCCGGTCTTGCGGTTGCGCATGGTGCCCGGTTTGGAGCCGGGCACCCTCCGGTCGGGAAGCACCTTCGACACCTGCGCTTCGACGATCTGCACGTCATCCTGGTAGGCGACGCCGTTCAATGCGTCGGTGGCCAGTTTGGCGAGGTTGTCCCAGTCACGTGGATGGCGTGACGCCATCCAGAACTTGAGACGGATGCGCACCGGCCCCTTGATGGGTTCCATGTCGCCGTACTTGCGGCGGAACTCCGAGTACACGCGGTTCTCGGCGTTCCTGGTGCGCCGGTCGGTGATGCCGTGCCCGTTGTAGACGCGGGGACGCGCCTTGGACAAGGGGTCGCCAGGCACCGAGAGTTCGAACACGTTCATTCGTCACCTCCCAGCGGTCTGCCGAGGATCACGGCGAGCGGCAATGAGACGGCCAATACGATGAAGTGGATGATGCTGAATGCTCCGTCGCGCAGCAGTCCGGCAGTCAGCCACATGCCTGCCCAGATGGCGGCGACGATGCTGGCGGAGAATGCGAGCAGCCAGAGCGCCGCGAGAATCTTCTCCTTGCGGCTCATCGCCATTCGCCTTTCTCTTCGAGCCGGTCAAGAATCGCCATGAACCGTTCCCAGCGGCCGTATTCGTCGTCATGGTCGAGCCTGCTGACGAGGCCCTTGGTGCCCTGCACTTCGGAGAACGCGAGAATGGTCTTCCGCGCCCACTCGGGAAAAATCGAGTGGATTTCCTTGCTGCTGTCGCGAATCTGCTGCAAGAGCAGCTTGATTCGCTGGGCTTCCTCGGTGGCGAGGCGTTCACGCGCGGTGAGCTGGAGTTCCCGGCGTCGGGTTTCCTGTTGCTTCGCACTGCTGCTCATCTATTCCTCCATTTCCTTGATCCACCTGTCCATGGCGGCTTTGCTGACCTTCAGCCTGCCGGGCATTCCGTCGCGGTTCGGCGGGCGGAACGTGTCCACGTCGCCGGCGTCGATCGCGTGCAATAGGCCCCGGTAGTCGAGCGAATACACCTGGGCGGCCTGCGCGGGAGTCCATGCCAGCCGCTCCCCCAACGGGACGCGACTCGAATCAACCGGCGCGGACATCAGTCGATTCCCTTCAACTTGCCCTGGGCGTTGCCGTAGATGAAACGATCCACGAACCAGCTGGCTCCCTTGGCGGTGAACCTCGCGTATGGCTTGCCGATCTTCCGCCCGTCGCGCATGCCCTGACGGGCGACCATATAGCCAGGACGGATGGCCTTGACTGTGGGCGCGTTGCTCCTGGCCTCCACGTATCCGGCCCCGCGCAGCAGCCCATACACCATGTCACGGCTCATGCGCTGGTCGAGCGTGCGAAAATGCTTGGCCGCGTCGGTCACGCTCATCGTGCCGTCCGTGCTCACGAACGCCTCGCCCAAGAGGGCGAGCGGGCGCCACTCCTCCAATTCCAGGGCCTGACGCCGAATCGTCTCACCCTGCCGGTTGAGCGTGCGCTGCGTGATCTCCAACGCGCGCGCCAGAATCGTCTTCTCATCATCACCGGCATCGACGTGGATGTATCCGCCTGTCCGGCGAATCTGAGGAAGAACCTCAGAGGTAACCCACTTGCGGAATTCCCTGGCGCGTTCCAACTTGGAGGAAAGAATCAGACAATAAAGGCCGGATTCGTTGATTACCCACCCGCCTCGCTGTCCAAGACTCGATAACGATTCGTTATTGAGCTTGTCGCCGGCATCCACATGGTCGGTAATCGCTTTGCTCGCGTTCTGGTATCCGAGCACATTGCACACGTCTTTGGCGACGAACCACGGTTCGCCTTTCTTGTCGGTGAGGATGCGCACTTGGTTGCCTTTGAAGTCGAAGGGCTGTAGATTGTTGCTTGTCATTGGAATGACCTTTCTTTGACACTCGCCGCCGCTGGTACCGGCGGCATTCTCATTTGTTGACCTGTTTGATGCTGTCGATCGGCTGCAGGAGCAGCATCATCAGCTGGTAGAAATTCAGATTGAATATCTTGGCGAATCGATCTAGATCGGTGACGGTAAGCATCGCATCGCCGTTAAGCTTGCGGCCCAAGTACTGAGGACTGCAGCCCAATGCGTTGGCGACATCCGCCTTGCTCTTGCCCCTGCGGGCCATCTCGCCGCGAAGATTCGCGCGAATCAACTCCACATCGTCCACTCGCATTCACCTCCTTCCCGTTTGGCCGATTGATTGTTTTTTTTCAAAAATGCCGGGCGGCGTTAGGAGAACCGCCCGGCCCCTCCTAACATCGGAAGAACCCCGCGTGTAAGAGGCGCGGGCCGAACAGTTAGGAGAAGCATCATGCTCACACAGCGACAGGCACTTGAAGAGGCGCGTGGAAATATCGCCGCCGGAACCACCATCGCCGCCAGGCTCAAGGAGAGCTCGCAGAACCCTGAGATTCGCGAACTCGCCAAGGCCGTCCACTACATCGGATTCGGCAGCCAGCAGATTGTCAACGCCTTCACCGATTCCGGCCGGGTAAAGGATCTCTAGAAGGAACCTGCAGACCGCGTCCATCTGCCCCAGGCAGGCGACGCGGTCCGTCCTCGCCGAGATGGAATCGAAATCCGCCTCTCCGACAACGGAACGAACGCGCTCCGGGTTCAGAATCGCCTTGCGCAGACGTAGTTGGGAAGCCTGGAACAAGCCGTCGCGCAGATCATCAAGCGCCGGCATCAGCCTATCCTGCAATTCACTCATCATGGACCTTTCTCATTTGCATGTCCCAAAACCTGACAGATTCGATAGTACTCAATTGATTACTTTATGTATGGTATCCAATTGATTACTTTACGAAAAGTACACAATTGGGTATTCTTGACGTATGGGCACTAGAGCAAACAACGATGTGACCGCCGGAGCGCGGAGCATCATGGATTACTGCAAAAAGCTGCAGGCGAAAAGCGGTTTGACTGCGACGGAATTTGCGGCGGAATGCGGATTTAGCAGGAATTACTGGTTCGTCCGCGCTCGTTATGGTGCGCCGTTGACCATATCCGACTGCGAACGCATAGCCAAAGCCTGCGGCATGACCACACAGGAACTCTTTCGGAACGCCCTCATCGGCGAACCATCATCGGCGCAACCCTATTGCTATGGGCTTGCCGCGAACATGGATGAGAATCGTGACGTGGAAAGCGAGACGCCGGACGACTGACGGCGGGAACCGTTGGAAACAATGGGATTAGACCATTTTCCTGAGGTCAGGAAATCATCCCAACCATCAAGGAGGAGACACATGGACAAAAACGAGATAGCACGTCACGCGAACGAGCTCGACGCGCAGGAGGACATCCGCAAGATCGAACGTCGCGTGAGGAAGGACGAGAGGCGCGTCGAGGGCACCGGGTTCAAGGCCGTGGAAAGCGAGATGCCAGACGACTGACATCGACACGCTGTACGCGCGGGCCGGGGGCATGGGCCTGCGCGTCGAGGAGGACTGCCTGCCCCGTGGGATGAACGGCTACTATTGCGACGCGCTAGGCCTCATCGTCCTGCACGACAAGCTCAACGCGAGGCAACGCCTCTGCACTCTGCAACACGAGCTGATCCACGCGCACTATCACGACACCGGGTGCGGCAGCGTCATCGGACTGCGGGCCGAGCTGCGGGCGCGGCGCGAAACCGCGCTCACGCTCATCAGCCCGGTCGAATACCGGCTCGCCGAATCCGCCTACGACGGCGAAGCCTACAGCATGGCGGTCGAACTCGGCGTCACAATGCAGGTGCTCAAGGATTATCAGACGCTGCTCGAGCAGCACGTCAGATACGGCGCGGAGATGGTCGGGCAACAACCGTGAGACATACCGTCTCACAATCTGACCATATCGGCTTGCGTTCCCATGTCGGAGCGGACTAACATGGGAATCAAGATCGGCGACAAAAATACCACGGGTGTTTTTCCGTGAAAGCGGATAGCCGATCTCAACTTTTCCTCAGATTGCCACCGTCCCCCATGGATACCACACATCGTCCGCCATCTTCGGCTGGATGAACCTGTTGTAATGGCCGCTTTTGATGCCACCGGAAAGCACGTGTCGCTGTATCGCCCACAGTCCATAGTCGACCACCTGCAGTCCCGCGCTGGAGTTCGAGTCCCAGATGTGCGGAACCACGTGCACCTGTTCGCGGTCGAACTGCGCGCACACATCGCACACCGCATCCTTCACGGCTCTCTCACGCTTGCTGAGATTGATCTTCGCGACGACCAGATGCACGACGATCCTGCTCTTGCCATCCCACAACTGCCTCACCAACGCCCCGGTGTGGGTGTACAGCGTCCATTTGTACAGCCACAGGTTCCCCCTGGCCTTGACATATGGGTAGGCGCGCTGCTTGGCCATGAATGTGGCGTTGAACTTCACATCCATGCCGCCGATGCATTCGAAGAAGCACTGTTTGGTGTCATTGCTGTCATGGGAGGCATGGAATCCGCCCTGGACTCCGGTGCGCGAGGCCCTGGCGCGAAGCACTTTCATGTACTCGTCCCCGTGGTCGCCTTCGAACACCGCGCTGCCGAACGCGAAATACGGCTTGCTGTCCGGGTCGTAGTCCGGCGTGCCGGACTCGTCGAGGAAGCACCAGTATTCGGCATCCGGCACACCGAAATCATCGTCGCAGGAAACACTCGTCATGGGAACAGATTCTATCAGCCCAGGCATGATCCGCCGTCACACGGCATCTTCCATGATTTCAGCCTCCACGATTTCGCCGCCTCCGAGGTCGGGTATGGCGGCGGCCATGAGCTGGCCGAGCGAGGCGGCGTCGCGGTGCGTGTACCGCATGGTCATCTGCATGCTGGTGTGGCCCATGACGGCTATGCGCGCGTCGTCGGGCATGTTCGCGCGGGCGGCCATCGTGGCCATCCAGTGTCTGGCCGAGTGGATCTTGACCTGCGGGAGTCCGGCTGCCTTCAGCGCCTTGCACCATTGGTATCGTTCGGTGCTGGAGCAGACGGGGTTGCCGCGGGCGGATGTGAACACGAAGTCACGCATGCCGATGTTGTTCGCCCTGATCCAACCCCACAACCGATTCCACAACTGGGTGCCGATTGGCACGAACCGTTCGGCGGCCCGCGTCTTCGGGGTCGTGAGCCATAGCGTGCCGGTGATGTGCGTGGCCTCCAGCCAGTTGGGTATCACCACGTTCTCGGGTTTGCCGTAGCGTTGGATCTGCTGGCGCACGTGGATGCCCGGCTGCCCGTCCCTCAGTTCCAGTTCGTAGGGCATGAGCGCATAGCGTTCGCCCTCGCGCATGCCGGTCTCGAACGCCAGCTCGAACAGCAGGGCCCACATCTCCAGATCTTCGTCCGACCGGCGTTTGCCGCGCCTGGCCTGCGGCATCGACGCGGCGGCCTCGATCATGCGCTTGGGCTGTTCGGGGCCGAGCACGTCCACGTTGCGCTGTTCCACGCGCGGGGGCCTGACCCTCCTGCACGGGTCGATGGGTATCAGTTCCTCGAGCTCGGCCTGGTCGAGCACCATCTTCAGGCTCACGTAATGGTCCTTCAGCGTGCTCGACGCGAGCCGCGCCCCCAGCGTGCGCGTGCACAGGCGGATGTGTTCGGCGGTCAGGTCCTTCAGTCGGACGTGGCCGATGACCTCGCAGCACGCCCGGATCCTTCCGGCCCTCGTCCGGTACGTGGTCGGCTTGACGCGCGTTCTATAGTCCGCCAGCCATCGTTCGCAGTAGTCCTTCAACAGTGGCGACTTCGCGCCGGGCATGAGGCCGGTGCGTTCCATCTCCGCCACCTTCGCGTCGAAGCGCGTTCGGGCCTCGGCCTTGGTCCTGCCCTTCGCCTCGATGCGCCGTGGTCTGCCGGTGGCCGGATCGCGGTCGAGTTCGCGGCGGTAGTGCCACGTCCCGTTCTTGTCCCTGAACACGCTGCCCGCGCCTCTGGTGCGTCGTCTCGTGTCCGTCATGATGCCTCCCGAAATGATTCCCGGAGGTCACCTTAAGGGCACCTTATCCATGTCACAAACGGCCAAATACGTGGCAAAAACGGCCATATTCCAACGATGCGAAAAATGGCCGTTTCCATGCCGGAAACACCTTGTATGCGGCGGAAAAACGGCCATTTTCCAACGTTTTCGCCTATCGGCTACTTGCCTTTGGAGACGTTGAACTTGAACTCGACGATGTCGCCGTCCTGCATGACGTAGTCGCGTCCCTCCTGACGGAGCTTGCCTTCCTCCTTGATCTTGACCATGGAGCCTTCGGCGGCCACGAAGTCGTCGTAGGAGACGATGTCGGCCTTGATGAAGCCCCTTTCAAAATCGGTGTGGATGACGCCGGCCGCCTGCGGGGCAGTCCAGCCCTTGTGGATTTGCCAGGCGCGCACCTCCTTGACTCCAGCGGTCAGGAAGGTCTGCAAGCCGAGGATGTCGAAGCCGACGCGGGCGAGCTGGTCGAGACCGGATTCGGACAGCCCGGCGTCCTCCAGCATCTCGCGGGCGTCCGCCTCGTCGAGGTCGGTCAGGTCGGATTCGAACTGGGCGTTGAGGAACACGGCGGGCGCCGGCGCCACGGATGCGGCGAGCTTGGCCTGCAACTCCTTGTTGGCGAGCTCGTTATCGTCCACGTTGAACACGTAGATGAACGGCTTGGCGGTCATCAGGTGCAGGTCGTAGATGTCGCCCTTGTTGATCTTGCCTGCGGCGGCGGCATGGTCGATGGTCTCGCCGGCTTCAAGGATCTCCTTGGCCTTCTTGACCGCGTCCATGTACGCCTGCTCGATCTTCTTGCCGCGCAGGTCCTTTTCGAGCTTCGGCAGCGCGTTCTCGATGGTCTGCATGTCGGCGAGGATCAGCTCGGTGTTGATCGTGTCGATGTCGTCGGCCGGATCCACCTTGCCGTTGACATGCACGATGTCGTCGTCCTCGAACGCGCGCACGACCTCGCAGATCGCGTCGGCCTCGCGGATGTTGGCCAGGAACTTGTTGCCCAGGCCTTCGCCTTCGGAGGCGCCCTTGACGATGCCGGCGATGTCGACGAAGGTGACGGTCGCGGGCACGATCTTCTCGGTGTGCACCAGCTCGGCGAGCACGGGAAGGCGCTTGTCCGGCAGCGGAACGATGCCGGTGTTCGGCTCGATGGTGGCGAACGGGTAGTTTTCGGCGAGGACATTATTGCGCGTCAGCGCGTTGAACATGGTGGACTTGCCGACATTCGGCAGGCCAACGATTCCGATAGTTAGAGACATAGTATCCAGTATTGGTGTCAAGGTGGACGTTGGCCGCGCCGATGACGCAATTCGTTGCAGCGAATCGTTCTCAATAACAAAAGTGCGAGTCTCACGCTCGGCAAAACGAACATGAACACCGTATATTGCCCGGAATATAAGGATTCCGGACAATGTGCGGTTGAGTGGTTTTGTTCGTTTTCCTCACACGTTTCTTATTGAGAACGATTCGCTGCGATTGGCAGACAGCAAAATCGTCACAGCTCGGCCGCGCCGATGCGCCGCACTGCCTCGCGCAGCAGCGATTCGTCCTTCAGCAGGCTGAGCCGCACCCAATCCTTGCCGACGCGGCCGAAGCACGTGCCCGGCAGCCCGGCCACCTGCGCCACGTCAAGCAACGCGTCGGCGAAACGTTGCCCGCTCCACCCCTCAGGCGCCTTGAACCACACGTAGATACCGCCGACGGAGTCGAACACGTCGAATCCGAGCGAGCGCAGTCCCCCGGTGACGATCTCGCGCCGCCCGGCATACCGCCGGGCCAGTTCGTCGACGCACGACTGGTCGCTGTTCAGTGCCACGGCGCCGGCATCCTGGATCATGCCGGTGACCATCGAACCCATCTGATAATGGTATTGCTTGAGCCGTGCGACCACGTCCCGGTTTCCGGCGACGAACCCGGCCCTCCACCCGGCCATCGCGTACATCTTCGACAGTGAATCCACTTCAACGGACACGTCGGACGCGCCCGGCACCGTCAGCAGGCTGATCTGCTGGTCGCTCACGCCGAGTCCCGTGTATGCGAAGTCATGCACGATGAGGAAGCCGTACCGCTTGGCGAGCTCCACCGCGTGCTCGAAGAATGACGCCGGCGCCTGCGCGCCCGTGGGGTTGTTCGGATAGTTGAGTATCAGCATGCGCAGCCGGCGCCACACCGATTCGTCCACCGCGTCCAGGTCGGGTAGCCAGCCGAGTTCGGCGCGGGCGGGCAGCAGTATCTCCTCCGCCCCGTGCATGACGGACATGCAATGGTACGACGGATAGTAGGGGTCGGCGAACGCGACGGCGTCACCGCGGTCGATCAGAATCGCGAACAGTCCGGCGAGCCCGTCGACCGCGCCTTCCACGGCGAACAGCTGGGAACGCCAGTCCAGTTCGACACCATGCACGTTGCGGTACCAGTTCGCGGCGGCCTGCAGGAACGCCGGCTTACCATCGAACGGCGTGTATCGCGCGTTGAGCGGGTCGTCGACCGACGATTTGGCGACGTCGCGGATGAATTCGGCCGGGTATGCGTCGGGGTTGCCCTTCGCCAGATCGATCACGTCGGCGCCGGACGCCACGGCTGCGGCGACCTTCACGTCCATGTCGGCGAACACGTTCGGCGGGATGATCTGGGCGACCGGCGCGAACCGGGGCTCCCATACGCCATCGCGGGTGTCGTCGTCTTGTGCGGCGCTCATTGCGGTATTGCTCCTTTGGGATGGGGGTTATATAGGAACGGGAAAAGAGGGGACATGTGGCAAGGACCGCCCTCCGGCGTTACGCGCCATCTCCCGCCAGCGGGAGGTGGCATGCCGTCGCCCCGCTGGCGAAGGACTGTCGGCGTAGCCGACTTCGGGCGGTCCGGGGAGGAAGCGAATCTCAGTGCTGCAGCCGCTTGGCGAGCAGGTTGCAGATCAGCTGGCTGACGAACACGATGACGAGAATGATCAGTGTAGCCACCAGCGTCACGTCGCTCTGGAACCGGTTGTAGCCGCGGATGATCGCGAGGTTACCCAAACCACCTCCACCGACCACGCCAGCCATGGCGGAGAAGGCGACCACGTTGATGAACGACAGCGCCGACACTCGGATGATCGGCACGCGCCCTTCGCGCAGGTACACGCGCCATATGATGTCGAGCGTGCCCAGGCCGGATGCCTTGGCCGCTTCGACCAGGCCGGGGTCTATCTCCAGCAGCGCGTTCTCGACCTGCCGGGCGTAGAACGGCACGGTCGCGCCCACGATCGGCACGATCATCGCCTCGGTGCCGATGGAGGTGCCGACGATCACTCGCGTCACGCCGACCAGCAGGGCCATGAGGATGATGAACGGGATGGATCGCACGATGTTGACGATCTTGTCGAGGATGTTGTAGACGATCACGTTCTGCGTGAGCCCGCCGCGTCTGGTAAGCAACAGCAGCAGACCGAGCACAAGGCCGATCGCGTATCCGATCACCGCGCCGACGATCACCATGTACAGGGTCTCGTAGGTCGCGTCCCAGACCTCCGGCCAGATCATCGACACATTCGGCAGCCATGTCTCCAGCAGATCATTCATTGTCGTTCTCCTCCACCTCGTTCACATGCAGGTCGGCGAGCGGCGTCGCGCTCACCCCGACCGTCGGGAAATACGCGAGCGCCTTGCTGACCGCCTCGGCCGGACCATCCAGACTGACCAGGATCATGCCGACCGGCGTGCCGTGAATCACGTCCACGTTGCCGAACATGATGTTGCCTCTCACGCCGAACCGTTCGCGTATGTCGGCCATCAGCGTCTCCTCCGCACCGGAGCCGACCGAGAACAGCAGATACACGCTGCCGCTCTCCCGCTCCTTGCTGAACAGCGGGTGCTCCTGGACGAGCGTGATGCCCTTGTTCATGTTGCCGGACGTGTAGATGAACTCGCGGGTCAGTTCGTTGGACGGGTGGTCGAACACGTCGAGGATGGACCCGTCGTCGACGACCTTGCCGTGGCTCATGACCGCCAGGTCGGTGCAGATGTCCTTGACGACCTGCATCTGGTGGGTGATGAGCACGATGGTCAGGCCGAGCCGTGCATTGAGGTCCTTGAGCAGGGCGAGGATCGACCGGGTGGTGCGCGGGTCGAGCGCGCTGGTCGCCTCGTCGCACAGCAGCACCTCCGGGTCGCCGATCAGCGCACGCGCGATGGCGACGCGCTGCTGCTGGCCACCGGAAAGCTGCCGCGGATACGCCTTGGCCTTGTCGGCGATACCGACGAGTTCCAGCAGATGCATGGCCTTCGCGCGGGCGTCCTTGCGGGATACCTTCTCGTGGATGAGCGGCAGGGTGACATTGTCAAGCACGGTTCTGGATGGCATCAGGTTGAAGTGCTGGAAGATCATCGCAATCTTGCGGCGCAGCGGTAGCAGCCGGCCCTCGCCGAGCGTGCTGATGGTGGTTCCGTTGAAGGTCACGGTGCCGCTGGTCGGACGCTGCAGGACGTTCATCGTGCGCACCAGCGTCGATTTTCCGGCGCCGGAGAAACCGATGATGCCGTATATGGAGCCCTTGTTGATGGTCAGGGACACGTCGTCGACGGCGCGGAAGCGGTTTTTGCCGCGGCCGAATTCGACGGTGACGTGGTCAAGCGAGATCAGAGGGGCGCCGGCGGCGACGGAATCCGAAGCCTCCGCCGCTGCGGCTGCGGTTGCGTTGACGGTTGCATCGCGCACGCGGCCTCACCCGCCCGACCCGCAGCACCATCCGCCCCATCGACGGCGGACTTGCCGGCCGCCGCGAGCACGGCGTCGAGGATCTCCTTCTCGCCGGACAGCACGAAGTCCTCCATCACCGGGCTGAACGGCAGCGGCGTGAACCGCGCGCCGACGCGCAGCACCGGCCCGCGCAGATAATCGAAATGGTTCTCGGCCACGCGCGCCGCGATCTCGCCGCCCACGCCGCCGATCTTGATGGCCTCGTGCGCGATGACCAGATGACCGGTCTTCTTCACCGACGCATAGATGGTCGGCATGTCGAGCGGCGTGATGGATCGCAGGTCGATGACCTCCACGCTCACGCCGTATTCGCGCCGTGCAACATCCGCGGCAGCGAGCGCCTTGGTGAGCATCAGACCGTAGGAGACCAGCGTCACGTCGGCGCCTTCGCGCACGACCTCCGCACGGCTCAGGTCGATGGGCGGCAGGTCCTCGGGCACGTCGCCCTTGACCGGGAACAGTCCCTTGTTCTCGAAGTAGATGACCGGGTTAGGATCCTTGATGGCCGCCTTGAGCAGCTGCTTGCCGTTGGCCGGCGTCGAGGGCACGACCACGCGGATGCCGGGGATGTTGGTGAACCACGTCTCCAGCGACTGGGAATGCTGGGCGGCGCCATGCTTCATCAGGCCGTCGGGCGCGCGCAGCACCAGCGACATGGTGGCCTGTCCGCCGAACATGTAGTGCGCCTTGGCCATCTGGTTGAGCACCTCGTCCATGGCGATGCCGATGAAATCCGCGAAATGCAGGTCGATGACCGGCTTGGCGCCGGCGATGGCCGCGCCGACGCCGGCGCCGACGAGCGCCGTCTCGGAGATCGGCGTGTCAAGCACGCGCTCGGGGAATTCGTCCTTCATGCCGGCGAACTGGCCGAAGATGCCGCCCTGCTTGGCGATGTCCTCGCCATAGACGAACACACGTTCGTCGGCTCGCATCTCTTCGAGCATGGCCTCGCGAGTCGCCTCGCCGAATGTGATGATTCGCTCACTCATACAGATTCACCTCACCGCTGAATACGTCGTCCAAGGCGTCCTCGGCCTCGGGGAATGGACTGTTTACCGCAAATTCCAGAGCCTGTGCGAACTCCTGGTCGAGCCGCTCCTCCACGGCGTCGAGGTCGTCCTGTGTGACGACGCCTTCGAGCAGGATCTTGCGCCGGAACCGGTCAATCGGGTCGTTGTAGAGTTTCCACTCCTCGACCTCCTCCTGGGAACGGTACTTCTGCGGGTCGGTGATGAAGTGGCCGTCGCGCCGGTAGGTCTTGCATTCCAGGATGGAGGGGCCGTCGCCGCGGCGGGCGCGGTCGATGAGCTTGGCGGAGGCGTCTCGCACGGATTCGACGTCGTTGCCGTCGACGGTGACACCGGGGATGCCGTATCCCTGAGCGCGTTCCGACAGGTAGTCCACGTTCTTGATGTCGTCGAAGCGGGTGGTGGATGCCCACGCGTTGTTCTCGCACACGTAGATGACCGGCAGTTTCCAGCTGGCGGCGAGGTTCACGGCCTCGTGGAAGGTGCCTCGGCTAGATGCGCCGTCGCCGAAGAAGCACACGGCCACGTCGCTGCCGTGCCGCTGCTTGATGGCGAGCGCCGCGCCGGTGGCGATGTTGAAGCCGCCGCCGACCACGCCGTTCGCGCCCAGCATGCCGACGCTGAAGTCTGCGAGATGCATGGAGCCGCCCTTGCCCTTGCAGTATCCGGTGGCGCGGCCGTAGAGCTCGGCGAGCGAACGGTCGACGCGGGCGCCTTTGGCGAGGGTGTGGCCGTGGCCGCGGTGGGTGCTGGTCACGTAATCGTGGTGGGTGAGGTTGCTGCATACGCCGGTGGCGACGGCCTCCTCGCCGATGTACAGGTGGGCGGGTCCGACGATCTCCTTGCCGATGTGCGCCTTGACGGTTTCCTCGAACCGGCGGATCTTGCGCATGGTGGTGTAGAGGTCAACGGCCTGCTGCGTGGTCAATGGTGTGCTCATGATGTGCGGGCTTTCGTATGTTCCTTGGTTTGTTTCCTGTTGGATGTGGGCGGCGCGTGGGCCCGTCCCGACTTGTGCCGGGCCTTGCGCGGGAATCGTCGCGGCATGGCCGTCTCCTGCATGGTCCGTCTGACGACCTGCGGCCGTCCTTCACGGATGCCATGCCGGGCCATATGGCCGACCTGCCATGATGCCGGCCGGAGGGCCGCCGCGGCGCGGACCGTCCCCTTGGTCCGCGCCATCCCGTCCGGCTGGCATCATGTCTTCTCGGCGAGCACTCCCCTTCGGCCGAGATGCGTCGACGTTCCCCGTTCGCGTCGCTTGTCGTGTGTGTTGTTATGTTGCGTGCTGCGGTTGCGGCGGCATTCGCCGCATGTCACCACAGCGGAATGACGGCCCCCTTGTACAGCTTGTCGATCAGTTTCTTGACATCGTCGCTGCGGTAGGCGTCCACGATCTTCTTGTAGGTGGCGTTGTCCTTATCCTTGGCGCGGGAGACGATGATGTTGTAGTACGGCTTGGACTGCTCGTTGACCGGCTCGATGTAGATGGCGTCCGACTTGGGGTTGAGTCCCGCGTCGAGGGCCATGAACACGTTGATGACGCTGGCTCCGACGTCGGGCAGCGAACGGGCGGTCTGCGAGGCTTCCAGCTCGGTGATCTTCAGGTTCTTCGGGTTGGACACGATGTCGTCCGGTGTGGGGTTCGTACCTTCCTTGTAGTCGAGCTTGATCAGGCCGGCGGACTGGAGCAGCAGCAGGCCGCGGGCCGCGTTGACGGAGTCGTTGGCGATGGTGACTTCGGAGCCTTCCGGAATGTCTTCGACCTTCTTGGCCTTGTCGGAGTACAGGCTGATCGGGTTGAGCACCGTCTCGCCGACTGCGGCGAGCGCGTTGTCGTGCGTCTTGTTGAAGTCGTCCATGAGGATGTAGCCCTGGTAGGCGTTGAGGTCGATGTCTCCCTTGGCGAGCGCCTCGTTCGGCTGGATGTAGTCGGAGAACTTCACCAGTTCGACGTTGATGCCCTCCTTCTTCAGGTTCGGGATGACGACCTGATCCCAGACCTCGTTGCTGTCGCCGACCACGCCGACCTTGACGGTGGTGCCGGAGTCTGCCGAGCTGCTGTTCCCGCACGCCGTCAGACCGCCGGCAAGCGATGTGACCGCCAATACCGCCGCAGCGATTCTCCTGATCTTCATGTCTCCTCGTTCCCCCTGGTATCGTGTTTGGTTTGTGCCGTGTGTTTGGATGCTAAGATTGCTGATCGTGCACATTGATCTTGTGCGCCCGCTGCGTTCCGGCGGGATGCCGGCCGTTTTCGCGAACAATGTTCAGCGTAATGCGCGTTTTCACGCGGTTCTTGCGATTGCGTCGAACAGGGCTATCGCCGAAATCTATATGCCGCTATCATGCGCGTATGCCGCACGGCCGGCGAATGCGCGCCCGGGCGGCGCGTAGACCACCACCAGTCTCACATATTGAGACATAAAGCCGTCATTTCGTCGGATTCGCCGGCAAAAACCGCGCCGTAACCGAATCGCCTCGAATGGACCGGTCCCGGAGACGGTGGCATAATACACGCGGAAAACATCAGTCACGGCGAAACCGTGCAAGGGAGGGAACATGATCATCACCACCGCATCCGGCGCATCAACGGTGTCCGGCAGTCCTGTCAACGGCATTCTGCTGGCGATCCACGCGGGAGCCGGCGACCGGAGCAAGGATGGCAGCGCGCAGAAGACTGCGCAGGCCGAGCGCGATCTGCGTCGGGCGCTGGACGCCGGCTACGCGCTGCTCGAACAGGGCGCGCCCGCCGAGGATGCGGTATGCGCCGCGATTCATGTGATGGAGGATGCGCCGGAGTTCAACGCCGGTCGGGGCGCGGCGCTGACCAGCGAGGGAAAGGTGTCGATGGACGCCTGCCTGATGACCGGCGACGGCGAGGTCGGCTCCGCCGCCGGGCTGACCACGGCCCGGCATCCGATCGATGTGGCCCGGGCGGTCAAGGAGCGCGCCAAGCACACGATGTTCGCGCTGCCGGGCGAGGACCTGCTGCGCTCGTGGGGCATCGAATTGCGCGATCCGTCGTATTTCGTGACCGAGGAACGCCGGCGTTCGCTGGCACGCGCCCAATCCGAGGGCGACGCCTGGGAGAAGCACGGCACGATCGGCGCGGTGGCGAGGGATGCCGCCGGACATGTGGCGGCGGGGACGTCCACGGGCGGCATCACGAACCAGATGCCGGGGCGCGTCGGGGATTCGCCGCTGCCCGGATGCGGCACGTACGCGGCCGATGACAGCGTCGCCGTGTCATGCACGGGTATCGGCGAGGCGTTCGTGAGGTCTGTCGCGGCGCATCAAATCGCGGATCGTGTGCGGTTCGCCGGCCAGTCAGTGCAGGAGGCCGCTCAGGCCGCACTGAATGACGTGGCGGCCCGGCGCGGCGACGGCGGCGTCATCGTCATGCCGGCCAGCGGCGACGGCGTCATCGCCTACAACAGCGAGACGATGAACTACGGATACGTCACCGCCGACGGCGTCCGCGTCGTTCACGGCGCCGAATAACAACAGACGGCCTGCGCCATCCGACGACAGCTTCCGCCTATCCCGCGAAAGTCTCATTTGCGGCGTGCGATATGGGACTTTCGCGGGATAGGGCACCGGACGATATCCGGAGCTACACCGCGGATGACGACTGGAAGACGACCGGATGACGACCGTCCGATGGACCCTTTTGCGGGGTCAGCCTATGATGGCGTCGACGGCGTCGATGACGGCTCCGCGGAAGCCGTCCTTCTCCAGCTTGGCGACGCCGCGGATCGTGGTGCCGCCGGGCGAGCAGACGGCATCCTTCATCGCTCCGGGATGGGTCCCGGTGGCCATGTACAGCGCTCCCACGCCCTCGACCATCTTCGCGGCGAGCCGGTATGCGGTGGCCCGCTGCAGTCCGTACTGCACGCCGGCGTCACCCAGCGCCTCAATGTACATGTCGGTGAAGGCGGGTGCGCAGCCGGCCACCACCATGGCGATGGTCATGTGTGCGGTGTCGACGCGCTCGATCAGCGAAATCGGGCCGAACAGCGATTCGAAGACCTCCGTCTGCATGTCGGTGAGCGTGTTGTCGGTCTCGGTGACGAGCACGCCCTTGCCGACGGCCATCGGCGTGTTCGGAATCGTGCACTGGATATGGATGCTCTGAGCCAGATCGCCGAACAGCTTCTGGTACTTCGCCAGATCCCAGCCGGCGGCGATCGACACCACGAACCGTCCGTTCTTGGCGAACTCGTCTGCGATGGGCTTGATGACGGATTCGATCTGATACGGCTTGATGGCGATGATCACCACGTCGGCCGCGGCGGCGACCTCACGCGCGTTGTGCAGTGGACGCGCCCCGAGCTTCGCAGTACTGGCTTCCAGCTTGTCGTAATGCGCCGCGCAGGCGACGATGTCGCTGCCTTTGACGACGCCCGCGTCGACGAGACCCTGCGCGATGGCCTGCGCCATGTTGCCATAGCCGATGAATCCTATGGTGATGTTCTGTGCCATGATGCTCCTTGTTGTGTTGCTCATACGAAAGATGCAGTTCGTCATGCCCCGCCGCGCACGGCCGCGAAGCGTACGCCCGCACGCTAGAACAGCGATTCCAGGTCACCGCGGTTGAGGGCCTCGTCGTAGAGATGGCGGAACACGAGATCGCCGTGCAGCCCGTCATGCTCGAACTCGTTGGTGACCCAGTAATGCGAGTTGCCGACACGGCTCAGCGTGTCGAGCTGCATGCCGGAATCCACGTACATGTCGTCGAAATACACGGCCGATTGCAGCGGAACCTCGTTGCGGGCCAGCTGGTCGGCGTCATAGATCACACCGAATCTCGTATCCTCCATCAGCAGGTCCATCGCCGGCTTGAACGGCCGCAGCGCGGACTCCTGCTCGAACATCCACGGGAACATCGCCTCGCCGGTGAAGGCCAGCGGGCGTTCGCCGGTCGAGAACCGGGGCATGGTGTCGCGCACGCGCTGTGCCGCCCAGCGAATCGGCTCGTCCAGTTCACCGTTCGCGTAGATGAACTCCTGCAGCGGCCAGTACAGGGGACGCGAGGAGGTCGCGTTCATGACCTTCGCCAAGAACTCGTCGGACAACGCCGCCCCGGCTGAGACCGAACCATCGCCGTCGACGAACGCATCGTCGAAAATCCAGTGCACGCGCTCGAAGCTTGGCTTCATGCCGAAGTCGGAGCCGAGGCATTGCAGGCGCTCCACGGTCAGCGGGTCGCCGTTCGGCAGCAGCGGGGTTCCCTCGGGCAGCGAGCCGGAATCGCCACCGATGCCGCCGGCTTCCACGATCTCAGCCACGGTCGGCAGCTGATCCGCGACGGCGGCGACACGATCGGCATCGACGCCGTAGCGCTCGTAAAACTGCGCGGTCTTGCGGGCCATGCGCGGGAACGTGTGCTCATAGACCTCGGTCGCGTTCGCCGGGACATGCGGGATGCCGCCGCAGGTGAAGCTCGCGGCCACTCCTTCGGGGAACAACGACAGGTAGGTCAGCGTCAGGAATCCGCCATAACTCTGGCCAAGCGTCACCCACGGCGAGCCGCCGAACTCGGTGCGGCGCAGATGTTCGAAGTCCCGCACGATCGAATCCGCGAGGAACCGCTTGAGGTAATCCGCTTGCGCACGCGCTCCCCCGGCGGCGAGCCTCGCCATGGCATGCGAGTCGACGCGCGACGAGCGGCCCGTGCCGCGCTGATCCGGCAGCACCACACGGAAATGCTTGACCGCCTCCGCAATCCATCCGTCGCTCGACGGGTTCAGCAGCCTGGGTCCGGCCCCTCCCGGACCACCCTGCAGGAACACCAGCAGAGGCAGATCGTCATGCACGTGCTCGGGGGCGGTCACCACGCGGTAGAACAGGCTGATCGATTCCCCGTCAAAGCCGCGCCCCGGCTCATGACCGGCCCAATCAAGCGGCACCTTGGCCGACCGATCCTCGATATGCAGCCCCGGCACGTAATATTCGGCAAGCAGCGTCATACATTCCCTTTCATTGATGCACCCCGGCATCCCACGATGCCGTACCATTCTCGGTTCCACTGTAGCCGACCAGCGGCGGAAACCCGATGGGATTCCCACCAACGAAACGCACCCCGCCCGACACGCCGCATCGCAATGAATCATCCGACCGACCGATGTGGGACGGGTCACCGCACGCGATACGCTGAACCGTATGGGAATCATGGAACGAATCACCACGTGGAACAGGAAGCATGTGCTGCTCGCAGATGCCCTGTATGCGGTGATCATCTCCATCTTTTTCACGCTCATGGCCGGTACCAATGACAGCAATCCCGGCATCATCGCCTATTTCGACCATACGGTAATGGCCTTCTGGAGCTTCGTTCTGATGGTTCCCGTCGCGATGCGCCGGTGGAAGCCGCAGATGGCTACACTGCTGTTCGCCGGTCTGGTGGTCGTCCAACTGGCGTTCGGGCCGTCGATGGTATATGCCGACCTGATGGCGCCATGGATGCTGTATTCAGCCATCGTATATGCGGATCCGCGCAATTCGAAGGCGTTCATCGTACTCGCCGTCGCCATCGGGGCCTTGGCGTCGCCCGTCATCATCTGGTCCGCCGATGCGGGTCCCATCCTCAATCAGGGCGTGTCCTTCGATGGACTCAGCCCCCTGGAGACATGTTCGGGGACATACATCTATGGTCTGAGCGGTGATTGCGCCACCACCATAACGACAAGCTCAGTGGCCATATTCATCTTCATCGCCGTGTATCTGTTCGCGGCGATCATCGTCGCGTACTGGCAGAGGGCCCGGCGCATCACCGTCAGCATGTTGCATGAGCGCAACGACGCCTTGCAGGCAAAAGAGGATGAGGAACGCCATATCGCGGCGCTCGCCGAACGCGCCCGCATCGCGCGTGACATGCATGACGTGGTGGCGCACACGCTGTCGATCATCATCATCCAATCCGATGGGGGCCGGTACGCGGGCGCCAACAATCCGGCGCTGGCCCGGCAGACCATGGAGACGATCCGTCATGAATCGGAGCGCGCGCTGCACGACATGAAACGTCTGCTGGGCGTGTTCGGAGGGTCGGACCATGCCGATTACGCGGATGTGGACGCGCTGATCGACCAGGCGTACGCGGCAGCCGGCATGGGGTGCACGATTCGCAAGACCGTGTCCGGCCAGCCGCGGGTCGCCGCGCTCGGCGCACAGGCGAGCACCGCAATGTACCGCATGGTGCAGGAGGCGCTGACGAACGTGCGCAAATACGGCGGCCCGAACGTCACCGTGCAGATCAGCGAGATCTGGAGGGCTGACGGACTGCACGTCACCGTTGCCGACAATGGCCGCGGCGCGTCATCGTCGTTGGATGGCCACAAGCCCGGTTACGGACTGATCGGCATGCGCGAGCGAATCGGCGCGGTCGGCGGCAGCGTGACCAGTGGCCCGCAGCTTGGCGGCGGCTTCGTGGTGTCCGGCTTCGTGCCGTACAGCACTGTCTCAACGCAGTCCGAGGCTGCTGCGCCGGCGTCCGAAAGCCCGAACGCGGCGTCTTCCGCTGCGGTGTCTTCGGGCGCGGCAATCATGCCGATGGCGGCCCCGACGACCGGAACGGTTTCAATGGCGACGGATACCGGGAATGCCGGGGTCGTCAGTAATGTCGCGAACGCCCCGCAATCCGCCGTCGCCAGTCAAGTCGGTGTCGTCCAACCGGCCGGTGTCGCAGATGTCATCGGTCCCGACACAAGCGCCGCCGGCGCCCATCACCATACGCCTGCGCACGATTCTGTCCGCCCTGCGCTCGAAGCCGATCCAGCAGGCATCCGCTACCGGGGAGCAGCGGCTCAACTGGATCGAGCGCATGTCGCAGTGGACCGAGCGGCATTATCTGCTGACCGACCTGCTGCTCACCATACTGGTGGCCTGGATGCTGCTTTCCATCAATCCATCCGTCATATACGCCGAGGGACTGCAGCTCGACAACCGTTTCGACCGCGCATTGACGATCATCATCCTGATTCCGTTGATCTTCCGACGCAGGTTCCCGGAATCCAGCGCGCTGGCGGTGGCCATCCTCGCCGCGCTTCAGCTGCTGTTCTTCGAGCCGGTCAGCCTGGCCGATATCCTCGCTTCCCTTGTGGCCCTGTATTCCGCGGTGTTGTACGGCCGTGACAAGGCATGGCGATGGACGGGGATCGCCGCAATATCGGATTCCGTGCTGTTCGGCTGCAAGATCTTCGCCGCTCAAACCGGGTATCGGAGCATCTTCAGCATGCTGACTCATTCCCGCCCGGCATATTCCCTCGCGACGACGCCCGCCGCGTTCGCATCGGCAATCATGTTCATGGTGATATCGCTGGCGTTGTGCATAAGCGCGACGGCCATGGCACGATGGGCCCGATCCAGCGGATCGAACGCGCTGGTGCTGCAAGCCCGCGAGGAAGCGTTGCGCGCGGAGCAGGCCAAGCAGCGCATCCTGGCGGCGAACATGGAACGTGACCGCATCAGCGAGAGCATCCAGTCCGAGGTGACGATGACGCTGACCAGCGTGATCGACCAGGCGGTCGCCGGCCTGCGCATGCTTGACGATTGCGAGCGTCACGGCGAACAGCCGTCGTCCGGGGCCATCTCCGAGGCGTTCGCGGCCATCGGATCACAGGGCCGTGCGGCGCTGGCACACATGCGCAAGCTGCTGGGCGTGCTGCGCGAGACCGGGTTCAGCGATGAGGCTCACCGGCAAGAGCAGCCCGGCATGCAGCTCAGGCCCGCGGCATCGCTCGACAAGCAGCTGCACGATAGTCAGCTGCACGGCATCGCGTCGTAATGAGACGGCGCTCCACGGCCCGCCGGGGATCATCCGACATGAATTCAGGGTTAAATCAGGGGGCGTGATGCGGGACTTGTTCGCCGATGTTGGATACAGTGGAAGGCATGAGTGAGTTGCAAAGAATTCGGGTGGTCATCGCCGACGATCAGGAACTGGTGCGAGCGGGATTCGCAATGGTGATCGGATCCCAGCCGGACATACAGGTGGTCGGGCAGGCGGGCGATGGCGCCCAGGCGGTGTCGTTGGCCGAATCGCTGCACCCCGATGTGGTGCTGATGGACGTGCGCATGCCCGGCATGGACGGACTGGAAGCGACCAGCCGCATCAGCGCGCTGGAAGCGGCCGCCGGAGACGCGCCGCGCAAGACCCGCGTGATCATCCTGACGACGTTCGACTTGGACGAGTACGTGATGGCGGCCATCAACGCCGGCGCATCCGGATTCCTGCTCAAGGACACCGAGCCGGAGACGCTGCTGAGTTCTATTCGCACGGTATATCAGGGCAACGCGATTATTGCGCCTTCGGCGACGAAGCGACTCATCGAAAAGATGATGGAGGACGGGTACACCAAGCATGGGTTGACGGCGACTGACGGCTATGCGGACGGTTCGTCCACGATGCCCGGCGCCCGGCCGGTGGCATACACTGACCCGGAACTGAACCTGCTGACCGAGCGGGAGCGTGAGGTGCTGGTGGAGATCGCCCATGGATTGTCGAATCAGGAAATCGCCGACAAGCTGTTCATCAGCCTGCCAACCGCGAAAACGCACGTGGCGCATATCCTTGCCAAAATCAATGCGCGCGACCGCGTCCAGGCCGTCGTCTTCGCCTACGACAACGGTCTGGTATAAGGCGAATATAAAAACGCCCCCGCTGGCGGGGCGCGATGCTCAGTCCGCCAGCGGGGACGCTAGTTGTCAGATCGCGTGCTTGCGGCGGATCATCATGATCGTGACGCCGGCGGCGGCGATCAGGATGAACGCCGAGGCGATGCCGGACACGTCCGCGCCGGTCTTCGACAGCGGCTGCGTGCCGGAGGGGTTGCGGCCAGCGGCATTGTTGACACCGGTGTTGCCGGCATTGCTACCGCCGTTACCGTTGCCGCCGTTGTTGCCGTTGCTGCCACTCGTCTCGCGCACGACCGAGGCCTGCGCCTGGCCGGGCTCGACCTTGACGACGTTCTTGCCGTCGGCGCTCAGCGTGACCTTGGCGCTGTAGGCCGCGGCGAGGTTGACTCGCGCCCAGCCCTGCGACGAGGCGTCCAGCGGATAGCCGGAGTCACCTTCGGTCGCGGCGAGCACGGCCTTCTTCTGCGCGGAATCCAACGACTTGAACGCGGCGACGTTGTCGAGCATGCGGACGGCCGAGTCAGGCACCACCGGCGCCTGTCCGGTCGTGCCCGTGGCCTGGAAGCCATAGGTCATGCGGGCCTTGTACGCGGCCAGTGCGGAGGCTCGGTCGGTAACCGGCTTGGTCGAAACCTCGTCGGTGAAATCGTTGCGGTAGCCGTTGGCGGCGTTCGCGCCGGTGTTCGTGATGCAGGCGTCGAGCGTATCGCCGTGGTTGTCGGCCTTGCACTGCGCGGTCAGGTAATCGACGAGCTCGGCGCGGGCGGCCGCGCCTTCCTGTGCGGTCTTCTCGCCGCTCACCGCGGTGGCGACGCCGTACTGGCCGGCGATGTGGCCGCCCATGATGTCGAGCGGGTAGTGCACGCCGAGCACGATGCGGTTGTTGCCGGCCTCGGACACGCGGGTCATGATCTCCGGGCCGAGCTCGGGCAGCAGGTACGCCAGGCCGGCGCCCTGCGTGAACGCGAAGGTGGTGTGGCCGGACGGGAACGAGCCGGAGTTGTACAGTCCGTCATACTCGTTGTCGGGCGCTTCGCCGTCTCCCCAGTCGAAGTTCTCGTAACCGGGGACCTTCTTGATGTTCAGCGTCTGCTTCAGACCGTTCATGTTCAGCGTCGTGCCGTTGAAGTTCACGCGGTCCACGTAGGGGCGCGGGTGCTGGTATGTGGCCTTGGCGACGCCGGTGGAAGCGGACTTGTTCATGTCGGACAGGAACTGGGCGGTCTTCGGCAACTTACCAGCGTCGGCGGCGTCCTTGTAGTACTTGCCGAGCACCGGACCGAGCGCGTCGTACAGCGTGTTGGTGGAGTTCATCTGGGCGTCGGACAGGGCGCGCTGGTCCTGCGCGGTGTTGCCGTCGGTGCCGTACGCCTTGTTGTTGATGTCTTCGGTGAGCTGGTCGTCGTGCACGAGCACCGACTTGCCCTCATCGGTCACGCCCTTGCCTGCGACGTAGTACTCGTTGAAGTCGGTCAGCAGTCCGGTGATCGTGTCCTTGGAGGATGCGGTCTTCACCACGGTCGGCGCCTTGGCGCCGAAGGAGATGGCGGTGATGGTGCTGCCGTCTTCGCTCAGCGTCACCTTGGCGCTGAAAGCCTTGGCGAGGTTGATGCGCTCGAATCCGTTGGAGCTGGCGTCCAGCGGGTAGCCGGAGTCAATTTCGGAGGCTTCGAGCACCTGACGACGCTGGGCGTCGGTCAGGTCGGGGAATGCGGTGAGCAGCAGGTTCTCCGCGCCTTGTGGCACGACGGGCGCCTGACCGGCGGCCGAGGTCTGCGAGAATCCGTAGGTCATGCGTGCGGTGTAGGCGTCGATGGCGGACGCGCGGTCGGTCACCGGTTCGGTGGACACCGCGTCGGTGAAGGTGTTCTTGTATCCGTTCTTGTCGTTGGCGCCGGTCTTGCTCGCACACGCGGCGACGGTGTCGCCGTTGCCGTCGGCCTTGCAGCGTGCGGCGATGTAGTTCTCAAGTTCGTCATGGGCCGGCAGCAGCACGTTCTGGCGGAACGTGGCATCAGACCACAGAGCGGTGACGGATGCGCTGGCGGAGATGCGTCCGCCGATCACGTCCATCGGGTAGTGCACGCCGAGCACGACGCGGTTGTTGCCGCCTTCGGCGGCGCGGGCCACGAGTTCCGGTCCGAGCTCGGGCAGCAGCGTGGCCAATCCCAGACCGCGGTTGTAGGTCTTGGTGGTGTGGCCGGACGGGAAGGACTGCGACGGCTCCTGATAGTCGGTGTAATCCTCGCCGTATTCCTGGCCGTCGATATTGATCATCGGGATGCGCTTGATGTCGAGCGTCGGGCTCAGACCGTTGAGGTCGGTGTCACCGCCGATCGTGCGGTCGACGCCTTCGTTCTCCTTGTTGAAGTACGGACGCGGGTAGTTGAAGTCCTTCTTGGCGCTGCCGGTGCCGACGAAGCCCGCGAACGAGTCCTTGCTGCTTTTGCTGAACACCAGGTCGGAGGTCTTGGGCAGCTCGCCCTGCGCGACGCCCTCGGCCACGTACTGGCCGATGATCGGCCCGAACGCGTCCTTGTAGATGCGCAGTGCGTCGCCGTCGCTCGCGTCGAGAGCGGCGCGCTCGGCCTGCGTGTAGGTGCCGTCGACCTTGGTGGTGTCGGCGGCGGCCTTGTTGTTGATGGCCACGACGGTCTTGTCGTTCTGTCCGAGCACGCTCTTGCCGGCATCGGTGACCTTGCCGCGGAAGGCATCGCCCTGCGGCGTGTTGTTCACGACCTTCTTCGGGGTCCACCAGTTGTAATACTCGCCGAGCAGCGAGGTGATGTTCGGCTTGACCGCGCTGCCGTACGAGGGAGTGTCCGCGGCGTTCGCGGTGACGCTCACGGACATCAGCATCGCGATGGATGCGATGCCTGCCACGGCGCCCTTGAGGACCGCGGACTTACGCATTGTCTTGTGCATTCTTTCAGCTTCCATTGTGTGTTGGTTGATATGGAACCGATTCTGTTGTAGACCAACTGTCAGGTTCCGACCGCTGAAAGATAATGAAAATCACCTTCGATTAATGAACAGTTCATTTTGCAACGTACCGATTTTTCGCGTGTTCAGGTTATAACATCGCGCGTCGGGAGCCGCGTGTCACGGGTCGTGCGGTATAACGCCGTATAGGCGATGAGGTCCCTTCTTTTGAGTGAAAGAAGGGACCTCGTTGTACTGGCGGCTGTGTTGACCACCCACCGGCTCTACGAACTAGGCTTCAGCCAGAGCCTCGACAGGCTGAACCGTCAAACAGACAGTCCAGTGGACTGTCTGTAGGTGAAGTGAGCGGCTTGCCGCGAAGGCCGCCTAAGAGGCTCAGGCTTCAGCCAGAGCCTCGACAGGCTGAACCGTCAAACAGACAGTCCGGTGGACTGTCTGTAGGTGAAGTGAGCGGCTTGCCGCGAAGGCCGCCTAAGAGGCTCAGGCTTCAGCCAGAGCCTCGACAGGCGGCGTCTTGACTGCGCGACGGGCCGGGAACACGCTGGCGAGCAGGGCTGCGATGGCGGCCACCACAAGCACGATGCCGTTCATGCCCCATTCGAAGGGGAACACCGTCTTGCCGTACAGGCTGAACACCATGTACGACCCCAGCCATCCGAACAGCGTGCCGAGCACCACGCCGACCACACCTGCGACGAGCGACAGCAGCAGCGCCTCGACGGCCAGTGAGCGCCGCAGCTGCCCGCGGGTCATGCCGATGGCCCGCAATGTCGCGGATTCGCGGGTGCGTTCAATCACCGACAGACTCAGCGTGTTCGCCACGCCGATCAGCGCGATGAGCACCGCGACGGCGATCAGCGCGACCAGAAGCATCAGCATCGAGTTGATGATGGTCTCCCATTGTGCGCGTTGCGCCACGGGACCGGTGATGGACACGGTGGAGTCATACGAAAATACGTCCTGAATCTTGTTGAACACGTCACTCAGGGAGACGCCGGCCGACTGGGTATCCACACGCATGAGCAGCATGTGGCTGGTCGCGGTGACGTCGCCGTTGTTGAAATGGCTGGTGTTGATGAAGGCGACGGCATCATAGTTGGACGAGACGCGGCGGTAATCGGATTGCACCGGCTTGAGACGCATTGATGAGGAAACGCCTCCGTTCGTCGAGCTTGCGCTGGCGGACCCGTCTTGTTCGGTGCTTGCCGCAATGCCATTCGACTCCGCGGCGGTGAACCGCAGCTTCGCATCGGAGCCGAATGTGATCTCCTTGCCTGAGGTGGCACGGTATTTCGGCAGCAGCACGGTGTCGTCGCCGACGGTGACGCCGCTCAGGTCGGCGTGCATGACGCCGGCGAGTTCGGAGGTGTTCTTGACGCCGACGAGCAGCAGGGACATCGTTCCCCCGTTCACGCCTTCCGCGGTCACCGTCGCCGTGGGCGCGTACATGGTGGCCGCGACGCCCTTGACCTGGGCCGCTTCCTTGACTGCGCTGGTCTTCAGGCCGTCGCCGGTGGCGATCATGTCGACACTGTACCGGGACGCGAGCGCCTCCCCCATGGTCTGCTTGGCGCTGGCTGCACCGGTGGCGATGGTGGCGACCAGGGTCACGCCGATCAGCAGCGCGGTGCCGGTGGCGGCGACGCGACGCGGGTTCTTCTGGATGTTGGCGTGGGCAACTTTGGCGCTCGGACCGCACATCGAGACGAGCGCGCCGACGCCGCGCATCAGCACCGGCAGCCAGAACGTGGCGGTGAGTACGAGCCCGAGGAACACCAGCGCGGCCCCGCCGATGGACATCAGCAGCACACTGCTGTAATTGTCGCTGGCCATGGTGTCCAGACCGTTCAGCATGCCGGACAGCTGCCATACGGCGACGCCAGCCAGTGCCAATCCGGCGATGATCGTCAGAACGCCAATCGTGGCGCGGACCTTTCCGGCGCGTGATGTATCGGTCAGCTCGATCGGGCGCAGGGCCTCAAGCGGCGTCACGCTGGTGGCGGACCGTGCGGAGCCGAGTGAGGCGAGTACAGTCATGATCAGGCCGAATGCGATCGGAACCACGAACGCTTGCCACGAGAGAATCAGCCTGGCCTGCATTCCCATCATTTCCATTACGCCCGTGTTCGTGACCAGCGCGATCAGACCGACGCCGAAGCCGACGCCCAGCACCGACGCAATCAGGCCAAGCAATCCGGCCTCCACCAGTACGGATGTGTACAGCTGGCCCTTCTTCGCGCCGATTGTGCGCAGCAACGCCAGCGTGCGCCTGCGTTGCGCCACCAGCACCTGGAACGTGTTGGCGATGACCAGGGCGGCAACGAACAGTGCGAGCACACCGAAGCTCAGCAGGAATATGGTGGGGAAGCTGGTGTTGTTCGAGCTGAGGTCTCTGACGGCCTCCGCCTCGACCGATCGGCGCGATTCCACGCCATAGGATTTCGGCAGGAGCCCGGAGACCTCGTCGACGGTCCGCTGCGCGGCAGCGGCGTCGGCTTCGTCGATGTCAAGCAGGAGCATGTACGCCTGCATATGGTCGAAATCATCCACGCCGTATACCGCGGCGACGACGTTCTCCGACAGCACCGAAGCGCCACCGTAAAACGAGTACACACCAAACGGGTCGCTGGTCAGGCCAACGACGCGCACGTCACGCACCGCGGTGCCGCTCAGAGCGCTGCCGTTGGATATCGGAGCGACGTCCACCTTGTCGCCGACACCCACTCCAAGTTGTTTGGCGACGGATTTTGGCAACGCCACCTCGTTGTTGTCGACCGGCTGGTCGCCGGAGACGATGCGGACCGGCAGCAGCTTGCGGTCGGTTGACGTGCCGACGGCGTATCCGTTCGAGCGCTTGCCCGCTGCGGAGATCGAAACGCTGACGGACGTGTCGACGCGGGCGCCCTTCACGCCTTTCGTGGCGCGTATCCGGTCGAGGTTGAAATCGGCGACGGTGGTTCTGTCGGCCGAGCCGTTTTCGGAGACCGCGCCGTTGCTGTTTGTTTTCATCGTGGCGATGTAGTTCGCTTCGCCGAGCTGGGCGGTCCTCTGCCTGCGCAGCGAGTCGTCCATGGAGTTGGAGAACAGGAACGTGGCGGCGATGAACGCCGTGCCGATAAGGATGGCTATGCCTGCGGGGATGAGCATCCTCGCGCTTTTTTTCATGAGTTTGATGGTGATGGAGAACATGAGAAGTCCTTAATGCTGTGGGCGGGTCAGCGGCGGTGCTGGGCGACGGCGGCGTGCTGCGGAGCGCCCGGAACGCTTGGAGCACCCGGAACGAAAGACGCCTTTTCGGTGTGCCCCTTGAGGGCCGCCACCGGCGGTCTTGGAACGGTGGTGCCCGCGGACGGCCCGCCGACCAGTTGGGTGGCCCGCTCGCGCTCGTTCATCAACAGTTGGTTCATGCTCTCGGCGGTCGGGCGCTGCTCGTCGGCGACGATCTGGCCGTCGGCGAACACGATCGCACGATCGGCATAGGATGCGGCGACGGCGTCATGGGTGACCATGATGACGGTCTGCCCAAGTTCCTTGACGGATCGCTTCAGGAAGCTCAGCACTTCGGCGCTGGAGACGGAATCGAGGTTGCCGGTGGGCTCGTCGGCGAACACCAGCGACGGTTTGGTGATGAGCGCACGCGCGATGGCGACGCGCTGCTGCTGGCCGCCAGACAGTTCATTCGGCCGGTGCGTGAGACGTTCCTTGAGTCCCAGCGTCGTCGTCAGCATGTCGAACCACTGACGGTCGGGCTTCTGACCCGCCAGAGTCAACGGCATGAGGATGTTCTGCTCGGCGGTGAACATCGGCAGCAGGTTGAAGCTCTGGAAGATGAAGCCGATCTTGTGGCGGCGCAGCATGGTCAGCTGATTGTCGTTCATGGTGGTGATGTCGGCGCCGTCGAACACGATATGACCGCTCGTGGCCGAGTCGAGTCCGGCGAGCGTGTGCATAAGCGTGGACTTGCCGGAGCCGGACGGGCCCATGATCGCGGTGAACCTCCCTTGCTCGAACCGCACATTGACGCCGCGCAGCGCATGCACCGCGTTTTCGCCATGCCCGTAGTCCTTGACCAGGTCGATCGCCTCGATGGCGATGGGGTGCCGCTGTTCCTGCGCCGCACCGGCATTGGTCTGCGGCTGCATGATCTGCTGTTCCATAACGTCCTCTTCCATATCAATACAGGGATTTTCCCTGAACGTTACTTTCACCATACGGGTGGCGGGCTCGGACCGGCATCGTGCGGCGGGGTGAATCGCCATCGTGCCCATCATCCTTGAGTATTACGCGCTCGAACATTGTGCGCGGTTTCACTGCGCTCGGCGGCCTCTCTCGGCCGGGAACGCACGGGCCCGTGGCGATGACGGGGGGATGATAGGGGATGCCTGGCAAGAAGAATTGTACGATGAGCGAGAACAGTGTTGAGAACGAGAATGGCGAAACGTCCATTTTCCAATGATTCTTAGATTTGCCCTCACGCCCCGAAACGGCATGTAACCGGTTAAAAACGATTTCGTGGCACAGGGAATGCCACGAAATGCCGAAAACAGCGATTTTTACCGTTTCGTGGCACGAAACCCCCTGCTTGCATCACTGTTCAAGACAGAAAAAGCCAAAATGTGGTCGGAACGGAGCTGAACAGCAGGATCGGACCATACGCCCTCCCGCTGGCGGGAGGTGGCGCGAAGCGCCGGAGGGTGGTTGTGCGGCGACATCCCACCCGCTTCACTACAGCCCAGCCAGCAAGGGCTGTATGCAACAAACCCGCGCTGCATGACGTCAGCGCGGGTTTGTACGGGTTCCCCTTCTCGTTCCGCGTCACGGTTCCCCGACCGGCGACGCGGAAAATCCTTGCGGCTATCTAGCCAAGACCATCACTTGGCCAGTCCGGAGGCGCGCAGCGCCTCGAAGCCGCCCTTGAGGTCGTCGAGGATGTCCTCGATGTTCTCGGTGCCGATGGACAGGCGGATGGTGCCCTGGTGGATGCCCTGATCCTCCAGCTCCTCCAGCGTCTCCTGGGAGTGTGTGGTGGAGGCCGGGTGGATGACCAGCGACTTCACGTCGGCCACGTTCGCCAGCAGAGAGAACAGGTGCAGGTTGTCGATGAAGACACGCGCCGCGTCCTTGCCGCCCTTGATGTCGAAGGTGAAGATGGAGCCGGCGCCGTTCGGGAAGTACTTCTTGTACAGCTCGTGGTCGCGGCGCCCCTCGATGGACGGGTGCGAGACGGACTCGACCTCAGGCACGGTCTGCAGGTACTCGACAACCTTCAGCGCGTTCTGCACGTGGCGCTCGACGCGCAGCGACAGGGTCTCGGTGCCCTGCAGCAGCAGGAACGCGGCGAACGGGGACAGGGTGGCACCGGTGTCGCGCAGCAGGATGGCGCGGATGCGGGTCACGAAGGCGGCTCCACCAAGGGCCTCGTAGAAGTTCAGACCGTGGTAGGAGGGATCCGGCTCGGTCAGGGTCGGGAACTTGCCCGGCACCTCAGCCCAGTTGAAGTTGCCGCCTTCCACGACGACACCACCCAGCGTGGTGCCGTGGCCGCCGATGAACTTGGTCGCGGACTCGACCACGACGTCGGCGCCGTGCTCCAGCGGGCGGAACAGGTACGGGGTGGCGAAGGTGTTGTCGACGTTCACCGGCAGATGATGCTTGTGGGCGATTGCGGAGATGGCCTCGAAGTCGGGCAGGTCGGCGTTCGGATTGCCGAAGGTCTCGAAGTAGACGAGCTTGGTGTTCTCCTGGATGGCGTCCTCGAAGTTCTGCGGAACCTCCGGATCGACGAAAGTGGTGGTGATGCCGTCGCGCGGCAGCGTGTGCTTGAGCAGGTTGAAGGTGCCGCCGTAGATGTTCTTGGAGGAGACGATGTGGTCACCGGACTGGGTGATGTTGCGCACGGCGTACTCGACGGCCGCGGCGCCCGAGGCGACCGCGATGCCGGCGGTGCCGCCTTCAAGGGCGGCGATGCGGTCCTCGAACACGCCCTGGGTGGAGTTGGTCAGACGGCCGTAGATGTTACCCGGGTCGGCGAGTCCGAAGCGGGCCTCGGCGTGGTCGAAGTTGTGGAAGACGTAGCTGGTGGTCGCGTAGATCGGCACTGCGCGGGAGTCGGTGGCCGGGTCGGCCTGCTCCTGGCCGACGTGCAGCTGCAGGGTTTCAAAACGGTACTTCTTGTTGGCTTCGGTCATGGTGGTCGCTCCTTTTCCCATGTCGGGATGCTGTGGTTTCCGTGTCTTTCTTGTCGCCACCCGTCGGCGGTTTCCAGCGTCTGGCGAGGTGTTGGTTTAGACCATAGGGCACATGGATGCGGCATCGCAAGTCCGGCGTTATCGCGGTTGCCTATAACCCTTTAAAAGCCGTTGGCATCATTGGTGTCGCAGGTCGTAACAGGAGCCCTAAAACCGACTATCCACGATGCGACACGCCGCTGCCGTCAGAGCCGGTTCCACAGGTCACGGATCATGTCGGTGATGGTCAGGTCGCGCAGGGATACCATCTTCGGGAACGTGCGGATCAGACGGCGCTGCTGGCGGTTGAGCGAGCGACGGACCAGCTCGCCGGCATCCGCAACCGGTCTGGATGCCGCACGAATGCCCTGCTGGGCTCCGGCCGCGAACCGGTCATACGCCTGCTCCGCCTGCCCGCGCAGTTTGGCGGACGTTTCGCGCCACTGCTCGTCGGCCTCGCTGATGCGTGTGTCGATCTGTCTGATCTGCTGCGATTTGAGCGCCTTGATGCCCTCGCTGACCTTCGCCAGACGCGAGTCGAGACTGCGCAGACCGGCCTGGGTGATGGCCGCATCGATTACCACCACGATGAACGACAGTCCCGCGACGGCGTGAAGCAGCCATATCGGCCAGGACCGGACGATGTCGGACATCCACGGCTGGACCACCAGTTTGATGCACGTCGCCCCCGCGCCGAACGCCAGGAACCCGTTGAGATACACGCGCCCGTTGATGTTGAACGGCTTGCCGGAATAATCCCAGAAACGCATGTGGTACAGTTTCTCGATCGCCCAGCTCGACGCATATTCCAGCGTGCATGCGAGCACGCCGCTGGACAGGAACAGCGACAGCGGATTGTTCACGTCATGCAGCAGCACGACGACCAGCAGACCGCCGAACCCGTAGATCGGGCATATCGGCCCGTTGAGCATGCCCCGATCCTCGAACCGCTTGCGCAGCACGACGCTCAGGCCGGTCTCCCACACCCATCCCGCGAACGAGTACGCCAGCCAATACAGGAAGAAGCGTTCCACGACAATCAGAACATCCATGGGCGTCATGGCATCCTCCTTGCGATCATGCGGACGGAACCGCCGCATCGGGCTTCGTCCCGTCGTCACGTGTATCAGACAACTCTAGCGCGAGGCGTCACGTTCCGGCTTCCGCTCCCATGCCGTCGATACGATGCAGGTGGCACTTCCCGGCCGCCCGCCACCGGTGGCGCGCTGGGCGGGACCGCGTTACGCGGTGTGCGCCCGACGATGCTAGTCTCTGTTGTGTATCGTCATTGCCTACCAGTAAGGGGTGTTTCCGAATGACCGATGATGTGACGCTGTATGACCGCGACCCACATTACATTCCGCGCGTGGCCGCCGTGCACGACATGTGCGGGTATGGCAAGTGCTCGCTGACCGCGGCGATCCCGATCCTGTCGGCGGCCGGCTGCGACGTGTGCCCGGTGCCGACGGCCCTGTTCTCCGCACACACCAAGTACGCCGTGTTCACGTTCCATGACACGACGGACATTCTCTCCGGATATCTGGACGCCTGGCGCAAGGAGAACGTCGAGCTGGACGGCGTGTACAGCGGCTTCCTCGGCTCCCCCGACCAGGTGTCCATCATCCAGCGCCTGTACCGCGAATATCCGTCCGCGCTGCGGCTGGTCGACCCGGTTATGGGCGACGCCGGGCAGATGTACCCGACGTACACGCCGGAACTGTGCGAGGCGATGGGGGCTCTGGCGGACGGCGCGGACGTGCTGATGCCGAACCTGACCGAAGCGAGCATCCTGACCAGGCGCGACTACCCCGGGCAGGATCTCGATGACGCCGCCGTGACCGAACTGCTGGACGCGCTGCTGGGACTCGGTGCCAAGAACGTGGTGCTCAAGGGCATCGACCACGGTGACGGCAAGATCATCAACTACGTGGCGAGCGCCGAAAAGGGCGCTGCCGAGAAGGTCGAGCTTGTGCACGACAAGCTGCCGTACATGATCCACGGTACGGGTGACGCTTTCGCGTCCGCACTGTGCGGTGCGGTGATGGCCGGCCGCGGCCTGGCCGAATCGGCTCGGATCGCGGGCGAATTCGTACGTCATGCAATGGAAAGCACCCGCAATCAGCCGCATTTCGAGGAGCGCGGGGTCAGTTTCGAGCTCGATCTCGGTGAGCTCACTTCGCTGGTGAAGTGAGACCGTGCCGCAAAGCCGGCAAAACGGAACTGCGCCGAAGCCCTGGCTGGGACTTCGGCGCAGTTTTGTATCAGAACCACTCTGACTCGGAACCAAGGAATCCGGCCTGAGGGGAAGGCGTCAGGCCACTCCCGTATCGCAGCTCTCAGTATTCGCGCGTCTTGGGCGGGAAGTCATTGATGTGCACGGACTGCCACAGGATGGAGGCGTGAGGTGCCGATGAAGCCTCGGCATCGGCGGCATCGGCCATCCCGGTCATCGAATGTGCGAGGAAACGTTCGTCGTCACGCGCCGGATAATCGAGCCTTTGCAGGGAGCCGCGCGATTCGTGGCGCGCCTCGGATGCGCGCAGCATGGCTTCGGCGAGCAGTGTCAGGTGCCGTACCTCCCAGATCGCGGTTATCTCCTGATTGAACGCGGGCGTCTCCGAATGCGCCGTGAGACGGCTGGCGCGGGGACGGATCACAGTATCGAGCAGGTTCAGGGCCTCGCTGATGGAACGGGCGTCGCAACGCACCGCCAGCGCATGTTCCATCAGCGTTCCCAGATCGGCGGCGAGCCGATACGGGTTGTCCTCCTTGGAACCGGGCTGCGCGGAAGCATCTGAGCCGCCGAGCTCCGCTGCCTGCGGCATACCATCAGACGTATCGTCTGCCGCGTCATCGTCCACGTCCGGTCTGCCCGCAAGCATCGTGGCGACATCCTGCTTGCGCGAACGGGCGACGTCGTCCACCAGCGCGGCTGCCGCCTCGGCGGGACCGTCATCCGCATCGGCGTCGCGCATCGGGTCGTCGACCGGCGACTGTGCGATGCGGGCCGCCAGCGACTCACCTGCGCGCGTGCCGAACAGGCATGCGTCGAGCAGCGAGTTGCCGCCCAGACGGTTCGCCCCATGCACCGACACGCACGAGCATTCGCCCGCGGCGAACAAGCCCTCCACGACCGTGCGGCTACCGGAATCGGCGTCGCCGTTCTGGCTCCCTGACTCCGCCCAGCGATACACCTCTCCATCCGTGGTGATCGGGATGCCACCCATCGTGTAATGCGCGGTCGGTTTGACCGGCACCATGTCCTTGGCCGGATCGAGGTTCGCGTACGCCTTGATGGTCTCCACCACCTGCGGCAGCACCGCATTCATATGATCCGGATCGACGCCGGTCATATCGAGCCACACGCAGTCCTTCGGACCGTCCGGGTCTTTCGGGTCCGCGACGCCGCGTCCGCCGTCGATCTCGGCCATGATCGAACGGCTCACCACGTCACGCGCAGCGAGGTCGCGATGCTCCGGCGCATAACGTTCCATGAACGCCTCGCCGTCGGCGTTGCGCAGCACGCCGCCCTCCGCACGGGCGGCCTCCGACAGGAGTATGCCCGTGTGCGCGAGACCCGTCGGATGGAATTGGACGAATTCGATGTCTTCCAGCTGGAGTCCGGCGGACAACGCCAAGGCCATGCCGTCGCCGGTCAGATCCCATGAATTCGACGTGGTGTGGAACAGTCGTCCTGCACCACCGGTGGCGAACATCACGTTGTGCGCATGAATTGCGTGGGTGACGCCGGCGTGCGTGTCATAGGCGACCACGCCCGCAACGGCGCTCCCCGACTTGTCAAGCACCACATCGGTCACGTACCATTCCTCGGCGAATTCGATGCCGGCCGCGACGCACTGCTGCCACAGCGAGTGCAGGATCTGATGGCCGATGCGGTCCGCCGCATATGCCGCCCTGCGCACGGGCATCTTGCCGAAATCCGCGGTGTGACCACCGAACCGTCGCTGCGCGATGTGGCCGTCATCGGTGCGGGAGAACGCCACGCCCATACGCTCCAGGTTGATCACGGTCTGCGGGGCGTACTCGGCGAGCAGCTTGGCCGCATCCTGATCGACCAGCCAGTCGCCGCCCTTGACGGTGTCGTAGTAATGCCAATGCCAATCGTCCTGTTCCACATTGCCCAGACTCGCCGCGATGCCGCCCTCCGCTGAACCGGTGTGCGAGCGCAACGGCTGCAGTTTGGATATCACCAGGACCTTCGGCTCGATGCCGGACTCCTTCAACTGTTCGATGTCAGGGGAGTGCATCAGCCCCAGCGCCGCCGACAGGCCGGCCGCCCCGGCGCCGACGATTACCGCGTCATACATTTCTTCCACATGTTTCGGACTCATATCCAAGATTGTCGCACAAGGGCTGACGTTCGCCGCGCACGTGACGGGGGCACGGCGGATAATACCGTTCATGGAAGAAATATCCGACAGCACGACAACGCCCGGCAATGCGGCAACATCCAACGGCACAGCGTCATCCGGCAGCACAGCGTCGTCCAACAGTGCGACATCGTTCAACAGTGCGGTGTATGACATCGTCCGGCGGATCCCGCGCGGAGCGGTCGCGACCTACGGTCAGGTCGCGACGCTGGCCGGCCGCCCCCGCAATGCGAGGTTCGTCGGCTTCGCGCTGCACGCCAATCCCGAACCCGGCGTGATTCCCTGCCATCGCGTCGTGTTCCGTGACGGTTCGCTGGCGCCCGGCTTCGCGTTCGGCGGCCCGGAGCGGCAGCGCGCGATGCTCGAAGAGGAGGGTGTGCCGTTCATCCCGCCGCGGGCGGGCCACGACAATGCCGGTGACGGTGGATGGCGTGTCGACCTGGCACGATGCCAATGGCAGGCGTAACGCACGCCAAGGCGCCATGCTTTCGCCTGTGCCATCCGCCACGAGTGAGTATCGTCATCATGATCTCCGTCTCCCTCCGGTTTCCGGAACGATGGAGATGCGACCGTTCTCGACGGTTATCAGTCCGATGAGCTCCATCGTCCCCAATTGCGAGAGCACATGGGCGACCAACTCATGCATGCCGCGTTCCGGCACCGCATCCGCTCCCTTTCCTTCCGTTGACTTCCCTTCCGTTGGCCTCCCTTCCGTCGCGCCCGTCTCCAGGCCTTTTTCACCTGACCGGGTGCGCAGCTGTTCGGCGACGGATTGCGCGGTCGGGGCTATCCGCCGGCGACGGCACCATCGGATGGCATCGATGATCGCCCGCTGGCTCTCGGTCATCGCCGATGACCTGTTGCCGCCCGATGGGCTGCTGTCGCGCAATATGCCGGCATCACGAGGCGTCCCGACATCGCAGTCCGAGCCGTCTTTCCGTTGAGTGGCCACGTCGTGGAACGACTCCGGCGGATGCGGGGCATGCCAGACGTCATCCATGTCGTCGACGGAGCACACGATGGTGGCCCGGTGCTCCTGAATGAGCCGGTTGCAGCCGCCGTTGCCCGGCATGTCAATGTTGCCGGGCACCGCATGGATGTCCCGCTGCAGTTCGCTTCCCCAGTTCACGGTGTTCAGCGCCCCTGAACGCAGTCTCGCCTGAGTGACCACCAGCGTTGACGAAAGCGCGGCTATGATGCGGTTGCGCGACAGGAACCGCCTCGCCTCCGGAATGGTTCCCGGGCACAGTTCGCTGACCAGTGCTCCCCCGTTTTCCGCAATCCCGTCGAACAACTCGCTGTTGCACTGCGGACCGGCATGGTTGAGGCCTCCGGCGAACACGGCCACCGTGCGCCCGGCCCGTCCGATGCCGTACGCCCGCATCGCGTCCAATGCTCCCCTATGGGCGGCGGCGTCCGCCCCCATGGCTCCCCCTGAAACCACCAGATGCCCGGCTTGCGCGGCATGCACGGCTATGTCCGTCGTCAGTCGGCGCCCATACTCGTTGACGCCGCGCGAGCCAACGATGCCGACGGGCTGCGGGCAACTGGTCAATGCCGCGCGATCGCCACTGCCCCACAGGCACAGCGGGGGCGCGCAACGACCCAGCAACGCCAGGTCGTTGAGACGGGTGGGCCACCATACGTCATGCGGCGCGATGATCCATTGCCTCCCCTCCATGGTGAACCAGCCGCAGAGATAATCCCTGTCCCACGTGGGGAGAGTTCGCAATCGTTGCTGCCATGTCGCCAACGCGGAGCGAAACGAACGCACCGCCTGCGGCGTGGGCTTGCTCCCCCATCGGGTCATGCCGATGCAGAACGCCTGCTCGATGACCTTCCCCGCGCCGGCCGACGTGCGCAGTTCCGGGTCGCTGTCCCGGATGAGGGTGAGCGCTTCCCACGCATCGGCCGTGCCCTTGAGGAGCGCGGTCATCAGCGCGTCTGCGGTATTGAGGCAGAAAGTCAGGATGGCCCGAGCGAGCGTCTCCTCGTCAAGGTCCCAGCAAAGGCCGCTATCCGACTCGCATACAGTCATGACATCCTCGCTCTCAACATGATGCCTTGCGACATCTCGTCCGGCCCCGGCGACGTTTTGCCCGCCAGATCGGCCAGCGTCCATGCCAGTCGCATGGCCCGATCCACTCCACGCAGGCTCAGCCGATGCGACGCCAGCGCCCTGTTGGCGAGTTCCAGCGCCTTCACCGACGTGTTGGCGCGCATCCACGACCCCGGCACTTCGGCGTTGCAGCCCCACCCGTATTTGGAATACCGTTCGCCGGCCGCCGCCCGCGCCGCGATCACCTGCTGCTGCATGACGTGGCTGCCAATCGAATCGCGGGTCGGCGCCGAGGCTATGCACGGGACCGGCGGCACCTCCACCTGAATGTCGATCCGGTCGAGAATCGGACCGGATAGTCTGGCGAAATACCGGATACGGTCCTTCTCCTTGCACACGCAGCGCTTCCCGTTGCCGTAGGCGTAACCGCACGGGCACGGGTTGGCTGCCATGACCATCTGGAACATCGCCGGATAGTAGGTCGTCCCCTTCGTGCGAGACAGGGCCACGTACCCGGATTCCATCGGCTCGCGCAGCGTCTGCAGCGTCCTCGCGGAGAATTCAGGGGCCTCGTCCATGAACAGGATCCCGCGGTGGGCGCGCGTAATCGCCCCCGGCATCGCAAGCCCTGATCCGCCACCCACCAGCGACGCGGTCGACGCCGTATGGTGAGGCGCCTCGAAGGGCGGCATATCGGAGATGCCATAATGCTGCAGCGTGCCGCACAGGGAGCGTATCGACGCCACTTCGAGCTGTTCCTCCGGCGTAAGCGGGCACATGATGCTCGGCATCCTGGAGGCCAACATCGTCTTGCCCGAGCCCGGCGGGCCGGTCATCAGCAGATGATGTTTCCCGGCCGCCGCCACCTGCAACGCCCACTTGACATGATCCTGGCCGACCACCTCGCTCATGTCGCCCAATCCGCTGAAGGCCGGCGTGTCCTCGACCGTGCACGAGACCATCGCCCGGTCGACGCCAAGCGTATACGACGCTCGGCCTCCCGCCAGCTCGATGAGTTCGCCCACATGACGGACGCAGGTCACGTCCATCTGCGGCACCAGGCGGGACTCGTCCTCGTTGCCGTAAGGCACGATCAGTCGCCGTATCCCCCGCTCCTTGGCATGCAGCATGATCGGCAGCAGACCATGGATCGGCAGCACGGTGCCGTCGAGGTTCACCTCCCCCAGAACGATCGTCTCCTCCAGGCTGTCGTGCGGAATCGCCCCCGCCGCGCTCAGCACGCCGGCCGCGATGGCGAGGTCGTGCGAGGCGCCCCGCTTGGGCATCGACGCGGGAGACATGTTGACGGTGACGCGGGTGTCCGGCCATTTGAACCCGCTCGCCTGACAGGCGGATTTGACCCGTTCCCGCGATTCGCTGAGCGAGGCGTCCGGCAGGCCGATGACGCTGAAATACGGCAGGCCGGGCGAGATGAACGCCTGAATCTGGATGATGAAGGCCTTGAGACCAATCAGGCCGACCGAAAGGGAACCGCCGATAGCCATCAGAACGCCCCCGGTATGTGGTGCACCGACACCATGCCCGCACGCGCGACGATGGTGAGCACATCGAACCGCACCCCCGTATGCCTGATGCGGTGGTCCGGCTCGAGCAGCCACTGCACGCCGGCGCGTCTGAGATTCGTCTGCTTGTGCAGGGTGACGGCCTCCTGCGGCGTGCCGAAATGGTCGGTCCGCCTGGTCTTGACCTCGACGAACGCGATGACGCGGTCGGGCGTCATCATGACGATGTCGAGCTCCCCGTACCGCGAATGCCAGTTGCGCCCCAGAATCGTGTATCCGTGCCGTTCCAGCCAATCCGCCGCATATTGCTCCCCCAGCACCCCCAGCTGCTTGGGTTTGAGCGAGCCGTCGCACAGCCGGCACAGCATATCGCTCAGCCCCGCCACGGGAGGATCATGATCGGTCGTAGCGCCTGCGTGTTCCGCTCGGCTTGTCAAACAGGTGTCCATGACCATCAGTGCACCATAAAACCGCCTTCGACCACATGGTTTTCGGCCAATGTGGTCGAAGGCTTGCCCTTCGGCGTGTTGTGGATGGAATGTGGATGAATATCCACTTATCCACATCGCCGGCACGACGACGATTCCGTGCGCGGAACCGAGGCATGGGCGCGCCCGCCAAGGCCATGCCTTATGGCAAACTGGTTGACGATTCTTTGACTTCAGGAGGCATATATGAGCGGCTCAAGTGACGCGCTGGCCACGGTGACCTTGCGGGTGAACAGGTTCACGCCGCGTCCCGAGCGTGATCGCCCGGCCCGCTCCGGCAGCCCCTTCGCCAAGAAAAGCTCGCCATTCGGCGGCGCCTCCGCTTCGGCGCGTCGGCGTCCCCGCGGCAAGCAGTGGGTTCAGGAGTACACTCTGCCGGTTCGCCGGGAGGATACGGTGCTGGACTGTCTGCTGAAGATCAAGCGCACCGTGGATCCGACCCTGGCGTTCCGTTATTCGTGCGGGCATGGCATGTGCGGTTCCGACGCGGTGGCGATCAACGGCACGCCGACGCTCCTGTGCACCGCGACCGTCGGCGACTGGGCGAAACCGGCGACGCCGATTCCCCTCGCCGATGGCGAGGGATTCCGCCGCACCGGCGACGCGGGTGATAAGCGGAGCGCGGACACGACCGCTCCCGAAGGAAACTCTTGCGAAGACAACGCAGGCGCGCAATCCCACGAACTCGGCATCATCGAACTGGCACCGCTGCCGGGATTCCCCGTTCAGCGCGATCTGATCGCGGACATCGACCCGATGCTCGACCAGATCAGGAAGCTCAAGCCGTATCTGCAGGCCGATGGCGTGCTCGCGACCACCAGCGAAGGCAAGGTGGACGTGTTCGAATACCTTCAGCGGCCAGAGCAGCTGGCGAAATACGAGCTGCTCAGCAACTGCATCGCCTGTGGCGTGTGCGAGGGAGCCTGCCCGGTCTACGCCGGCGGCGACGCCTTCATGGGGCCGGCGGCCCTGATCTCGGCCTCCCGCTTCGTGAACGATTCGAGGGACACCGCAACCGACGAGCGACTGGACGCCATCGACACCGCCGACGGCGTGGCCGCTTGCCAATCCGTGCGCGCCTGCTCGCGCCACTGTCCCCGCGGCATCGACGTCGGCGAGGAGATGTGGCAGATCGTCGCCCGCGTCCGAGAGCGCTGACAGACCGAAACAGACACCATTCGACAACGGTTCAGGGGATTGTTTATGGATAAGACCTCATATGCGAATCTCGCCAGGGCATGGGAGTACGTCGAGGATCACGCCTATTCCCGGCAGACGCAAGCGCTGCTGGACGCGCGCGAACAGGCCGCCCAGTGCGGTCTTGCGCAGGGTTCCGCAGCTCAGGCGCAGCTGCTGCATACGCTGGCATGCATGATGCGCAGCACCTCGGTGATCACCATCGGCTCCGGCTCACTCGTGGAGATCGTCCAGCTTGTCGATGCGCTGCACGGTACCGGCCAGTTGACGGCGGTGGATTCCTCGACGCAGGGAATCGCGCTCATCCGCAAGATGTTCTTCGCCCTGTCCGACACGACACAAACGACGCTGCGCGCGGTGAACGCGCCGGTGAACGTGTTTCTGCCGCGTCTCAACGGCACGGATTACGACCTGATCGTCGTCTCCGGCGATGCGGCGAACTATTTGGACACGTTTGCCCAGGCGCCGCGGCTGCTCCGGGAGCACGGCGTCATCGTGTTCACCGACATGCTCGCGTTCGAGGGCGACGAGGCGAACGGCGGTGTACCCAATCCCGCCGACCGCAGCGACAAGGCGGTGGTCATGCGGCAATTGCTGGACATGGTTCAGGACGACGACCGTTTCGAATCCTCTCTGACTCCGACCGGCACCGGCCTGCTCATCGCCGTCAAGCGCTAGGAGGCGATCCGGCTGACCGCCACTTCCACGGCCTCGTCGGGGTCGTCCGTGATCAGTACCAGACTCGGGTCGAGCGGCGAGATCATACCGTGATCCTGCACGGTCGACGTCAGCCATTCGAACAGGCCACGCCAGTATTCGGTGCCGTACAGGACGATCGGCATCGACATGACCTTGTGCGTCTGCACCAGGGTCAGCAGCTCGAACATCTCATCGAATGTGCCGAATCCTCCGGGGCATACGATCACGCCGGACGAGTATTTGACGAACATGGTCTTGCGCACGAAGAAATAGCGGAAGCTCATGCCCAGGTTCACCCATTGGTTGAGCCCCTGCTCGTGCGGCAGTTCGATGCCCAGTCCGACCGATTTGCCGCCGGCAAGCGCCGCACCACGGTTCGCGGCCTCCATGATGCCCGGCCCTCCCCCGGTGATGACGGCCACGCCATGCTTTGCGATTCCACGCCCCATGCGCCGCGCCGCCTTATAGTCCGGGTCGGTGCGCGGCGTGCGGGCGGAGCCGAACACGCTGACCGCCGGCCCGAGCTCGGCGAGCGCCCCGAACCCGTCGACGAACTCGGATTGGATGCGCAGCACACGCCACGGATCCATGTGGAGCCAATCGGTCTCCTGATTGGGTTTGAGCAGGTTGGCCGTAGTGTTGTCGTTCGGAATCATCGGGCCGCGCAGAATCACCGGGCCCCGGTGATAGGTGTCGCCCAACGGCGATGCATCCTGCTGAACGCCGGAGACGGCGGCGCGTACCGCCGCGTCACCCGTCTGCCGCCCGGCGGCCGATGATTTCCCTCGTTCGGCACCTGCCGCGGCGATGATGTCGTTCAGCGCGTTGTTCGCCGCCGCGTGGGCGAGCTTCTGCGCGGCCAGTTTACGCAGCTTCTTTTTCTTGCCGCTTTTCTTCGACGCATCCGTTTTCGACATGATCACGCACTCCTTGTCTTGGATGTCTCCAACATACCAGCAGAAGCTCCGTTACGACACCGACTCCAGCTCCTCCTTCTCGAACCGCTTGGACTGACGGCTTAGTAGGATGCCGCTGATGAGCGCCGCGATCAGGGATGCCATCAGCACGCCGAACCGTCCTTCCGCAGACAGCTCCGTGTTCGTGTAGGCCAGAGAGGCGATCAGGAACGATACCGTGAAGCCGATGCCGCACGCGCAGGCTGCGGGGAACATGTCGCGCACGCGCAGTCCCTTCGCCATCGTCAGCCCAGCCACGTGCGTGGACAGCCATGCCGTGATCATGATGCCGAGCGGCTTGCCGATCACCAGCGCCACGATGATGCCGATGACCACGGGCGACAGCATCAGCGCCGGGGACAGCTCGGCGAAGTGCACGCCGGTGGCGAACAGCGCGAATATCGGCAGTGCGAGCAGCGAAGAGAACGGCTGCAGCTTGCTCGCATAGCGTTGCGCGCGCGGCGACTTCTCACCGTGCATTTCACGCGACGGCGTCAGCAGGCCGACCAGCACGCCCGCCAGCGTGGGGTGCACGCCGGCCTCGAACATCATCACCCATGCCAGTACGCCTATCACGGCGACCAGCAGCCATGGGACGCGGCGCAATCTCACCAGGAACGCCCAGATGGCCGCGCATATGGCGATGCCGATGAACCAGTACCATGCGTTGAGCGACGAGAAGAACACCGCGATCAGGATGATCGCCAGCAGGTCATCGACCGTGGCGAGCGTCATCAGGAACGCTCGGATCGAACCGGGCAGCGCCTTGGCGAACAACGCAAGCACCGCCAGCGAGAAGGCGATGTCCGTCGCTGTGGGAATCGCCCACCCCTGCGCCGCTTCGGCGAACGGGATATCCGCGCCGGTCGGGATGGTGACGATTCCCGGCGCAGGCGGCGCGAACCGGGAGAACAGGGAGATGACCGTGATGAACAGCACCGGCGGCATCAGCATACCGCCCACGGCGCACAGCATGGGCACGGCGGCGGCTTTCGGATTGGCGAGCGAACCGGTGGTCAGCTCCTGTTTGAGATCCAATCCGACCGTGAGGAAGAATATCGTCAACAGGCCATCCTGCGCCCAATGCCCGATCGGCAGGATGATGTTGGTGCCGGGAATGCCCAGCTGCGTCTCCGCCACCGCCTCGAACATGTGCGACGTCCATGGCAGATTAGCCAGAACCAGACCAGCAAACGCGAACGCGAGCATAATCAGGCCGGAAATACGATCGGACGCGGCGATTCGCCGGATCCTGGCCCAAACCCTACCCGTGCTATTCATGAACCCTCAATTCCATACCAGGTGAACAGCCTGACGCGGACGTATGCCTGACATGTCAGGATTCGGTGCCATCAGACCGACTCCTCATTTTACAGACCCCCATCCCACTCTACGCCCCGGGCTGAGCCTAACGAAGCGAGACCACAATCACAGGGGCCAAAGGCGAGCCGTGAAGAAACAGCAGAGCTGCTTGTAGGCGAGGAGTGGGGGGGGGAGGGAGGCGACGGACAATCCATATCCGGCGAAAGTCCCATTTATTCGTCGCCGGATGGGACTTTCGCGGGGAAGGCGTGGGGATGATTCCCCGCCGATCGTCATCCGGCTATCGCCTGTACCACACCATGCGATTTTTGGCGGTTTTGGGGCTGGTGTGGCCAAGGGCGATTCCGGGCCCATTCACCGGTCATTGGAAAATGGCGGTTTCCGCGACCCGTGCTTTGCCACACCACGTGATGTGAAGGCTCACATCGCATGGTGTGGCTCTCTGCTGTGCCACACCATGCGATTCTGGGGTGTTTTTCGCCTGGTGTGGCACACGGGATGGGAGCGAATCAGCCGGACGGATGGATAGGGACTGAGTGCGGGCTGTTCCATTGAGCTGAGACCCCCAGTCATGCTGCGCATGCCAGCCCTCCGCCAGCGGGGGCGATAATGTCGGGCGCCCCGCTGTTTGCCTCACGGCTCGCCCCGCCAGCGGGCCGAGAGGCAATCCCGGTTGCCGAAATCAGGCGCGCTGTGACAGGGCCACGGCGATGTTGTCCAGCACCTGCTTAAACAGCGCCTTCGGGCAGGCGAGGTTGACGCGCTCGAATCCAGCTCCGTTCTCGCCGAACAGCACGCCCTCGTCGAAATACACTCGAGCGCGGTCGCGCATGAAATCGCGCAGCTCGTCCGCCGAACCGAAGCCAAGACCGCGGCAGTCCAGCCATGCCAGATACGTGCCTTCCGGCTCGATGAGCCGAAGTCCAGGCGTGCGTTCCGCGAACTCGCGCAGCAGCGAAAGGTTGTCGGCGAGCACGCCCATGAGCGCATCCAGCCACGGTTCGGCCCGCTCATATGCCGCTTGGCACGCGACGAGTCCGAAATGGCTGACGGTCAGGCCGGCGATGTTCTCCGCCGCCACGTCGAACGCCCGCTTGAGTTCAGGGTTGACGGTGATGACGTTGGAGCACAGCAGACCGGCGATGTTGAAGGTCTTGGTCGGGGCGGTGAACTCATAGCAGTGGCCGGCGTAGCGCTCCCCCAGCGTGCCGAACATCGTCACGTCGTGTCCGGGGTAGGCGAAGTCCGCATGGATCTCATCGGCCAGAATGGTCACGCCGTGGGCGATGCAGATGTCGCCCAGACGACGCAGCTCGTCGGCGCTCCACACGCGGCCGACCGGGTTGTGCGGGTTGCACAGCATCAGCGCCGTGCACCGCGGATCGGACGCCTTGGCCTCCAGATCGTCGAAATCCATGACGTAACGTCCGTCGTCACCCAGGACGAGGCGGTTGTCGAGTATGGTCAGGCCGTTGTGCTCCGCGGCGGCGGTGAAAGGATAGTAGACGGGTCCTTGCAGGATCACCTTGTCGCCGGGATGGGTGACCGCACGCAGTGCGGTGTTGACCGCGGGCATGACCCCGTCCGACAGGCTCACCCAAGCCGGGTCGATGTCCCAGTTGTGCCGACGACTCATCCATGCCGTCAGCGCGCGGAAATACCCGTCGGTCGCGTAATCGTATCCGAAGATGTCATGTTGGGCGGCTTCGACCAGCGCTTCTACGATTTCCGGAGCCGGCTTGAATTCCATGTCGGCAACGGACATGGCGATCACGTCCTCGCTTCCCACACCCATGTCATCCTCGATCATGTGCCATTTGATGGATGTGGTGCCGCGCCGTTCGACCACGGACTGGAAATCGTACACGTCTGCTCCTCGTATGTATTCGATGGCGCCGGAACACGGTCGTGGGCGGATGCTCCTCGTTGCGCCTGTCTGCTGTGCGCCCATCCATTGGAAAAGCCCTCGGAAGCATTCGCTTTCAAGGGCTTTTTGTGCGCCGAACAGGATTCGAACCTGCGACCTGCTGATCCGTAGTCAGCTGCTCTAATCCGCTGGGCTACCGGCGCATACCGCGCATATTGAATTATGCACAACCGTGAATTGCTTCACGGCTCGTGCGCCAGACAGGATTCGAACCTGCGACCTGCTGATCCGTAGTCAGCTGCTCTAATCCGCTGGGCTACTGGCGCATGTTGTCTTGTTTGCGGCAACTCAAATAAATTACATCAATGTAATGACTTTAGCAACTTGGCGTGTCGCGCGCGTGTCGCGAACGTGCCGCGCGCGTCCCCGTCATGCCACGAGGCGCCGTTCCCCACGGACCAGTTTGGGCAGACCCTCACCCCTGACCGAGGCCGCGTCGACGATCACCTGCTGCACGTCATCCATGCCTGGAAGCTCGAACATCGTCTCCTCAAGGGTCTTCTCGATGATCGACCGCAGCCCTCGCGCACCCGTCCCACGCGTTATGGCGGTCGTCGCGATGGCGTTCACCGCCTGCTCCGTGAAGGCCAGATCCACCCCGTCGACGGCGAACATCTTGCGATACTGCTTGACCAGGGCGTTCTTGGGCTCGGTGAGGATGCGCGCCAGATCGGCCTCGGTCAGCTCGTCGAGCACGCTGACCACGGGCAGACGCCCGATGAACTCGGGCAGCAGACCGAATTCGGCGAGGTCGTCGGCGCTGACCTGTTCGAGCAGTTCCTCGGGCTTGACCTCATGGTCATGCCAGGAGGCCCCGAAGCCGCTCTCGTGGCGTCCGAGCCTACCGGCGACGATATCGCTCAGCCCCACGAACGCACCGCCGCAGATGAACAGGATGCCGCGCGTGTCGATGGTCACCGTGTCCTGGTCGCGGTGCTTGCGTGTGCCCTCGACCGGCACCGAGGCGATCGTGCCTTCGAGTATCTTCAGCAGCGCCTGCTGCACGCCCTCGCCGGAGACGTCACGGGTGATAGACGTGTTCTCGCCGGATTTTCTGGCGATCTTGTCGATCTCGTCGATGTAGATGATGCCGTGCTGAGCCCTCTCGACGTCCCCGTCGGCGGCCGAGATGAGCCGCTGCAGCACGGTCTCCACGTCATCTCCCACATACCCGGCCTCGGTGAGCGTCGTGGCGTCGGTGATGACGAACGGCACGTTCATAACCTTGGCGAGGGACTGCGCGAGATACGTCTTGCCGACGCCGGTAGGGCCGAGCAGCAGTATATTGGATTTGGCGACCTCGACGTCGGCGAGCGGATCCGTGCGGCGGCGACGCCCGAGCGCCTGCTTCTTGCCGTCGAACTGCCCGGCCGATTCGCGCAGTTCCATGTTGACGCGCTTGTAATGGTTGTAGACGGCGACCGACAGCGTGCGTTTCGCCGCGCTCTGCCCGATGACGTACCGGTCGAGATAGGCGCTGATCTCGGCGGGCTTGGGCAGTGTCAGGGCGTTGACATCGGCGCTGTGCTGGCGTTCCTCCGAGACGATGTCGACGCACAGCTCGATGCATTCGTCGCAGATGGCCGCGCTTGGGCCTGCAACCAGCTTGCGTACCTGATGCTCGGTCTTGCCGCAGAACGTGCACCGAGGCACGTCCTCGTTGTAACTCACCACGCGCCCCATGCAGCTCTCCTTCGACTATGCGTCCCGTTATGCGCACTGTTACGAGGATACCCCCGGCCTGACGGCGACGGGGGTATCCACTTGTGAAGATTCATGAACCTCACGAACGGTGTTCGAGCACTTCGTCCACGATGCCGTAATCCTTGGCTTCCTGGGCGGTCAGGAACGTATCGACCTCGATGTCCTTGCGGATCTTCTCGACATCCTGTCCGGTGTGCTTGGCGAGCGTGTTCTCCAGCCATTCGCGCATGCGCAGCATCTCCTTGGCCTGGATCTCGATCTCCGTGGCCTTGCCGAAGCCCTGGTCGATGGCCGGCTGGTGGATGAGCACGCGTGCGTTCGGCAGCATCAGGCGCTTGCCCTTGGCGCCGGCGGCCAGCAGGATCGCCGCGGCGGAGGCAGCCTGACCGAGGCAGACGGTCTGCACGTCGGGCTTGATGTACTGCATCGTGTCGTAGATGGCGGTCATGGCCGTCATCGAGCCGCCGGGCGAGTTGATGTACATCATCACGTCACGGCTCGGATCCTGCGATTCGAGCACAAGCAACTGGGCCATGATGTCGTCGGCGGACGTGTCGTCGACCTGCACGCCCATGAAGATGATGCGGTCCTCGAACAGCTTGGTGTACGGGTCCTGCGTCTTCATGCCGTACGGCGTCTTCTCGGAGAACTGCGGGAGCACGTAACGGTTCTGCGGCGAGACGGCCGCGCCGCCGCGCAGCGCGCTCTCGCGGGCTGCTGCGGGCATGAACCCGACGACGCCGCGCGGGCCGGCGAGACGGTCGGCGCGGGCTGCGAACTGAGCTTCTTCGGATGCCATTTCGATCATTCTCCCTTCGTCATCGAATCGTGCGTGGTGATGATCTTGTCCACGAACCCGTACTCCAGCGCCTCGGTGGCGGTGAACCAGTGGTCGTACTCGTTGTCGCGGTAGATCTCCTCCACCGTGTGGCCGGTCTGTTCGGCGGTCAGCTCGCTCATGGTCTTCTTCATATCCATGATGAGCTCGGCGTTGATGCGCACGTCGGTGGTGGTGCCGCCGATGCCGCCGGACGGCTGGTGCATCAGCACGCGGGCATGCGAGGTCAGGAACCGCTTGCCCTTGGTGCCGGAGCTCAGCAGGAACTGGCCCATCGACGCGCACATGCCCAGGCCTACGGTCGCCACGTCGGGCTGGATGAGCTGCATGGTGTCGTAGATGGCCATGCCTGCGGTAATCGAGCCGCCGGGCGAGTTGATATACAGCCAGATGTCCTTCTTCGGGTCCTCCGCGGCCAGCATGAGCATCTGTGCGCAAATGCGGTTGGCCATGTCATCCTTGACCTCTTCACCCATCCAGATGATGCGGTCCTTCAACAGACGATTGAAAATCGGATCCGGCATCGACGGCATGTCGCCGTCCGCCATCACCGGGGATGATGTCAGCAAATCTGCCACCTTATCTCCTTGACTCACAGTACGTTGTGTCTCACAATACGTTACAGCAATTCACTCTACCTGTCCGAACCGACGGCAGCGCCCTGCACCGCCCTTTTTCGGCTACCCGCATAGCGGGAGGGCGGAATACTTGCTCTATTGAAAATCAATTCGCCGTCCTTTCATGTCCAGCTCATCGTTGCGAAGCTAAACGTCAAAGCCCGTCTGTCACATCTCGTGCCAGGCGTCTAGGGGGGGTATCGTATCCCTCTAGCATCGCGCAAAGGAGAGTCGAATGAGCAAACAGTTCAGAACAACAATTTCCGCGTTAGCGGCAATCATCTGCTCGGTAGTTCTGTCATCCTGCGGAGTAGTGCCAGGACAACAGAACGCGGAGTCGGCAAACGTCTTCGATACCAGTACTCCACAGAAGACCGTGGAAGGTTTTCTCCGTGCACTAGGCAATGGCGATCAAGCTACGGCCCTCAAGTACGTCACGCCTTCGGCCCGGCCGGAGGATGATTTCATTCCTGACCAGCTCATCAAAAAAGCATCTAATCGAATCAGTGAAATCAATGTCGGAGAGGCCGAAAATTCCAAGGCGCACGGCACGATGGTTAGCTATTCGTATAAGGCCGATGGCCGCACTGTTAAAGGTAAAGCTGCCGTAAAGTCATCTCCGGATGGAGGATACCGACTCCGTAATGATCCCGACAATGATTCCGATGACCGTCCTATCACGAGTATCGACGACTTCATGCCACCTATTGGTTTTTCATCTAAAGCATTGAACGTCGAAGAAACCGCCCGGATTCTGCCAGGAACATACGATCTGAGTCTGGAACCATCATGGGGCACCCTTGAAATGACCGTCCATGCCAATGGAACTCATGAGCCCGGAAATACAGTGACAATCGAATATGGGAAAATGAAGATTTCCAATAAGTCCAATCTCATAGAACGATTGAGAAAAATCATGATCGAAAACTTGGAGGATTGGAACGAAACGAAGAATGATAGTGATTCCACCTTCCGAGCCGATCAAATGACTTGGGAAGTTACCAGCATTCAGCAAGTTCCTCATGACTACTCGCTGCTTGCCTTCGATGCAAAGGGTAGTTTCCCCTACACGTTCTTGACCTTCCAAAGAACAAAAAACAACACGATGTCTTTCGGAGGACCCGAAGATCTTCAAGGACATTTCATCATCGGCGTTGACGAGCTCACAGATATTTCAGGTGCCGAAAGCACCACGTCCACGGTATCTTTCACCCAACACGATATCGATTCAATCACTATCGACAATAGGAGCGAGGTTATCTTCGCATACCCCCAAGAGATAGAGAACGGATACTCCTTCTAATCGAATGAAACTTGCCCTGGGATGAGGCAACGCTCAACAGTCACTTCATCATTGCGACATACCCCGTCAAGGTCACATCATGAAATGAGATCGCGGCTCTCCCAGCAATGTATGAATGAGACCCTGTGCAGCCAATGTCCTGAAATAGCAAACTATATTTCTATTTCAGGACATTTTTAAGTTAGAGACACAATCATATTATCTGCGATAGTAATCAGCTCAGCCGCCGCAGCAGCCAGGACGACACGAAGGCGGATGCCGCCACGGCCAGGCCGACCGGCACGAAGAACTCGATCGGAGCCTCGGTGAGTTCCATGACCAGGCACATGGCCATGAGCGGAGCCTGCTGGGATGCGGAGAGCAGCGCGGCGGCCCCGATCAGGGCGCACGCGGTGACCGAATCTACGGGGAAGACGAACAGCCAGAGCAGTCCGAGCATCGTACCCAGCGTGGATCCCAAGGCGATGCCGGGCTGAAGCACGCCGCCCGATGCGCCGGAGCGGATGGTCATCAGAGTGACGAACGCCTTGGCCACGAAGGTGAGCGCCAGCACGCCCAGCAACATCCATAGCCGGTTCAGTTCAAGCGGAGTCCCGGCGTTGACGACCGAGCCCGGAGCGCCGTCCGAGCCGGCGAGGAACGTCCATGGCGAGGCCGCTGCGGACGCGGCCGATTGTGCCGCACCGGAGGTGGCGGCCGTTTCGGGGATGAATGTGCTGAAGCCGAGCTGCGCCGCGGCACGCCCGTTGCCCATGACCTGCGGCACGACGATAGAGACCAGACCGGTCACCAATCCGGCGATCGGCATCTGCCACATCAGCGACCGTCCGGTGGGCTTGTGCGATTCGGCCCACTGCGAGCCCTTGCGGAACAGTGCGCCGACGACGCCGCACGCCGTTCCGCACAGCAGCGCGAACAGCATCAGGCTCGGCGTGCTGTTCATCTGCATCGCGCCGATGTCGTAGAACATGTGCTCGCCTTTGATGGCGGTCGCGACGAACGCCGCAGTCGCAGACATCCCCAATCCGAATGCGACCTTCTCCAACGTCACGTCGACGAGCAGTATCTCCACCGCGAAGAACATGCCGGCCAGCGGCGCGTTGTACACGCCTCCCAGACCGGCACCGGCGGCGACGGCGACGACCATGCGGCGATCGAGCACGCCATGCGCGTCGCCTTCGCCGTCACCGATATGGAAGATGTCGCAGAACCGCTGCGCCAGCATGGCGCCCAGCTCGCGCGGCGCGACCTCGCGCCCGATGGAGGCGCCGGAGCCGACGATGAATATCTGCAGCACCACATGCACGATGGTCTGCCAGAACGGCATGCGGCCCCCGTTCACCGCCTTCTTGACGGACGGCACCTTCTCGGTCTTCGTGCGCAGCAGGTACCATATGACGCCGGCGACGCCCAGTCCCAACGTGACGGAGGCGATGCGGCGGACCGCCGGCACGGTGAACGCGCCGGGAATGAACTCGCTTTCGATGAATCCGAGCATCATGTATTCGACGCCGTACAGCAGCAGCGTCAGCAGGCCGGCGCATGCGCCGATGATCGCGCCGAGCACCAGCGTGGCCGCGGTCAGCCAGCCGATGCGCTTCCAATCGGTCTTCTCCATGATGCACCTCTTCGATGGCGAGTGGAACGTCCAGGAACGGGAGACCCGCCCATGTCAGCCTACCCGCGGCATCCTACACCCGCTCCTCACCGCGCATATCCCACCGTATATACGACTTGACCCGGAACCTTTGCGGTTCCGGGTCAAGTCAGTCATTCTGCATCACGGGCACGCCGCGATAGCAACGATGCCGCGCGATTTACGCTCACTCGGCGTCGGCGGTGTTCTCGTCGTCCTTCTTGGCGAGCTCGTCGGCGACGGCGGCCGCGGCGGAGGCGGCTTCGACGCTCTCGGACTCTTCGTCCTCAGCGGCCTCGCCGAGGAAGGAGCTCAGGTCGAGGGTCTCGCCTTCGGACTTGAAGGTGACGGCGCGCATGCCGGCGAGCAGGCCCTTGGAGCGGCCGACTTCCTGCACGGCGGAGCCGAGCTGGCCGTTCTTGACGATGGCCTGGATGAACGCGGACGGGTCCATGCCGTACTGCTGGGCGATGGAGGCGAGGAAGTTGGTGACATCGGCCTGGGAGACCTTGACGTCCAGCTTCTCGGCCAGGGCGTCGAGCACCATCTGGTCGGTGAGCTCCTTGACGACCTGCTTCTCGGCGTCGGCCTTCTGCTCGTCGGTGGCCTTGGACGGATCGGCGGTCACGTTCTTGAGCTGCTGCTCAAGCATGTCGGCCTTGACGCCCTTCGGCACCGGGATCTCAGCGCCTTCCTCAAGCTTGGCGATGAAGGCGTCGCGGGCCTCGGTGGCCTGACGGCCTTCGGCGTCGCGCTCGGCGGCCTTGCGCACGTCGGCCTTGAGCTCATCCAGCGTATCGAACTCAGAGGCATCCTGGGCGAAGTCGTCGTCGAGCTCCGGCAACTCCTCGGTCTTCACGGAGTTGACCTTGACCTTGACGAGCGCCTCTTCGCCTTCGTGCTCGCCGCCCTGCAGCTTGCTGTTGAAAGAGGTCTCCTCGCCGGCGGACAGGCCTTCGAGGGCCTCGTCCAGACCGTCCAGCATGGTGCCGGAGCCGAGCTCGTAGCTCACGCCTTCCTGGGAGTCGACGGACTCGCCGTCGATCTGGGCGTCGAGGTCGATGTTCGCGAAGTCGCCCTTGGCAGCCGGACGGTCGACGCCGACCAGGGTGCCGAAGCGCTGGCGCAGGGATTCGAGGCGGTTGTTCACGTCCTCATCGGTGACCTGGGCCTTGGGCACGTCGATCTCCAGGCCGTCGAGTTCCGGCAGCTCGATGTCGGGACGACGCTCGACGGTCGCGGTGAACTTCAGCTTGGTCTCGTCCTTGGCGGATTCGGGCACTTCCTGCACGTCGATCTCCGGCTGGGACATCGGATGGATCTGCTTCTCCTCAAGCGCCTTGGAATAGAGCTCCGGCACGCCGTTGTTGACGGCCTCGCCAGCGACGGCCGCGAAGCCGATGCGCTGGTCGATGATCTTGCCGGGGACGTGACCCTTGCGGAAGCCGGGGATGTTCACCTGCTTGGCGATCTCCTTGCGGGCGGCATCCAGATACGGGTTGAACTCCTCCGGGTCGACGGTGATGGTGAGCTTGACCTTGGTGGGTTCGAGATTCCTAACGCTGATTTTCACGCTTGCGCTCCTGAAAGTCGTTTATTCTACTTCATCTGCCGGTAGGCAACCTCTACATGATAACGCGACTTACGGACGCTGCGATGAGATTCACCTGCCAATCACGGGCGCCCTGCGATTTGAGGAATTCCGCGACATCGCGCTTGCGCGGTTCGTCGGTCCAGCACAGGTTGCGCAGGATCTGCGGCTTGACGATGATTTCGGCGGGGGTGCGGGTGTCGTCGGCGATCTGGGAGACGACTTTGCGCACGTCTTGCAACAGCCGCATACGCTGAGGGTGCCTGGTGACCCAGAGCTTCATCGAGCGAGGTGCGTTCGCATGCTCCTCGTCGGCCACGGGCGCCGGCATCACCGGCCATTGCGACGGCGGCAGCTCCAGCGCGCGCCGAATCGTCTCTCGCCATACCGAGGGCTTGACCTTGCGCTGAATCGGCGCGTACCGTTCGAACATCTTGTCCTGCTCGCCGCCGGTGCGCATGCGCACGCGCTCGTTGAGCGACCTGATCATCCTGAATTCGCGGGCGTTGCGGGGCTTTCGCGACGCGGCCTCGACTATCGAATCGTCGGAGAGCAGCAGTCCGGGCGCGATGTCATAGGCTCGGGCGAGCTCGTCTCGCTTCTCCCACAGCGCCTTGGCCACGGCGAGGCCCTGATGGTCCTGGCTGACGGTGTTGATGTGCGATATGCGCAGCCAGGGCACCGGATGCTCCCGTCTGGGTCCCATGCCGGTCTGCAGCGCATACCGGAACTCCTCGTCGGCCCATCCGTCCTTGCCCTGCGCCTTCAGCTCGCGCTGCATCTTCCGGCGCAACTCAATCAGCAGTTCGACGTCCAATGCGGCGTAATTGCGCCAGTCCCTCGGCAGCGGCCGATATGACCAGTCAGCGGCGGAATGCTCCTTGGCGAGCGTGACGCCCAGATAATGCTCGGTGACCGCGGCGAGACCGAACCGGCGCAGCCCCAGCATCCTCGCGGCGATCTCGGTGTCGAACAGGGCCTGCGGCGCCAGGCCAATGTCGGCGAATCCGGGCAGGTCCTGCAACGAGTCGTGTAATATCCACACGGCATCGCCGACCGCGTCGTTGAACATGCCCCAGTCGGCACCGGCGCGGGTCAGGGCGACGGGGTCGAGCAGCACTATGCCGGCGCCTTCGCGCTTGAACTGCACCAGCCAGTCCTCGTGGCCGTACCGGAATCCGGAGGCGCGTTCCGCGTCGGCGGCCAGCGGCCCGGCCGCCCCGGCCAGACGGTCGCATACCTCCCGAAATCCTTCAAGTGTGTCGGTCACATCCGGAACACCACCTCGCGGCTGCGTCTGCAGCCTCGGCTCATCGGTCAACTGACGGCTCCTCCTCGCATTCGCTGGCGGACTGCACGAATCGCGCCCAGCACTGCACCTGGCCGCCCGCGTCCAAACCGCCATCCATGCTAGCAAGGGGTGTCCATGAGACACGCATCTCGCAGCCGGCGGTTCCTTCCTGAGCGAGTCCGAACGACGTGTTCTGCGTGACGGTGACCGTACCCGACACGTCACCTGAGGAGGCGTCATCCACGAACGAGCACATCCCGTCCCAGTACATGCTCGGGGCGAGGCCATCGTTCTCGTCGGACGGCAACGGCAGCTGCGCGTAGGCGACGCAACGCCAGTGGGAGTGCCAGTCCTCGCGTTCGCACTCGACGTACAGCAGCATGATCCAACCCGAGGCCATGTGGGCGTCGCCGAACGAACGGGAGTCGTCATCCGCGACGCATTCCATTTCCACGCCGATGCCGTAGTCGGCCAGCGTCGAGGGCACGGGAAGCTCACGGTAGCGCATGCCCGTCACCCGTGGCATGGAACGCACCGATTCCACCGCCGACCAGACCGCGTCCGGCACGCCGACCGGGCGTTCAGGCATGTCGGCGTCCGGGTGCCGCATCGTTGCGGAGCCCCTCGGAAACGCGAAGATTTCAGCCATATATACAGGCTACGGTGTCGTCGAAGATTTTACGGTATTTCCACACACAAGATTGTGTAGGTTTTCGAGTCCGACACCGCAGAGAACGGTTCCCTATCAGTACACGACGAATCCGTGCGACTGGAATTGCTCCGTCACGCGCTTCTTCAACGCGGCGGACGGGCCCTTCTGATGCTCAAGAGGGTACGGGATGCGCAGCTCATGCCACTTCGGGCGCCCGAGCTGGTGGAATCCCAGCACGTCGATGTGTTCGACGGCCCCGTCGAAGCTCTCGCAGATCCTGGCCACGTTCTCGATGTTCTCCTCCGAGTCGGTCAGCCCCGGCACGAGCACGAACCGCACCCAGATCTTCTTGCCGGCCTTCGCCAGCCGCCGTCCGAAGTCGATGGTGGGCTGCAGCAGCCCCCCGGTGACCTTGTGGTAGGTCTCCTCGTCGCCCGACTTGACGTCGAGCAGGCACAGGTCGATGTCGTCGATCATCTCGTCGGTGTAGTTGGTGTTGAGGAAGCCGGACGTGTCGAGGCAGGTGTGCACGCCCATCTCCTTGGCCGCGTGGAACACGCGCGAGACGAACGCCGGCTGCATCATCGACTCGCCGCCGGAGAACGTGATGCCGCCATGCGTGGCCTTGAACAGGTCCTTGTACCGGTCAACCTTCTTGATCATGGCGTCGAGGTATACGGGCTGCCCGTCGCGCATCTTCCATGTGTCGGGGTTCTGGCAGTACTGGCAGCGCAGGGGGCATCCGGACATGAAGACGGTCATGCGCGTGCCCGGGCCATCGACCGACGTGTTGATGTCCCACGAGTGGACGAAGCCGATGTCGCCGCTTTTGAGCGCGTGGATGCGGTCGCGCCTATCGAGGCCGATGGGCGATTCGAAGCCGGAAAGCCCTCCCATCAGGGTCTGCGAGGCGTATTCCTTCGACGCCTTGAGCATATGCGGCCGTGTGGTGCGGAATTGCGCGATATCAGACATCATCGTCCTCCTTGAAAGTACTTCCTGTATTTCATACTACAAACGTTTTGCGCGGCGTCCGCCCGCTATGGACTTCATGTCGTGTGAGGATCGTCACGCGGATTCCCAAGCGCGCCGTCCTGCCCGACCATATGAGAAGGGGACGAAGCCGGTCGGCCTCGCCCCCTTCTCATATGGTCGTCACCGTCTGTCAGTCGGTGACCGAACCCTGGTGGAAGGTACGGGAGATCACGTCGAGCTGCTGCTCCTTGGTGAGCTTGACGAAGTTCACCGCGTAGCCGGAGACGCGCACGGTCAGGTGCGGGTACTTCTCCGGGTGCTCGACGGCGTCCTCAAGCTGCTCCTTGCGCAGGACGTTGATGTTCGCGTGGTACAGGCCGTGGCCGTTGCCGGCGTCCAGGATGCCGACCAGGTTGCCGATGCGCTCATCCTCGTCGCGGCCCAGGCCGTCGGGGGTGATCGTGTTGGTCAGCGAGATGCCGTCCAGCGCGTCGTTGTAGTCGATCTTGCCGACCGAGAACATCGACGGCAGCATGCCGTGCGAGTCCATGCCGTTCTCCGGGTTGGCGCCCGGCGCGTACGGCGTGCCCTTCTTGTGGCGGGACGGGAAGGAACCGGTGTTCTTGCCGTACTCCACGTTGGAGGTGATGGTCAGGATGGACTGCGTCGGGACGGCGCCGCGGTACACGGGCAGGCGCTTGACCTGACCCATGACGGTGGAGACGACCCACTTGGCGATGTCGTCGGCGCGGTCGTCGTCGTTGCCGTAGATCGGGAAGTCGCCTTCGGTGCGGTAACCGACGATCAGGTCGTCATCGGCGCCCTCGACGTACTCGTACTCGTGGCCTTCAAGGTTCTTCGCGTCCTTGTTGTAGATCGGGTAGACCTTGGCATACTTGACGGCGGACAGGGAGTCGGCGGCGATGGACAGGCCGGACATGCCGCAACCGAGGGTGCGGTACACCTCCTTGTCGTGCAGCGCCATCTCGATGGACTCGTAGGCGTACTTATCGTGCATGTAGTGGATGATGTTCAGAGCCTTGACATACACTTCAGACAGCCAGTTCAGGGCCTTCTCGTAGTTGTTCTTGACCTTCTCGTAGTCGAGCGTGCCGTCGGCCTCGGGAGCGATGGGCTCGATGACGCCCTTGTCGATGACCTGCATGCCGGTCATCTCGTCACGGCCGCCGTTGATCGCGTACAGCAGGGCCTTGGCGGAGTTCACGCGGGCCGCGAAGAACTGCATCTGCTTGCCGACGCGCATCGGGGACACGCAGCAGGCGATGGCCGCGTCGTCGCCCCAGTGGTTGCGGATCTCCTTGTCGGACTCGTACTGGATGGCCGAGGTGTCGATCGAGATCTTGGCGCAGAAGCGCTTGTAGCCTTCCGGCAGCTTCGGGTCCCAGAAGATTGTGATGTTCGGCTCGGGGCCGGGTCCGAGGTGCTCCAGCGTCAGCGTGTTGAGCAGACGGAAGGAGGTCTTGGTTACCATCGGACGGCCGTCGTCGCCGAAGCCGGCGTCGGACCAGGTCGCCCAGTACGGGTCGCCGGAGAAGATCGCGTCGTAGTCCTTGGTGCGCAGGAAGCGCACGATGCGCAGCTTCATGACGATGTTGTCGATGATCTCCTGGGCGTCGGTCTCGGTGATCTTGCCGGACTGCAGGTCACGCTCGAAGTAGCAGTCGAAGAACGCAGAGTTGCGGCCGAAGGACATGGCGGCACCGTCCTGGCTCTTGACGGAGGCGAGGTAGCCCATGTAGGTCCACTGCACGGCCTCCTGCGCGGTCTGCGCCGGGCGGGTCAGGTCCAGGCCGTACTCGTTGCCGAGGTTGATGAGCTGCTTGAGGGCCTTGATCTGCTCGTCGTGCTCCTCGCGGAAGCGGATCCAGTGCTCGATCTCCGGCTCGGTGAAGTCGTTGCGGTACGGCACGGAATCCTTGTCGCGCTGCTTGAACTTGATCAGCGCGGCGACACCGTACAGGGCCACGCGGCGGTAGTCGCCGATGATGCGGCCGCGGCCGTAGGCGTCCGGCAGACCGGTGAGGATCTTGTTGTGGCGGGCGATCTTGATGTCCTTGGTGTAGACGCCGAAGACGCCGTCGTTGTGGGTCTTGCGGTACTTGGTGAAGATCTTCTTGATCTCCGGGTCCGGCTCCTTGCCGGCCTCCTTGATGGCCTGCTCGACCATGCGCCAGCCGCCGTTCGGCATCATCGCACGCTTGCAGGGGACGTCGGTCTGCAGGCCGACAACGACGTTGTCGACCTCGGGGGAATCGATGTAACCGGCCGGGAAGGCGTCGATGCTGGCCGGGATGTGGGTGTCGACATCGTAGACGCGCTGCTTGCGCTCGACCGCCAGGTAGTTGTCGTCGAGGTACTTCCACAGGTGCTTGGTCTTGTCGGTCGCGTCGGCCAGGAAGGACTCGTCACCGGTGTACGGGGTGTAGTTCTTCTGGATGAAGTCGCGAACGTCGATGTCCTTCTGCCAGTCGCCTTCGACGAAGCCGTCCCAGGCCTTGGCCTGAAGCTCTTCGGCAGTAAGAGCGGTCGCATCAACTGCTGTCATATTCACTCCTTGTGTCGTGCAACGCATCTTCACGTTGTTGTCAAGAAATGATTCTACTAGCCGGTCGATGTGAGCTGGCTGAGAGACGGCGTGACTTATCTCACATTCACGCCGTGTCGTCAGTCGTCGAAGCCGTCGTCGCGGCCACCCGAGGGCGTGTTCTCGCCCCATTTGCGCCACTTGCGATTGGCTTCCGCCCACAGCGCATTGCGCTCCTTGACGATCTTCCACGCCTCAAGGGCATCCTCGCGGGTCTTGTACGGCCCCATGCGGTGGGAGCTCGGCGAGAGCATGCCCAACTCGGGCTGCTCGTTCTTCGTGTTGAAATACCACTGCTTGTCGGTCATGGCGTCCTCCCCGCACCCATGGTAGCGCGCCGCGGCGCCCGGCACCGCGCCTATGCGGCGGCCGGGCGAGCGCTCCCCTACTCACGGAACGCGTTGGTGACGGGCAGACGCCGGTCGCGGCCGAACGCGAGCGCGGTGACCTTCGGCCCGAGCGGATACTGGCGGCGCTTCCACTCCGCGCGGTCCACCAGTCGCATCACCGTGTCGACGGTCTTCTCGTCGAAGCCGTCGGCCAGCAGGTCGGCGCGACCGTGCGCATGCTCGATGTATGCGGCGAGCACCTTGTCGAGCAGTTCATATTCGGGCAGCGAATCGGAATCCTTCTGCCCCGGGCGCAGCTCGGCGCTCGGCGCCTTCTCGATGCTGCTGACCGGAATCATCACGCCGCCGGGCAGCGGCGTTCCGGCATCGCCGTTCTCATTGCCGACGATGCGCAGCCCGCCGATGCCGACGCCTGCGGCAGCGGCCCGGTTGCGCCAGCGGGACAGTTCCCAGACACGGGTCTTGAGCAGGTCCTTGATCGGCGCGTATCCGCCGACGGCGTCGCCGTAGATGGTCGAATAGCCGCACGCCAGCTCGGACTTGTTGCCCGTGGCGACGGCGAGCAGACCGAGGCTGTTGGAGTACGCCATGACGATGACGCCGCGGATGCGGGCCTGCAGGTTCTCCGCGGCCACGCCTTCGAGCTTGAGCTGGCCCTGGTACACATTGAACATGGGCTCGATCGGCTGCACGTCGTAATGTGCGCCGATGTTGGCCGCCAGGTCGGCGGCGTCGTCCTTGGAACCGATGGAGGAATACATGCTCGGCATCGAGATGCCATGCACGTTGTGTCCGCCGCAGGCGTCGGCGGCCATCGCCGCCACCAGCGCGGAGTCGATGCCGCCGGACAGGCCCAGGCACACGCCGGAGAACCGGTTCTTCGCCATGTAGTCCTTCAGGCCCAGCACGCAGGCGGTGTACACCTCCTCGTCCGGGTCGGGAAGGTCCGCGATGTCGCCCGTCGTCTGATGCTCGGCGTCCGTGTCGAGATCGAAGAGTCCCAGATGCTCCATGAACATCGGGGAACGTTCCAGCAGCGTGCCGTCGCGGTCGACAACGAAGCTGCCGCCGTCGAACACCAGGTCATCCTGACCGCCGACCTGGTTCACGTAGATCATCGGGGCGCCGACCTCGGCCGCACGCCTGACCGCGAGGTCGTAACGCGTATGGGTCTTGCCCTCCTCGTACGGCGAGCCGTTCATCGTCATCAGCACGTCGATATGCTCGTCGGCGAGCCGGGCGACCGGCCCGCCGTCCTGCCAGATGTCCTCGCAGATCGCCACGCCGATGCGCACGCCGTCGATGTCGAGCACGACGGTGCGGTCGCCGGCCGCGAAGATGCGGAACTCGTCGAACACGCCGTAGTTCGGCAGGAAATGCTTGTCGTAGCCGGCCCAGACCATGCCGTCGTGCAGCACGACCATGCGGTTGCGAGGTTTGTCGGACGCGTGGTCGGTGCCGACCGTGCCGACGGCGACATACAGGTCGCCCAATCCGTCGGCCTCCAGCTCGGTCGCCAGCCAGTTCGCCTTGTCCCACGCCGCCTTGCGGAACGTGCGGCGCAACGCCAGATCCTCGATGGGGTATCCGGTCAGCGTCATTTCCGGGAAGACGACGACGCGGGCGCCTTCATGCGCGGCGAGATGCGCGTAGTGCATGATTTTGTCGGCGTTGCCGTCGAGGTCGCCGACGCAGGTGTCGATCTGGGCAAGGGCAAAACGAAGATGGGTCATAGTGCCCTATAGTACCCAGCCGAGATGACGGACGACAGGGGCGGCACATGCCGTCACGCGGGATGATCCGTCCCACCGCCCGTCAGCGAAGCTCGGCGAGCACCCGCAGCGAGGCGTTGACGTAGAAGTCAACGGCGGGCCCGATCGCGCCGTCCACGCCGACGAAGTGCGGACTGTGCCAGTCGGCGCACCCTGGTTCCCCGTTCGAGCCGATGAACGCGAACACCAGGCGGGCCCCGCATCCCGAGAACTCCACGAAATCCTCCCCCGCCATGCTGGGATGTATCGGCTTGAGCGCCCCATAGGAGGGCACGTCGGCCGCGACCGCCTCGGACAGCTCCTCGTCGCCGACCAGCGGCACCTGGATGCAGTCCCAGTCCACGTCGGCCGCGATCCCGTACGCTTCGGCCGTGTGCTCGACCTCCGCCACGAAACGCCGGTGGACCAGCCGTTCGTCGTCCTGGTCGAAGAAGCGCACGGTGCCTTGGAATCCCGCTTCGGCGGGCACGACGTTCCACACGTGCCCGCCATGCACTTCGGTGATGGACAGCACCACGGCGTGGAACGGCGAGATGTTGCGGCTCACGATGGTCTGCAGGGCGAGGATCATCGAGGCGAGCGCCTCGATGGGGCCGGTGCCCTTCTGCGGGTACCCGGCATGGGTGCCCTGGGCGTGCAGCGTGACCTTGAACTTCACGCAGCCGGCCATCATCGGCTGCGGGCCGATGGCGATCTGTCCGGGGGCGTAGTTCGGGTTGTTATGCGTGCCGATGATGGCCTTCACGTCATCCGTCGCGCCGGATTCCACGACCGTGCGGGCGCCCAGGCCCACCTCCTCGGCCGGCTGGAAGACGATCTTCACGCTGCCTGCGATGCGGTCGCGGTGATCGGCCAGCCAGAACGCCGCGCCCAAAAGCCCGGTCATGTGCAGGTCATGGCCGCAGCCGTGCATCACGCCGGGGTTCAGCGAGCTGAACGGCAGTCCGGTGTCCTCGGTGATCGGCAGGCCGTCGATGTCGGCGCGCAGCGCGATGCGCGGTCCCGGCACCTCTCCCTCGATGAGCGCGACGACGCCGGTCTCCAACGTCGTGTCGAGCACGTCTATGCCATGCCCGCGCAGCAGACGGGCCAGATACGCGCTGGTCTCGACCTCCTTGAAGCTGCGTTCGGGATGCTGATGCAGATAATGCCGTATGCCGATCAGCTCGTCCGTGACCCCGACATGTTCGACCATGATTTACGTTCCTTCCCCGCGAGATGTCATGCCATGTTACCTCTGTCGCTTCAATATACGCTTGGCGATGGCGTTCGCGATGCCCTGCACGATCTGGACCAGCACGATCATGATGATCACGGCCGTCCAGGTCACCGTCTGGTCGAATTTCTGATAACCGTCCAGTCGGTCTGGTGGCCGGCGATGTCGTATGCATGGGACCAGGGACTCATCGCGTCTCCTCCTTGTCTGCCGCGGACGGCTGCGGCGATGGCGTCCTCGTAGCCTATGGTGTCCGCCGCCGTGCCGAAGTCGATGACATCGCTGGAACGTGACAGCTCCCCCGAGAAAGTCGCGCACCAGCGCATCGTCGCCCGAGAACTCGTAGGTGATCGAGCCGATGGCCGAACCGGATACCGTGTCGATGAACCGCTTGGTCACCGCCTGCTGGGGTGCCGCGAACACGTTGTACACATCTCCGCGCTCCACGACCCGGCCGGCGCTCATCACGGCGACCACGATGAGGGCGATGACGATGTTGCGCACGGTATGGTTGACGCGCACCGGCTCATTGTCGGGAGAGCCCGCCTGTTGTGTTGCTGCTGTCATGTTCGTTCCCACTCTGATTGGTTGACAAAGCCCACCATACGGCAGCGACGGCGGCAGTCGCGGGGCGGGTCTGATAACGCGTTACGGGATGCCATCCAGCGCTGTTCATACACTGGGGATGACCGAATTTCGTATCGCGGAGGTTGCGTACATGGCATCGGACGACATCATGACAGCGGGCGCCGGAGGCGCGACGGCCACCGTGCGAGCCGACATCAAGGCGGCGTTCTTCGACATCGACGGCACGCTGACGAGTTTCGTGACGCATGTGATCCCGCAGTCCTCCATCGACGCGCTGCACGAGCTGCAGGATCGCGGGGTGAAGGTGTTCATCTGCTCCGGTCGGGCGCCGTCGCACATGACCGTCGTGCTCGACATGATGCCGGTGCACTTCGACGGCATCATCGCGCTGAACGGGCAGTACTGCTTCGACGACCACGGGCTCCTGGAGAAGGAGTCGCTGCTGCCCGAGGACATCGTCACCATCACCCGCTGGCTTGACGAGCACCCCGACGTGGTGGCGAACTACTGCGAAAAGGATTACGTCTACTTCAACCAGATCACCGACGCGATGCGGGCCACGTGGCGCCAACTCGGCAAGACCGCACCGACCGTGAACATCGACGATCCGCACGAGAGGGCGCTGAAGTATGAGACGTTCCAGATCAGCCCGTACATCAGCTTTGAAGATGAAGCGAAGCTGTCCGGCATGTGTCGCAATGTCAGAGGCGTGCGCTGGCATCCGGACTTCACCGACCTGATTCCCGCCGACGGCGGCAAACCCGAGGGAATGAAGCGGTTCATGCGGCATTACGGCTGGACGCGCGAGCAGACCATCGCGTTCGGAGACGGCGGCAACGACGCCGACATGCTCGCCTTCGCCGGCATCGGCGTGGCGATGGGCAATGCGACCGAACCGGCGAAGGCCGCGGCCGACTACATCACCGATGACGTCGACCACGACGGCATCATGAACGCGCTCAAGCACTTCAACGTCCTATAGCTCCCTCCCCTCCCGCTGGCGGGAGGTGGCGCGCAGCGCCGGAGGGTGGTAACAGACCCGGCACGTATACGAAGAGCCCTAACCCGACGAGGGTTCAGGGCTCTTCCATGTGTATCGGAGCGTCGGCTTCGAATTGCCGCCGCGCTTACTTCACCACTTCGATGGACATGATGCCGGCAGGTTCGAGCGGCGCGTCGGAACGGTCGGTCGGCACGGCCTCAAGCTTGTCGACCACGGCCTTGGATTCGTCGTCGGCGACCTCGCCGAAGATCGTGTGGTGTCCGTCGAGCCACGGGGTCGGCACGGTGGTGATGAAGAACTGGGAGCCGTTGGTGCCATGCGCCTTGCCGTCGCGGCCGCGACGCAGGCCGGCGTTCGCCATGGCCAGCAGATACGGCCGGTCGAACGTGAGTTCGGGGACGATCTCGTCGTCGAAGTCGTAGCCAGGGCCGCCGGTGCCATTGCCCAGCGGGCAGCCGCCCTGGATCATGAAGTCCTTGATGATGCGGTGGAAGGTCAGGCCGTTGTAGAACGGCTCATGGGACGGCTGGCCGGTGAACGGGTCCGTCCATTCCTTCTCGCCGGTCGCCAGACCGAGGAAGTTCTTCACGGTCACGGGCGTCTGATCGTCGAACAGGTTGATGGTGATGTCACCTTCGGAGGTGCGCATGATAACTGTAGTCATGGCTCCAAGTGTCTCATGGGCTTGAGACCGGCCGGAAACCCCAATCCCGTCATGCTTCGAGGGGCTGGACGGGGAACCCGAGCCGGACGGGACCCCGAACGGCACGAAACCGGCCAAGGCACCTTTAGCTGCACCTGAGATTCCACCCTCGACCGGGGCGTCGGGGTTGAAGGGACTGACAAGGAACCTGGGGGAGCCGGCACCTACCAAAGCACCTGGCTTCTCGGCAAAAACTCCATACTCGGCCGATTTTGCATATCCAGCCTCGGCTTTGCTGAGAATTGTGTCATCCATTAGAGCGCTCGGCGTGACACCTAGAAAATCGGCGGTCGTTACAAGATCGCTTACTGACCATCCAACTTTGCCACACATTTTCATGGACATAGCACTCTTGGTAATGCCCAAAGCTTCTCCAAGTGCCTTTTGTGTTTTTCCGCTTAGTCCTAGATAAACTCTCACGTTGGTCGGGATCGCCGCTTCAGCACGCTGTCCTTTATCCAAAGGTGTTTCTGGTGAGACTTCCGATGTGGACATATGATCACTTCCCAAAATAGTTCAGAATTTCTTAATTAAGTGTCTCATACGATTTGCGTTCAGTCAAACTGTACGCTATAGTGAAGTACAGTAAAAATGAACCAAGTCAGAAAGAAAGAACTATGAATGGAGTGACCCAAAGGATAAGTGCTCTGGTAAAGAGTGAGGGACTTACTTGTGCCCAACTCGGTTCATTGCTTGGTTTATCGAAAACTTCGGCGAATGGAAAACTCTTGGGACGCATTGGCTGGACAACTTCAGACATCGTTGTGTTGTCCGAGCACTTCCGTGTGTCTACCGACTATTTGCTGGGGCTTGATGCTGATCATGAGGAGGTTGCGTGATGGCTGGTGGAATCTACGAGCAGTCCGAATGGCCGGATAGCCGGAGCGATTACGTCCAGGTGTGCGACGGATGCCACACCGCGATCTGGTCGACCCGCTGGAACGAGGAGACGTCGGACGGTTTCGACGCTTTCCTCGCCATGAACGGCTGGCATGAATACATCGACCAGCTCGATTCCCGGACTCTGAACCTTTGCCCGGAATGCGCGGTGCGCGCCCTGCGCCGCGGCGAGGTCCGCACTCTTGCCGATTGGCGAATCCGCCCCGTACGCTCCTACACGCACGCCGACCAGGAGGTTGACGCGCAACTGTCCGCCCGCGAACGGGTGGTCGCGAACCTGCTGCTGACCGAGGGGAGAACGGCATGAGCGACGAAGCCGGAAGACTCGTCTTCTCCCGCGACCCGTCGGGAACATTCATCGACGGTATGGTCTTCGGAACTTCAGGAGGCGGTGAGAACGCCAATCTCGAAGTGCTGTGTGCGTTGCCCTACGAGCTTGTACGCCCACATGCTAGTGCCTCTGTCCTGGGTTCGTTGGTCGGCGTAGGGAATGTGAAGAGGCTGTTCCTGAGCGTCAAATACCTTGATGGTGAGATATCCGTCGGGCGGTACGACCGTGTATCCGGCTTTCTCGTTGAGCAGGCGCGCGCTCTCGTTGGTGGGGATGCTGAGTATCAGTTCAGCGCCGTGGTCTGCCGCCCAGGAGTCGCAGAACGCCTTGATCTGCGATCCGAAGCCTTCGCGCCGATGCTTTCTGACGACCGCGATCCCTTCGATGATGGCTGCATGCTCGGCGAAAGCCTCTCGTATCTGTGCGGCATGGACCCCGCTCGTCCCGGTGCGGTATATGAGCGTCTCGGCTACGCAAAGGGCTGGTTGGATGAGGGCCGCGCCTATCAGACGGTCCTGTCCCCATACGCCTATGTACGTAGGCCTGATCGTTCCATCGTCGTGTCTGACGACTGCTGGGACGCTTTGATCGAAGTCTTTGATGTCCCTGATGAGCAGGCTCTTGATTGCCTTTGCCTCGCCATCCGTTGCGGCGGCGCGTGGCCCGTCGACGGCGGGGGAGGTGGTGCGATGGTCTGATCCCATTCGATTTTCTCTCTTTCTCTGCAACTAAAAGAAAAAACGCCCGTTCCCGATGCTGGAACGTCGGGGACGGGCGGTGCAACCAATATTCCGAGCGGCCGCGGATCCCGTATCTTGCCGGATCCCGGTCCGTGGCCGCCCAATGCATTGTCTTGGAGTAGTGATCACACATGAACGACTTTACTAAAGCATTCCGCATGTCTTGCTCTGTGTTTCCTGAGTGTAACCGGGATTTCCAGGCGCCGGTTTGGACGTTCCCGGTCGTGGTGGCATTCGCCCGCCACAACGGTCCGGGCTCCGTTGATTCCCGTCGCCTGGCGTCGATGATGGCGCACCCGTCCATGGAAGGGAGACTCGCGTGAACTGGCTTGCAATCGTATTGATCGTGGTCGTCGCGTTGGTGGGGCTGATGACGCTGGCCCTGTGCAGGGCGGCCCGTCTCGGGGACGAGATGGCCGAACGGATGGCCGCCCGGAATCGCACGCGGGACGCCGGTGGGAGTGAGACGGAATGATGATGGATGAGCATGTCGTGGAATACGTGTCGGGCCTGTCGGCCGTCAAGTCCGTGACGAACGGCCGCATCAGGTACACGGATGAGTTCAAGCGCCGCGTCGCCGCGGGCTACCGTCGCGGCGAATCCCCGGTGGCGATGTTCCGCAAGGCGGGACTCGGTCCGGAGGTCATCGGATACAAGAGGATCGAACGGTGCGTCGCGCGCTGGCGCGACCTCGCCCCGGAAGGGGACGGGAAGTCCGGCGGGCCGGCGTCCCCGGCCGCGCGGCGCCATGGCGTCTCCTCCAGTGACCTCGCCCTGCTGGGCGTGGTCTTCGCGCAGGAGGAGCGCATCAACGCGCTCGAGCGGCGTCTCGGCCATGTGGCCGCCGTCCTCCAGGGAATGGGGATGGACGCATGAGCAACATCGCATTGTCATGGGCGTTCAAATGCCATGTCGGCAACGCGTCCGCGAAGGCCGTGCTCGTCTATTTGGCGGACCGTGCGGACGACGACGGCACCGCCGCCTATCCGAAGATCGCGACCATCGTCGCAGTCACCGAACTGTCCGAACGGACCGTGCGCACCGCGTTGAAGACGCTCCAGGAGCGCGGGTTCATCCGCCGCGGAGACCAACGGTACGCGCGTCTCGGCAAGGGCGGACGGAACCGCCTGCCCCAGTACTGCCAGATTGTGTGGGACCTCGCGGTGGAATCCGACCCGTCGACCCTCAAGTGGATCGGGGAGACGCACACCGCGGAACGGGATCCCGCGACCATGGGCAAGACCGTGGACCCGGAGGCCGGAACCGTGTTCGAGAACGGCGAATCCGAGGACGTGCTGCCGGAAAACGTTGGAACCAAGCCGATTCCCAGCACTGCAAATCTCGCAGGGCTGGAAAAAGGGCCGGAACCGGCACTGCAAATCCCGCAGGGCCAGCACTGCGAGAGCTGCACCCCCAGCACTGCAAATGCCGCACCCCCAGCACTGCAAATCTCGCAGAGCTGTATATATAAGGATAAAACCCTCCAGGTAAACCCTCCTAGTAAACCCTCCTTCCCCTCTGCCCCTACGGGGCATCTCCCCGCAAGCGGGGCGGCCGCCGCCGAAAAGAATAAAACCGAACAACTCGACGAGGACGACACCGAGATCGCCGAAGCGGCCGGACGGGTCCTCGCCTCGCTCGGTGAGCAGCGCTCGATGCTCGGCCTGGCCACGCCCTCACCGACCAAAGCCGACCGCAAGGCCATCATCGGCCTGTACCGCAGGCTCGTCGACCAGGGAGCGCAATGGCCCACCCTCGTGATGGTCGACGCGATCGGCTTTGCCATGAACGGCGATTGGTGGCCCAAACGCATCCGCACCGGCCGGGCCCTCGCCAGACACTGGGACGAACTCAACGACGACATGATCCTCGCAGCCGGCCGCACAGACGGCGACGCACACGCGCAGACGGTTCCGCCGGCCGAGTCCACGGAGCCGGATGCTGCGCCATGGCTGCCCGACTGGGCCGTGAAGACGCTGGCCGAATTGGACGGCCAGGACGCGACGGCCGGAGGGGAGGCGACGGCATGATCACGCGCATCGACTGTTCCGAGGCGGGTTTCAACGAATTCCTCCTCGCCAACCCGCAGCTCGACGGGCACGCGGACCTGATCTGGCAGCTGCACGCCGTCTACTGGCGCAACAAGCGCCTCGGCCATCCCAAGGCCGTCGGTCTGCTGATCCAATACGCCCGGGCATGGGCCGCCCGCAATCCCGGCGAAACCGCCATAGGACGCCTCCAGGCCCGCAAGACGCCGATGACGCAAGGACGGCGGCCATGAACGGGCGGGACATGATGCCGGCCTGCGCGAGGATCGCCGCGGCCGACCCGGCCATGGCGGATCGCATGTGGAACACGACGACCGACGACGATGGCCGGGACCTGGTCGACGAACGGATGCGCGGCAAGGGCCGCGTGCTGTGTGCCGCGTGCCCCATGCGCCTCGACTGCATCAGCCGCGCTCTCGTCAACGGCTGGAAGGACAAGGCCGTGTACGGCGGGCTCGACTATGCGAGCCGCTGGACCCTCGCCCGACTGATCGCCCGCGACCTCCACATCGCCGATGGCGGCCTGCACCGGATCCCACGGAGTCGGGTCCGTGACTGGCTGGCCGAACATCCGGACTGGGCCGAACGCATGCGCCGTGATGGCCGCGACTACTGGCGACGGGCCAAACGCCGCCAACGCTCGCGCCGCGAATACGCGACCGACGATCCGCTGTTCCTTCCGACCGAACCCGTGCCGAAGGGCCTGGTCCAGGGCAGCCTCTTCTGACCGCTTCCCGTCGCGATCCGCGTGGGACGCGGCATAAACCGAAATACCGAAAAACCAACTAACCGGAATACCGAAAAACCGGATACCGACATACCGAAATAAGGAGAACGATGAACGACAAGAAGAACCGCGAGCCGATGGTGATCGCGTTGGCGACCGGCAAGGGCGGCAGCATGAAGACCACATCGGCCGTGTTCCTGGCCTGCGCCCTCGTGGACCAGTCCCGGGGCGAGCAGCATGTGCTCGTCGCCGACGCGGACGTGCAGGGCGACGCGAGGGACTGGTGGTACAGGGCCGCCGAGCTGGACGACCCGCTGCCGTTCGACGTGATGTCCGCCGCGCCGGCCGACATCGCGCACCTGCACGGGATCAACGACCGTCTCGACGACCCCGTCGACTGGGTGCTGATCGACTCCGCCCCGTACGGGCGCGCGTTGGACGAATCGGTGAACAACGCGGACCTCGTGGTCATCCCGTCGAGCCCCAGCCGCATCGACCTCGACCAGGCCGTCGGGGTGAAGGACCTGTGCGACCGTCGCGGCGTCCCCGCCGCGATCCTCCTGTGCCGCACCGAGGCCAACACGACCGCCCTCCGCGACGCCCTAGCCTGGATCGACGCCGCGGACATCGCGTGCTTCGAGACGCTGATCCCGAAACGCCAGGACATCCTCAACGCGAAATCCACCCGCCCCCGCGGGTCCCGCCTGCACGAATACCGCGACCTGTCCGGCGAACTCAAGCAGACCATGCGACAGCTCAAGGACAAGGAGGAGGACCTGTGAGGAACATGAACCTGACGCCCCGCCCGCGCGACCTGACCGCGCTGCTCAACAGCGACCGGACGGACCCGGCGGATACCGGAAGACCGGAATCGGCGGAAACCGAAATACCGAAAAACCGGAAGACCGTGAAACCGAACGACGCGGAGGGCTGGGTGAAGACCAGCGTGAGCCTGCGCGCCTCGACCCGGCGCAGGCTCAAGACCTTCGCCGCCGAGCACGACATGCGGATCCAGGAAGTGGTCGACGCCGCCCTCGAAACGTACCTGGGCTTTGGAGGGGAACGATGAACCGCGTCATGCTCCTCGGACTGCTGGTCTGCATCTCTCGCGTGGCATTGTGCGGAGTGATGGGCGTGATGGCCGAAACCGTCGCCCGGCGCGCTGGATCCAGCAGCCTTCGCGGCCTGTGCCGCCTGTGCGTCGTCGCCTACGCTCTCGTCCTCGTGGCGTCCTTCGCTCCGATGGACTCGGCCCAGACCGTCGTCCATCGGGCCGTCCCGCTGTTTTTCCTCGTCCCGAATCTTTTCATTTGGATCTCGATGCGGCCCTCCGGCGCGTCCATGCGTGGCACGCGCCGGAGGAACGATGCAGACGGCTCCGCCGATTCGATAAGCTGTGAACCTATGAACAAGGAGAACAAATGACAGAAAAAGAAAAGGCCATCGAAGATGAGACCACCGAACTTTCGAACGAGCCCACGGAAAAGAAAACAAAGAAGCCGCATCGCAGAAGGGCCATCGTCATCACCGTCGTCGTACTCGCACTGCTCACGGCGGGAGGCATCGCCTGGAAGACGCACGCGGACCGCCTCATGACCGAGGCCAGGGCGGATTGCGCGGCCGCATCCGAACGCCTGCGCACCGCGACGAACGACTGGAACACGCTTCTGAACGGGTCCGCGGCGGACGCGGCGAAGACCGATAGGAAAAGCGTGAAGGACGCGAAGATGCTGGACGCCCTGTCCAAGACGATGAAGGCCACGATTCCGAAGACCGTTTCCTGCAAGGCGGATTCGAGGACCGGCGTGCAGGAGGCCGCAAAGGCCATCACGGCGAACGCGGCATGGTACAAGACGCATGCGAAGACGCTGTCCAAGGCTGTGAAGGCGGTCGAATCGTCCAAACTCGACAAGACCGTGGACGACGCGCAGGCGCTCTACGACGCGACCTCCGGGAAGGTGCAGGACGACAAGACCCGCGCAAGCCTGCTGGACGCCATCAAAAAGCGTGACGCGGATGCCATCGGCAAGGCCGTGAAGACGGTGAACGAATCGAAGGCGGCGAAGGAGAAGGCCGACGCGGAGGCGAAGGCCAAGGCCGAACAGGAAGCCGCCGCGGCCGCTGCCGCCGCTGCCGCGCAGCAGCAGGCGCAGGCATCGCAATCTTATTCGGGCGGATCGTATTCGTACTCGAACAACAGCAGGAATTACTCGTATTCGGGCGGATCGTCCTCCGGCTCCACGTCCACGCCGGCGCAATCCAACGGCGGCGGCTCGTCTTCCCCGGGGGCCTCCGGCTCCGACCTGCACATCGTCATTGGCGGCAGCGGCACTCCCGCCCAGAACGGTCCCAGCCACGGAGAGCCCAACATCTGATGATCTGACGGCTTCTCCGCCGGTCGTCCAAATGTCCAAACTGGCCTGCCGGCAATCGGGTTTCAATGGTCTCGAATGGGGAGGAATCGAATCCCCATCCGAGACCATTAACGATGTAAGGAGAAACCAGTGAGGTTACCTAAAAAGAAAGCTGTGAAGGCTGCGGTGGCCGGCCTAGCGGCATCCGCGATGCTGTTCACGGCCATGCCGGCCTACGCCGGCATCGGTTCCGGCGGCGGCGGCATCCACGGCGGCGGCAACGTCGGCCCGAGCGGGGACATTCTCTACCTCCAGGACGACAACAACTACACGGATTCACCGACCCAGGGATGGGGCCAGGCATCCATCGACTACGCGCTCCAGACGATGCGTAATTCCGGTTACGCGATCCCTACCGATGACAGCTATGCCATCGTGTCCCGGATCAAGAGCTCCTGCACCGAGGCGATCAACCAGGCCGTCGCCGACAAGTCCGACGGCGACGCCACCCAGGCCCGCGTGATCGGCGTCGCCGTGACCATTGCGGACGGTTCCGGCGGCCTGGTCCCATGGGGCACCAACCCGACCGACTTCCGCAACCGTTTCGACGCCAACTGGAACGCCCTGGGCGACAAGAGCGACGACCTCAAGGGCTACGACTCCACCTGGGTCCAGAAAGTGTACAGCAAGTTCACGGACCAGATCACCACGACCGGCAACCAGTATCCGACCGGTGTGCAGGTCGTGTGCGTCGCGGTCAACAACCAGCAGCCGCCACGCGACTATGACCTGACCGTCACCACCAACCACAAGCAGAGGACCGACCTGAAGGTCGGCTCCACCGACCCGATCGGCGACACCCTGCACGCGAGCAACAACGGCAGCAGCATCAAAGAGAACCTGAACGGCACCGCCGTCATCCACTACGAGGGCCAGAAGAACGGCTACGTCGCAGCCAAGACGGTCAGCAAGCCGATCACCTTCGCCAACTCGGGCGACACACAGCTCGACAAGCTCGCCACTCCCGCGGACTTCGGCATGAGCCACTGGCAGGAGGGCCAGTACTGGATCGACGTCCAGGTCGCCAAACAGGGCAAGATGAAATCGGCCGTCGACACGACCGACAAGGACCCGTCCGAGACCTGGACCGTCAGCGCCGAACCACCGACCCCGCCGACCAAGACCATCGACGAGGGCGTGAGCGCCGACAGCATGACCAACCGCACCGTCATCACCTACGGCACCGGCAAGGGCGGCTACGAGATGACGCTCAAGGACAAGATCACGGCCAACGGCGTCGACTACACCGTCGACGACTACAAGCTCGTCGACAAGACCGACAACGACCGCGACGTGTCCAACGAGTTCACCATCACCTGGGACCGCAAGACGGACACCGTCTCGGCGGTGCGCACGGCCGACAAGGGCGAGATGCCCTTGGACCACCAGTACGAATTCAGCTTCAATGTCACCGTCAGCAAGCCGAAGGACTTCAGGAAGGTCAAGGACCACGCGACCGGCAAGTGGAACCAGGAACCCGAGGCCGACGCCGGCAGCAAGGAATTCGACACCTGGCAGCCCAACCCCGACAAGAGCTGGATCTTCGAGCAGGACGGCGAATGGCAGGCCGTCATCGACCCGCAGGAGACCAACAAGACCGTCGGCGACTCCCACACCTACCTCGACGGCGACAAGGTCGGCAGCGTCGTCAACGGCACCGTCGGCAGGAACCTGATCCAGGCGCCGAAACAGTTCACCCTCACCGATGACTGGACTGCCGCCGACTACATCTTCGACGCCGACACCAAGAACATCCGCGTGTACGAGGCCACGGCCGGCACCGACCGCGAAAGCAGCGTGAGCGACATCGTCAACACCGGCAAGGACGTGACCGACCAGTTCGACATCACCGTCCAGGGCACCAAGGCCACCGCCACCGCCAAGGCATCCTACCTCAAGGGATTGAAGAAACTGAAGAACCCGAAGCAGGTCACGCTCCTCATCCCCGGCAGGATCAACTTCGCGGACGGCAAGGGCGCGGCCCAGGTCCGCAAGGACTTCGGCAAGCAGGCGGGCGACGAACTCACCTTCTGCACCGCCCCGAACGGCAAGAACCTGACCAACGGCGGCTCCGAGACCGTGAACAACCACACCGAGCCGACCAACGAACCGCAGATCTGCGGCTACATCCCGCCGGTCAAGAAGGACGTCGTGTCCGAGGCGAGCCAGGGCGGCGACCAGGAGAGCGTGGACGGCAAAGTCGTCCAGCCCGGCCAGAAGGTCGAATACCAGCTCAACACCCAGCCGCAACTGCCGGCCGACCTCGCCTACGAGGTCAAGTCCGTGAGCTTCACCGACTCCTACGACGCCTATCTGAAACCGGACAAGCAGACCCTGGAGATGATGGACCTGGACACCGGCAAGCCGGTGTCCAAGAAGAAGTACACGACCACGTGGGATGATTCCAAGCACATGTTCACCCTGACCGTCACCGACCAGGAGACGATCAGCCAGTGGCGCGCCGGCACCAGCCCCCGCCTCCAGGTCCGCTTCGAGGGAACCGTCGCCGACGACGCCCCCACCGACCACAAGGTCGGCAACAAGTGGGTGCTGACCCTCAACAACTCGCTGACCCCGAGCAACGAGGTGTTCAACATCCCGCCGAAGCTCGACCCCGTCAAGAAGGACACGCAGAAGGACCCGACGATCAGCATCGACGGCAAGACCGCCCTGCTGGGAGACGAGATCTACTACCGCGTCGACATCGACGCCAGGCAGGACAACCAGGCATACAAGGTCTGGAGGCTCGGCATGACCGACGACTACGACGACGAGTACCTGAAACTCGACGCCACCAACGTGGAGATCACCGACGAGACCGGCAAGGACGTCACCGACAAGTTCAACATCCAGGACAAGGACGGCGCGCTCTACGCCTACGCCAAGCTGGTCGACACCGAGATCCCCGCGACGGGCGAGACCGTCAAGGGCGACCCACAGCCGGAAGACCTCAAGACCTACAGCGAGTCCGACGAGCATGACCCGCTCACCCAGCCCGCCATCGACCAGACGCTCCTCGGCCACACGTACACCGTGACCATGCCGATGACCGTCATCAAGGTCACCGACGGCTACACCGTGAAGAACAAGGCCACGCAGGTGCTCAACAAGATCCGCAAGGACACCAACGAGGTCACGAACCCCCTGAAGCCCATCAACCCGGCCAAGGACGTGACCGTGAAGGTCGGCGGCGCATCCGCCAACGGCAAGAGCATCTACAAGGGCCGCAGCTTCCTCTACCAGCTCGACAGCTCCATCCTGCCGGCCAACCGCGCCTACCCGCAGGTCGACAAGTGGGACATCGTCGACTCCCTCGATCCGGCCTTCGACGAATACACCGGCCAATGGGCCGTGTACGCGACCCGCGACCTGCTTTCAGGCGGCGAGGCCCTCGCGTCCAAGGGCGACAGGATCGCCGGCTCCGGTTTCGACAGCTCGAAGCTCGGCGGCGACCTCTTCACCCTCTCCGCGGCCACCGTCGACGGCCGCAACGTCGTCACCATCGAAGCGACCGACCGCTACAGGGCCCTCGTGTCCGACGACTCCCATGAGGCCGGCTGGCGCGCCTACATCCAGTGCAAGCGCCTCGCCGTGACCGACCGCCACGAGAATCAGTTCACGGAGCACTACAACGACAAGACTCTCGAATCCAACGTCGTGTGGACCCGCACCCCGGACATGACCCCGAGCATCGACGTCCAGAAGTGGGACCGCAAGTCCGGCTGGCCGAACGGCGACCGCGACAATTCGAAGGACGCTTTGACCGTCTCCGGCGACACGGAGATCGTGTTCACCATCACGAACACGAGCAAGACCGACCCCGACACGAAGCAGGGCGCGGTGTTCCGCACCAAGGACATCAAGCTCGAGGACTCCACCATCGTCGGCGACGGCGAGGTCGTGGACCTCAAGTACCCGGCCGACTGGGACACCAAGGTGCTCAAGCCCGGCGAAAGCGTCGAGGTCACCGGCACGCTCAAGGGCGTCACCAAGACCCACACCGACCGTGCCAAGGTCACCGGCACCCCGTTGACCGAATGTCCGGTCGACACGTCGGCCCCGTTCGGTGACGGCACCTCGGACGACGAATCCGGCTCCAAGCCCGAGGCCGAGACCGAGAGCAAGTCCGATGACGTCGTGACCATCGACGGCAAGGACTACTGCGCGGACACCAAGGTGGAGTCCGCCACCGACGACTGGAACGGCTACCGCAAGAGCCTCGCCCAGACCGGCGCGGGCATCGCGCTGATCGCGCTGGCCGCGGTCGTCGTGCTCGGCGGAGGCGCGGCCCTCATGGCCGTCTCCCGCCGCCGCAAGGCCCCGCAGGCCGACGACAAGGACTGACGGCCGTCCGAAACCACGTCGCGACGGGATCCATCCCGCCGCGCCGACCGGCGCCCCCTCGGGGGCGCCACCCCAAGCCCATGACCCACGGCGGGGCCCTTCATCCCGAATCTTCTTCTCTTTCTCCAAAAGCCGCTTAGGGATGGGACGGCACCGGGTCCGACCCCCGGCATGGGCACGCAGAAAGGAACGCCCCGGCCTCGATTCCAGAAAAACTGGAAACGGCAGGGAAGCCCGGCGCGCGGCGGCGGGACCCGGCCCCACCGGCGAACGGTCGGCGGGGCCTTTTCCATACCATCGTCCGAGCCTCTTCGAGTTCGTCGGGAACGTCCAAACCGGAGCCTTCTCGACGGCCATACCGTGGTCATGTCATCCAAAACATCGAAAGGAAAACATCATGTACGGAATCACCATCGCGGCAGACAGCGGCAGCGTCGTCACCAGCGCGTTGCAGCTCTTCAGCCAGTTCGCCATCATCGGCGGCGGCCTGTGGGCCGTGTGGGGCGTCATCACCCTGGCCGGAGGACTGAAGGACCAGAACGGCCCCGCCACCCAGTCGGGCGTCTGGCAGGTCGTCGGCGGCGGCCTGATCATCGCGGCCGCGGCCCTGTTCTCCAACATCGCCCTGTAGACGGGAGGCCACGCATGGTCGATTTCATCGTCGGTATCCTCAACTCGATAGGGTCCGGCGTCGGCGACGACCTCGTGGCCGACCTGCTGAAGACCCCCGCCGAATACAACGCGGGCATGTACCAGCTGAGCCTGACCGTCGCCCGCTCGGCGGTCAAACCCATAGCCAGCACGATACTGGCGATCATGTGCGTCCTGGAACTCGCCAGGGTCAGCACCCGGGCGGACGGCGACCGAGAGCTGGGCGTCAAGCTCGTCGCCATGGCGATGTTCAAGCTCACGCTCGTGTTCACCGCGGCCCAGCACAGCGAGCTCATGCTCCAGGCCATCGACGAGATCGGCGACAGCGTGCTCGGCGGCATCCATTCGGCGGCACCCACCACCGGCGCGTCGTCGGGCCTCGGCCTTGGCGACAGCATGCGCGACGCCATAGACTCCGCCGGCTGGATGGGCCAGATACCGTGCCTGATCCTGCTGCTCATCCCGTTCCTCGTCTCCAAGGGCGCGACCATCGTCGTCACCGTCGTCATCCTCCTGCGCTTCGTGCAGATATACATGCTCACCGCGTTCAACCCGCTGCCGATCGCGTTCATCGCCCAGGAGGAGACCCGCCAGTGGGGCATCAACTACTTCAAACAGTACGCGTCGCTGGTGTTCCAATGCGCGACCCTGTATCTGGCGATCCTCATGTACCGCACGCTCGTGGGCGGCACGCTCAACCCGAGCAAGTTCAAGGACGGCGACAGCCTCTCCGGCTGGGTGATGGACAACTTCACCGGCCTGCTCCTGGCGAGCGTCATGCTCATCGGCATCGTCATGGCGGCCAACTCCGTCGCCAAGAAGCTCTTCGGCGGCGAATGAAACACAACGCAATCCACGAAAGGAAGCAAACATCATGGCGTTGCAGATGCCCGTCTACAGGGAACTGACCACCATCGAGTCGAAGGTGTTCATGGGGATGAGCTGGAGGCAGTGCCTCGCCGCCGTCATCCTCGCCATCGTGTGCGGGGGAGGATACGTCGGACTGTGGCTCGGGCTGGGCATGGACCCCAACCTCGCCATGTACCTGATCTTCCCGCCCGGCCTGCCCGTGGCCATATGGGGATGGGTGAGGCCAAAGGGCCTCATGCCCGAGAAATACCTGAAATACATCCTGCGCCACTACACGCAGCGCGAGGTCTATCTGCTCGACGGTCCGGGCAGACCATACCGCACCGGCGCGAAACCAACGATCAAGGAAAGGTGAGGAATGTTCGGAAAGAAGAAACCCCAGGTCGCGCCGGACGAAGACGATGCCGAAGCCAGGGCGAAGGCGCGGAGAAAGAAGGCGACGCGTCTGCCGAAGGGCGTCAAGCAGCTCATCGGCTACGACGCGATGCTGCGCAACGGGATCGCCAGCCTGGGCGACGGACGGTGGAGCGCCACCATCCTCTTCCAGGACATCAACTACCAGCTGAGCCCGGAATCCCATCAGATGGAGATCATCGACCGGTGGGCCAAGCTCATCAACAGCTTCGAGGCCGGGCAAAGCGTGCAGATCGCCTCCTACACGCGCTCACGCGGCGTGCGAGAGATCCTCGCCGACGTGATGATGGACGAGACCGGCGACAGCCTCGACCACTACCGGCTCGACTACAACCGTCTCGCCCAAGGCAAACTCGAATCCGTCAGCCGCAACACCAGCACCGTCAAGACCCTGACCGTCACCGTCCGCGAAAGCGACGAGCAGGCCGCCGTCGCGACCCTGAACGCCCTGTGCAACAACCTCGTCAGCCAGATGCGCTCCATCGACGCATGCAAGGCCACCCGGCTCGACCGCGAGCACCGGCTGCGCCTCATGGCCGAGGTGCTCCGGCCCGGCGAGGAGTTCCGGTTCGACGAACGCCGGTTCGAGCATCAGCCCGGCAAGCCCGACACCAAGGACCTCGTGTGCCCGTGGAGCATCGACGCGCGAAATCCCATCCAGCTGGACATCGAATCCCTGGACTCGAAATACCTGCACCGCACCATGTGGGTGTCCAGTCTGCCGCCGGAACTGTCCGACCAGCTGGTCAACGACCTGACCGGCCTGCGCGCCCGCGTCGACGTGAGCATCCACCTGGCGCCCATGGACCGCGGCGAAAGCATGACGCTCGTGCGCCGCAAGAACGCCGAGGTCAAGATGCAGATCATGGACCAGCGGCGCAAGAACCGCAAGCAGGGCCTCGACCCCGACGACCTTCCCGACGACCTCGCCGACCAGCAGGAACAGCTTGGCCAGCTGCGCGACGAGCTGCGCTCCACCAACCAGAGGCTCGTGGACTCGATCATCGTGATCGGCGTGTCCGCGGCAAGCCAGGAGGAGCTGGAGGTCGCGTGCAGGAACGTGAAGGCCAAGGTCAACGCGCAGTCCTGCACGGCCGAGAGCCTCAAGTTCATGCAGATGGAGGGACTGACGGCCGAGCTGCCGCTGGGCAACAACCCCCTGCCCATGAAGCGGACCCTGACCACGAACAGCGCGGCCATCCTCATCCCGTTCACCACGCAGGAGGTGTTCGAGCCGCACGGCCTGTTCTACGGGTCGAACGCCCGGAGCGGCAACCCGATCCTCGCGGACCGGCGCAGCCACATGAACTCCAACGGATTCGTGCTCGGCACGTCCGGCGGCGGCAAATCCTTCACCGTCAAACAGGAGATCGCCGGCATGTTCCTCAACCGTGACGACGAGGTGATCGTCATCGACCCGGAACGCGAATACCTCGCCCTCGCGGCCGCGTTCGGCGGACAGATCATCCAGATCAGCGCCGGCACCGGCACGCGTGTCAACCCGATGGACATCGTCCTGGAGGACGATTCGGCCTCCGACCCCGTCAAGGACAAGACCAACAACGTGGTCTCCATGATCGGCGCGCTCATCGGCGGCATCGACGGCCTCGACCCGCTCCAGAAGGGACTCGTCGACCAGTGCGTCAGCAACCTGTACACGCGTTACCGCAACCAGGGCGGGGGAGTGGTCCAGCCCACATTGCAGGACCTGCACGACGAATTGCAGGCGGGCGGCGACCAGGTGAGCCGGTACCTCGCCGACGCGCTCAACCCGTACATCACCGGCTCCATGAGCGGCTTCAACGGCCAGACCAACGTGGACCTGTCCAACCGGTTCACCGTGTTCGACGTGTCCGGCCTGTCCGGCGAGCTGCGCACGTTCGGCATGATGGTCGTCATCGACCAGGTGTGGAACCGCGTCATCCGCAACAAGGCCAACGGGCGGCGCACCTGGCTGTACGTCGACGAGTTCCACCGCTTCTTCTCCAACCAGTACGCCGCCGCCCAGTTCAAGGACATCTACAAGCGCGCCCGCAAATACGGGCTCGGCGTGACCGGCCTCACGCAGAACGTCGAGGAGATCCTCGACCTCCAGGACGCGCGAGAGATGCTGTCCAACAGCGATTTCCTCATGCTCCTGAGCCAGAACAGCACCGACGCGGACGCGTTGTGCGAGCTGCTGACCCTGAGCGAGGAGCAGCGCCAGTACTTCACCGGCGTGCTGCCCGGCCAGGGACTCATGAAGATCGGCAGCGCCTACGTGCCGTTCGACGGGCGCATCCCCGCGGGCGGCGACCTCTACCGGCTGTACTCCACGACCTTCCAGGAAGGAAAGTAAACGCATGAGCGGAACCCAAGCCCACCACGCCGGAGGCACACGCGCCCGCATCGGACGCGCGGCCACCGGCGTGGTGTCCAGCGCCGCGCAGTTCGGCTCGGACCGGGCCGACATCGCCGATTCCATGGGCCACACCGCCGCCGAGATGGCGGGACGCGCCGGCATGTACGGCATGTCCTCCACCATGCACGGCGTGGGCTGGACGGCCGGCAAGGCGCGGCGCATCATGAACCGTGGCAAACGCGCCCTGCGGTCGGGCAAGGGAATGCGCAAGACGGCCGGCAAACCCAAGGCGCTGTCCGAGGCGAAGCCCAGCGAGAAGATCGGCAAGTTCGCCGCGAAAGGCAAAGCGAGCAAGCGGATCGGCAAGCACATAGGCGCGGGCCTTGGGAACGCCGGCCGTAGCGTCAAACGGATGGGATCCACCGGCATGGGCTGGATGGACGAAGCCGGCGCGAGGCTCACCGTGGCTGACGACGATTTCGCGTCCAAGCTGGGAAGCGCCACACGCGACCTGACCTTCAAAGCGGCACGCGCTGGCGTGAAAGGTGTCAACTCGTCGGCCAAATTCATCTGGCGGCACCGCCGCGCGCCCGTCAAGGCGGCGCGCGACGTTCAAGCCACCGGACAGGCCGCCGTGCGTGCCGCCCGCGTCGCCGCGAACTTCGTGCGCATGGCCGCGTCCCGCGTCATCGCGGGAGCCGCCTCCATCAGCCTTCCCATCCTGCCCGTCATCGCGGCCATGCTCGCGGTGCTCGGCGTGCTCCTGGCCGTCATGGGCGCGTTCCTGGGATCCAGCGCCAGCGAATCCACGGTCTCGGGCGTGCCCGCGGAATACGAGGCCGACGTGATCCGCGCCGGATCCATCTGCCAGGTCGTCACGCCGAGCATCATCGCCGCCCAGATCGACCAGGAGTCCAATTGGAATCCGAAGGCCGGCAGCTCCGCCGGAGCGCAGGGCATCGCACAGTTCATGCCGTCCACCTGGGCGTCCGCGGGCAAGGACGGCGACGGAGACGGCAAGGCCGACATCTGGAACCCGCACGACGCGATCTGGAGCCAGGGCAACTTCATGTGCAATCTCGCCTCGCAGGTCGAGACGGCCAAGAAGTCCGGAAGGCTGACCGGCGACACGCTCCAGCTGACCCTCGCCGCCTACAACGCCGGCCTCGGCAGCGTCCTGAAATACGGCGGCATACCGCCCTTCACGGAGACCAAGAACTACGTGACCCGCATCATCGGCCTGGCGCAGAGCAAGTACACCGCGGCGGTCGGCGGCGATTCGGGCCCGACCGTCGGCACGCTGAGCCCGAAGCTCGTCATGAGCAACGGCTACCACGTGAACATCGAGGCCATGGGCCTGCACTACGCGCGCTTCCCCGACTACGACACCTACCAGTGCACCTGGTGGGCCGCGATGCGGCGCAACCAGATCGGCAAGCCCGTCGACGCGCATATGGGCAACGGCGGCCAGTGGAACGACACCGCCGCGCGCCTCGGATACCAGGTGGGCCGGAGTCCGAAGCCCGGCGACGTGATCTGCTTCGAGGGCGGCGTGCATGGATCGTCCGTGGCCTACGGCCACGTCGCCGTCGTCGAGCAGGTCAATTCCGACGGCTCCATCCTTATCAGCCAGTCCGGCACCGGTTGGATGGCCGTCGTCACCGAGACCATCAGCGCCGCCGACCTCAAGGCCATGGGCAACGGCATCAGCTTCATCCACTAGGAAGGAAAGGGAAATGGACGAGCGCAAAAGGAGCATCCTCATCATCGCGGCCACGACCGCGGCCGTCGTGTTCATGGTCGTCGCGAACATCGCCTTCATCCTCATGCATCCCGGAACGGAAGACCAGGACAAAGCCGCGGCATCCGACGTCAAGGCGGAGACGTCAACGTCCACACCGGCCGTGAGACACCAGAAACCATTGGAGGTATGCGAGAAGCTCGCCCCGAAGGCCGCCGCCGCATACACCTCCAAGGCCGCCGACCGCGACCGGCTCATCAAACGATACTTCGCATCCGACGCGCAGGGCCTGAACATCCCCATCGACCGGATCGCCGACCAGCCCGACGTACAGGCGTCCGGCGGCATGAACGCCGGCACCTCCACGACCGCGACATGCAGCGTCTGGACCGGCCTCGAATCGCCATGGACCCTCACATGGCGATGGACCGCCGACAAGGGCTGGAAATGCACCGGCATCAACGGGCCGCTCGAAGGCGCGTACACTGTCCTCGGCGACAAGGCGCCGGCGGAAGACAAGGACGACGAGAAATGATCAGGACCGACAGGAAGACGGGCGAGCCGATCCTCAGCCCCAAACTCACCGCCGACCAGCTGCACGCCATGGCCAACGACCCCGGCTGGCGGCCGTGGATGCGCCTCATAGCCGAACACCCGCACGCATGGCCGGCACTCATCGACTGGTGGCACAACGCGCAGAGGCAGGGCTTCGACGCGGCTGGAGCGGTGCCGAAGCCTCCCGAATCCATGCGCCGTCGCCGCCGCGTCGCCATACCATCCGCGCCACTGCCGCCGGAAAGCGAACCGGAACCCGTACCGGCATCTATGGAATCTGTGGATGAGACCCGGACCGCCGAGCCGGAACAGTCCCATCCCGACGATTCCGCGGAGAAGGCCCTGAAGGACGCCGACGGCGATTTCGCAGCACTCGAACAGGTCGCCGACCCGGAGCCAACCACAATGAGCCTCCCGCCCATATCGGAACCGGAACCGACGGAAACCGGGAAAACCGAGAGACCAGGAGGGCTGTCGGCGGCCGTCACCTACTCGGCCGACCTCGACGATCTGAAGGTGCGCCGCGTCTTCCCGGTCGGGAAAGCGCTCGTCGCGATCGTCATGACCGCGAGCCTCATCGCCGTGTCCTGGATGGGACTGCAAATCAAAAACCGCCGTGCCGCCGCCATGCGGCAAGAGGCGCATGAGACCGCAATCAGCGCATGCGACTCGGCCGAAGCGACACGCAAGACCATCCAGTCCGACCTGGACAGGACCACGGCCAAAGCCTCCAGACTATTGAAGGACACCAGTCGCGGCCAAGTCGCGGATCCCAAGACGCTTGATGCGTTGAATCGGCTCCTGGACGCAAAGACGTCCACCATCAAGGGTTCCTGCGCGCCCGACGCCGTCACATCCGACGTGGACAGGACCACTGCGGCGCTGCGCAGAACGACCAAAGAGCTCAAGAACCGTCTCACCGACCTCAAGACCGCGGCCAAGGCCGTCACCGACAGCAAACTCGACAAGACCGTGGACGACGCGAACGCGCTGTACAAGCAGACCGACGGCAAGGTGGCGGACGACAAGACCCGCGCAAGCCTGCTGGACGCCATCAAAAAACGCGACGCGGACGCCATCGCAAAAGCCGTGAAAGAGGTCAACGAATCGAAGATGGCGAAGGAAAAGGCCGACGCGGAGGCGAAGGCCAAGGCAGAACAGGAAGCCGCTGCGGCCGCCGCGCAGCAGGCGCAGGCATCGCAATCCCAATCGGTTCCACAGCGGCAAACACCCTCATATTCGGGAGGAAGCCAATCCCAATCCCAAGGAAGTTCCGGATCCGGTTCCGAAACCGTTCGACGTCCGTCTTCGGGAGGCTCGTCGTCCTCCAACAATACGGGCGGAGCCTCGCCGGGATGGTCCGTGCCCGCGCCATCAGACGGGGGCACCGGCTTGCCCGGCAGCGATCCGGGGTTGTGATTGGCTTCATGCCGCTGCCTTCCATTCTTTGGAGTGCCTGAGCGTGGATTTCGGTCTGGCGATGGTGGTTCCGGGCCATGCCTTGCGGCTGAGGAACGGGTGCAGTCCTCGCAGGTTGTAGATGCATTTGTCGTTGTCCAATTGCGCGAGCTCGTCGGGTGTGAGGAGTTCGCGGCCGGTGCGCTGGTAGTTGGTGGTGTGGCTGCCGGACACGCCCTTGGAGTCGCTGGTGGTGCGGATGTCGATGGTCTCCTTGCCGAGCAGCTTGCTGAGCCATTCGGTGGTGGACTGCTCGTTGCCGCCGAGGAACAGCACCGAGTCGCAGTTGCCTACGATGGTCTCCCACGAGTCCTTGTACATCGTCTTGAGCTGGGCGATGGTCTGGAGGATGATGCTGACGCTGACCTTGCGCGAGCGGATTGTGGCGATGAGCTTGTCGAAGTTGGGGATGCGTCCCACGTTGGCGAACTCGTCGAGGAAGCAGTGCAATGGCGTGGCGAGGCATTCGCCGGGGTAGGTGCGGCAGCGGCGGATGATGCTGTCGAACAGGCATTGGTAGAAGATCGCGGCCAAAAAGTTGAATGTCGGGTCCTCGTCGGGCAGGGCGAGGAATATGGCCGTCTTCCCGTTGGGATGCTTGTATCCGCCCTTGTGCTCGTCCTGGTATCCGCCGATCCGGTCGATGCCGAGGTTGTCGTCGGAGAGGATCTCGCGGACCGGTCCGACGGTCAGTGGGGCGAGGCGCACGCCGAGGCTGATGATGATGCCCTTCTTGGTCTCTCCGGCGCCCTGGGTGAAGGGCCGGTACTGGCGGGCCGCGAACTTCAGGCCCTGGGCGAGACGCCATGCCTCGCGCAGGTCCGGGTCGTCGTGGTCCGCGTCCTCGCGTTCCCATTCGGCGCGGGTCTCCTCGTATATTTCAGTGGCGGTCCGGGCGACGGCGTCGACCTGGCTTTCCTTGGTCTCGTCCTGTTCGCTGGCTTCGAGCAGGTCGCGCATGTCGGCGACCGCGTTGAGGGTCTGGCCGGTGTCGATGTGCAGGCAGTCCTTGAGGATGTCGTCGGGCAGGTAGTAGACGAACGCGGTGAGTGCGGTCAGGAGGCTGCGTTCGGATTTGGTCCAGAAGTCGTCGGTCTGGTGCTCCTTGGGTGTGGAGCCGTTGGTGTTGTCCATGATGTTGGTGACCAGGCGCATGATCGCCACGTCGGGTTACGTGGGGTCGATGTAGCGCATGGGGTTGAATTTCGTCTCGCTGGTCAGGTCCACCAGGTCGAGCTGTTTGACCGTGTAGCCCATCGTCTTTAGTTTCCCGCCGGTCTTCGCGTAGAGTTCGCCTTTCGGGTCGGTGCACGCGTAGTTCATGCTGCCCTTGAGGATGTTGGGGATGACGTGGGTGGCGGTCTTGCCGGAGCCGGAGCCGCCGATCACGGCGGTGTTGAGATTGCGGCGCGTGGCCGGGGCGTCGAGGCTCAGGCCCTCGGTGGCCGTCATCTGGAGGTTCTGCCTGGTGTCGCGGTCGGTATACGGGGCCATCTCCCGGCTGGTCGACCAGCGTGCCGACCCGTACTCTTCGCCGTCCCTCCAGTTGCGTCTCATGCTCCACCGGTAGAGGTGGAACAGGCCGACCGCGCACGCGCCGCCCAGTCCGCATAGGAGGCTGGCCCGGTCGAATCCCAGGGCGAGCGGATGCTGGAGCATGATCGTCATGCCGTCTATGATCCGTTTCATGCTTTCGCCGGCGGCGATGCCGGCCTGGACGCGGGCGGCCGCGAGGTCGGAGAGCCAGAATCCCGCGAGGATGGTCAGCGTCTTGACGATGATTCCTCTTGCTTGTTCCATGATTGTTCCTTTCTATTGTCTTCTTTCGGCGAGGTTCTCCTTGAGCCTGGCGCGGAACCGGTCGTACAGCGTCTTCCTGCTGGTGATCCTCCCGTCGGCCGGCTCCGTTTCGGCCTGGGCGTCGCCGCCGGCCGCTTCCGCGTCCTTCGGGGGTGGGAGGGGCGTGACGGTGGTCATGCCGCCCGGCGCGGCGTCGATGCTGAATGGCCGGCCGTCTGCCATGAGCGTGGACATGAGTCGGCCGACGTGGCCGTTGATGTCGATCCATTCGCCGTCGCCGGCCTTGTCCGGTCTGATGCCGCTGACGGTGGTGGTCCGTGTCATCGATTCCCGTCCGGTTCGTCATGGCTGGGATCGAACGCGAGGCTTGTGGCTTCGATGTCGATGCCTGATCCTTCGTCGCCCGCGGTGCCTTTGACCATGAGGCGGGATCCCTTGCGCGCGTGGTCGCGGATGTTCTCCGAATGCTCCCTGCCGCTGGCGTGGATGGTGATTTTCCTCGTGGCTGTTCCCATGGCCATGGTTTCAAGCAGCCAGTCTTCCGCGCTTCTGTTTTGCCGTGGGCTGCTGATGAGTGTGCCCTCGAACCAGATGATGGGTTCCGGCTGGTCGTTTGTTTCTGTTGTCATGCGTGTCTTCTGCTCCTTCGTATGGAATGAATGCGGGGTGGCGCGGAAAGCGCGCCACCCCGTGGCTGGAGAGGACTACAGTCTTGGCCCGTGACGCTTCGTCGTGGAATCGGCCTGTGCGGGCGCCTTGTGATCCGGTTCCGGCCGGTCACGGTCCAGGCTTTGGGCCGGCTGGGGCTCCTTCAACTGGTCAAGCTGGTGGAGCGTCCACGTGGACAGTTCACTGTCGTATGACGCGCGGGTGAGGATCTCATCGCGGTTGTCCCAGACGATCTGGTCGGCCTGTTGTTGGGTGATGCCCGTCCAGTCGCCCTGCGCGTTGATGCGCATGAGCGGGTCCTTTCGCGGGTCCCATCCGCCCATCTCGCGTTTCTCCGCGATGTCCGCGGAGGTGAGGCCGTCTCCGGCGATCTGGACCGCCTTGTCGGATGGGTGGGCGAGGTAGGTGGCGATGTCGTTCTCGGGGTCGTGCGCGTTGACCTCGCCCACGATGCCGTGGAGGATTCTGACTGCGTCCTGGTCGGGGGATTCGTATCGTTCCAGGATGTGGCTCGCGCGCATGCAGGACGCCTTGCGGTGCTGCTCGTAGAGCACGGCCGGATCCTCATCGACCTTCGTCACGACGTATCCGGCGTCCTCCCTCGCCTTCATCGCCTGGTCGCGGTCGAAGGCGGTGCTCAGGTATGCGATGTGCCTGTCGGGGTCCCCGGGCTTCCGCCACCGGTAGGCGTATTCCTCCGGCGGCTGGTTCGCGGCCAGATGGCTCGTCCCGGCTGCGCGGGCCGTGTGTAGGCCGCCCGCGCGTTCCCAGCCCTCCACCGCCTTGGCGAGTGTTTTCCCGGCGGCTGGGTCGGCCGGGTCGATGACGGTGTGTTCGCGGTCGGCCATGTCGTTGTCGTCGTATTGCCATTCCGCCTGTGGCCGGTTGGCGTAGGACACCTCGATCCGGCCGGCCAGACGGTCCGTGTCTTTCCATGCGGGGTTGTCGTGGAAGTCGATCTGCACGGCGCGTCCGTCCGTGAGCCTCGCTTCGAGGTAGTGGCCCATGGCGTTGCCGCCCTGGGTGACTTCGGTGACGTCGTGGTCCTGTTCGAGCAGTCGTCTGGCGTTTTCCGTTGTCAATGGCATTCCTGCGCTCCTTTCCTTGGTTTCCTGGTCTCTACTTTCCGTCTCCCGGGGTTCGTCGGGTTTGGACGTCAGTCGTTCGAGTTCGGCCTGTTTTTGCCGGTATTCGTCCTCGTGGGCGAATGGTTCGGCCAGTGTCTCCTGCGCGGCGGCGAGTTCCCTTTCGGCGTCCGCCAGCCGTTCCGTGAGCTTGCCGGGGTCGGTGGCCATGTTCTTGACGATCCGGTCGAGCTGGCTGACGATGCTGGAAGGTCCGGTCAGGTAGGGTCCGGGCATCTCGGTACCGGATTCGTGCTCGTGGACGGCCTTGACGGCCAGGGTGATCCGTCCGGTGGTGGCCGCCCTGCGTGCGATGACGGGCAGTCCGTCGTATTCGGCGATCGTGTCCCCGTCGTGCGCCTGGTGGGCGGCCTGGTGGAGGAGCTTGCATGCGGTCTGCCGGTCGCCGACCGGCCGGCCGTTGATGGTCATGCCCTCCCACTTGCCGTTCATGCGTGCGGTCTGGTGGATGCTCAGGGCCTTGGACGCGAGCGGCTTGTCGTCGGTCTTCTCGCGGATCGCCTGGCGGATCCCCTCGATGCGTGGCTGGAGCTGCTGGTTGATGTCCCTGCGGGTGTCGGCCTTCTGCTGCGCCCATGAGGCGCGCAGGAGCTTCAGCTGGTTGATCTCGTTCTCCAATGTCATGCGGCGTTGGATGTCGGGGTCGCCGGTGGCCAGCGCCTTGATGTTGGCGAGGGTCACCACGTCGGCGTCGAGGTCCGCGGCCTCGCGGGCGGGGCTCTTCGAGCTCATGAGCTGGCTGATGAAACGCTGCTTGCGTTCCACGGTCTGGTAGCTGTACGCGTCGAACGTGCCCTCGGTCACGTACCGGTAGTCGCGCACGTGGTCGTACGTGTTGCCCTGGCGCTGGATTCGGCCGAGGCGCTGTTCCAGGTCGGCGGGCCTCCATGGGCAGTCGAGGTCGTGGATCGCGGCGAGGCGTTCCTGCACGTTGGTGCCGGTGCCGAGCTTCTGGGTGCTTCCCATCAGCACGCGGATCTCGCCGGATCTGACTTTGGCGAACAGTTGCTCGCGTCTGGCGGGGTTGTCGCCGGCGTCGTGCACGAACGCTATCTGCTCGGCGGGCACGCCCAATTGGATGAGGCGGTCCTTGAGGTCCTGGTAGGCGTTCCATCCGCCCGACGCGGGCGTGCTCGAGTCGCAGAAGACGAGCTGCGTGCCCAGGCGTGGCGTCTCCTCCTGCCAGATCCGGGCGACGTTCTCGGCGCATGCCTGGATCTTGCCGTTCTCCAGGGGGCGGTCGTTCTCGTGGCCTTTGAGGAGCTTGGGGTCGAGGGCGATCTTTCGCCCGTCGCCAGTGATCCGCAGGAGGTTGTCGACCTCCGGCGGCACGTCGCCGTCGCGCACGAGGTCGGCCCTGTCGGACAGTTCCTTCATCTCCTTCTTCTGGCGGTCGGTGATGGGCACGGGGACGGGCACCTGCTCCAGTTCGGGCAGCGGCAGCTGGATGTCGTCGTTGGTGATCATGTCGGTGAACTGCTTCACCGCGTTCATCAGTTCGGGCAGGTTCTGGAAGCGCGCGAACCTTTGCTTGACCTGGAATCCGTTGCCTTCGGGCTTCAGTTCCACGGTGGGTACTACCTGGCCGTAGGCGCCAGCCCATGCGGCGAACGTGTCGAGGCCCTGGGCCTTGAGGGTTCCGGGCGCGAGGTAGCGCTGCATGTTGTACAGCTCGCTCATGGAGTTGGAGACCGGCGTGCCGGTCATGAACGCGATGTTGCCTCCGTGCCCGGCCTCGCGCAGCCATTCGCATTTGTCGAGCAGGTCCTCGCATTTCGCGGCGGACGACAGTTGCATGCCCAGGTCGGCGGATGCGACGGGCACGCCGAGGTTCTTGAAGTGGTGGGCCTCGTCGACGATGAGCATGTCCACGCCAAGCGATTCGAACTCGATGTCCGCCAGTGCCTTGTCGTCGCGCGACTCCTTGCCGTCTCGCAGGCGCTGCATGGCGGTCTCGGCGCTTTTGCGCGCCGCCTCCAGCCGTTTGACGGTGGGGTCCTTGTCGCCCCTGGCCTTGGCGGCGGCCTCGACGGCCTGGGCGAACTCGTCGACGCGGGCGCGCATGTTCCTCAGCCGTCGTTCCTTGCTGACGTGCAGCTGGCTGAACCGGCTCTCCGGCACGATCACCGCATCCCAGTCGCCGGTGGCGACCCGGCCCCAGAAGCGTCTCACCGATTCGGGGTTGCGTTGCGCGTCCTTGTCCATGACGAGGACCCGTCCGGCCGGATAGAGCCTGAGCACGTCGCCGGCCCACTGGTCCACGAGGTGGTTGGGGACCACGAGCATCGGCTTGGACGCCTTGCCGAGACGTTTCGCCTCGTGGGAGAGGGCGACGCCCTCGAACGTCTTGCCGGCTCCGACGACGTGCGCGATGAGGGTCCCCTCGTTGCTGCGCAGGGCGCGGGCCACCGCGTCCTTCTGATGCGGACGCAGGGCGACGCCGTGGGCGATGCCGGGCGTGGTCAGGTAGGATCCGTCGACGTGGCGGGGCCGCATGCCGTTGAATCTGCGGTTGTACAGGGCGGTGAGCCTTTGCGCGCGGTCGGGGTCCTTGAACACCCATTGGTTCCACGCGTCGCGGATCGCGTTGGCCTTCTCGATGGCGGCCATCGTGGCCTTCTGGTCCTTGACCCGTTTGGGCTTGCCGGACGCCGTGGTCTCCGTGGGGGAGTCCTTGGTGACGGTGATCTGCGCGTTGTCCAGGCACGCCTCCAGCAGTTGGAACGGGTTGCGGTCCTCGGTGCCGTACGTCCTTGCTGCCTTGTAGTCGATGTCGCCGCCGCCCGAGTAGCCGACGCGCCATTGTCCGAGCTGGGGGATCCAGTCGACCGAGTACTGGGAGAGCTTGCCGGG
>SKEY01000123.1_pt2 | contig 115659 bp, 103 predicted proteins | sample 4843871 | NCBI WGS metagenome assembly SKEY01 (sample SAMN11008797, study PRJNA524170) | human gut metagenome | biome: Human fecal sample; material: Feces; isolation source: fecal sample from pouch patient p36 | host: Homo sapiens | place: Israel: Tel-Aviv | collected 2016-12-04
TCTTGTGGGGGGCGACTCCTTTGGGGAAAGGAACAGATATGAAATACAAGCTATTGGTCCTGGATATAGACGGGACACTGACCAATGAAAAGAAGGAGATAACAGGACACACAAAACATACAATCCTGCGCATGCAGAAAGCCGGAGTAAAAGTGGTCCTGGCATCGGGACGGCCTACCTATGGGGTGGTGCCTACGGCAAAGGAACTGGAACTGGAACGGTATGGAGGATTTATCCTGTCCTATAACGGAGGAAGGATTGTGGACTGTTCCACAGGAAAAACCATATATGAAAAGACAATTCCCTACAAGGCCATCAGTGGGATTTACAGCCAGGTCCGCGGCCTGGACGTGGCGCTGATGACATATGAGGGGGATACAATCATTACTGAGAATCCCCGTGACGCGTACGTGGACAAAGAATCATTTATTAATAAAATGAAGGTAAAGGGGGTTGGGAACTTCCTGGAATATGTCACGTTCCCGGTTGTTAAATGCCTGGTGGCAGCTGACGGCGGGTATCTTGCCACGGTTGAGGAGAAGCTGAAGGGATATTTTGGCAGCCAGTTAAGCATCTACCGCTCAGAACCATACTTTCTTGAAATCATGCCAAAGGATATTGACAAGGCTTCTTCCCTGGAACGTCTGCGCCTGCTGCTGGGGCTTGAAAGGGAAGGGATTGCAGCATGCGGGGACGGCCTCAATGACATTTCCATGATACAGTACGCAGGACTGGGGATTGCCATGGCCAATGCCCAGGAGGCAGTGAAGAAGGTGTGTGACTTTGTGACAAAGTCCAATGAAGAGGAAGGCGTGGCCTATGCCATTGACAGGTTCATCCTGAGTTAGGATGTGTCCGGACGCCCGGTGTGCGCGGACCGTCTGAGTATTGTAGGTGAGAAATACGAGCTGGAAGTGAATATGGCCGGCAGGGATAAGAAGTACAGTGAATAGGCGCGGCCTGTTCACTGTATTTGTATATAGTGCATAAAAAACAGACCGTACATGTGTTGAATATGCAGAAATAAATAAAAACCCTTGATAGCTGATAATATCAGTGATATATTAAAGGAAACATCATTATAGGCTGGGCATGCAGATATACCAGAGTGTTTGCTGGCATCCCAAAGACAAACAAGAAGAAAAGGAGATTGAACCATGACCAAGAGAGAACGAGTAATCGCAGCAATCCAGCAGAAGGACATAGACGGGATTCCGTCCGGCTTTTCCCTTCATTTCCCGGAGGATAAAAAGAGGGGGGAGGCTAGTGTGAAGGCCCACCTTGATTTCTTCCGGGACACGGATACGGATATATGCAAGATCATGAATGAGAACCTGATTCCTGTGTTTGGGACAATCCATACCCCGGATGACTACAACAGGCTGATTCCCCGGATGACCATGGAAGATGGGTTCATGAAGGACCAGATGGCGCTGACAAAAGAAATCCTGGCCGGCTGTGACAAGGATGTGTTTACCATGGGAACCCTTCACGGTATCTGCGCGTCCGGCATCCATCCCATTGAGCAGGCCGGGGTCAACTACTTTGCTGCAAGGCAGATGCAGGTGGATTTCCTGCGGTGGGACGAGGAGAAGATGCTGTCCGCCATGCAGCGCATCACGGATGTGCTCTGCGACCTGGCGAGGAGTTACATAGAGGCGGGCCTGGATTCTGTCTATTACGCCTCCTTGGGCGGCGAGGAGTGCTTCTTTACCGATGAGGAATTTGCAAGATGGATCAAGCCTTTTGAAATCCAGGTCATGAAGGCGATTAAGGATGCGGGCGGATACTGCTTCCTGCACATCTGCAAGGATGGCCTGAACATGGAGAGATACAGGGATTATGCCCCTTACGCGGATGTTGTGAACTGGGGTGTATTCGAGGTGCCCTATGACCTGGAAAAAGGCAGGGAGCTTTTTGGCGGCAAGACCCTTATGGGAGGACTTCCCAACCGCCACGGCGTACTGGTGGACGGAAGCGATGCCGGGATAGAGGCAGAAGTGAGGAAGGTCATCTCTGACTTTGGCAGGAAGGGCCTGATCCTGGGCGCCGACTGTACGCTGGCTACTGAGCAGGACCTTAATAAGGTGAGGCTGGCTGCAAGGACGGCACGGAGCTGCTGATATGCTGATAAGGGTTGTTGCAGGGACAGCGCAGGGCTGCTAATCTGCTGATAAGGGTTGTTGCAGGGACAGCGCAGGGCTGCTGATATGCTGATAAGAACTGCGCAGGGACGGTGCAGGGCAGCACATAAGATATGTACAATAAAGGGAGAAAGCGGCGGACCGCTTTCTCCCTTTGACTTCTTAAGCATACAGCTCAACCAGATATTTAAGGATTTCAACCACCTTTTCCATGGACTGTACGGATACAAATTCATGACGTCCATGTCCGTTCTGTCCTCCGGTACAGAGGTTGGGGCAGGGCAGCCCCATGTAGGATAGGCGGGATCCGTCCGTGCCTCCACGGATCGGGTCCACAATGGGCGTGACACCGGCCTTTTCCATGGCGGTGAATACATGGTCAATCATTTCCTGATGGTCTTTTATCTTCTCATACATGTTCAGGTAGCTTTCCGTTATCTGGATTTCCACGGTTCCCTCACCGTATTTCCTGTTCAGGTATTGGGCAGCGTCCTTCATCAATTTCTGGCGTTCCATGTAATGCCCGTAATCGTGGTCCCTGATGATGTACTTCATGGTGGCTGTCTCCGTGCATCCCTCCATGCGGTCCAGGTGGAAGAAACCCTCCCGTCCCTCGGTGCATGCAGGGGTTTCATAAACCGGAAGCAGGTTCTGGTATTCCATGGCCATGAGGATGGCATTCTTAAGCACGCCCTTGGAATAGCCGGTGTGCGCGGTCACGCCGTGGACCGTCACGACTGCTCCGGCGGCATTGAAGTTTTCGTAGGAAAATTCCCCAAGGATCCCGCCGTCCACCGTATATCCGTAGGCAGCGTCCAGTTTCTTCACATCCACATGGTCCGCGCCCCGGCCAATCTCCTCATCCGGGGTGAAAAGGATGCTGATTCCCGGATGGGGATGTTCCGGGTGTTCCATCAGAAACTGTGCCAGGGTCATGATTTCCGCAACCCCTGCCTTGTCGTCCGCGCCCAGCAGGGTGGTGCCGTCCGTGACAATCAGGTCCTGGCCCTTAAACTGTGCCAGGCTGGGATAATCGGAAACCCTGGTGACAATATTCTTTTCCTGGTTGAGGACGATATCCCCTCCATCATAGCCGGCCACAATACGGGGCTTTATATTGGCTCCCGACATGTCCATGGCCGTATCCATATGTGCAATCAGGGCAAGTCCCGGCCTGGTGCACCCGGCAGAGGCCGGGATGTGTGCGTAGACACAGGCGTACTGGTCCATCTCCACATCATGAAGGCCAAGTCCTTTTAACTCGTCCGCCAGGTATGCAGCCAGCTTCAGCTGCTTTTCAGTGGACGGCACCGCTGTGCTGGCGCTGTCGGACTGGGTGTCGAAGCTTACGTACGTTAGAAATCTGTCTTTCACGTTCTGGTTCATGTTATTCCTCCTGTTTTCCGTACTGCATGGAATGCAGCCGGTAAAATCCATTCTGCCGGCACGGTCCCTCCTGTCATCCTGTATGGACACTACCGGTAGGATACCCATATGATACCACTATCATGCGGATAATAAAAGATGCTGCCATATGAAAATGGCAGCATGGCTTGTTGGATCGGTTTTATTTGTGGAAATGCAGATGGCAGCATCCGTCGCCTGCAGCAATGGTCTTGGTGATATCCAGGGTCAGTCCCATCTGGTCGGCAATGCCGCGGTCACCATCCATGGCCATGTCACAGAGCAGCTCCAGTTCCTTGCCCTCGTAGCCCAGCTTCTCCCAGGCCTGTACAAGGGGACATTGACGGAACTCTGCAACCAGGTCGTCATGGGTTGCTTCCAGGACATCAATCTCCATGTTCCTTGCGCCCTGTCCGCTGAAGAACGCCTTGCCGAAATCGGCTGCGCTTTCAGGGTCTTCGCACTGTGGCTTGTACATATTGTCACCGTGGATGTGGCCGCACTTGCGGATTGCTTCACGGCACATCTTCTCGGCGTCAGCGCCCTGCTTTTTGGCCTGGTCATAAAGAAGGGCCATCCAGGTTGCCCTGTGCTCTACGGCACCGCGGCAGGCCATGGTTGCTGGGTCGGTAAATTTAGGTTCGTTGTGTTTGATAGACATTGTAAAATCCTCCTTAAATAAAATCAATGGATATTCTGATTTTATCCAGGCACGCAGGAATAACTGGTACTTATTTAAGCATGTAAAAATAATTTAGTCAATAGTTTTAACGCTTTATTTAATTTTTTGTCGCTTTTTACAATAAAACATCAAAAATATGAGCATTATGACTAAATATTATTAAGAAATACTCGAAACCATTGACATTTTGTCGTCTTGTGATATTATCAGTGATATAACAATGATATTCTTAAAGTTCAGGCACGCAGCTACTATTAAGAAGTATCACGGAAATACGGAGGTCGATAAACAACATGTTTAAGTACACAGTCAAACGTCTGTTGGTAGCGATTCCCACCTTTTTCGGAATAACTGTACTTGTCTATCTGATTTCTGCAATGGCTCCCGGCAGCCCTTTGGAGATGCTCATGGCTGACCCCATGGCAACCAAGGAGAGCATGGAAGCCTTAAAGACGCAGATGGGGTTGAATGACCCGGCGATTATACAGTATTTCCGTTGGCTTGTAGCTATGCTGCAGGGTAATCTGGGAATCTCATACCGGAACAGCCTTCCTGTATTGGGACAGGTACTGGAAAAATTGGGACCCACACTGATACTTACCCTTTCATCCACTGTTTTATCAGTTCTGATTGCAGTACCCCTTGGAATCATGTCAGCGTATAAGCCTTATTCTGCATGGGATTACGCTTCATCCGGCTTTGCCTTTGTGGGAGCATCCACTCCTACCTTCTTCACGGGCCTTGTGATGATTTACGTGTTTGCAGTTAAGCTTCGGGTACTGCCCATGGGAGGAATGTATGATGCCGGAGTACATACAGTAGGTTCGGCAGCCCAACATCTGATCCTGCCCTGTCTGGTCCTGACCATATTTAATATAGGCAGTATACTGAGGCAGACGCGGGGCAGCATGATGGAGGTATTCAGCGAGGACTATATCAGGACGGCAAGGGCCAAAGGCCTTACAGAGCCAAGGGTGGTCATCATCCACGGTCTCAGGAACGCACTGATTCCTGTGGTTACCGTGCTCAGCACCATGATACCGTTCATGTTCGGCGGTGCGGTCGTGGCAGAGCAGGTATTCAGCTGGCCGGGGCTTGGAAGCCTGATGGTGCAGTCCATCAATGCCAGGGATTATCCCATGATCATGGGAATTACCGTAGTGATAGCAGCAGCCGTGCTGATAGGAAATGTCCTTACCGACATCGCCTACAGCCTGCTTGACCCGAAGATAAGAGAGAGCCGTTAGGAGGTAAGAGGATGTCAGGGACAACAGTTATGAAAAAGGACTCGTATTATCGAGACGTGCTCAAAAAATTCACGGCCCACAAGCTGGCCATGATTGGCGTGGCCATCATTGCATTAGAAGTGCTGCTGGTAATATTCCTGCCAATGATACTGAAGCTGGACCCATATACGTCCGATATACTGGCTTTTAGCGCCAAACCCGGCCCGGGGCATTTCCTTGGGACCGATGACACGGGAAGGGATGTGTTTGCAAGACTGGTATTCGGCGGACGGGTATCCCTGCTGGTAGGACTTCTTTCAGCCATCATAAGCCTTTTGATCGGGGTTCCCCTGGGGCTGATTGCAGGATATTACAAGGGTATCTGGGAAACCATCGTCATGAGGGCGGCGGACATCTTCATGTCCTTCCCATCCATGATACTGGTGCTGGTACTGGTGGCTGTGATCGGACCCTCCGTATGGACCGTAACACTGGTAATCGGTGTGCTGGGCTGGACGGATTTTGCAAAGCTCATATACGGCAATGTATTGTCGGTCAGGGAAAAGGAATATGTGGAATCGGCCAAGGCCGTCGGCACCAAGGACCTGCCCCTTTTGTTAAAGTATGTGGTGCCCAACGCATTTGCACCTATACTGATTAACTTTACATTCCGTACGGCGCAGGCCATCATCCAGGAATCCGCGCTTAGTTTCCTGGGCATGGGCGTCCAGCCGCCGCAGGCTTCCTGGGGTAACATCCTGTACGCCGCACAGTCCATCACCGTGCTTTCATCCAGGCCATGGCTCTGGGTACCGCCGGGCATCCTTCTGGTGCTGACGGTTTCCAGCATCAACTTTGTGGGTGATGGAATCAGGGACGCGCTGGATTCTAAGACGAAGATTAAGAAGAAATAATGAAAGATAAATCATCAAAGATAAACCATAAATGATAATAGGAGGAACATTATGAGACGCAATTTTGTAAGAGTAATCGCAGCTTCCCTTGCATCCGCCATGGTGCTTTGTGCATGCGGCGGTTCATCCACAGGGACGGACGGCACAACGGCCAACGCAGGCGGCGGGGCACAGGCGGAGGCGCCAAAGACAGAGGGCGGCAGCAGCACCGGTGAGAAGATTGTCACCATTGCACAGTCCGGGGACTGGGATACCTTCATGGTCATGAACACCACCAACGCAGGCGCTGACAATGTAAATGAATTGATGTTTGACCGTCTGATGACCATCAACACCGACGGTACATTCGAACCCCGCCTGGCTAAATCATGGGAGACCAACGAGGCCCAGGACAAGATTACATATCATCTGTATGAGGATGCCAAGTGGCATGACGGCGAGCCTGTGACTGCCGAGGACGTTGTTTACTCCGCACAGGTTGCTTCTTCTGCTGAATATAACTATCTGCGCCGCATCCGTATGCAGTATTTTGCCGGCACGGATGAGACCGGATGCGAGACATCCACGGACAGCGTTGAGGTTAAGGCTGTGGATGACCACACCGTGGAGTTTACCTTAAAGACACCCATGGATCCCTCCATTGTTTACGCACTGGTGAACCGTGACTTCTTCATCATTCCGAAGCACCTGCTGTCAGGAATCGCTGACGCTGACCTGGTGAACGATCCATTCTGGCAGAAACCGGTAGGTTCCGGCCCATGTATCTTTGACAGCATGGAATCCGGCGTATCCATCGAGTTCCTGGCCAACAAGGATTACTACCTTGGAACACCTGACTTTGACAGGCTGGTATTCAAGAAGGTACAGTCCTCCAACATCCTTTCCGGACTTATGAGCGGCGAGATTGACGCGCTTTCCGGCAATACACAGATTCCGTTAGCTGACTGGGATGCGGCCAACAACACCCCGGGCGTGAAGGCAATGTCTGTCCCGACCTTTGCATACCAGTACATGGCCATGAACACGACCAGGGAATACCTGCCTGAGGAAATCCGCCATGCAATCAGCCTTGCAATCAACCGTCAGGTAATTGTGGAACAGCTCCTTCAGGGACAGGGCCGCGTTGCAATCGGACCCCTTCCGGAAGACCACAAGTACTATAACACCAACCTTAAGGTTGAGTATGATCCTGAGAAGGCCAAGAGCATGGTAGAGGCAGCTGGCTGGGATGCCAACCGCGAACTGGAAGTACTGGTTTCCACCGGTAACGAGGTACGTGAGAAATCCGCTATCTTAATCCAGCAGGATCTTCAGAAGATCGGCATCAAGACCAAAATCCAGACCCTTGACTTCCCAACCCTTCTGACCAATGCACGTAACGGGGACTACGACCTGTGCTTCATCGGTTCCGCTGGTTCCGTTGACCCATCCGAGTCCGTACCAAACGTAACCGCAGGCTACATGAATAACTTTACACAGCTGACCGACCCGACCCTGGGCGAGGTGGGCGAGTCCGGCGCCAAGGAAATCACCTTTGAGGCCCGTAAGGCAGTCTATGACAAGTACCAGGATATCCTGTTCCAGCAGATGCCCATGGCATTCCTGTACTTTACCAATGACCTTTTCGGATACAGCGACAAGCTGGAGAATGTCCGCGTAGGCGCCATTGATTACAATGTAAATAAGAATGTATGGGCTTGGAAGGTTAATAAATAATCTGGTTCAGGACGTTCCATACGAAAAGCGAGGTATTTAAATGTCTGAGAATTTGATTGAAGTAAAAAAACTCGTAACCCAGTTCTCCGGTAAGAATGGAACGGTTACTGCTGTGGACGGCGTATCCTTCAATATAAAGAAAGGGGAAACCCTTGGGATTGTAGGTGAGTCCGGCTGCGGCAAATCAGTGACGAGCATGTCAATTTTGAGGCTGATTCCTCCCCAGTCCGGTAAGATTGCATCCGGCGAGATCCTGTTTGAGGGCAAGGACCTGACCAAGCTTTCCGACAAGGAGATACGCCAGATACGTGGAAACGAGATTGCAATGATCTTTCAGGACTCCATGACAGGCCTGAATCCGGTGATGACCATCGGAAAGCAGCTTGTAGAAACAATAACCGCGCATAGTAAGATGGATAAAAAACAAGCCTGGGCAAGGGCCGAGGAGATGCTTATGAAGGTAGGCATCCCCTCCCCGGCCCAGCGCCTTAAGGAATATCCCCACCAGCTTTCAGGCGGCATGAGGCAGCGTGTCATGATTGCCATGGCCCTTTCCTGCAATGCCGCGCTGTTTATTGCCGATGAGCCGACCACTGCCCTGGACGTTACCATCCAGGCACAGATACTGGAGCTTATGAGGGAGTTAAAGGACAAGGAGAATAAGTCCATCATGCTGATTACCCATGACATGGGCGTGGTTGCGGAGATGGCGGACGACGTCATGGTCATGTATGCGGGCAAGGAGATGGAATACGGGGATGTCAAGAGCATTTTCAAGCATCCGCTCCACCCTTATACCCAGGGACTCTTAAAGTCCATACCGCGCCTGGACCAGGATTCCTCTGAGCGCCTGTTCAACATCCCGGGTTCCGTGCCGGACTTAAGTGAAATGCCAAAGGGGTGCAGGTTCTGTACCAGATGTACGCAGGCGTGCAGCAAATGCTTCGAGCAGGAGCCGGGACTCTATGAGATAGGGGAACAGAAGGTGCGCTGCTGGAAATACGCGCCGGAGGGAGGTTTTGGACATGATGGGGAATAGCAATGTACTGGTGGAACTGAAAGATGTGAAGAAGGAATTTGTCACGGCCAAGACCTTCACGGGGAAACCCCTGAAAATCGTACATGCCGTGGACAAGGTGAACCTTTCCATCTATGAAGGCGAGACCATTGGCGTGGTAGGTGAGTCAGGATGCGGAAAGTCCACTCTGGGGCGGTCCATATTAAGGCTCATCAATCCCACGGCAGGCCAGGTCCTCTACAGAGGGGATGACATTACAAAATACAACAAAGAGCAGATGCGCCAGATGCGCCGGAAGATGCAGCTCATATTCCAGGACCCGTATGCATCCCTGAACCCGCGTATGACGGTCCTGGAGCTGATCAAGGCCCCGTTAGACGCATTCGGCACAGGAACCAACGAGGAGCGGATCCAGAAGGTAAAGGAAATCATGGAGCTGGTAGGAATGCCGGAAAACATGATGAACCGTTATCCCCACGAGTTCTCAGGCGGCCAGAGACAGCGTATCGTCATTGCCAGGGCCCTTGTGCTGGACCCTGAGTTCGTGGTATGTGACGAGCCTGTATCCGCGCTGGATGTGTCGGTCCGCGCACAGGTGCTGAACCTGATACAGGACCTGCAGAAGACCAAGAAGCTGACCTACCTTTTCATTTCCCATGACCTGAGCGTGGTCAAGTATGTGTCTGACCGCATCGCGGTCATGTACCTGGGAAGGATTGTGGAGATTGCGTCCAAGGATGAGCTTTACAATCATCCGCAGCACCCCTACACAAAGGCCCTGCTGTCCGCAATCCCCATTCCGGATGTGGATAATAAGATGAAGAGGGAAATCCTCACAGGCGATGTACCGAGCCCCTTGAATCCTCCGGCCGGATGCTATTTCCATACCAGGTGCAGATACGCATCTGAGCGGTGTTCGGCAGAATGTCCGCAGCTTCATGATGTGGGAGGCGGACACATGGTGTCCTGCCATTTGTGTGAGGAGGAACAGGACCATGTTTAAACCTGACAGCAGCTTAATGCAGGAAATTGATCAGTGGATAGAGAAGAACAAAGAAGCATTCGTAAAGGACTTAGACCGTCTGGTGGCTGTTCCCAGCATCTCGGTACATGGGGATGATACCTATCCTTATGGGAAGGAATGCGGCCGTGTGCTGGATGAGATGACAGCCCTGGCCGCGGGGTACGGGTTCCATGTTAAGAACCATGAATACCACTGCGGCAGCCTGTTGGTTAAGGGAACCGGGGACAGCCCGCGCAGGATCGGCATCTATGCCCATCTGGATGTGGTGCCCCTGGGGGAAGGATGGCATAATCCTCCTCTTAAGTGTACGCAAAAGGACGGCTTCCTCATCGGACGCGGGGTGGGGGATAACAAAGGCCCGGGCATCTGCGCCCTGTACGCCCTGCGGTATCTGAAGGAACACGGCATTGAACTTAAAAATGACGTGTTGGTTTATTACGGGCTGTCTGAGGAAACGGGAATGCAGGATATAGAATATTTCTGCAGGACACAGCAGGTCCCGGATTTCAACCTGGTGGCGGACACCAACTTCCCTGTGTGTTACGGGGAAAAGGGGCTGATGCGCGCTGACATTGAGCGGAAGATTGAGGGAAACCTGGTATCCTTCCATGGCGGAAGCGTGGTGAATGTGATACCTCCAAAGGCAGAGGCCGTCATAAGCGGTGTAAGCCTTGAAGCCGCCAGGGAGAAGCTTGGGGATATTGAGGGAATCAGTGTGGACCGGGACGGGGAGTCTGTGAAGGTGACGGCCCTTGGGATTTCCCGCCATGCCGCATTTCCGGAAGGGTCCGTCAATGCCATCCAGGAGCTGTCCAAAGCCCTTGCAGGCAGCGGGCTTCTCACCGGCAGCGCGGCCCATGGGGTGAAGGCCGTGGCAGCAATGACTTCTGACTATTACGGTGAAAGCTGCGGCATACCGTTTGAGGACAAGGAGTCCGGCAGGCTTACCTGTGTGGGCAGCGTGATCCATGCCCAGGACGGTGTGATGAAGGTATCCTTTGATACCAGATATCCGGTGACCGTGGATGGGGATGAGGTGGTGGATGGATTTAAGAAAAGGGCAGAATCCCTGGGGTTTGCGGTATCCGTGGGGGAACTGTCGGCCCCGGCCTATGTGCCCCTTGATAATCCCTATATCCCGGTACTCAGTGAAATCTGCGACTGCGTCCAGGGTAAGCACTATGAACCATATACAATGGGCGGCGGGACTTACTCCAGGCACCTGCCATGCGCCATCGGTTTCGGACCGGGCGTGCCCGATGCCCCCAATCCCTTTGAGAATGGCCACGGCCAGGGACATCAGCCAGATGAATGTGTGCCTTTTGACATGTTGCTAAAAGGCCTGAAAACATATATAATATCCCTATTAGAGTTAGATTGTATGCTATAATGCTAAGGGGAACATAAAACAGAATAAGTTTGGCTGAACAGGACATGGAGGGGGAAATAAATGGGAAGCGGTAAGCCTTCGTCACTAAAGACTGAGATATATGATTCTATTCTGAAGGACATTATAGAGGGAAATTACAAGCAGAATGAAATTATCAATGAAAAGCAGCTGATTGAAAAGTATGGGGTCAGTAAATCCCCGATCAGGGACGCACTGATTGAACTTTGCAGCGAAGGCGTACTCATCAGCCACCCGAGATACGGGTACGAGGTGGTCAGGATTAATGAAAAGGAGATACGGGATATTGTTAACTTCCGTATCATGATTGAGACCGGCTGCTTAAGGGACGCGGCCACCATCATGACTAAAACGGATATCCGGGAATTAAGGGAATTCACCCTTACGGAGTGCAGCAACAGCGATGAGGACACCACCATCCTGGAACACTGGGATAACAACAGCAGGTTCCATCTCAGGCTGCTTTCCTACAGCGGCAACGATTACTGCTACAGCATGCTGCAGAAAAGCATCGGCATCATGACAAGGGCTTATGCCCAGAGACACTGGGAACGGTGGGGCACCATTTCCATACGCATGGGGTGTGAGAACCATCTGAAGGTGATTGATTACCTGATGGAGCAGGATGTGGACCGCGCGGTGAAGGAGCTGCGAGGGGATATTATATCTTTTCTTGATATCCTGTATCCTAATTATGGGAATAGGATGTATGTGTGATAATTGAATATGGATGTAACAGGCGGTATCTGGATTGTTGAAAACAGGTGCCGCCTGTTTTATGTAATTATTTGTATAAAACGTGTATTCCAATTTTACTAGCATATGATATAATGTAATATAATATTATATTAACACATAAAACATCATTGCATTTCCTTATGGGATTGATAAGATGTCTTTGAAAGAGGTGGAATATGCTGAATGCAAATAGTGCGGTGCCCTTATACCAACAGGTGGCGGAAGACATTAAGAACAGGATAACCAGCGGGGAGTACAGCCCGGGACAGGCCCTGCCCAGTGAGTCCAGGCTTTGTGAGCAGTACAATGTAAGCAGGATTACCATCCGCAATGCAATTGCCGACCTGGTGGAGCAGGACCTTCTCATCACACACCACGGCAAGGGGACATTCGTGCAGACACCTAAGATTTCCTCAAGCCTGAATACATTTAAAGGGTTCACCGTGTTCTGTCATGAGAACAACATCAACGCGTACACCCATATGCTGGGCATGAAGCGGCAGAAGCCCAATACGGCCATCATGAAAAAGCTGGAGCTTACGCCTGAGGATGACGTGGTATACCTGAAGCGCCTGCGCCATGTGAATGATAAGCCGGTCATGATTGAGCATGTAAGCCTTCCGTGCAGCCAGTTTGAATTCCTCCTGGATGTGGATATGGAGAACCAGTCCCTCTATGAGGTGATTGAGCGCCGTACAGGCATGCGGCTGGAGGATAACTGTTACACATCCATTACCCTGGAGACCAGTATTGCAACGGAAGAAGAAAGCCAGCTGCTTAAATTTGATTCGCCCCAGTCTGTTTTTGTGCTGATGGAGACAGTCATTACCCATACAGGCATACCGGTCCACTATACCAAGCAGATACTTTCAGGCAGGCATTTCAAGTTTTTCCTTTCCAATAAGGTAAACCAGCTGTCCATGAACTGGAATGAGGTTTAGGCTGTATCAATACTTCTCTGATTTCTGCTGAAATATGTTGTAAAATGTATTATGATGTATTATAATATATTTACTACTAACAATAGAAATGGAGAGTGTGATGGGGACAAGTAAAAATGTAAATCCGGACAGTATGACACCCATGTACAAGCAGATTATTGACATACTGGGCCGGAAGATTGAGGAGGGGGAATTAAGGCCCGGGGACAGGATCCCATCTGAGGCAGAGCTGATGCAGGCCTACCATGTGAGCCGCATCACGGTGCGCTCGGCCATCAACGAGCTGGAGGAGGACGGGATGGTGGTCCGCTCCAGAGGGAAGGGAACCTTTGTGGCTTCCAGGAAGGCCCTGTATTCCGTGGACGACCAGATCGGTTTTACCCATTCCTGTTTTCAGGAGGGCAAGGTGCCGAGGACAGAGGTATTAAGCGTGTCCTGGATTTATCCCACCAGGGCGGACGTGGAATTTTTCGGTATTGATGAAGATGAGACGATCCTGTGCACCAGGCGCCTGCGCTATGTGGATGATGTGCCTACCATGATTGAGGTAAACCACTACAACCGTATGTTCGGATTCCTGGAACGGGAGGATTTAAGCCAGTCGCTGTTTGAAATCCTCCAGAAACATAAAATCAGGCTGGGAGGGCATATACGTATCCTCGAGGTGTGTTACGCCAATTCCTCTGACGCAGGAATCCTGGGAGTGAAGCCCGGGGCGGCATTGCTGCTGTTTACGGATAAGCATGAAGATTCCGGGGGCAGCCCCCTTTACATATCCCGGCAGATGTACTGCACGGAGCGCCTTAAGTTTTATGTTTAAGCCCGTCGTATGGTTGGATATCAAGGAAGGGTATCGGGTAAGTGTATCAAGTAAGAGATAGCATTTTGAACTGAATTTCAGTTTAAAATGCTATTTTTTATATTGACAGGGAATATGACATGATGTATACTTGTGGTAACATAATGTTATATAATGTATTATAAACAGAAGAGAGGAGTGGAAATATGGAGCAGTTCCTGTTGGCCAGTCATGGTTCCCTTGCGCGGGCCATGAAGGAGACAGCGGAATTTCTTTTAGGGGCAAATGAAAATGTCCATTGTCTCTGCGCCTATGTGGATGAAGCGTCCATGAACCTGGAGAAGATGGTGGGGGAGTGGGTGACGGGCAGGAAACCGGAAGAACACTGGACTGTCATTACAGATATCTTCGGAGGCAGTGTGAACAACGAATTCATGAAGTACACCGGGGACCGGAGGTTTAACCTGGTTGCAGGTATGAGCCTGCCTCTGGTCATTGCACTGCTTAACCATCCGGACGCAGTTGATCCGGACACCATCCGGGCCGTGCTCGCCCAGGTCAGGTCATCCATTGTTTACTGCAACGATATGGTGGAAAACCAGGATTTGGAAGATGAAGATTTTTAAGGAGGAAGAGTATGATTAAATTAGTCAGGGTGGATCACAGGCTGCTTCACGGACAGGTGGCAATGGCATGGACACAGTCCCTGGATGTGGATTGCATGCTGATTGCCAATGATGCAATCATGAAAGACGATATCCGGAAAACCACGCTGAAGCTGGCAAAACCAAATGGGGTAAAGCTTGTGATGAAGAACATCGAGGACTCCATCACGGCACTGAACAGCGGGGTTACGGACAGATATAAGCTTTTTATCATAGTGGAAAGCATCGAAGATGCCCACCGCCTTGCCACATCCTGTAAAGATATAAGGGAAATCAACCTGGGCGGCTGCAAGCCCAGGGAGGAAGCGGTTAAGAAGCTTTATAAGACCATACCGGTATCGGCCGGGGATGAGGCGCTTTTAAAGGAGCTTATGGAGGCAGGAATCAGGGTTGGGATACAGCAGGTTCCAAGTGATGCAAGGATTGAAGTAAAGGAAATCATTTAGGAGGAGAATTATGTTAGCGCAGGCAATTTTAATCGGATTCATAGCAATGTTTGTAACATTCGAATGGATGCTGGGTACCAACCTGGGGTCACGTCCCATTATAACCGGCGTGCTGGTAGGCCTTGTGATGGGGGATCTGAAGACAGGGATCATCCTTGGCGCAACCCTTGAGATGGTCTTTATCGGTTCCATCACCCTTGGGGCCGCTGTCCCGCCGGACGTCATCACAGGAGGAATCCTGGGAGCTGCATTCGCCATCTCAACCGGCAAAGGCGCGGACGTGGCCCTGGCCCTGGCATTTCCCATCGCGACCCTGTATCTTGTGGTGGATAACCTGCTTACCCTTGTGCTGCTTCCCGTGTTTGTCCATAAGGCTGACAAGTATGTGGAAAGAGGTGAATTCAGGAAGATGGAAATGATGCATATCCTGGGCGGCTTTGTGGTCAAGAGCCTTCCCCGGGGAATCATATGCGCCGCTGCGTTTTACCTTGGCACGCCGGTGATGAACCGGGTTTTGGAGTCCATCCCTGAATTTGTACAGAACGGCCTTGTGGCGGCAGCCGGATTCATTCCCGCCCTTGGTATTGCCCTGCTGACACGTATGATACTTACGAAGAAAACCGTTGTGTTCTTTGTGCTGGGCTTTACGGTCAGCGCATATTTACGGATCCCCATGCTTGGGATTGCCCTGCTTGCAAGTGTGCTTGCAGTGATACTGGTAGAGCTGCAGAGCAGCCAGACCGTTGTAAAACAGGAGGTAATGGAAGATGAGGACTTCTAATAACCAGATTACGAAAAAGGACCTGATGTCCATCTACATACGTTCGCTTTCCCTTGAGTATTCCTGGAACTATGAACGCCAGCAGCATATGGGGTACTGCTTCGCCATGCTCCCTGCAATCAGGCGGATATATGAGAAAAAGGAAGCCCAGATCGAGGCGGCCAGACGTCATATGGAATTTTTCAATACAACCCCCTATGTGTCCACCGCCATCATGGGGATATCCACTGCCATGGAGGAGAGCAATGCGGATAATGCTGACTTTGACACCTCTTCCATCAACAGCGTAAAGGTTGCGCTGATGGGGCCTCTTGCAGGAATCGGGGATTCCATGTTCTGGGGAACCCTCAGGGTAATCGCAACCGGGATCGGTACTTCCCTGGCGCTGAACGGGAACATACTTGGACCCATCCTGTTCTGGCTGATTTATAACATACCGGCGTACCTGGTGCGCTACTGGTGCCTGAAGTTCGGATACGGCTTTGGGACCAGCTTCCTGAACCGGATTGAAGAATCCGGCCTGATGCCCAAGCTGACCTACGGGGCTGCCGTCATCGGCCTTATGGTCATCGGCGCAATGATTCCTAACATGATTAACATACAGATAGCGGGAAGCCTGGGGACAGGGGAATCTGCAACGGCCGTACAGGCCATCCTGGACGGCATCATGCCAAGCCTGCTTCCGCTCCTGATGACACTGGGTGTGTACGGGCTTCTGCAGAAAAAGGTCAAGGTTTCATGGGTGCTTGTAATCCTTACATCCCTTGGTATCATCGGTGCGTTATTTGGCATATTTGTGGTGTAAATCAAGACTGGGAATGATTTAAGATATAGGAGGAGAATGAAAAATGGTAAAGTTTGACGAACAGGCAATACTGGAAAATGGAGCTTACATCTATGCCATGAGGCAGGAGATTGAGGCAATTGCGGATACTGTGTGCGGTAAGGGATTTGACAATATCCTGTTCACCGCATCCGGCGGTTCCCTTGCGATGATGCAGCCGTTTGATTATATGATTTCCGCCACCTCCAGGCTGAATGTACAGTCCCAGGTGTCGGCGGAGCTGCTTACAACCGGCAACAGCCATCTGACGGACAGGACCATTGTGTTCATGGCATCCAAGTCAGGTGACACCAGGGAAACCGTGGAGGCAGCCAGGTATGTGAAGGAAAAAGGTGCCACAGTCATATCCGTCCTTGGAGTGGAAGGCTCCCCTCTGGGAGGTCTTTCTGACCACACGGTCATCTATAAGGATGGCCGTCCGCAGGAATACGTGTTATATATGCTGGTTGGCAGGATATTGTACAACATGGGCTATTTTGACGATTATGTCCAGTTTGCAGATGAACTTAAGAATCTGCCGGCAGCCCTTGTGTCCGTGGGAAAGGAAAGTGATGGAAAGGCCAGGGAGTATGCCATGAAATACAAGGATGACCCGTATCAGATATGGATCGGATCCGGCAACCTGTGGGGGCCCACCTATTCCTTTGCCATGTGCGTGCTGGAGGAATCCCAGTGGCTCCGCACAAAGTCTGTCACCTCCCCTGAATTTTTCCATGGGACCATCGAACTTGTGGAAAAAGGTGTGTGCGTTGCCCTTAACATGACAGAGGGCCAGACCAGGGTGCTGGATGAGCGCGTTAAGAACTTTGTCCAGGAGCATACCGATGACTTTACCGTGTTTGACACGGCGGATTACCAGCTTCCCGGAATCAGCCGGAAGTTCAGATGGCTCCTCTCACCGGTGGTAATCAACGCTGTCCTGTCCAGGGTAAGTAAGAATTTTGAGGAAATCAGGAACCACTCCCTGGATATCCGGCGATATTACAGGAAGCTTGAGTATTAAAGATTGGACAGGAGCGGGATGACAGACATGAAGATAGCTGGTATAGGTGACAATGTAATAGACCGGTATATGAACATGGGCGTCATGTTTCCGGGCGGGAACGCGGTGAACGTGGCTGCCCACGCAAGCAGGCTGGGGGCCGTGGCGGCCTATGTGGGAAGCATCGGGGCTGACCGGGAAGGCCGTATCATACGGGATGCCCTTACGGCCCTTAATGTGGACCTGTCCCAGTGCATATTCCATGAGGACAGCACCACTAAGAAGTGCGATGTGAACGTGTATGACGGGGAGCGGGACTACATAGGGGCGGACGAAGGGAAGAACTGGGCCCACACCACACGGATAAGGGATTGTGACGTGGATTATCTGAGGGATTTTGATGTGGTGCACACCAGCTGCAATGCCAAGCTTCATGAGGATGTCCATAAACTTCAGGACCTGCAGGCCATGATCACATTCGATTTTTCCGTAAAGGATAAGTACCGCACCCATGAATTCCTGGAACTGACCTGCCCCTACCTGGAACTGGGGCAGTTCTCCTGTGAACATATGGAGACAGAGGCAATCCGGGAACTGATGAGGAAGGTATATGGCCAGGGCTGCAGGAACGTGGTGGCCACCATGGGGGGGCGGGGACAGCTGTTCTACAACGGAAAGGAATTTGTGGAAGGAAAAGCCCGGTATGTCAAGGCCCTGGACACCATGGGGGCGGGAGATTCCTTTATTGCGGCCGTGATTGTATCCCTTCTGAAACAGGGATGGAAGAAAGGGATTACATTGACAGGGGACGCAATCCGTCAGGCGCTTCAGGACGGTGCGTCTTATTCAGCGGAAAACTGCCTTTGCGAGGGCGGTTTTGGATTCAGGAACCGGATTGAGGGGTGACAGGGATGAAGTGGGTTATATTTGATTTGGACGGGACTTTGAGCAGGACGGACATTTTCATCGTGCCATCCATCCGGGCGGCCATGGAGGAAGCGGGGCTGAGGGAGTGGACGGAAGAGGAAATCCGCATGACCATAGGGGAGCGGGCCGAGGAGACGAACCTGAAGCTGTTCGGCCAGGAGAGGTGCGCCCGGGCAGATGGGTTCTGGAAATTAGTTGAGCATTATCAGGAAAATGTATACAAGAATATGGAAACCGTGTACGACGGTGTCCAGGAGATGCTTGACAGCCTGCATCACAGGGGATACCGGACAGCGGTCTGTTCCAACGCGGACCGGGATTATATTGAAATGATGTTAGGCAGGCTGGGGATACGGGATAAGATAGATAAAATCCGGCCCGTGATACCCGGAAAGGATAAGGCGTGTTCCCTGGCAGCCCTTCTGGATGAGATAAAGCCTGAGGCCGCGGTCATGGCAGGGGACCGTATCTACGACGTGGCAGCGGCAAAGGCCAACCGGATTCCCTCCATTGCATGCCTTTACGGCTGCGGGACATGGGAAGAACTCAAGGAGGCCAGCTGCTTTGCCCAATCCCCGGCAGAGGTTGGCAGGCTGGCGGACGCCCTGCTAGGGAAAAAAGAATAGGGACAGATGAAAAGGATATCCCGGACGGGGATGTCCTTTTTTGATGGCCGCGATGCGAAGGGAAATGACGCCATGTGCCGGGGAAAACCGCCAAATGCCGGAAATTGCCGGGAAGTGCCAGGATATGCCGGAAACCATACCGCATCTCCGGCAATTCCCGGCATTTATGCCAGTTTCCTGTGGACAATCATAATTTTTATCAACAAAATACATAAAAAGGTATTTACAAAAGACAGGCGGTGTGATACTATAACGTCATAATACATTATGTATCGATATAATGATAAGTGAAACAACTAAAGGAGAGGTGAAGTATGCTTAGACTCATAGGGGTAGGAGACAACGTGGTAGACTGCAACTACACCACAGGCATCATGTACCCGGGAGGAAACAGCCTGAATTTTTCAGTCTACGGCCGCCAGCTTGGGCATGAAACCGCGTATGCGGGGGTTTTGGGCACGGACATCCAGGCAGACATGGTGGTCCATGCGCTGAAGGATAAAGGGGTGGATATCTCCCGCTGCGTCAGGGTGCAGGGAGAGACCGGAATCTGCGGTATCCGGCTGAAGGACGGGGACCGCACCATTACAGATGAGAATGACGCTGGCGTGGTGAAGTCCCATCCGCTTCAGATTACAGAAGGACTGCTGGAATACATCAAGACCTTTGATGTGGTCCATTCCAGCTGTTTCAGCCACATTGAGGACCAGCTCATAAAAATCAGGGAGACAGGGGTCCCGCTTCTGTATGACTTCTCAGATGTGTGGGAGGAGGATGACCTGGCTGCGGTGTGTCCGGATATAACCATTGCATTCTTTTCCGGCAAGGAATTAGGGGAAGGGAAGCTAAAGGAGCTGCTGTACCGGTGCGTGCATGGGTACGGGTGCAGGCTGGCGGTGACCACCATTGGGAGCAGGGGAGCCATCGTGTATAACGGAAGGAAATACTACAGGAAGATGCCTTATAATTTTGAAGCGCCGGTGGTGGACACCACAGGGGCGGGGGACTCCTGGATAACGGCCTTCATTGCCTCCTACATAGAGAATGACAGGCGTATGGCCAGGCTGCATGAGGAACAACTGCCTGACTTCACGAGGCAGGCGGACAGGGAGGATTACGAGGACCAGCTGATTGAATTCAGCATGTGCGCCGGCAATCTTCTGGCCAGGCATAACTGCCTGGTGGAAGGGTCCTTCGGATACGGGGCGGCATTTTAACCGTTTGATTTGGGAAAGGAGGCAGGACCTGCAGTCTGGGACCGCAGGGAAAGCATATGAGTGATACGATATTGAAAATGCAGGGAATATCTAAATTTTACGGCGGTATCAAAGCCCTGGAGAAAGTGGACTTTGAACTGTACCGGGGAGAAATCCTGTGCCTCTTGGGGGAAAACGGGGCAGGCAAGTCAACGCTGATGAAGATACTCTCCGGCGTGATTGAGCCTTCGGAAGGTGAGATTTTCCTGGAAGATAAGAAGATAAACATTAAGAACCCAAACATAGCCCACCACCTGGGAATCAGCACGGTCCATCAGGAACTGGTACAGTTTGCGGACATGACCATCATGGAGAACATCTATATGGGAAGGTATCCAAAAAAGGGCGGCCTGGTGGATTTTAAGACACTGAAGGAGAAGACCCTGGAGCTGATGGACAGCCTGGATATCCATTTCAATCCCTTTTCCTATATCAGGGACTTAAGCGTGGCACAGAGACAGATGGTGGAAATCATGAAGGCCGTGTCCTTTGACTCTAAAATCATTATCTTTGATGAACCCACGTCTTCCCTGACAACCGAAGAAACCACGGTGCTGTTCCGCATCATTGCGGACCTTAAGAGCAGGGGAATTTCCATGGTATACATATCCCACAGGCTGGAGGACATCTTTGCAATCGGGGACAGGATCACGGTCCTTCGGGACGGCAGGAACTCAGGCGGGGGAATGGTAAGTGAACTGAATACGGACCAGGTCATATCCCTGATGGTTGGAAGGAATGTGGAAAACCAGTTTCCCAAGGTCCATGTGGATATCGGGGAGGAAATCCTCAGGGTAGAGCACATAAACAATGAGTATGTCAAGGATGCGTCCTTTGTACTGCATAAAGGGGAAATCCTTGGTTTCGGCGGATTGGTGGGCGCGGGACGGACCGAGCTCATGAGGGCTGTCATGGGACTTGATAAGGCATCGGGGACCATCTATAAGAATGGGAAGGTGATTGTGAACCACAACCCCACGGAGGCCATCCGCAATAAATTTGCCCTGGTTCCTGAGGACAGGAAGGACCAGGGGCTGGTACTGTTGTTGTCCATCCTCAAGAACATCGAGATGAGTTCCCTTCCGGAGCTGTCCTCAGGCGGCTTCATGAACTCCCAGAAGGAAAGGGAGTGCGCGGCTGAATATATGAAACGCCTGCAGGTAAAGGCAGCGGATGTCAACCAGGCGGCCGGGGATTTAAGCGGCGGGAACCAGCAGAAGGTAGTAATCGCAAAATGCCTTGCCACCAGGCCGGATATCCTGATTTTAGACGAACCCACCCGGGGCATTGATGTGGGTTCCAAGGCAGAGATTTATGAGATTATGAATCAGCTGGTATTGCAGGGGGTATCCATCATCATGATTTCCTCTGAACTTCCGGAACTGCTTAATATGAGCGACCGGATCATCATCATGAGGGAAGGGAAGATAACCGGCGAGCAGAACATGGGAGAAGCAACGGAAGAAACAGTAATGAAGCTGGCAACTAAGGAGGCAGTTTAATCATGAAAAATAAATCCATCCAGAAAGTATTGAACAATTCCAATTTTAAATCTTATTCCGGCCTGATCCTGGTCATCATCGTGGTGAGCGTGTTCATGAGCATCCGAAGCGAGAACTTCATGACACCTACCAATATCCTGAATGTATTAAGGCAGATATCCGTCTATGGGATCCTTGCCTGCGGCATGGCGTTCGCCATGATGACAGGGGGAATCGACCTGACGGTAGGATCCACTGCCGGCGTATGCGGCGCATTGGTAACCAAGTTTGTGGTGGAAGGGAACATGCCCCTGGTGCCCGCCATCCTCATAGGGCTTTTAGTGGGCGCCCTTTTAGGACTGCTCTCAGGCATCTTTATCGCCAAGACAGGAATCCCTCCATTTATCATGACCCTGGGCATGCAGATTACCCTGAGAGGGGCATGTTACCTGATTTGTGAGGGAAAGCCCATCGGCAATATACCGGACAGCATGCTTCAGCTGGGCATCGGCTCCCTGGGCGGAATCCCCATCCCCATTTTCTTCATGCTTGGGACATTCGTGGTGGTTGGGATCATCCTTTCAAGGACTTCCTTCGGCCGTTCCGTCTACGCGGTGGGCGGCAACTACCAGGCAGCCCATCACTCGGGCATCAATGCCCAAAGGGTCATCATGTATGCCTACATGATCAGCGGTATCTGCGCTGCCCTGGCAGGCGTCATACTGTCAGCCAGGAATGCTTCCGCACAGCCCACGGCAGGCAATGCATTTGAGACAGAGGCCATTGCTGCCTGTGCAATGGGCGGCGTGTCGTTCAGCGGAGGCAAAGGCGCGGTGGTCGGTATATTCTTCGGCGCGCTCCTCATGGGCATCATCAACAACGGAATGAACCTCCTCTATATCAGCTCCTACTGGCAGCTGGTGGTTAAGGGAATCATCATCATAGCGGCAGTTATCTACTCCATCTTTAACAGCAGGAAGAAATAAAAAGGAAACTATAAAAAACTAAATAAATTTCAGGAGGAAAACAAAATGAAAAAGAGAATGGCAACCATGATCCTTTGTGCGGCAATGACGGCATCCATACTGGCAGGATGCGGTACGGGTAAGGAAAGCAATGCGCCGGGCGGCACTGCGGGAGGAACAGCCACAGGCACATCCCAGGATACCGCTGCAGCGGCCCAGGGCGAGGGGAAGGACGGTTACACCATTGCGGTTCTTGCATGGTCCCAGGCAGAGGAGTTCGGCGTGGACATTATATCCGGAGCTGAAAAAAAGGCGGCGGAGCTGGGCAATGTAACGGTTGTGAAGCCCGACCCGGCCGGTGACATGCAGAAGGAGATTGCAATCCTGGAGGACCTGATACAGCAGGGCGTGGACGCCATCTGCGTGGCTCCGGTGGATGCCAATGCCATTGTTCCCTATATAGATAAGGTAAGGGAAGCCGGAATCGTGCTGGTGGACTATGATATTGACACGGAAGCACAGTGTGATGCCAAGGTGCTTTCCGATAACGCGGCAGGCGGGGCCATGGCAGCGGATTATCTGGTACAGGAGATGGGGACAGAGGGTAAGGTGCTGATCCTTACCGAGGTTCCCGGGGTCACAACCGCAGAGGAACGTATCGCCGGATTCAAGGACCGCATGGCTGAGATTGCCCCCAATGTGGAGATGGTCGAGCAGCTTTCCAATGGTACGAGGGACACCCACAGGGCCACGACCGAGAACATGCTTCAGGCACATCCTGACATCACCGGAATCTTCTGCTTCATGGGCGACAATTCCCTGGGCGCTTATACTGCCTGCAAGACCAACAACAGGCAGGACGTGCTGATTGCCGGATATGACGCGACACCGGAACAGCTGGACATCATGAAAAATGACGGACCTGACTGCAACCTGATCTGCTCCGTTGCCCTGTATCCCAAGAAAATCGGTTACGTTGCCCTGGAAACCGCCTACAACATTCTGGAGGGTGAGGAAATCAGCGATGTTGTCTGGACTGAATTGGGGCTTCTCACTGCAAAGGATGCTGATTCCTTTGAGGCAGAGTAGGCCATGTCCGGGCGGAAGCGGGTCCCGCCATACGCCCGGGAACGTTCAAGGAGGAAACAGATGAAATTTTCGTTCTTAACATACCAGTTCTGCCGCTTTGGCCTGGAGCATTCATTTAAGATGGCGCAGGAATATGGGTTTGAAGGGGTGGAAGTCTGGGGAGGAAGACCCCATGCTTATGCCCATGACATGGGCAAAGAGGAGATACATGCCATTCTGGGATGGAAAAAACAGTATGGGGTGGAGATATCCATGTTCACACCTGAGATACTGGCATATCCATACAGCCTTACCTCGTCCATGGAAAAGGAACGCAGGGAAACCATTGAATACCTGCTGAAAAGTGTGGAGACAGCCGCAAGGCTGGGGACCGGCAAGATGCAGATAACCGCCAAACACCCGGGATATGGGGTGAAACGGGAAACCGTATGGGGATACCTGGAAGAGGGAACATCCATCCTTTGCAGGAGGGCCGGGGAACTGGGGGTGGACATCATCCTGGAATCCCTGTCACCCTCGGAGGGGAACACCATCACCTGTGTGGATGACATCCTGCAGCTGCAGGAGCGGGTTAAAAGTCCCGCCCTGTGCGCCATGATTGACATGGTTCCGCCCTTTATTGCCAATGAGCCGTATTCTGACTATCTTGAGCGCCTTGGGGCATCCATGAAGTACGTCCATATATGCAACGGGGACGGGGCCACGGAATTCCATATGCAGCTGGATGACCGGGACGGGGTGATTCCCGTGGCTGACTTTTTCCGTATCCTGAAGCGGTATGGTTATGACGGATGGTGTTCCCTGGAACTGTTAAATCCCTACTTCAGGGATCCGGAGCTGTACCTCTCCCAGGCGGAGAGGACCATCCGGCGTATCCGGGAAGAACTGGATTTATAAATAAAATATCATGTTCTGGGTGTTGTAGAGCTGTTTGCAGACGAACAGGGGATTGCCCTGGCTGTCTGACTGGTAATCCCGAAACAGCAGCAGAGGGGAGTTGCGCTTGATTTCCAGCAGTCCGGCCTCATTGGAGGACGCGTTGCTGATTTCAAGGGTCCTCCTGCTGTTGTGCACCGTGATACCGTGGGCGTGCAGGATTGAGAACACGGATCCCTCCAGGTTTTCATGGAGAAGAAAATCATACTTTCTTGGAAAGTAGAGGGTTTCTAAAATGGACGGATGTCCGTCTATGTAGCGGAGCCGTTTGATTTCAATGACCTGCTGGCTTTCATCCACCGCCAGGAATTCACTGTCGGCATGGGTGGGATAAGCGTATTCTACGGACAGCACCTGGGATTTAAGCACCTTGCCGGCCTGGCGGCAGGAATCAGTCAGGCCAGTGGTATCATTGGCGGACTGAAGCTTTTTCTGCGGCGCCACAAAGGTGCCCTTTCCCTGGCTGCGCACCAGAAGCCCGTCTGTCACCAGCTCTGAGATCGCGCCCCGGATTGTCACACGGCTTACGTTAAAGTCCTTCATCAGTTCAAACTCAGAAGGAAGCTTTTCTCCTACCTTCAGTTCCCCTTTGCGGATGCCATCGGAGATAATGCTGGCCACCTGCTTGTACATGGGGGTAATGCTGGAGGGGTCTATACTGCCTGCATCGAAATGAATCATAAATATCACCGTCATTCTGCCCTATGGGGCGTTATGTCCGAACACGTCCCAGGCAGGAATCCTTTCTTAATACAATATAATATGACATAATCCGTGTTTTTGCAAGTTCCCATAAAGAAATTGGGAAAAAGAAAAAAAGTACTTTACAAAATACATTATATGATGTAATATAACATCATAGGACGACATGATAAATTTAAATCCAAGGAGGAACCAGATATGTTTAATTTTGACATTCCACGTTACGAAAAAGTAGTCAGCGAGGCAATTGCCTTAAGGCCGCAGATTGAGAAAGCGGTAGACGAGATATGCAGCCAGGGTTACACCAATATTTTCTTTATCGGCTGCGGCGGCACATACGCCCATTCCCTTCCCATGAAGTACTGGCTGGATACAACATCACAGATTGATACATACAGTGTGATTGCGGCCGAGTTCATGGCAGCGGGCCACAGGAAGTTCACCAAGGATTCCGTATGTGTATTCTCCACCAGAAGCGGCAACACAAAAGAAATCGTGGCGGCTGCAAAGTACTGTAAGGAAGCCGGCGCCCGTACCGTTGTATATGTGTCCAATGACAATACCCCTGTCTGCGAATTTGCCGACTACAAGCTGTTCAGCTTTGCAGAGGATGACTGTCTGTGTGAAGCCATTTATACCTATATGATTGCCCTTCTGGCAAGGTTTAAGAAAAACGCAGGGGAATTTGACAAGTACGAGGAATTCATGGATCAGTACGCAGGGATCGTGCCATATCTGATCAAGGCAAAGGAGCAGTACGAGGACAGATGTGCGAAAATGGCACAGGAGCACAAGGATACGGATTATCACATGGTAATCGGCGCAGGCATGATGTGGGGAGAGGCCTACGACTATGCGATGTGCATCCTGGAGGAGATGCAGTGGATTAAGACAAAGTCCATCCACGCAGCCGAATACTTCCATGGGACCCTTGAACTGGTGGAGGAGGATACAAGCCTCATCCTGTTCTACGGCGAGGATGAGACAAGGCCGCTGATGGACCGTGTGATGGATTTCTCCAAGAAGGTCACAAAGGTAATCAATGTGTTTGACACCAAGGAGATTGAACTGCCTTTCACCGAAGCAGAGTACAGGAAGATTGTTTCCCCGATGGTGATGTATGCAATGACGGAGCGTCTCAGCTGCCATCTGGAGAAGGAGAGGAACCATCCTCTGACAACCAGGAGATATTACCGTCAGATGGAATATTAATTCAGGTTTGGTCCAGGGAGATTGAGGAGATAGAAGAAAATAGAAAAAGGCGTGGGCCTGGCGGCTGTGTGGCTGCCAGGCCCACGTCCTGTATCAGAGGGTAATCCGGTAAGTATACATGCTTCCTATATAATAGGTCTCAATATATTCCAGTATATCCCCGTTGTCCAGATACGTATTGTGAAATGATTTCAGCAGCGCCTCATTCTCTATCCCCAGCAGCTTCTTTTGCTCCTCAGTGGGCAGGGTGGCTGTCAGCGACAGGTCCATGGACTGTACGTTCAATCCGAGTTCCTTCACATATTCAAAGAAAGAGTGCTCCAGCCGGGTCACATCAATGGCCGGAAGGACCCTGCAGGGGACATAGGTATAGCTGATGCAGATGATCATGTCATTGCCGGTCCGGATGCGGGAGAAATAATGGACCATATCGTCCCCGGCCACGTTCAGGGCCTGGGCAGCGGCTTCAGGCAGTTCGCTTCCCCGGTATATCCTGTAGTCCACCAGCCGGGAACCGGGCGTCAGGCCAATGGAGCGCATGTCTTCTGAAAAGCTTTGAGGTATCCTGACAATGGGTTTCTGTATATGTACATTGGTCACGAAGCTGCCCTTGCCTGCCACCCGGTTGATATAACCTTTGGATGCAAGGGATTGGATTGCCTTGTTCACGGTCATCCTGCTGACCTGGAACGTGTCACATAACTCCGCCTCGGTGGGAATCTGGTCACCGGGCCGCAGGATCCCGCCTTTTATCTGATTGAGTATGGAATCTTCTATTTGTATATACTTAGGTTTGCCTGACATGGAAATATCTCCTTTTATCTCACAATTATTCTAGTCTATTATATAATGAAAATTAATAAATGTCTATACATAAAGCGCCGTAAACCAGAAAAAACTTTATGAAAATAACTAAAAACCTCTTGAAAAGTATATGCGCTTATGGTAATATATAACCACGCGGACAAATGTATATACAAAGAACGATAAAAGATATATGCAATTGGACTGATTTAAGGAAGGAAATGGAAATACAAATAGACGGAAAGGAGGATGGACAATGAAAAATATGGTGCTGGTTACCCATGCGGATTTTGCAAAGGGAATCCTGACCTCCCTGAACCTGGTGCTGGGACAGGTGGAGCACGTGGATTACGTGAGCATCACGGCAAAGGAAACCATACCTGAGATAGCTTCCATGATTGAGGAAAAAATCACAGGCTTTGGCAGCAATGGCCCCACGGTGGTGCTTACGGATATCGCAGGCGGAAGCACCACCCAGGCAGCCATGAAGCTGCTGGGGGATGGACGGAAGGTGTATCTGGTAACAGGACTGAACCTGGGGCTGCTTTTGGAGATAGCGCTGCTTCCGCTGGGGGAAGGGGAAGAGGCTGACAAGGGGATGCTGCGCACGGCCATTGAGAATTCCAGGTCATCCATGTATCTGGTAAACGACATGATGGAATCCGGACCGGATACAGATGCATCCGGGGATTTAGGGGAACTGTAAGGAAGTAAAGGAAACTGCAGCAATGTTTTTAGGAAACCATAGGAGGAATAGGAATGATTAAGTTATTGAGGGTAGATGACCGTTTAATCCATGGACAGGTGGCTGTCAGCTGGACTTCCTATCTGGGGGCTGACACCATTGTGGTTGCCAACGATAAGGCGATTACGGATAAGCTGATGCAGATGGCATTTAACATGGCGAAACCTCCGCAGGCAGTGCTGTCCATCAAGTCCCTGGATGGCGCCGTGGCCGTCATTAATAATCCAAAGCATGCGGCCAGGACCATTTTCGTGGTGACGGCAAGCGTGGAGGATGCACGGTACCTGATGGAGAAATGCCCGTCCATCCCCAATCTGTGTGTGGGAGGCGTCCGTCAGGCGCCGGGAAAGAAGATGGTGGAACGCCAGGTGTACCTGGATGGGAAGGATATGAAGGGACTGGAAGAAATCCATGCCATGGGAAAGGATGTGTACCTTCAGGCAGTGCCCACTGAGAAGAAACTGTCCTATGAGGACATTGTAAAAGAGTATAACAAGTAAAAGAAGGGGGAATGTGTGATGTTATTTAAAGCATTAATTTTGGGAATCCTTGCAGGATTCGCCATCTGGGACGGCCGTGTATGCGGACAGCATATGTTTGACCGGCCAATCGTGACCGGACCTATCGTAGGACTGATTCTTGGGGATGTACATACAGGCATCGTGATGGGGGCTTCCCTGGAGCTGGTCATGATGGGGATTGTGGGAATCGGCGCGGCAACGCCGCCGGATGTGGTCTCAGGAGGAATATTGGCAACGGCATTTGCCATCATGTCCGGCCTTGATATGGACGCGGCCGTGGCGCTGTCACTTCCAATCGCAACCCTGGCCCAGTCCGTGGGCATCCTGGACAGGACCATTAATACCACCTTCCTGCACTGGGCCGACAGGGCGGCTGAGGAAGGGGATTACAAGGGAATCTCAAAAGCCCTGTGGGCAGGGGCATGGCTGTTCTGGTTCAGCTCCTTCCTGGTTGTATTCCTGGGCGTGCTACTTGGATCCAATACCATAGCCGGTTTTGTGGCTGCCCTGCCTCCGTTCATCCTGGGCGGACTGAAGGTGGCAAGCGGGATGCTTCCCGCACTGGGAATCGCAATCCTTATGCAGCTTATATTCGATAAGACCAATGCGGCATATCTCTTTGTGGGCTTTGTACTGACGGCGCTGCTGGGCATGAGCACGGTAGGCGTGGCGATTGTGGGCGCTACCATTGCCTATGTGGTTTATCAGCAGGCCATGCAGAGAAAACGCGACATGGCATCCATGGCAGTTAACACCATGTCAGATGATTTGGGAGGTGAATTATAATGGCAGGCACCAATGAAACTTTTAAAGAGGGCGGGATCGTCACAAAAAATGATATGCGCAGTGTATTCTGGCGTTCTTTCCCATTACAGGCATCCTTTAACTACGAACGTATGCAGAACGTGGGATTCTGCTATTCCCTCCTCCCGGTGTTAAAACGCCTGTACCCGGAGAAGAAGGAGGCATCCGAGGCATTGAAACGCCACCTGTCCTTTTTCAACACAACGCCTCAGCTGGTGACCTTCATCACAGGCGCATGCATTGCCATGGAGGAGGAAAATAAAAAGTCCGGCGATCAGTTTGACATTGAATCCATTGCTGCTTTGAAGGCAGCCCTGATGGGACCCATTGCGGGAATCGGCGACTCCTTTTTCTGGGGTACCTTCCGCATCATCGCGGCAGGCATCGGCTGCGGGCTGGCGGCCCAGGGCAGCATCCTGGGGGCAATCCTGTTCCTCCTGATATTCAATATCCCCCACTATGTAGCCAGATGGTACGGGCTGAAGCTGGGGTATAAGAGCGGCGTCGGGTTCGTGGAAGCGGCCCAGGCATCGGGTATGATTGAAATACTTACGAATTGCGCCAAGGTCATGGGACTCTGCGTGGTCGGGGCCATGATAGCCTCCATGGTCTCCTTCTCAACGCCCCTGGTGCTTACCATGGGAGAGGCAACTGTTGAGATACAGGGTGTGTTTGACCAGCTGCTGCCTTCCGTGCTTCCTCTGGGACTGACTTTTGGGACATTTGCATTATTAAAGAAAGGATTTAAGACCACCACAATCATGTTCGGCATGATTGCCATCGGCATTGTGGGTGCGTTCTTCGGTATTTTATGATGGAATCTAAGATGTTTGAATACATATGTGAGACACCGGCCGTGCTGACCGATATCATTAACAGAAGAGAAGAGATAACAAAGGACTTTGTAAGCCATTTTAAGGATGTGGAGATTGAGCAGATTTATGTAATCGGCTCCGGCACCAGCTATCACGCCGGCCTGGCAGCCAAGCTGTATCTGGAGGAGCTGCTGGGAATCAAGGTATTTAACATGTATCCGACCCAGTTTGCAAGGGAGGAAAAGGTATTTAATCAGAAAACCCTGGTAATCGGCATGTCCCAGGGCGGTCAGAGCCTGTCCACGGTGGAAGGCCTGGATTCCGCAAGGGAACGCGGACTGCACACGGCGGCCGTGTCCGAAAACCCGTCGGCACTTATCTTTGAACACGCCGACACATCAACTAAGATTGAGGTGGGGAATGAAAAATGCGGGGCAAAGACCAAGGGCTACGCAGGAACCACCGCTACTCTCATGATGATGCTCACGGAACTGGCCATTGCAAAGGGCATGGCCACGGAGGAAAAGGCGGCTGGATACAGGGAGCGCATGTTCCGGGTCATTGGCAACCTGGGGAAGGTCACGGACGCCGCCGTGGAGTGGTATAAGAGGATTAAAGACGAGTTCCTTCCGGCAAAGCGGGTGATTGTTGTGGGATATGACGGCATGTACTGTGATGTGCTGGAAGGCGCCCTTAAGATCCTGGAGACAGTCCGCCAGGGCGTGAGCGGGTATGATATCGAAGAATTTTTCCACGGCATCTATAACTCCATCACGGACAGCGCCCATATCTTCTACCTGGCTTCCAGGGGGGACTATAAGCCAAGGACCATGAAGCTGGTTGGGATACTCAGCGAGTGGACGCCGCATAATTACCTGATTGCATCGCCGGATGGAGTGGATGTGCAGTCTGACAAAAACCTGATTGTGGAATTCGTGGAAGACCCCATGTTCTCCTGCTGGGAATACATCATTCCCCTTCAGGTGGTAGCCTGCATGGCTCCCCAGGATTTGGGGATTAACCCGGACATACCTAAGGATCCTGAATTCCACAAGCGGATTGGCAGCAAGAAGCTGGACGGGGTGCGCGACCACTATGTGGCCCAGGAGGATGCATCCTTGAACACAGCGGTCCTGGAGAAATGATGATCCGTGCGGCGATATTTGACATGGACGGCCTGATGTTTGATACGGAGCGTCTTTATGGGGATGCCTGGTTGTATGCCGGAAGGGTAACCGGTTTCCCCATTACGAAGGAGCTGTTAAACCGTACCAGGGGAGCGGACCGCGGATCCTGTATCAGTGCGTTCAGGGATGCGTTAGGGGATACATTTGATTTTTACGCTGTGCGCAGGTACAGGCAGGAGTATGTGGACGGGTATCTGGAAAAGAATGGGATGCCTCTGAAGCCAGGATTAATGGAACTTTTAGGTTATCTGAAACACTCTGGCTACGGTATCGGACTGGCCACCTCCACGGATGAACCCACTGCCAGGGAGTACCTCGGGATGGCTGGGGTCAGTGGATATTTTGACTGTATGATATTCGGGGATATGGTAAAGAGAGGTAAACCGGCCCCTGATATCTACCTTAAGGCGGCAGAGACACTGGGCAGAAGGCCGGATGAATGTATTGTCCTGGAGGATTCAATCCTGGGGGTCAGGGCGGGCGCCGCGGCCGGATGTCATGTAATCATGATACCGGATGAGGTGGAACCCGGGGAGCGGGAGAAGAAACTGATAACCCGCAGGATGGACAGCCTGATGGATGTGATTGCGTATCTGGGATAGGGGATATTTGAATACAATAAAAGGAAACGGCCGGGGCGCTCCAGGAACTGTTGGGGCGCCCCGGCCGCGGTCATGGGAAGGCCAGGGTCTCTGCCTGGTGTATTACTGGAATTTTATGCACAAGATTCAGCTTTTCATTTAAAATCACATATGCTAAAATAGGTACAGATAAATCACAGCTATTGACTTTTCCCAGATGTGATGATATAAATAAAACCATACTAAATTACTATGAATAGTGTGCTTTGAATGAGGAATATTCTCAGGAGGAAACAGGATGAAGAATAAAAATACAATGGCTAAGAGGTGCGTTTCACTTGCCCTGGCCACAGTCATGGCCCTGTCGCTGGCAGGATGTAAGGCAGGGGGGAATGACGCGCCCCAGCCAGGAAGCGGGACAACGGGCCAGACCCAGGCCGGACAGGCCGGGGGCAGCGCTGCCGGGGAAAAGATCGTGAACATCGGTGTGACCAATACCCTGAACACCCTGAATCCCCTTCTGATGGACGGGATGGAGATGAACAAATACGCCACCGGCCTGATGTTCCTTCCTCTCATGGAACTGGACGGGGATATGAATTTTGAAGGGATGCTGGCGGATTCGGTTACGGCAGAGGATGACCGGAATTTCCTTGTGCATATAGATGACAAGGCGGTCTGGTCCGACGGACAGCCTGTAACCGCGGATGATGTGGTATATACGGCCCTGCGCATATGCAGCCCCACCATCGGCAATATGGCCATGATGTATTATGTATTCGAAGGCGTTGGGGATGACGGATTCGTGGCGGAAGGCGCAGACCATGTGGAAGGCATCACCAAGGTGGATGACAAGACCGTCCGCTTTACCACCAAGGCGCCCATGTCCCTGATTACATTTAACAGCTCCTATGCACGGTATCTCATGACGCTTCCAAAGCATGTGATTGAGAACATGAGCGAACAGGAGCTTATGTCCGACCCGTGGTTCAACCGCCCGGATGTGGTGAGCGGGCCATATAAGGTGACGGAATTTGACAGGGACCACTATGTATCCTATGAGGCTAATAAGGACTACTGGAAAGGCGCCCCCAAGATTGACCGGCTGAACATCAAGATCGTGGAGGGCAGCCAGCTGTATGCGGGCCTTAAGTCAGGTGAGATTGACGTGACCCAGAACACCCTGAGCGCCATCCCGCTGGAGGATTATGAGAGCATCCAGGCGCTGGAGAATGTGACCACCTCCTTCGGTGAACCCATAACCAACCAGTCCGTATTCATCAACACCACCAGCATAACGGATGCCAGGGTGCGCCAGGCCATGGTCTATGCCATTGACCGCGGCCAGATCCTGGAGCAGCTGTTAAAGGGCTACGGGGAGGTTTCGGAAGGTTTCCTGTCCTCGGCAAGCCCCTACTTTGACGATACCATCACCCCGCTTCCATATGACCCTGAGAAGGCGAAGTCCCTTCTGGAGGAAAGCGGATGGGACAGGAACCGGACCATTAAGTTCAGCATTAACTCGGATGACAGCACCTTTGTCAATGCTGCTTCCGTCATTGCCGCACAGTGGGCTTCGGTGGGCATCAAGGCGGAGATCCAGACCATGGACATCAATACCCTGATGGCCAATGCAGCAAAAGGTGATTTTGACGTGATGGCAATCCAGTACACCTATCCTCCGGTGGATCCTTACGCCGACGTGGCCTGGCTCCTTGGAGGCGAGGGTAGCTGGACCGGGTATGGCAATGATAAGATTAACGAGGCCCTGTCCAAGGTATCCCTTACCGATGATGTGGGCCAGTTAAAGGAACTGTACTCCATTGTTGACAGGCAGGTACAGGAGGACGTGCCCATGTTCTCCGCCTATATCATCAAGACCATGGCTGGCGTGAACAAGCGTCTTGTGGGTGCCAGGCCAAGTGTCTATGGTTTCCTGAACCATGTGGAACAGTGGGATATTGCCCAGTAAGCCAATTGAATCGCTAATATACAGAATCCCGGGGGGCGTTTGCTCTCTGGGTGTTCTTGATTCAGACCTGTTTCGGCCTGGCTGCCGCAGCAGGTCTGATAAATCAGTTCATAGAAATGAGGAATAATATGTCACATATCCTGGAAGTCTCGGATCTGGAGGTGTCCTTTTCCGGCGACGGAGGAAAGAATATAAGTGTGGACCACATAAGCTTTTATGTGGACCCCGGCGAGGTGGTCTGTATCGTGGGGGAATCCGGCTGCGGGAAAAGTGTCACGTCCCTGTCCGTCATGGGCCTTTTGGGCAGGGGAGGTTCCGTGACCTCCGGCAGCGTGCTGTTTGAGGGTAAGGACCTGCTGGCCATGACGGAAAAGGAACTGGACCAGATCAGGGGGGACAGGCTTACCATGATTTTCCAGGACCCCCTTACATCCTTAAACCCGGTGTTCACCATTGGGAACCAGATGACGGAAAGCATCCGGGTCCACATGGGCCTGGGAAAAGAGGAGGCAGCGGCCCGTGCCCTGATGCTTCTTAAGAAGGTGGGGCTGCCCGACGCTGCCGCCGTGATGCGGCGGTATCCCCATCTGCTATCCGGCGGCATGCGCCAGCGGGTGATGATTGCCATGGCCCTGTCCTGCAGTCCCTCCCTGCTGATTGCAGATGAGCCGACCACTGCGCTGGACGTGACAATCCAGGCCCAGATCATGGAGCTTATCCTGGAACTGAAGGAAGAACTGGGGATGTCGGTGCTTCTGATAACCCACGACATGGGCCTTGTGGCCCAGATGGCCGACCGGGTGCTGGTCATGTACGCGGGCCAGATGATAGAGCAGGCCCCTGTGCTGGAGCTGTTTGACCACCCGGCCCATCCCTACACCAAGGCCCTCCTGCGCTCCGTGCCAGGGATAATGGACCGGAGGGACCGGGTGCTGGAGTCCATAGAAGGCATGGTGCCGGAACAGTACGACATGATTACGGGCTGCCGTTTTGCGGACCGCTGTCCTTACAGAAGGGATATCTGCAGCCGGCCCCAGACAGACACGATGATAATGGACAGCCATCTGGTAAGATGCTGCCGCGCAGGGGAGGTGGGGAACGATGCTTCAAAATGACGGTATGGACACGGCTCCCCTTCTTCAGGTTGAAGGACTTAAGAAATATTATGCGGCCAAAAGCGGGATTTTCTCCCGGAGCACAGGCGAGATACGTGCCGTGGACGGGGTATCATTCTCAATCCATAAAGGTGAGACCCTGGGGCTGGTAGGTGAGTCAGGCTGCGGCAAATCCACCCTGGGCCGTCAGATCGTGGGGCTGGAGCGCCCCACGGGCGGACGCATCCTGTATAAGGGCAGGGACCTGTCCCGTATGAGGAAGCCGGAGCTGAAGGCCATCCGTACCCAGTTACAGATGGTGTTCCAGGACTCCTACTCCTCCCTGAACCCGAGAAAGCATATCTTCGAAATCCTGGCAGAACCCATGCTTTATCATGGGCTGGCTGACAGGAGCAACATACATCAGAAGGTGGAGCATCTTCTGGATCTGGTGGGCCTTGCCAGGAATGCCCTTGGCCGTTACCCCCATGAGTTTTCGGGCGGACAGCGCCAGCGCATCGGCATTGCCAAGGCGCTTTCCCTGAATCCCAGCCTGCTTGTCTGTGACGAGCCGGTCAGCGCCCTGGATGTGTCCATCCAGGCCCAGATACTGAACCTGCTCAAGAACCTGCAGAAGGAGCTTGACCTGACCTGTATATTCATCGGCCACGGACTGGGCGCTGTCAATTATGTCAGCGACCGGATTGCAGTCATGTATCTGGGACAGATTGTCGAACTGGCCGACAGCAGGGAACTGTTTGACCATCCCCTTCATCCCTATTCCAAGGCATTGTTCGACGCAGTGCCCCTGGCCGATCCAAGGACCAGGAAGCGGCTGGGCCGGGGAGTGATTGAGGGGGAGGCGGAAATCCTGTCCGGGCCTGGGGAGGGATGTCCTTTTTATCCCAGATGCCCCAGACGCAGCCGGGAGTGTGCCGCGGCAGGGATGGACCTGAGGCCTGCCTCAGGCAGCGGCAGCCATCTTGTATCATGTATCCATGCCGGGCAGGAAGGAGTTGACTGATATGACAAAGTATATTATAAAGCGGCTTTTGATTGCCCTCCCAACCCTGATCGGGATTACCATCATTGACTATGCCATCATGTGTTTTGCGGGAAGTCCCCTGGAAATGATGCAGGGGGCGCGTATCTCCCAGGCAGCGGTGGCTGCCAAGGAGGCCGCGCTGGGGCTGGATAAGCCCTTCTATATCCAGTACTTCATGTGGCTGGGCCAGCTGCTCCAGGGCAACATGGGCTTTTCCATTAAATCCTACGAGGCGGTGGGCAGCATGATCGGAAGCCATCTTGGCCCCACCCTCCTGCTGATGGGGGTGTCCCTGATCGTGAGCCTGATCATGTCGGTGCCCGCGGGTATCTACAGTGCAATCCACCAGTATTCCAAGGGGGATTATGCCGTGGTCACGGCCTCCTTTTTCGGCAGCAGCATACCCGGATTTTTCCTGTCCCTCCTGCTGGTCTACATTTTCAATGTGACCCTGGGAATCCTGCCCTCAGGCGGTATGGTCACCCTGGGGACCGCAGGCGGGGCCGGGGACGTGGCGGCCCACATGGTAATGCCCGTGCTGGTGCTGTCCGTATCCATGGCAGGCACCAACATCCGCTATATCCGCAGCGCGGTTCTGGAAATCCTCCAGCAGGATTACCTGCGCACGGCCAGGGCCAAGGGTATCGGAAGACGGCTGGTCATCTACAAACATGCGCTGCGCAACGCCCTGGTCCCCATTGTCACGGTCATAGGGATGCAGATTCCCGTGCTGTTCGGCGGGGCCGTGATTGTGGAACAGCTTTTCTCATGGCCCGGTCTTGGACTGATGACCATGAGCGCGATCCTTAACAGGGATTACCCGGTCATCATGGGAGTCTGCCTTCTGTCCGCAGTGGTGGTGCTCCTTGCCAACCTGGTGACGGATATCGTGTATGCAGTGGTGAACCCGGCCATCCAGTATGAATGACAGGCGCAGAGGGCGTGTTGGGAATTGCTTTCCGTTGGATGTACCGTTATGACAGGAGTAGGATAGAGATAAAATGGACAAAGACAGAGTTACGACATATGAAGATATAGGAAGAGAAAATTACTGGCAGACCGTGTGGCGCAGGTTCCGCCACCACCGCCTGGCCTGTGTGAGCCTGGCAGTGCTGGCTGTAATCTGTACGGCGGCCATACTGGCCCCCGTCATAGCGCCCTATGACCCGGAAGAGATAGCAGGTCCCTTTGGTGCGGCGCCCAGCCTTAAGTTTATCCTGGGCACGGACCAGATTGGGCGGGATATGTTAAGCCGCCTGCTCTACGCTACCCGTATCTCACTTCTGGTGGGCGTCCTGGCAACCGCCATCTCCACTGCCATCGGTGTGATCCTGGGGCTGTTAGGCGGTTACTTTGGCGGGTGGCTGGACATAGCCATCATGCGGTTTACGGATATGGTGATGTCATTTCCCTATATCCTTCTGGTGCTGGTGGCGGCGGCCATCTTTGAACCGGGTCTGTGGAGCATCATACTGATACTTGGGTTTGTGGACTGGCCGGGCATAGCCCGTCTGGTCAGGGGCAATGTATTAAGCCTGCGGGAAACCAATTTCGTGAAGAGCAGTATTGTGGCAGGCATGCCGGTGCGGCATATCCTTTTTTCCGATATCCTGCCCAACACAGTGGCCCCCATCCTGGTATACGCCACCTCGGTCATGGCGCTGTCCATGCTGGACGAGGCGTCCTTAAGCTTCCTCGGCATGGGGGTACAGCCCCCGGCAGCCAGCCTGGGCAATATGTTGAACAGCGCCCAGTCAATGACCGTGCTGACAAAACAGCCGTGGCTGTGGCTGCCTCCGGGTCTTTTGATTGTCATCCTGGTGGTTGCCATTAACTTTGTGGGGGACGCGCTCAGGGATGCCCTTGACCCGTCCGCTGTCATGACCATCCGAAAGGCCGGGACCGCTGTTCCCGGGACTGTGAAGGAAGATGGGGAAGGCAACCGTGCAGAAAAAGAAGAAGGTGCAATATGAACCATTATATAGAAAAAACACATGCAATCCATACATTTTCCCCGGAACACCGGCCTGTGTGCCGGGTTAAGGCCGGGGATACCGTTGTATTTGAGACATATGACTGCCATATGGGCCAGCTCCTCCCGGAAGGTTCGGATTTTGCCCATGTGGACCATGGACTGGCCAATCCGGCCACAGGACCCATATATATAGAAGATGCATGTCCCGGCGACATGCTCCTGGTGGAGATACAGGACATGGAGCTGGACCAGGTGGGAATCCTGGACAAAGGACCCACAGGAGGCGCGCTTAAGGAACATTTCCCAGAGTATGTGATCCGGCGCCTGCCTGTAAAGGATGGGAAGATATCCTATGGGGAACTGGAAATCCCGGTCCGTCCCATGATAGGGGTCATCGGAACCGCGCCGGGCCATGGGGAGGAAAGCACCCTGACCGCCAAGGACCACGGCGGCAACATGGACTGTACCAGCATTGCCCCTGGCGCGGTCCTCTACCTGCCTGTGAATGTGCCGGGCGCGCTTCTGGCCATGGGGGACCTGCATGCCATCATGGGGGATGGGGAATGCGGCAACTGCGGTGTGGAGATTGGAGGAAGGGTCACGGTGCGGGTGGATGTGTTGAAATCGCTGGACCTTACATGGCCGCTGGTGGAACTGGCGGGCCGGTGGATCGTGATTTCCTCCAGGGAGACCGTGGATGAGGCCTGCGGCCGGGCCGTGGAGCAGATGTTTGCGTTCCTCACGGAACGGGCGGGATTGTCCGGGCTGGACGCAGGGATGTATATTGATATGTTCGGCAATCTTGTGGTCTGCCAGATTGTCAATCCATATAAGACCGTGCGCCTGGAGATGCCAAAGTGGCCGTTGGAGCGGAAGGGATTTTATGGGTTCGGATTATATGGGGCCGGCAGGAATGCGCAGGAGGACGGCTTATGACCATCCATCAGATAGAGTGTTTCCTGGAAGCAGCCAAGACCCTTAACTTTACCGAGGCAGCCAGCCGGCTCTATATCTCACAGCAGGGCTTAAGCAGGCAGATCGCCTCCCTGGAAAAGGAGCTGGAGCTGCGCCTGTTTGACAGGACCACAAGGGATGTGCGCCTTACAAGAAGCGGCGAGCTGCTGCTGTGGAGGTGGAAGGACATCCCGGCGGAAATCAAGGATTCCGTGGATATGGCCAGGGAAGAAGGGGAGCGGGCAAAAAGCAGGATCAACCTGGCAGTGGTGGGGATGAACGGTATCATTGAGAAGGCGGGGAACCTTCTGGCTGATTACATGGCCATTGATTCTGACACGGAATTTGAGATAAATGAATTTACCAGCATCAAGGATATGACAAACGGCAATCCGGACCTGATGCTGACGGTCAGCTTCCTTCCCACCCATGAACAGCTGAAGGAGCGGTTCGGTGTGCTGTGTATTGGAAAACTCCCGTTGTACTATGTGCTGTCCAGGAAGAATCCTCTGGCAGAAAAGGAAAAAATAACCATAGAGGATTTTAAGGGGGAAACCATGCTCTGCCTGTATAAGAATTTTTTTGCAGGCGCGGAGATGCAGCTGTTCGAACTGCTGTCAAGGCAGGAACATATCCTTCAGAAAGCCCGGTTTTTCGAAAATGTCAACAGCCTTGAACTGGCATTGATAGCGAATGAAGGGATTCATATCGGCTTTAAGGAGTTCTACCATAATTACGGGGACCGCCTGAAACTGTTCCCCCTTCCCAATGAGGAAAACCAGGTCAGCGCCAATATAATTGTGATATGGCGTAAAGAGAATGAGAAGAGATTTGAAAATTTTATAAAATATCTGAAAAAATTTTATAATTAACAACTATAGGTTGTTAATTATCCGTATTTTGGTGTTAGACAAAAATGGGTGTGACTGTCTAAAATACTAGATGGTTGGTCTATATATAAAGAGGGCTTATATGGGGAAGGGCGCTGGCGGCAGACGCCCATTTCCCTTGTTTTTTTCTAACGTTATCATGCATCTCAAAATAATAAAGGATATGAAAGGAAAGAGGAGAAGATGAAAAAGGCAAAGACGCGCATTATCTGGGGAATCATTATTGTGATCATAGCAGTGATCCTGATTGCCCGCATTGTGAAGAAGGAAGAGCCTGTTGCCCCCACCCCGGATCCGGTAGTCACGGCTCAGACCCCGTTCATGGGAGATATTGAACTGACAACGGACCTGGTAGGCACCATTGAACCCGCGGATATTGTATACATATATCCAAAGGCTGGCGGTGACGTGACAGCAGTGAACGTTAAGGCAGGAGATACAATCGCAGCCGGCCAGGTACTTGTGGAGATTGATACAAAGCAGGTGGCATCAGCCAAGAACGCCATGGATACCGCCAAGGTTGCATGGGATGACGCTGTTTCCACGTTAAACCGCATGGCGCCCCTTCATGCATCAGGTTTTGTATCTGACAAGGAATTCGAGGGATATCAGACCGCGGCTGAGGCAAAGCGCCTCCAGTATGAGGCTGCCAAGATTGGCTATGACAACCAGATGGAATTCAGCCATGTCACATCCCCCATCAGCGGGCGCGTGGAACAGCTGAACGTGGAAGTCCATGACAGTGTGGGAACTTCAGGTCAGCTGTGCGTAATCGCAGGGGATGGCGGCAATAACGTGACCTTCTATGTGACTGAGAAGGTGAAGAACAACCTGAGCACAGGAACACCTGTGACAATGACCAAAGAAGGAACCCAGTACAGCGGCAGCGTGATTGAGGTTAACAATATGGCAGAAGCTTCCATCGGTCTGTTTAAGGTAAAGGCTTCCGTGGAGGATAATGAAACCATGGCGCCGGGAACCAGTGTGGAGATTAAGGTTCCCTCGGCAACGGCCAGGAATGTGATGCTGGTTCCCACCCACTGCGTATACTACAAGGCAGGGGACGCATATGTCTATACATACGACCAGGCCCAGGCCATCATCCATGAGGTCCCTGTGGAAATAGGCATATTTGATAAGGACAATATTGTTGTGACCTCAGGTCTTACCCTGGATGACATGGTACTCACCACATGGACCTCCGAACTTAAGGAAGGGACGAAGGTGACCCTGGATACAGGCGCAGCCAATGGGGACAGCCAGACAGGTGAATCTGAAAGTCCAGCCGCAGACCCAAGTGAAGCACAGTAGAAGGAGGCAGGAAAATGGGCTTAACGAAACTCGTCTTAAAAAGACCGGTCAGTACGGTTCTTGCAATCCTGTGCCTGATTGTGTTCGGTTTATCCTCTGTGATGAAATCACCGTTGGAATTAATGCCGGATATGAACATGTCCATGATGATTGTCATGACTGTCTATCCCGGGGCCAGCCCGGATGATGTGAATGAGCTGGTTACAAAACCCATTGAGGACAGGGCCAGTACCCTGAGCGGTCTGGATACCATCTCCTCACAGTCAAGGGAGAATACGTCCATCGTAATGTTAAAATACGATTACGGCACGGATATGAACGTTGCCTACGATGACCTTAAAAAGCAGATGGACCTTGCAAAGACGGAACTTCCGGATGATGCGGAGGATCCGATCATGCTGGAACTGAACACCAGCTTAAAACCGAACGTAATCATGGCTGTCAGCCATGGTGAGGACGATGACCTTTATAATTATGTAAATAACAATATCGTGCCTGAGTTTGAGAAACTGTCCTCTGTGGCAGAAGTATCCCTTGCAGGCGGCGTGCAGAAGTACATCAAGGTGGAGCTGCTGCCGGAGAAGCTGAAGCAGTACGGGGTCAGCATGAACTCCATTGCAGGCGATATCACCGGCGCGGACCTTACATACCCCGCAGGCAACACCGAGGTGGGCGACCAGAAGCTGGCCGTGTCCACGGAGCAGCCCTTTGAGACAATGGAAAGCCTCAATGACATCCCCCTTACGGTAAGCGGAAGCCAGACCGTTTATTTAAGCGATGTGGCCAACATATACATGGGCGCGGACGATATTGAGAGTATTGCGCGTTACAAGGCTGAGAACGGGGTACCGGAGGATATCGTGGCCCTGACCGTCAGCAAGCAGCAGGATGCGGCGACCCTGACCGTATCAAAGGATGTCAGCAAGGTGGTGGACCACCTGACAAAGCTGGACCCCACCCTTCAGATTACAGTGGTCAATGATGATAAGGACTCCATCATGTCCTCATTAAGCTCTGTTATTGAGACCATGGTCCTGGCCATCATCATTTCCATGGTCATTATCTGGCTGTTCTTCGGGGACCTGAAGGCCTCGCTGATTGTAGGAAGCTCCATTCCCGTGTCCATCCTGGCCTCGCTGATATTGATGCAGCTCATGGGCTTCAGCCTGAACGTAATCACCCTGAGCGCCCTGGTATTGGGCGTCGGTATGATGGTGGATAACTCCACGGTTGTACTGGAGAGCTGTTTCAGGGCAACGGACGATACGGGCTTCAGGGAATTTTCAAAGGCAGCCTTAAACGGAACAGGGGTTGTGTACCAGTCAGTCATCGGTTCCACACTGACCACCTGCGTGGTGTTCCTGCCCCTGGCCATGCTGGGCGGGATGACAGGTATGATGTTCCGGCCTTTGGGCTTTACCATCGTATTCTGTATGACGGCCTCCCTGATATCCGCCATTACGGTTGTACCTTTATGTTACATGATATACAAACCGATTGAGAAGAAGACAGCGCCGTTCTCAAGACCGGTTGAGAAGATGCAGGCGGCTTACAGGACCATCATGGGAAGCCTTCTTAAAAAGCGCGGCCTTGTCATGCTGGCGTCCATATTGCTGCTGTTATTCTCCTTCTTCCTTGCCAGGTTCTTAAGGATGGAGCTTATGGCTGAGGATGACCAGGGCCAGATTACCGTTACGGCGGAAGTTAAGCCGGGTATGAAGATTGACAAGGTGGACGGAATCATGAAGCAGGTAGAGGAAATCATTTCCCAGCAGCCTGATGTGGAATCCTACTTCACCATGGCGGGAAGCTCAGGCCTGAGCATGAGTTCCGACCCCAGCGTGACCGTGTATCTGAAAAAGGACAGGAAGATGGAAACGGATGAGGTTGTCAAGCTGTGGAAACAGCAGCTGGCAGGAATTTCCGATACCAACATAACGGTGGAAGCCTACTCCCAGGTCAGCGCCATGATGGGCTCTGAGAATGATTATACCATTGAACTCCAGAGCACCAACTACGATGACCTGAAAGCGGTCAGCGATGACATTGCCCAGAGGCTGAGCCAGCGGCCTGAACTGACCAAGGTGCACTCCTCCCTGGAGAATGCGGCCTCGGTTGTAAAGGTTACGGTGAATCCCATCAAGGCCAGGGCAGCAGGCCTGTCACCGGCACAGATCGGCGGCACCCTGAACAACATGTTAAGCGGCGTGACCCCCACCACCCTTAACATCAATGGCGATGATATTGACGTTAAGGTGGAGTATCCCAGGGACCGTTACCGTTCCCTGGACCAGGTGGAGAGCGTTACACTCCAGACCCCAAGCGGCAAGTCCGTGGCCCTGACCGATGTGGCCCAGATCCGTTTCGCGGACAGCCCGGCATCCATCACACGACAGGATAAGCAGTACCGTGTGACGGTAAGCGGCATCTACACGGAGAATTCCAATAAGAATACAAAGACCCAGCTGATGGATGAGGTGATAAAGCCCAATGTAGGCGGCACGGTGTCCATTGCCCAGAATGCCCAGGAGGAATCCATGGCAACTGAGTTCAGCGCACTGTTCCAGGCCATTGGACTGGCAATCTTCCTTGTATTCGTAGTCATGGCGGCACAGTTTGAGTCACCTAAGTTCTCCATCATGGTAATGACCACCATACCGTTCTGCCTCATAGGCGCCTTCGGTCTCCTGTGGCTGGCGGACAGCGCCATCAGTATGACGTCGCTGTTAGGCTTTTTGATGCTGGTAGGTACAGTTGTTAATAACGGTATCCTGTATGTGGATACGGTGAACCAGTACCGGAGGGAGATGGACCTTAATACGGCCCTTGTGGAAGCAGGAGCCACACGTCTGAGGCCTATTCTTATGACTACCCTGACCACGGTGGTGGCCATGGTGCCCATGGCCCTGGCTCTGGGGGACAGCGGTTCCACGACCCAGGGACTTGCGCTTGTTAACGTCGGCGGCCTGACCGCGTCCACCATATTGTCACTGCTGATGCTTCCTGCATATTACAGCCTGATGAACGGCGGCGGGAAGAAGCGCATGATCATATCGGATTAAATGGTGTTAATAAGATGTTAAAAATTTACTATTTGCAAAACTGCAAAATGGTGGTATCATAAAAACAAATGCGGCTGCAGCAGAGAGGTCAATCGCCCCTTGGACCTGCAGCCTATTTTGATATAAGGAATTGTTATTTTTATAACAATTCCAAAGGTGCAGAATGGGTAGAAATATGGAAGCCTTTTGACGTTTTTTGTACGATATACAAAAATTTTTAGAATTCCTAAAAATTTTTCATGAAAAAGTAAGAAAGTGGATTGATAATTTTTTAGTCATGGGTTATAATCTATTCATATTGTACAAAAATAATAGGAAAGGTGTGGACAAATACTATTAACTTGTCATTTTATAGTTGAAACGTATTTGCCATAGTATTCCTACAGGCTTATCTGCACAGACTATTTACATATACCGGAGATAAGCATGGAGGAATTCCGGGAAGGAAAGGGGGATTTGGATTGGCCCAGGAGACAATTGATGCGATCCGGCAGGCAGAGGCAGCTGCCGAAGCAGCTGAAAAGGACGCGGTAAAACAGGCGGAAGCAATTGTGGCGGAGGCGAAGGCCCAGGGCGTGCAGTTAAAGGCAGACATGACAAGTGCTGCCAGGGAAGCTGCGGCGCGGGCCGAAGAAGACGCAAAGGCTCAGGGTGAGCAGATGATGCAGGCTGCGGGAGCAGAGGAAGTAAAGGAACTGGAACATCTGCGCAGTGCCGTGGCCGCGAAACAGGAACAGGCAGTCAAGATCATCTTATCGGAACTGCTGTGATGAAAGTCCACGATGGGAAGAATCGTGGAAAGGTAAGGAAAGCCCACGATGGGAAGAATCGTGGAAAGGCAAGGAAAGCCCACGATGATGAAGAATCGTGGGAAGGCAAGGAAGGAGGCGCTTAGGGTTGGCAGTAGTGCCCATGAAAAAAGTGCTGATCTGCGGACTGAAAAAGGACCGCAAGGGCACCCTTGAGCTTCTGCAGCGCCAAGGGGTACTTGAAATCAGCAATGTGCTGCAGGAAGATGATATGTTCCAGAAGATGGATGTAACGTCTTCCAAAACCGTATTTGAACGCAATGCCATCATAGCGGAACAGGCCGTCGGTATTCTGGATAAATATGCGCCGGAAGACAAGGGCATGCTGGACTCGTTTGCAGGCAGGGAGATCCTGACCGTGGAGCAATATGAGGCCAATGCAGGCCAGCATGACGAGACCATGAAGAAAGCCTACCGCTTACAGGAACTGGCAAAACAGATTGGCGAGAACAGTGCCGTCATCCCGAAGCTGGAGCAGCAGATGGAAGCACTGGCGCCATGGAAGTCCTTTGATCTGCCCCTTGATTTTAAAGGGACGAAGAAATCCGTGGCATTCATCGGTTCCATCCAGGAAGAGATTTCCCTGGAACAGCTGAGGGAACAGCTGGGCGTGCTTGCGCCGGGGGCTGAGACAATTGACCTTAACATTGTCAGTTCATCCAAGGAACAGACCTGTCTTTTCATTGTGTGTGCCAAAGGGGACGCGGAAGCAGTGGAAGACGCGTTAAAGAAGCTTAATTTTGTGAAACCGCCCCTCAGCTCCCTGGTGCCTGCCAAACGGCAGCAGCAGCTGGAGGAGGAGCTTTCCAAGGTAAAGGCTGAGATTGCAGGAGCGGAGAAGGCAATCGCCGAAATGGCGCCTGACCGGGACTCCATCAAGTTTGTAATGGACTACTACACCATGCGTTCCGAGAAGTACGGGGTGTTAAACGGTCTGGTACAGTCCAGGAGGGTATTCCTCATCACCGGATATGTCTCAGTGGAAGCAGCCCCCAAGCTTGAAAAGCTGCTTCAGGATAAGTATGAGGTGGTAATTGAATTTTCCGAGCCGGAAGAAAAGGATGACGTGCCCGTGGTGCTGCGCAACAACAAGTTCGCCGAGCCTGTGGAGGGGGTCATTGAGAGCTACAGCCTTCCGGGCCAGGGCGAGATAGACCCGTCCATGGTGGTGGCCTGCTTCTATTATGTGCTTTTTGGCCTGATGCTGTCCGATGCGGCCTACGGGCTTATCATGATTGCAGGAACAGCGTACTGCCTGACTAAGTTTAAGAACATGGAAGACGGAATGAGGAAGTTCATGAAAATGTTCATGTACTGCGGTATTTCCACTGCGTTCTGGGGCTTTATGTTCGGAAGCTTTTTCGGGGATGCGGTCAATGTGATTGCAACCACATTCTTCAACAGGCCGGACATAAGGCTGGCGCCCATCTGGTTTGAGCCGGTAAGCCTGCCCATGAAGATGCTGGTGTTCGCATTCCTGATCGGTATCATCCATCTTTTCACAGGACTTGGGATTAAATTCTATACCTGCGTTAAGAACGGAAGCCTGATGGACGGTATATATGATGCCGTGTTCTGGTATATGCTGGTGGGCGGCGGTATTGTATACCTGCTGACCATGTCCATGTTTACCGATATGCTGGGCCTGAGCTTCACCCTTCCGGCGGCAGCGGGAACCGTGGCAGCCGTGCTGGCGGTAATCGGCCTTATCGGCATTGTACTTACCAGCGGGCGGGAATCAAGAAGCTGGTTCAAGCGTATCCTGAAAGGCCTTTACGGGGCGTATGGGGTAACCTCATATCTGAGTGATATCCTTTCCTATTCCCGTCTGCTGGCCCTGGGTCTTGCCACCAGCGTCATCTCCACCGTATTCAACAAGATGGGAAGCATGGTGGGAGGGAACATTCCGGGAGCAATCGTATTCATCCTGGTATTCCTGATCGGACACAGCCTGAACCTGGCAATCAATGCACTGGGCGCGTATGTCCATACAAACCGTCTGCAGTTTGTGGAATTTTTCGGAAAGTTTTATGAGGGAGGCGGAAGGAAATTTGAACCCTTCGCCATTCACACTAAATATTATAAAGTCAAGGAGGACATTTAGTTATGGAGAATATGGGAGTTGTTTTAGCGTTATTAGGAGCTGTTCTGGCGGCACTTTTTGCAGGAATCGGTTCTGCTATCGGAGTTGGCATCGCAGGTGAGGCTGCTGCAGGGGTTGTGACAGAAGACCCCAACAAGTTCAGTAAGGTTCTGGTATTACAGCTGCTTCCTGGTACACAGGGTATCTACGGCCTGCTGATCGGTTTCATCACCCTGACACAGATCGGTATCATGGGCGGAAGCTCCGACATTTCCGTAGCTAAGGGATTCTTATACCTGGCAGCCTGCCTTCCAATGGCATTCGTTGGTTTATATTCCGCCATCAAGCAGGGCAAGGCCGCTGTTGCAAGTATCGGTTTAGTTGCTAAAAAGCCGGACCAGTTTGGTAAGGCAATGATCTTCCCGGCCATGGTTGAGACCTACGCCATCCTGGCACTGCTGATCTCCATCCTTGCTATCTTCGGTATTGCAGGCGTTAATGCGTAAGCATCGTACGGATATCAGGAGAGATTCAGGAAAGGAGAACATCGCATGGCGGGATTAGATAAAATCATCAGCCAGATAAAAGAAGAATCCCAGGAAACGGCGGCACGCACCTTAGCGGCGGCCAGGGATGAGGCGGAGAAGGTCCTGGCAGCTGCCCGTAAGGAAGCGGAAAGCGAGTGCGCCGACATTGAGAGGCGCTCCAGGCAGTCCGTTGCCAACATCCTGGAGAGGGGGCAGTCCGCTGCCGACCTTAGGAAACGCGGAAGTATCCTGGCCGAGAAGCAGAAGCTGATCGGCGACACCATTGAGAAGGCGAAGGCGGAACTCAAGGGAATGGACACGGATGCCTATTTCGACATGATTCTTAAACTGGCTGTCAAATCCGCACAGGAAGGTAAGGGCGAGCTTCTGTTTTCAGAAAAAGACCTTGCCCGGGTTCCTGAAGGGTTTGAGGACAGACTTAATGCTGCGTTAAAGGATAAGGACGCGGCCCTGCACATTTCCAAGGACACCAGGGATATTGATGCCGGATTTGTGCTGACCTACGGCGGGATTGAGGAGAACTGCTCCATCAACGCAATCTTTGATTCAGCCCACGAATTATTGCAGGATAAGGTGCAGGAAATTCTTTTTTCATGAACGGAGGAACTTTTTAAATGGCAGACAAACAATATGTTTATGCAGTAGCCCGTATCCGTTCCAAAGAATTGTCCCTGCTATCCGGCGCATTTTTAGATCAGCTGACAGCTGCAAAAGACTACGATGAATGTATCCAGCTTCTCATGGAAAAGGGTTGGGGCGACGACAGCACCGCAAGTGCTGAGGAACTTCTGGCCCTGGAGCGGGAAAAGACCTGGGGACTGATTTCAGAACTGGTGGAGGACGTGTCCGTATTTGACGTGTTCCTGTACGGCAATGACTACCACAACCTGAAGGCAGCCATCAAGGAGGCGGTCAAGGCAGAACGCACAGGCCATGACTATCCCGGAATCTACATTGACCAGGGCTCCGTGGATGTGAAGCTGATACGCGACTCCATACAGAACCGGGAATTCCAGAATCTTCCGGAACCCATGAGGGCACCGGCGGAAGAGGCCTATAAGGCACTTCTCCACACCCAGGACGGACAGCTTTGCGATATCATCATCGACAAAGCGGCCCTGGATGCGATTCATCATGCCGGTAAATCATCCGGCAATGAGTTCCTGAAGCTTTATGCGGAGCTGACAGTGGCAGCAGCAGATATAAAGACAGCGGTGCGGGCATCCCGTACCGGTAAGGACAGGGCATTTTTGGAACAGGCGCTGGCGCCTTGTGATACCTTGGATATAACACGCCTGGCCCAGGCGGCCATAGAAGGAGTGGATGCCATCGGTATTTACCTGGAATCCACCACCTATGCAGATGCGGTAGAGGAACTGCGCCGCTCACCTTCAGCCTTTGAACGGTGGTGCGACAATCTGATGATCCGCAAGATCAAGCCCCAGCAGTACAGCCCATTCGGACTTGGACCGCTGGCAGCTTATATTCTGGCGCGTGAGAACGAGATCAAGTCAGTTCGGATCGTACTTTCCGGGAAACTCAACCATCTTCCCGAAGAGTCCATCCGGGAAAGGGTAAGGGAGATGTATGTATAAGATTGCAGTGATGGGTGACCGGGACAGTATCTACGGTTTCGCAGCCCTGGGTCTGGAACCATTTCCCCTGACAGACCCGGTAGTGGCAGGAAAGAAATTAAGGGAACTGGGAGAAAGCGGATATGCCGTGATTTATATCACGGAAGCCCTTGCGGCCCAGGTTGAACCGGAGATTGACCGCTTCCGTGAAGCTGACCTTCCGGCCATCATACTGATCCCAGGTGTGTCCGGCAATACGGGCAAGGGAATCATGGCAGTGAAGAAGTCAGTAGAGCAGGCAGTTGGCTCTGATATAATATTTAATGGGCAGTAAGCGCTCATGACAAGGAGGTAAAAGATGAGCAAAGGCGTAATTAAAAAAGTAGCAGGTCCGCTGGTTATCGCAGAGGGCATGCGCGACGCCAACATGTTCGACGTTGTCCGCGTCAGCGACCAGCGTTTGATTGGTGAAATCATAGAGATTCATGGCGACAAGGCTTCGGTCCAGGTTTACGAGGAAACCTCCGGACTGGGACCAGGGGAGCCGGTGGAATCCACAGGCGTGCCCATGAGCGTTGAGCTGGGGCCTGGCCTGATTGGAAGTATATATGACGGTATCCAGCGTCCGCTGGATGCCATTATGGAGAAGACAGGCGGCAACCTGTTGAACCGCGGGGTGGAGGTTCCCTCCCTGAAGCGTGAGAAGAAGTGGACCTTTGTGCCTTCAGTGAATGTGGGCGACAAGGTGGGCAGCGGCGATATCATCGGTACGGTACAGGAGACGGATGTGGTACAGCAGAAGATCATGATCCCTGTCGGTATCGAAGGCACCCTGACCTATATCAGCGGCGGCGAGTACACGGTTACGGATACGGTTGCTGTGGTGACCGATGAGAAGGGACAGGAGCATCCTGTCAGCCTGATGCAGAAATGGCCGGTACGTAAGGGCCGTCCTTACCAGAGGAAGCTGTCCCCTGACATGCCCCTTGTAACAGGACAGAGGGTCATCGACTGTCTGTTCCCAATCGCAAAGGGCGGTGTTGCGGCTGTTCCCGGACCATTCGGTTCAGGTAAGACGGTTGTACAGCACCAGCTTGCAAAGTGGGCTGATGCGGATATCGTGGTTTACATCGGCTGCGGCGAGCGCGGCAACGAGATGACGGACGTTCTGAATGAGTTCCCGGAACTGAAGGATCCAAAGACGGGCAAGTCCCTGATGGAGCGTACGGTCCTGATTGCCAATACCTCGGATATGCCTGTTGCGGCACGTGAGGCGTCCATCTATACAGGTATCACCATTGCCGAGTATTTCCGTGACATGGGTTATTCCGTGGCCCTGATGGCAGACTCCACATCCCGTTGGGCCGAGGCACTCCGTGAGATGTCGGGCCGTCTGGAGGAAATGCCCGGTGAGGAAGGTTACCCCGCATACCTGGGTTCCCGTCTGGCACAGTTCTATGAGCGTGCGGGACGCGTGATTTCCCTGGGCAGTGATAACCGCGAGGGCGCGCTTTCCGTAATCGGGGCGGTATCCCCTGCGGGCGGCGATATTTCCGAGCCTGTCACACAGGCAACCCTGCGTATCGTCAAGGTATTCTGGAGCCTGGATGCCGACCTGGCATACAAGAGACATTTCCCGGCCATCAACTGGCTGACCAGTTATTCCCTGTACGTGGACACCATGGAAAAATGGTTCAACGCAGAGGTGGAAAGCGACTGGACCGAGCTTCGCGCCCGTCTCATGCGCCTGCTCCAGGAAGAGTCTGAGTTAAATGAAATCGTACAGCTGGTTGGTATGGACGCCCTGTCCGCGCCTGACCGCCTGAAACTGGAGGCAGCCCGTTCCATCCGTGAGGACTTCCTGCACCAGAACGCATTCCATGAGATTGATACCTTTACATCCCTGAAGAAGCAGCACATGATGATGATGCTTATGATGGCATATTTTGATAAAGCAGGCCAGGCATTAAGCCAGGGCGTGAACATCGAGCGTCTGGTCAACCTTCCGGTGCGTGAGGCTATCGGACGTTTCAAATACACCGAGGAAGCCGATCTTGACAGCGTTTATGCAGATGTGATCAAGACACTGGAAGCAGAACTGAGCGATGAGCTGAGCAGAAAGGAGGACTTCTAATGCCCAAGGAATATAGAACAATTGAAGAGGTAGCAGGTCCTATCATGCTGGTCCGCGGCGTACAGGGTGTAACCTATGACGAGATGGGGGAGATTGAGCTGGCAAACGGCGAGAAACGCCGCTGCAAGGTCCTGGAGATAGACGGCGGCAACGCCATGGTGCAGCTGTATGAGGCGGCTACCGGCATCAACCTGGATTCCAGCAAGGTGCGTTTCTTAGGCCGTACCATGGAACTGGGCGTGTCCGAGGATATGCTCAGCCGTATGTTTGACGGCATGGGCAAGCCCATTGACGGCGGCCCCGACATCCTGCCTGAAAAGCGTATGGATATCAACGGCCTTCCCATGAATCCGGCAGCCAGAAGCTATCCTGAGGAATTCATCCAGACCGGCGTCTCTGCCATAGACGGACTGAATACATTGGTCCGCGGACAGAAGCTTCCTATCTTCTCCGCATCCGGACTGCCCCATGCCAACCTGGCAGCACAGATTGCGCGTCAGGCAAAGGTGCGCGGTACCAGTGAGCCTTTCGCCGTTGTATTCGCGGCCATGGGTATCACCTTCGAGGAGGCAAACTTCTTTATGGAGAGCTTCCGTGAAACAGGCGCCATCGACAGAAGCGTCATGTTCATCAACCTGGCCAATGACCCTGCGGTTGAGCGTATCGCAACACCGCGTATGGCGCTGACCGCGGCAGAGTACCTGGCATTTGAGAAGAATATGCACGTGCTGGTCATCCTGACCGATATCACGAACTATGCAGATTCCCTGCGTGAGATTTCCGCTGCGCGTAAGGAAGTTCCCGGCCGCCGCGGTTATCCGGGATACATGTACACCGACCTGGCTTCCCTGTATGAGAGAGCCGGACGCCAGAAAGGCAAGAATGGATCCATCACCATGATCCCGATCCTTACCATGCCTGAGGATGACAAGACCCATCCGATTCCTGACCTTACGGGATACATTACAGAGGGACAGATCATCCTGAGCCGTGACTTATACCGCAAGAACGTAACACCGCCAATCGACGTACTTCCTTCCCTTTCACGTCTGAAGGATAAAGGTATCGGCGAAGGCAAGACAAGGGCAGACCATGCCGATGTCATGAACCAGCTGTTTGCAGCCTATGCCCGTGGTAAGGATGCAAAGGAACTGATGGTAATCCTTGGCGAGGCAGCCCTGACTGACATGGATAAGCTGTATGCCAAGTTTGCTGATGAGTTTGAAAAAGAATACGTATCCCAGGGCTACTATGCTGACCGTGATATCGAGGAAACCATGGAAATCGGCTGGAAGCTCCTGCGCATCCTTCCAAGGAGCGAGCTGAAACGTATCAAGGACAAATTCCTTGACCTTTACTACGATGCAAAATAACCAGCAGTCAGAAAGGAAGTTGACATAACATGGGTGCAAAACATGTGAATCCCACCCGTATGGAGCTTACCCGTCTCAAGAAAAAGCTGGCGACAGCAATCAGGGGACACAAGCTCCTGAAGGATAAGCGGGATGAATTGATGCGTCAGTTCCTGGACCTGGTGCGTGAGAACAAAGCCCTTCGTGAGAAGGTAGAGGCAGGCATTGCGGCGGCCAACCAGAATTTTGTGCTGGCCCGCTCCGGCATGACAGACGAAGCCCTGAATGTGGCCCTGATGGCTCCCAAGCAGGAGGTTTATCTGGAATCCGAGACAAGGAATGTGATGAGTGTGGAGATTCCTGTGTTCAAGTATAAGACCAGGACTTCAGACCCCAATGACATCTATTCCTATGGATTTGCCTTTACCTCCAGCGATCTGGATGATGCGGTGAAAAGCCTGGCAGACCTTCTGCCGGATATGCTGCGCCTGGCCGAGTGTGAAAAGTCCTGCCAGCTCATGGCAGCGGAGATTGAAAAGACCCGCCGCCGTGTTAATGCCCTGGAGCATGTGATGATTCCCGAGACCCAGCAGAATATCCGCTACATCACCATGAAGCTGGATGAAAATGAGCGGAGTTCCCAGACAAGGCTTATGAAGGTTAAGGATATGATGCTCGAAGAAGCCCATCACTACAGCGAGAGGGAAGTTGTCCCTGTGGTGGATGAGGTGTGACCCGTATACAGTGAGCAGCGGGGAATCAGTCCGGACGGCTGAGGGACGGCTTCATGAAAGGTTAATAAAACTTTCATAAAAACCCCCGCAATGCCGGGTGGACAGAAGATAATAAATATGATAGAGTAAATTCCAGGTAATGGTATGAAAGCCATTGCCTGGGATTTATTATTTTCTAAGGAAGCCCGGATGACCGAGCTTTTTTTGTCACTGGAAACCACGGATCATGATACCGGAACCAGGATGGACGGATGGAACTGATAACGGTTTGGGATGATGGGAGGAAATGTAGATGAGGAAACCGTATTTTAGATTGAACAGGAAGTCAGCGGTCAGGATGGGTGCAGTGCTGTCCCTGACCTTATGTATGGCCCTTCAGACAGCGGGGTGCAGTCCTGCGGGCAAGGGCGCGGAACAGACAACGGCTGCGCAGACGGCCGGGGATGTTGCGGCAGACAAAGACAAGGCAGATGATGCCCAGGGCACTGGTAAAGCTGCGGCAGACAAAGACAAGGCAGATGATGCCCAGGGCGCTGGTAAAGCTGCGGCAGACAAAGACAAGGCAGATGATGCCCAGGGCGCCGGTAAAGCCGCGGCAGATAAGGGGCAGGCGGGAACAGGCCAGGGCGCGGCGGATAAGGAGCAGGAAGGCGCCGGTGAGGCGGCGGCAGACAAGGCCCAGGCAGACGCTGGTGAGGCGGCAGACAAAGGTGAGGGCGACAGCGGAATCGAGGTCCAGCCGGGTGTGCCTTTAAAGGCAGGCAATAAGGCGCCTGACTTCACGGCGGAGCTGATTGACGGTTCCAGCATCTCGCTTTCAGACCTGAAAGGAAAGCCGGTCATCATTAATTTCTGGGCGACCTGGTGCGGGCCGTGCGTCAGGGAGATGCCTGCTTTTGAGCGCTTAAAAGAAGATTTTGGGGATGAGATAGGCATCATTGCGGTGAACTGTGGGGATGATGCTGATACGGTGAAGGATTTTGTGGACGAATACGGATATACCTTCCCGGTGGTGCTGGATGAAGACTATGAGGTGACCATGCTCTATCCCTCCAATTCCATCCCATACACCGTGGTCCTGGATGCCAATGGCAAGATTACCCATGTATCAACCGGCGCATACGACGCAGATACCATGTACGGCAGGTATAAAGAGGCTCTGGGGCTATAAGGATACAGAGGGAAGACACGTGAAAGGGAGGACTGTCCCATATGAGGCATATGACGAGACAGAATCGAATAACGGTCCTGCTCCTTTTTCTGGGAGTTGTATTTCTGTGCGCCGGATTGTACCAGGGCGGATATCAGGACACCCTGCACAAGGCAATCCGGGTGTGTCTGGAGTGCATAGGAATCGGATGAAAGGATGAGGACCATGAAAAGGCGGCTGATACAGCTTTGTTCTGCATTACTATATAACCTGAACCTGAAGGGATTTGCCCAGGTATCCATTTATCAGGGCAAGGCCAAGGGCCTATGCGTGCCCGGCCTTAACTGCTATTCATGCCCCGGGGCGGTAGGTTCATGTCCGTTGGGGACGCTTCAGAATTCCCTGGCGGCATTGGACCGGAAGATGCCCTTTTATATACTGGGGGTGCTGCTGCTACTTGGGGTCACGCTGGGAAGGACCATATGCGGTTTCCTGTGTCCTTTTGGGCTTGTGCAGGAGCTGCTCTATAAAATTCCCGTCCCCAAGCTTAAGAAGAACCGGGTTACCCGGATTTTATCGAAACTGAAATATGTGATCCTGATTGTATTTGTAATCCTGCTGCCCATTGTGTTTAAGATGGCCACAAGGCTTCCGGTGCCCGCGTTCTGCAAATACATATGTCCCGCAGGAACCCTGGAGGGAGGTATCCCCCTGGTGCTACTGGATGAGTCCCTGGGCAGCCTTGCGGGGGCGCTGTTTTCCTGGAAAGTGCTTGTGATGGCCGCCATACTTATCAGCGCCTGTTTTATTTACCGAAGCTTCTGCCGTTTCCTCTGTCCCCTTGGGGCGGTTTATTCCCTGTTTGCCCCGGTGGCAATGCTGGGGGTCAGGATAGATGACGGCGCCTGTACCAGCTGCGGCAGGTGTGTGCGGACCTGTAAGATGGATATTAAGAATGTGGGGGATATGGAATGTATCCAGTGCGGGGAATGTATGAAGGAATGCGGTGTGGATGCAATCCATTGGAAGAAGCCATTCCGGTCATGAGAAGAAATCATTGAAAGAAAAAATTCAAAATAAAAAACTTAGGATGTAAACTAAAAAGCTCCTGTGGGGGAAATTGGCGGCAAAAAGCCGTGTTTCCCGTATACAGGAGCTTTTTCTTTTTAACCCATGTCCCTGGCTTTCAATCTTATTCCACTTCCAGAAGGACTTCGATTTCACATGCAATCCCACCTGGAAGTGCATTGGTACCGATGGCGGAACGGGCAGGGCAGCCCACTTCCTCGCCGAACAGGTCGACAAGCAGATTGGATGCGCCGTTTACCACCTGGGGCTGCTGGACGAAATCATCTGCGCTGTTTACAAAACCCAGCACCTTTACAAAACGTTTAATCTTATTGAGGTCGCCGGTTTTGGCCTCAATGTTTGCCAGAAGGTTCAGCATGCAGTTATAGGCAGCCTTCTGTCCTTCCTCCACCGTAAGGTCCTTTCCTAATTTGCCGACCACGGTGTTGCCGTTCCCTAAGTCCGGACCGCAGCCGGAGCAGTATAAAAGGTTTGTCCCGAATTCCTGTACAGGTGTATATACACCGCCCTTTGGCGGAGGCGCCGGAAGGGTGATTCCTTTTTCGTTTAATCTGTCATATACGTTTGCCATAGTATTACTTCCTTTCAATCAAATGTTTATTTTACGGTTTCTGGCTGTTACTTCCCAAGTATCAAGGATATGTCCCTTTTCCACAACCGGTACCGATGGATACAGGGCGCTGGTGGGGCAGATATGGGTGGGCACCACGAAAAGTTCATCCCCCACCCTTGGGCACTGGTCTTCGTATCCTGGTTCCATACAGAAGGCCCAATGTTCCTCGCTCTGGAACAGTTCCCTGACATGTTCCATCCCGGCAATGACGCCCCGGGTCCCTTCCGGGTCAGAGGCAATTCCCTTATATCCCAGGTCCAGTGTGAAATGACCCTTCAGCGGACAGCTGATGACCCTGGTCATGACGGCTGCACCCGGAGTGAATACAAGGTCCGGATACTTCATTGTATATCCATAGTCGTTGACGAAATAGGTGCCGGGGGAAAGATACACCTCATACCCTGTCCTGGGAAAATCCACATAGCATGGCATGGAGGGGGAACCGCCCAATACCAGGGTCTTGCAGGAATATCCCTTTTCACACAGGTTCCTGCAGATGTCCCTAATCTGGGCAGCGCTGGTGTCTGCTTCCTTCTTGCGCTGGGTAAAGTCGTGTTCGGTACGGTGGCCGTCATAGCAGTGAAGGCCCATCATGGAGACGCCGTCCATCAAAGCGCAGTCCATGAAGAATGCCTCTGTATCCTTAACAGGCACGCCGGTGCGGTCCATGCCCAGATTCACATCCACCAGTACATTGGCCCTGAGTCCGGCTTCTGAGCACAGCTGTCCAAGGGCGCGTATCTGATCCTCATTGTCACCCACTGCCCAGAAACAGACCTTGGGATATGCCTGCATCAGTTGGATGAAACGGCTTATATTAGGGCCTACCAGAGGATATGCCACCAGGACATGGCCTGCGCCGCAGCCGGCGGCCATCTCTGCTTCCGCTATGGTTGCACACTTGAAACGGGTTATGCCGGCTTCCATCTGAAGGCGGACCATCTGGGCCATCTTGTGGGTCTTTACATGAGGCCACAGATATCCGGGGCCTCCGGCTAAGTCCACTGCCTTCTTAATGTTTTCTTTAATGATGTCCAGGTAGTAGACCAGGGCCGGGGTGATTACTTCTTTGGATTCTTCAAACTTGTAATGATTATCCATAACAACCTCCTTCACATCTAAACTCGGCAGAACCAGAAACACTGTTCATTATGGTTATAACACAAATTGTTGAAGCTTACAAGGCTAAAAATAGAAAAACATGCAAAAAAGTTAGTGATTAACAGAGGATAAAGAAAAAAGTGCACAAAAAAGTTAAAAAAGATATTGACAATTTGTTTAAAGCTTATTACAATGGATTTAAACAAATTGTTGAACCGTTCAAAAATTTGGCAGAATTCAGAAACGGGTTCAGCAATCCTGTGGAACACTATCCATTTTTAATACTAAGGAGGAAGAGTATGTTAACAAAGACCCATGCAACATTCTTCATTATTGGATTCATGCTTTATGTGTGTTTGATGATTGTGGTAGGCATTATCTGCAGCAAGGGCAAATCCAAAGGAAAAGATTACCTTACGGGCGGCGGTAAGATGCCCATGTACCTCATTTTTGCCACCATGGGCGCCACCCTTATCGGCACAGGCTCGTCCATCGGCGCAACGGCCAACGGGTTTAAGAACGGTTTTGGCGGCTCTGCCTATGGTATGGGCGCTGCCCTTGGAATCCTGGCCCTGGTACTGGTGGCCAAGAAGTCCAAACTGAGGGCCAAGAACCTGCTGACCATGGCCGAGGAAGCGCAGTTCCATTACAACGGCAATAAGATGGTAAAAGCGGTCATGAGTTTCATGATGTACATCATTGAGGTTGTATGGCTGGGAAACCATATTAATGGAGGAGCCACCTATTTAAGCTATGTAACCGGAATGGACCTGACCACCTCCAAGCTGGTGGCAGTGCTTGCATTCGGAATCTATGTCATCATCGGCGGATATCTGGCAGTTGTATGGACAGACCTGATCCAGCTGACCGTGCTGGTAATCGGATTCATCGCCATTACAGCCATTGCCATACCCATGGCAGGCGGATGGGGCAATATCTCCGGGACCATCACTGCGGCGGGCAAGGCAGGCAACTTAAGCTTTTACGGTGTTAAGTCCATGGGAGGCATGGCGCTGTTCTCACTGATGTTCTCCATTGCCATCCCCTGTCTGGGCACGCCTACATACCGTATGCGTATCTACACGGCCAAGGATGACAAGACCGCAATCCGGGCTTTGAGCCTTTCTGGATGGCTGTTGTTGATTTTCTCCCTTCTTCCTGCTATTATTGGTATGGCGGCATTTACAATCGCAACCAATACAGGCGCGCAGGCAGTACTGGAACAGCCGGATTTTGCATTTACCTATATCGCAACCGTTGTGTTAGGACCGGTCCTGGGCCTTATGTTCATGATTTCCGGCCTGTCCGCGACCATGTCCTCCGGTGACTCCGATGCAATCGCAGGAGTGACCATACTGATACAGGATATCTATCCAATCATCACCGGCCGGCAGCTGGATGATGAGAAGGTTGGGAAATACTCACGGGTAGCCACCGTGGCAACCCTGCTTCTTGCCTTCTTTGCAACCCTGTTTGCAAAGGATGTCATGAGTTACATCAGCAATGTAATCGGTTCCATCATCCCGGGCGTGTCCATCGCCATGCTGTTAGGCGCATGCTGGAAGCGCGCTACCTGGCAGGGAGGTATTGCCTCGGTAGGCGTGGGTACCCTGTTTGGCGTGCTGTATCTGGCAGTGCCCGCATTCTCCAGCGCGGTGGCCGGCATTTTCACCGGACCTGCCATTCCTGCAACACTGGTAGCCCTTGCAGCGGAAGTGATTGTTTCCTTATGCACAAAGAAAGAGGAAATGTCTGAAGAAGAAAGACTGGCTCTGGTTGTTGAATCAAGAGGAGCTGTAAAATAAGCATCAGCCGGGCATCGGGATGAAGACCCGATGCCTTAAGGCATGAAGGGAGATGAAATCATGGGGTTTGTAAAAGATAATTTCGAGGTTCTTGACAGTCTGGCAAAGTGTATTGCCATCCAGTTCGGGGCGAACTGTGAAGTGGTGCTCCACGACCTTACGCTGCCGTATGACCGCACGATCGTGTCCATCTATAACGGCCATGTGACGGGCCGCGAGGTGGGCGGAGGCGGCACCAATGCGGGACTGGAGATACTGAGGGGGACAGCCATGCCTGAAGACCAGTATGGTTATATCAACTATACAAAGGATGGAAGGACACTGCGCACCTCCAGCAAGTATTTCATGGGCGAGGATGGCAGGGTAGAGGGAAGCCTCTGCATCAACCTTGATATTACAGGCCTCATGATTGGCGAGGCGGCCATGAGGGCCATCAGCGGCCAGGGCGCTGAGACAAACACCAAGGAAGTATTCACCGCGAATGTGGACGAGCTTTTGGACACCCTGATGCAGGATGCGGTACAGAGCACCGGCAGACAGCTGGCCATGCTGACCAAAGAGGACAAGGTGGCAGTGGTCCGCTATCTGGATGAGAAGGGCGCGTTCCTTATTAAGAAGTCTGCTGAGAAGGTGGCGGATTTCCTTGGTATCTCCCGGTTTACCGTGTACAATTATCTGAACGAAGGAAATGGGACAAAGGAAAGCGGGGAAGACGGATAATGGCTTCAACATTAATAAAAAACGGATTGGTTTACGACGGCCTGGGAAATGCACCCCAGAAGGCTGATATATATATAAAGGATGACAGGATTGAACGGATTGGGGAAACTATCTGCCAGGAGGCGGATCTGGTGGTGGATGCGGCAGGAAGGGCGGTGACGCCGGGATTCATCGACATACACCGCCACTGTGATGCCAAACCATTTAACAGCAAGGACTTTGGGGATGTCCTGCTGTCCCAGGGCATTACCACAACCGTGGTGGGAAACTGCGGCATCTCCATGACGCCGGCCAGCGCGGACCCGGTGCGCGCAAAGGAGATGTATGAATTCGATGAGCCGGTGCTGGGGCCGATTAAGGACAACCGGATCCGCACCTACCATGACTATATGGAAGCGCTGGATCAGACCGGGCTTCCGGTGAACTTTGGGTCCATGATAGGGACCGGGGCGGTGAAGATAACGGTCAAGGGATTTGCCGACACACCGTTCACGGATGAGGAGATGGCTGAGGCCAGGGCCTTGGTGGAGGATGCCATGAAGGAGGGAGCCGCGGGCGTGTCCGTGGGCATCATGTACCTTCCTGAATGCTACAGCACCACGGATGAGTTTGCCAGGCTGCTGGAGCCGGTGGGGCGTTACGGCGGGGTTGTGACGGCCCATATACGGGGCGAGGGCGACAGCATGGTGGACAGCGTGAAGGAAATGATTGAGATTGGACGGAAGGCAGGCTGTGCCGTGGAAATCAGCCACTTCAAGTCCTGCGGCATGGCCAATTGGGGAAAGGAAATCCACAGGGCCATCGGGCTGATTGAGGAGGCCAGGGCCAAGGGACAGGATGTGACCTGTGATTTCTATCCATATGAGGGAGGCTCCACTGCCCTGACCACCATGATCCCGCCTGTGTATGTGCGGGGGGACATGAACCGTGCGTTAAAGCGCATGGGGACTCAGGAAGGCGTTGCTGAATTCAGGGAAGCCTGCAGCGTGGCCTACGATGACTGGGATAACTTTGCAATCACCCTTGGCTGGGACAGGATACTCATATCCGGCGTTGTAAGGAAGCATAATGAAAAGTACCTGGGGATGACAGTGACGGAAGCTGCCAGGGCATTCGGGTTTGAGGATGCGGCGGCCTGTGCGGCCTGGCTGATGCACGATGAGGACGGAAGGACAGCCATCATTAACATGAGCATGTGCCAGGAGGACATTGACACGGTTGCCAGGCTTCCTTATTCCGTGGTCATATCAGATTCCATCTATGCGGACACCAATACGCCCCACCCCAGGATGTACGGTGCATTTCCAAAGATAATCCGGGAATATGTAAGGGAGAGGGGCATCCTTACCATGGAACAGGCCATCATGAAAATGACCTCCCTGCCCGCGGACCGCATGAAGCTTGAGGGACGGGGAAGGCTTGCCGAAGGGTGCTTTGCGGATGTGAACATATTTGACCCGGCAGAATTTAGGGACAATGCCACCTTCGCCGACCCTGCCAGGATGGCCGAGGGCCTGTGGCTCTGTATGGTCAACGGCAAGGCCGCTTTAAGGGATGGAAAGCCCTTAGGCGGATATCACGGAAGGAATCTGCGCATTAAGAGAAAGTAAAAGGAGGAAGACATGCCTCAGATTGTTACGGTTGGAGAGACAATGGCTGCATTTACCCCTGGTTCCACGGGATTCTTGCGGTATGTGAAAAACTATGAGATGCGGATTGCAGGCGCGGAAAGCAACCTTGCAATCGGCGTATCCAAGCTGGGACACAGCGCCGGATGGATTAGCTGTCTTGGCAGGGATGAGTTCGGGGAGTTTGTCCGAAACAGCATACGGGCCGAGGGCGTGGACACCAGCAGGGTCGTGTTTGACCCTGAGTACAGGACAGGCATCATGTTCAAGCAGGTGAGGAACGCATCGGAGACCTCGGTATTTTATTATAGGGAAAATTCCGCCGCAAGCCATATGCATCCCCGGATTCTGGATGAGGATTATCTGGCCCAGGCCGATGTCATCCATCTTACCGGGATTACGCCTGTGCTGGGGGACAGCTGCCGGGAGACTGTATTGGCTGCCATGGATCTGGCGGGAAAGCATAAAAAGCTTATCAGCTTTGACCCCAATATCCGCAGGAAGCTTTGGAAGGACAGGGACTTTGTGCCAATGCTCCGGGATATGATGTTCAGGGCCCACATCGTACTTTTGGGAGCGGATGAGGCAGAGGCCTTACTGGGGGTATCGGAAGCCGGAAGGATCATGGACCTCCTGTTTGAAAAGGGACAGGCCAGGTATGTGGCTGTAAAGGACGGGGCCAAAGGCGCTGTTGTGGGAGACAGGGGAGGATTGACGGCAATCCCGCCGTTTCCCTGTGCCAGCATTGACCCGGTGGGCGCAGGCGATGCATTCAACGCCGCCTTCCTCTGCGGCATCCTGGAAGGAAGGGATGTGGCGGACTGCGGACGGATGGGCGCTGTGGCAGGCGCCCTTGCAACGGAAACCTATGGGGATACGGAAGGGTATCCCTCCATGGAACAGATGGAAACAGCGATGAAAGGTGAGGACATCATCTACCGGTAAGGAAGCCGGAAAGAAAGGAGAGGGAACCGATGAAACATATTTTGGAGAATAACAGGATTTGTGCAATCATGCGCGGGGTGCCGTTAGGGAAGGCACTGGATTATGCGGACGCCGTATACCGCGGAGGCGTGCGGATGTTTGAAGTGGCCATGAACTCCGGGGATGCGGCAAAGCAGATTGAGCTTATGAGGAAGCATTTCGGGGACAATGCCTATGTGGGCGCAGGTACTGTGATCAGTGAAGAGCGCTGTAAGGCGGCCAGGGAGGCGGGAGCCCAGTTCTTCCTGACCCCATCGGCGACCACGGGCACCATGGAATTCTGCCGCAGATATGATATTCCTCTTCTTCCCGGCGTGCTTACCCCCACGGATGTGGCCGTCTGCCTGGAGTACGGATATAATATCATGAAGCTGTTCCCGGCCGGGGACATGCCGCCTTCCTATGTCAAAAGCCTGAAAGGGCCTTTTGACGGCACCGAGTACGTGGCTGTGGGCGGCGTCACCGCAGGCAATATCAAGACCTTCCTGGACAATGGATTTATCGGTGTGGGGATTGGAAGCAACCTGATGCCAAAGGAATACGTGAAGAATGACGAGTGGGATAAAGCGTCTGAATATGTAAAAGGGATTGTGGAATCCATATAAAAAGCGATGAACTTTACATTCCCAGCTGCCGGTGTTAAAATAAATTGGACACCGGCATTTTTGTATGCAAAAAGCATCTTGTAAAAACATCTTGCAAAAAACATCCTGGATACAGAGGTAATGACATGGAAACAAAGAGAATTATGATTGAAGATAGAAGGAATATAAAGGATGAGGAGCTGGCAGAGGCTGCCGCGGTGCTGAAAAGCGGCGGTCTTGTGGCTTTCCCCACGGAGACCGTATACGGCCTGGGCGGCAATGCCCTGGATGAAGATGCGGCCAGGAAGATTTATGCCGCCAAGGGTCGACCCTCCGACAACCCCCTGATTGCCCATATATCATGCGCGGCAGAACTGGCACCCCTGGTAAGGGAGATACCCGAGGCCGGCAGGAAACTGATGGAAGCCTTCTGGCCCGGCCCGCTGACCATGATATTCCCCAAGAGCAGTAAGGTGCCCTACGGCACCACCGGAGGGCTGGACACGGTGGCTGTCCGCATGCCCGACGACCCGGTGGCCAGCCGCCTGATTGAACTGGCCGGGGTTCCCGTCGCAGCGCCCAGCGCCAATACCTCAGGGCGTCCAAGCCCCACCACGGCGGACCATGTGTGGCAGGACATGAATGGGCGCATTGACATGATCATCGACGGGGGTCCGGTGGGAATCGGCGTGGAGTCCACCATTGTGGACGTGTCATCCCCTGTGCCGTCGGTCCTGCGCCCGGGCGCCATCACCATGGAAATGCTCAGGGAGGTGCTCGGCGAGGTGGCTGTTGACCCGGCCATACTGGGACCCATGAAGGAAGATGTGAAGCCGAAAGCGCCGGGGATGAAGTACAGGCATTATGCGCCGAAGGCAGAGCTTACGCTGGTGGAGACTACAGGGCCAGTGGAGAGCATGGTGGAGAAGGTGAAGGAACTGGCCCATGAAAAGCTCGTCCAGGGCTGCCAGGTGGGCATCATCTGTACGGACGAATCCAGGTCATGCTATGCCGAAGGCACGGTGCGCAGCATCGGCGCCAGGGAAAGCCAGGAATCGGTAGCCCATAACCTGTATGCGGTGTTGAGGGAATTTGATGATCTGAAAGTAGAATATATATTCTCGGAAAGTTTTTCAGAGGACCACCTGGGACAGGCAATCATGAACCGGCTTTCAAAGGCGGCCGGGTATAAGATTGTGCGGGTGTAAGGATTGTGTGGGTATAAGATTGTACGGGAGTAAGGGTATACGGGAGTAAGATTCTACAGGTGTAAGAATGAGATGGAACGGACAAGGAGTGCAATATGGAGAAACAGACCCTGGGGGAGATTGCTGCCCAGAAGCTTTTAGGAATGATACAGGACAAGGGGTATACGGCCGGGGATAAGCTGCCTACGGAGGCAGAGCTGGTGGAACGTCTGGGAGTGGGACGCAACACGGTCCGCGAGGCCCTGCGCATCCTTATGTCCAGGAATATCGTGACCATACGCCAGGGCTCGGGCACCTTCATATCGGACAAGAACGGGGTGGCCGACGATCCCCTGGGATTTTCCATGATAGAGGACAGGCGCAAGCTGACAGAGGATTTAATCCAGATCCGTGTGATGCTGGAACCGCCCATAGCGGCCTTGGCCGCCCAGAACGCCACGGCGGAGGATGTGCGGGTTTTAGGGGATATCCTGCTGGAACTGGAATCCTGCATGGAACGGCATGAGGATTATGCGGAAAAGGATTCCCAGTTCCATGCCCACATAGCCGGATGCAGCCACAATCTTGTCATGACCAACCTTGTGCCTGTGATTACAGACGGGGTCCGCGTATTTGCCGGCTCTGTCCGGGAGACAGAGTATGACAAGACCAGGGAATCCCATCGGAGGATTTACGAGGCAATCCGTGACCGGAGGCCGGTGGATGCCCAGCAGGCCATGTATTTCCATCTGATGTTTAATGACAACCGGTATAGGGATGAGATGAAGTAGGGAAACGGCTTTGAAAGGCAGAGGGGGAAGGATTCGCCGCCTCTGCCTTTGTTTATGGATATGGATTATAGGTAAATCCTGCCGCTCAGGACACGCTCTCCATTTTGGATATAGATTTCCACGAAGCTGTTATCCATAAAAATATCTATATCCATATGGCTGCATTGTGTGAAACTGCATCTGCGGACCGTGCCGTAGGCCGGGACAGGGAGCAGTTTAATGTTGCTCCTGTCCCATGTAACGGTACGGTCAGACATGTCTATGGTAAGGGTCCAGTAATCCATAGGCCCCCCTATTGACAATGTGTGGATACGTTTATCATTCTCAAAGGACCATTGCAGACAGGAAAGGGGGGCTGGCTGTATAAAAGGCCCGGGAGGGACAGGCTCCGTGGAAGATATCGGCGCTTCAGTGCGGGATACCGGCGTTTCTGAGTGGGATGCCGGCGCCCCGAACGCACGGATGGCTTCCGGGGCAGGTGTCATATACAGCCGTTCTTCCCGTATATGCAGTTTCCGGGGCAGCGTCAGGGCGTGGCGCCAATGGTAGGAATCCTCCGGCAGATGCTGTTCCCCGCAGCCAAACCAGCCCAATACCATGGGAGAGCCATCCTTGCCATAAAATGGCTGCGGGGCATAGAAATCAAAGCCGCAGTCAGCCTCATCTTCCCAGCAGGCCTTGAATTCCATGTTGGGGATATCAAGTTCACCAATTAAAGCAAGGGAAGTGAATTGATTGTGATAGCGGTCACCCTTTGGGGCCAGCCCAATGAGGGAGAGAAACAATACATCCTGTCCGTCAACACGGATGTATCCCGGGCACTCCACCATGGTTCCAAGGCCGGTTTCTTTTCCGTCCAGTATAATGCGGATGCATCCGTTGTAGCTCCAGTCCAGCAGATCCTGGCTGGAGTAAAGAAGCAGTCTGCCTTTTCCGTCCAGACCGGAGCCGCCTAAAAGCATGTAATAGCAGCCATCCTGTTCAAATACAAAGGGGTCGCGGATATCGCCGCTTATACCTTCGGGAGCGCCGTCAATTACCGGGTTCCCCTCATATTTGCGGATGGACCCCTGGGGCGTCATGATGGCAGCCGCCTGTTTGGGAACACGTCCGGTGCCTGTCTTATAGTTGGCAGTGTAATAGAGGTAACAGTTTCCGTCTTTTGGATTGACGAAAGCATTGCCGGAATAGCATCCGTTTTTTTCGTAAGGTTCTGATGGGATGAGAATCTGGTCACACCATTCCCAGTCAGCGAAATCCCTGGACTTGACATGGGCCCAATGCTTCATGCCGTGGCTGGGTCCAAAGGGATACCACTGATAAAACACGTGGTAATAGCCTTCATACCAGCACAGTCCATTTGGATCATTGAGCAGTCCGCAGGGAGGACAGATGTGTGCTTTTGGCCGGTAAGGGCTTTGGGAAACATCTGCTGCCAGCTGCCGCAGATAAGGCACGTTTTCTTTTGTTATGGAGGTGTATTTGTCAAAACTCCGGAATTTCAATGTAGTACCGCCTTTCTCTTTGCTGCAATTTACTTTTGGCGTAGCCTTCCTGTTTTAGCGCATACCAGGATGAATACAATGGGTAAGATGAATGCCGCAAGGTTGCCAATCACATATCCAGACAGCGCCGGAGGATATACGATTGTCAGTCCGGGAAGTCCTGTTAATGCAAAACCGATAGCCTTTACATCTAAAAGCTTCATTACAGCGCCGCCGATTCCGGCGCCTGTGATGGCACAGATAAAGGGAACCATGGAATCTTTAATATTGACTGCGAAAATAGCTGGTTCAGATACTCCAAACAGTGTTGGGAAAAAGGATGACATGGCAATCTCGCGGTTTTTGGAACGCTTTTTAGCTAACAGATACATTCCGATACAGGCACCGCCCTGGGCTATGATGGATACGGACCACAAGGGCTGGATATAGTTAAAGCCTGTATTGGCAACAAGGCTGGCTTCGATGCCTTGGATGGCATGGTGCGTACCTGTGATGACAAGGGGCTGAAGCAGGGCGGCAAATGCAAATGCTCCCACAACTCCGCAGCGGTTATAGAGGAAGTCCGTGACAATACCAAGGCCGTGTCCGATTACATTGCCAAGGGGGCCGAAGACCAGAAAAAGCGCCAGGCCGGACAGCAGCAGGGTTAGGGACGGGACTACAATGAAAGATACAACCTGGGGGACATGTTTTTGCAATGTCTTTTCAGTCTTGGCAAGAAACCAGGAAACGAGGATGGCTGAGAATACACCGCCCTGGAAACCTACAATTGGTGTCTGGATGCCAAGCAGGTTCCAATATTCAGGTAAGGCTCCGGCTGCGGCTGCATTGGCGTCCATCAGTCCGGGATGGATCATGATGCAGCCAAGTACGATGCCAAGGATTGGATTTCCGCCAAAACGCTTTACAGCAGAATAGGTAATGAGTACCGGTAAAAATGTGAAAGTGGCTGCGATGATGTTCAGGCAGGCGGCAAAGTCGGCCACGGCCTTGCTCTGATCCGCCAGTGAGCCGTCAAGTCCGAATAACCCGGCAGTGGTCAGGAGGGACTTAATACCTACAATCATGGCTGCGCCTACAAATGCGGGGATAATCGGCACAAAAATATCACTGAAAATCTTAAATGCCCGCTGAAGGGGTTTCAAATCTTCGGTTCCTTCCTTTTTGACTTCAGCCACTGTTGATACGCCCAGCCCGGTCAATTGGATGAATTCCTCATAAACAGCATCCACGGTCTTGGTGCCGTAAATAATCTGCAGCTGTCCGCTGTTAAAGAAAACCCCCTTTACGCCATCCAGGTTCTCCAACGCCTCTTTATCATACTTGGCGTTATCATTTAAAATCAGACGAAGCCGCGTGACGCAATGGGTGGCCTTAGATACATTTTCCTTACCGCCAATCAGCGGAAGCACTTCGGAAGCCATTTTCCTGTAATCCATAACTTAAATCCTCCTTGATTTTGTAGCAGAGTGAATGATACTGACAGAACGTGGAACGTTCCATGTTTGACTTCAGTATACATGGAACGTTCCACGTTGTCAATATGTATTTGAAAAAAATAAAAAAAATAAGGCCACCCTTATAACCGGGTGGTCTTGCCCTGAATGAATGTCACTGGGAATAACTTATAATGTTCAACCTCCTCACCGGCAATCTGCCGGCAGAGGGTGTCCACAGCATAAGCGGCAATCTCTTCTACTGGCTGCGCCATGGAGGATATCCGGATTCTGTCATTGGCATGGCTTTTTATACCGTCAAATCCAATAATCTGCAAGGTATCACCGGCTATGGCAGGACAGTTATAGGCCTGCAGGGAATCCATCAGATATTCTGCGTAGCGGTCAGCAGCGGCAAAGACTCCGTCCAATGGGGTTCCGTCCTGGAATTCCTGCTTTACAAAATGGTCGATTTCCCGGATGAACTCCTGGGAACCGGAGGAAGAGTAAAGCTCGGCATAAGGTATATCATTTTCGCAGCAGTAACTTACAAAACCATCCCGGCGCAGTTTGGTGACTCCGTTCTCATCAGAAAGGCGGCCTACAAATGCCAGTTTCCTGCAGCCCAGTTCCCGGAGCTTTTTGGCAGCCATCACGCCGCCCTGGAAGTTATCTGTGCTGACAAAGGGAATCCTGGAATTAAAGTACCGTTCAATGGCTACCATCGGGATGTTGGCATCTGCAACATAGGGAGCAATGTCACTGTAAGTAATGGAGAGGATTCCGTCTACCTGGTTTTCCTTTGCCATGGTGACATATTCCAGTTCCAGGTGGTAATCATTTTGGGAGTTGCACAGCAAAAGTTTATAACCGCGGCGGCGCAGTTCCTGCTCCACATCGTTGGTCAATTTGGAAAAGAAAGGGAACCAGACGGTAGGAAGTATGAGCGCCACTGTATGGGTGCGGTTGGATTTCAGGCTTCTGGCATAAGCATTCGGCACATATCCCAGTTCTTTGATGGCCTGCTCTACCTTTGCTTTATATTCCGGCCGGACCTTCACATGATTGATTACATTGGATACGGTCCCTCTGGATACTCCGGCCAACTTGGCCACATCATTTATGGTTACCATTGGTATTACCTCCTGGATGCTATGAAATCATAGTGTTGTCTACCATTGTACCAAAATACCGTTTGGATGGCTAGTACATCTTTGACCGGGCGGTTTATCTTTCCAGCATCCAGTCCAGGACCCTGCGGATATAAACATCCCAGAAATCCCAGTTATGCCCGCCTGGCCCTTCTTCGTAGACAAGGTCTGCCTGCATGTCTTCCATGCGCTTTTTCACAGAACGGTTAATCTCATATAGGAAATCCCCGGTACCGCAGGCCTGATACAGCCTGGGGGCCGTATTATCATTCCTGCACTGCCCATACAGGGCGAACAGATCCCTGTCGCTGCCGGAAAGCGCTTCCGGGTTCTGGAAGATATCATGCCATGGGAATGGGTTATCTATGGCGCCACCCGTTGCCTGCTTATATAAAACCGCGATGTCCAGCGCCCCGGACATGCTGGCAGCCTTGGCATACAGATGAGGCGCTGACAAGGCCAGGTACCAGGCTCCGTAGCCTCCCATGGAGAACCCGGCGATGTAGGTATCTTCCCTTTTTTTGGAAACGGGGAACACGCTTGTGATGAACATGGGGAGTTCTTCCGTAAAAAAGGTGCGGTAGGCGCTTCCGCGGTACATGTCCTGATAGAAGGAATTGCCTGCGGAGGCCATGACCACGGCGCAGCGCCGTTCCTGGGCATACCGCTCGATGTTGCTGTAACGGATCCAGGAGCTGAAATCCCCATATGCGCCGTGCAGAAGGTAGACCACGGGCAGCCCTGTTTCATATTGGTACTGCTTTTGTACGTCCTGGTCCACAATCTGTTCATTTCCCTGCGGGGTTGGGATGATTACATTGATTGCGATATTATTTCCCAGTGTAGAACTATAATAGTGACATGTCATACTTGCCATAAAAATCCCTCCATAATCAAAAATTATTTTCATTATACAGGAAACGAAAATCTTATACTAGACGGAAATTGCCCTGTCTGGCCTGAAAATGAACGTATATTGTTCTTTTGAATCGGATGGGATTTTTTGTAAGCAATCGTATTTTAGTGAAAATACATGATAAATAGGGGGCATTCTTATGATTTCCTAAATAAAATACGAAAAATCCCATTTCGTTCAAAAGAGCAAAATATGCAAAGTTTCAGTGTAAATACTGCAAAATCCGTCTAGCTTTTAAACCTGCTTTTCCGTATGATTGAACCAGAATGATTCAAGGAGGAACGGTATGAAGGTATGTAAAAAGGCAATTGGAATCTGCTCCAGGGATGGTTATTATTCCATTCAGACCAATTGTGTGGAAATCCGTATATGGTTTCTGACAGATTCCATCGTAAGGATCCGGGCCGGGTTTGACGGGGATTTCGCAGAAGGGTCCTACAGCCTGGTCATGACTGCATGGGAGGATCCCATGGATGATCTGATGAAGGATTACAGGAAACGGATCCAGACGGCATGGTCCGGACTGACGGATGGAGAGGAACAGGCAGTGATCCAGGGTAAACAGCTGAAGGTCGTGGTGGATAAGGAGCCGTTTGCCATCCGCATCTATGACCAGGACGGAACCATGCTCCATGGGGATATTGTGGACCTGGCCTACCAGGAAGATTCCAACCACCGCAGGATCCATACCAGCGAGATTTCGCCGGAAGATTGTTTCTATGGGTTTGGGGAAAAGAGCGGGGAGTGGAATAAAGCCCAGAAATACATGTGCATGAGCCCAAAGGATGCCATGGGCTATAACCCCAAGGAGACGGATTCCTTGTACAAGCATATTCCTTTTTATATTAAACTGAACCGCAGTACCAGAAAAGCAGTGGGGTATTTCTACCACAACACGGCTGAGTGTGATTTTGACATGGGACGTGAGAAAAGTAATTATTGGAACATGCACAGCCGTTACCGGACCGATGCGGGCGATATTGACCTGTTCTTTATTGCAGGTCCGGCTGTCCGCCAGGTTGTGGAGCGGTATACGGACCTGACGGGGAAATCCGCCATGCTTCCGCGCACGGCGCTGGGGTACCTGGGTTCATCCATGTATTACCCGGAACTGGAAGCGGACTGTGATGACGCAATCCTGGAATTCATCGATACCACGAAGGAAGAGGATATACCCGTGGACGGGTTCCAGCTCTCATCCGGATACACCTCCCAGGAAACGGAGGAAGGCTTGAAACGCTGCGTGTTCACCTGGAATAAGAAGCGTTTTAAGGATCCGAAGAAGTTCTTTTCAGAAATGAGGAAGCGGGGAATTACCGTGTCTCCCAATGTAAAGCCCGGAATCCTTCTGGCCCATCCGGATCTTGAGAAGATGAAGGAACGTGATATTTTTGTAAAGGACAGTGAGGGGGACGGACCGGGCATCGGCACCTGGTGGGGCGGAAAGGGCGTATTCGTGGACTTTACGAAACCGGCTACCAGGGCTGTTTGGAAGGACATGCTGAAAAAGTCAGTCCTGGAGATGGGGACCAGCTCTGTGTGGAACGATAACTGCGAATATGACAGCCTGGTTGATAAAGACTGCCGCTGTGATTTTGAGGGAAAAGGGACTACCATAGGCCAGGTGAAGGCTGCCATGGCTAACATCATGTGCCATGTAACGGCGGAGGCCGTGAGGGAAACCTTTGATAATACCAGGCCATTCATCGTCTGCCGTTCCGGACACGCAGGAATCCAGCGGTATGCCCAGACCTGGGCAGGGGATAACCTGACCTGCTGGGAGGCGCTTAAGTATAACATAGCCACCATCCTGGGCATGAGCCTGTCCGGCGTTGCCAACCAGGGTGCTGATATCGGAGGCTTTTACGGACCGTCCCCGGAAGCGGAGCTGATGGTAAGATGGGTGCAGAACGGCATTTTCCAGCCCAGGTTTTCCGTGCACTCCGTGAACACGGACAATACGGTAACCGAACCATGGATGTATGGGGACTGTACCGGATATATCCGGGATGCCATCAAGTTCAGGTACCGGATGATTCCCTATCTCTATTCCCTGATGGAGCGCGCCCATGAGACAGGACTTCCTATCATGGAACCTATGTGCAGTGCATTCCAGCAGGATCCGGCCTGTTATGAAGAGGGCGTGGATTTTATGATGGGCGATTCCCTTTTAGTTGCCAATGTGGTGGAAAAAGGCGCCGCGGCCCGTAGGATTTACCTGCCGCGGGAAGAGCGGTTCTATGATTTCTATACACGTAAGGCATATGAAGGCGGACAGACCATTGAGATACCGGTCACATTATCCAGCATTCCCCTGTTTGTACGCGGGGGAGCCATTATTCCCATGGCCCTGAACCAGATGGATAACCTGGCGGGGGAGAAGGCTGAAGGCATCTGCCTCTTATGCGCCCCGGACCGTGACGGTTCATTTACCCTTTATGAGGATGACGGGATTACGGAGAACTACAAAAAGGGCGGTTATCTGAAGACAGGGATTACAATGACCGCAGGCATCCGCACCATCCTTTCCTTCAGGCAGGAAGGGGATTATGAAACGGCGGTGGAGGACATGCAGATAGATATGATCCATAGGGAAAAGGCGCCGTTTGGAGTGACTGTGGATGGGGAGCAGCTGCCCCATTTCCTTCACCGGAAGAAATACGAAGCGGCCCGGGTTGGATGGTATTACAGCCAGACGATGAAATCCGTACAGATAAAGTATCCGAACCCTAAAAAAGACTATGATTTAATCATTTCATTCGAACAGTTTGATATGATTGGAATGTGAGGACAGGAAGGAGATCCATGATTATGAAAAAATTCGCAGGCTTACTGACAGCGGCCGTCCTGACCGCCCTGACCCTGGCCGGATGTGCCGGTTCGGGGGCATCGGGCAGCGCTGATGCAACGGCAGAGCATCCATTGGTGCTGAATCTGGCCCACAACCTGGCGGAGAACCATATTACGTCAATCGCCCTGCAGGAGTTTGCAGATAGTGTGGAGGAAAAGAGCGGCGGGCGTATCCAGATAAAAATCTTTCCCAACGGGACCCTTGGCTCCGAAACAGAGGTGCTGGAGCAGCTGATGGCGGGTGTGGTGGACATGACCCGCGTATCGGCCCCCGGACTTGCGACGTATAATGAAGGGTATCATGCATTTGGGCTTCCCTACATATTTGATGACAATGAGAACTACTATAAGGTAATGGGGTCAGGGCAGATGGGGGAATTTTTCCGCTCCAGTGAGGCGGACGGATTTGTCACGCTGACCTATTACACTTCAGGCTCCCGTTCCTTTTACACCATAGACCGGCCCATCCGCACACCCAAGGACCTGGACGGATTAAAGGTGCGTGTACAGGACATGAAATCCCAGACAGATATGATGAAAGCCCTTGGCGGCACTCCGGTTGCAATGGCCATGGGCGATGTGTATACCGCCCTTCAGACCGGGATCATCGATGGGACGGAGAATAATGAAACAGCGCTGACCACCGGTATGCACGGCGAAATCTGCAAGTTTTATTCAGTGGACCAGCATACCATGATTCCCGATGTCCTGGTCATTGCCACGGATACCTGGGAGAAGCTGTCACAGGAGGACAGGCAGATCCTGATTGACGCGGCAGGGGAGTCTACCAGGAACCATATCGAGAAATGGGAACAGGCAGTGGCAGAGGCAGTGGAGACAGCCACCAACGACATGGGGGTAACCTTCATTGAGGATGTGGACAAGGATGCGTTCCGCTCAGCCACGGCGGATATGATTGAGAGCTATAAGGCGCAGTATCCAAAAGTAGGGGATGTGCTTGATATCATCGATTCAGTGGAATAGGAGGGGGATTATGGAACAGTTCTTTACCAAATTAAAGCGGGGGATGATATTCCTGCTGTCATGGATTGCGGCTATCCTTCTGGTGGCCATGAGTTTTCTTGTTATTTACCAGGTATTTACCCGTTATGTGTTAAACAGCCCCAGCGATTTTACGGAGGAGATTGTCCGGTATCTGCTGATATGGACCGGTTTCATGGGCGCGGCCTATGGATTTTGCACCAGACAGCACATGGCCCTGCTTCTGCTCCATAATAAGATGACGCCTGAAAAGAGACGGCTTCTGATGATATTTATCGATGTGCTGATATTTGCCTTTGCCCTGGCAATCCTGACAGTGGGCGGCGCCAAGCTTGCAGCCAGCGCAAGAAAAGAGTTCTCGGCCCTGCTGGGCATATCCAGAAGCCTGGTATACAGCATGGCCCCAATCTCGGGAGTGTTCATCATGGTTGCACAGCTTATCAATATCTGGGAAGATGTGACCGGGATTACCATTAAGGAGGAGGATAGATAAGTATGAATATAGCGATTACTGCTCTTGTATTGTTCGGGGTTTTTGCGGTATTACTGATTCTGGGCTGCCCTATTTCCATCAGTATTGCAATTTCCTCCATTGCCACCACCCTGGTGAACCTGCCCTGGGACCAGACCAGCTTCATCGTCATGCAGAAGATGAACAGCGGCGTGGAAAGTTTTTCCCTTCTTGCGGTCCCGTTATTCATACTGGCAGGTAATATCATGAACAACGGCGGCATTGCCAGGAGGCTGATCCGGTTTGCCCAGCTTCTGTCCGGACGCATTCCAGGCTCCCTGGCACATACCAATGTGCTGGCCAACATGTTCTTCGGCGCCCTGTCCGGTTCAGCGGTGGCGGCGGCTTCCGCTATCGGAGGCATCATGGCTCCCATGGAAGAGGAGGAAGGATATGACCCTGCGTTTTCCACCTGCGTGAATATTGCATCGGCGCCAACCGGGCTTTTGATCCCGCCGACCAGCGCGTTTATCGTATACTCCACGGTTGCAGGCGGCGTATCTGTTTCAGCCCTGTTCATGGCGGGCTATATACCTGGCATATTAATGGGCCTCAGCACCATGGCCATTGCATATTGTTATGCGAAGAAGCACAACTATCCTGTGTGCCAGAAGGTTACGGCCTCAGAAGCAGTCAGGATTACCCTGGACGCCATACCCAGCCTGCTTCTGATCGTGATTGTCATCGGCGGTATTGTGGGCGGTATCTTTACGGCCACGGAAGGCGCAGGCATCTGCGTGCTGTACTGCCTGATCCTCTCGCTGTTTTACCGTTCCCTGACCAGGAAGAGCTTTATGAAAATCCTGCTCAACAGCGCGGCAACCAGCGGCATCATCCTGTTCCTGATATCCGCATCCTCGGCAATGTCATGGGTGATGGCCTATACAGGTATCCCGGCGGCCATCAGCAATGCAATCATGTCCATTTCCACCAACAAGTACGTGATCCTGCTTCTGATGAACCTGGTGCTTCTGGTGGTGGGCATGTTCCTGGATATCACACCGGCCTGCCTGATTTTCACGCCTATTTTCCTTCCCATTGTCCAGAGCCTGGGCATGGATCTGGTCCAGTTCGGCGTGGTGCTGACATTCAATATGTGTATGGGTACCATGACGCCTCCGGTAGGCTCGGTGCTGTTTGTTTCCTGCGGTATCAGCAAGGTGCCCATTGAACGGGTGTTCAAACCCCTTCTGCCCTATGTGGGGGCGCTGCTTATCGTGCTTCTTTTAGTCACCTATGTGCCGGCGGTTTCCCTGGCGCTTCCAAGGCTTATGGGACTCGTCTGATGATTCCCGCATTGCCCCGGCAGGCTTGCCGGGGCATTATTGTATCCATGATAGGAGGAATAGGAAAATGAACCAGGTAACGCCTGAAACAACCATAGGGGAGCTTTGCGGCCATGAGGAATTCAAACCCCTGTCGGATTACTTTTTTACAAACATGACGGAGGATGTATGGAACCGCCCCCTGAAGTATTATGGGTTTGAAAAATGTGGGTTTGCGGAAACATTGGAACGGATAAAGGCATTGGTTGCCAGCGGGATGCCTTTGATTTACCCGGTGTATCAGGAGGGGGATGACAAGGAAAGTGTGAAGCTTGTTTTTATGCCGCCCGTGTCCCCTGTGCTGTCCATGACGTCCAGCCATGCTTCTGGGAATTCCGGGAAGCCTTACGTGCTCATATGCCCCGGCGGCGCCTATGCGCGCCAGTGGGGCATGATTGAAGGCCTGGCTTTAGGCGCCAGGATGAACAGGCTGGGATATCCGGCGTTTGTCTTATACTACAGGACGGCGCAGAAACCGCCGTTTGACCCTCCGCTGATGCCGAAACCGATTGAGGACCTGGCTGCGGCAATCCGGCTGATTGAACACAGGGCAGAGGATTTTGGGGTCAGGAAAGAAGATTATGCGGTGGCCGGATTTTCCGCCGGGGCGCACCTTGCCGCGGAGTGGGGGACGGTTAACCATGGCTTTGCCAGATACGGGCTTAATGGGCCGGCTGCTTTGCTGCTGGGATATCCCAGCATTTCCACGGACCTGTTCTTTGATGCGGCAGAGGAAGCCGGACGGAAAGGACAAGAGGCTGACGTGTCTTATCTCAAGCGGCTGGGCGGTGGGTCATTCACCAGGGAATCCCTGAGGGAATACAGCGTTGATCATCATATGGACCGGAATTATCCTCCCGTTTATGTGACCGCATGCAAAGATGACCCCATTGTTCCGGTGGGATGCAGCTACCGTCTGATTGGGCGGCTCAGGGAACTTGGGATTCCATTTGTGGCCAATATAGCGGAGCATGGAGGCCATAGCTTCGGGCTGGGGATTGGTACAAAGGTGGACGGCTGGCCGGAACAGGCGGCAGGATTCTGGCAGCAGATGATTCTGGAAAAGGCAGGTAAAGGAAAATGAAGACCGTGGAATTAAAGGCCCTTGAGGTGATGGAAATTAATGCAGAGTGCCGGAACATAATTGAGGTGGGAGGCAACGAGGCCGGATACCAGAAGGTATTCCAGATAACAGGAGGGGACTTTCAGGGAGAAGGCATCAGGGGCAGGGTGGTGCCATGCGGTGCGGACTGGAATATAAAATACGGATATCATGGGCAGGGATATGTCTCAGAACAGGTTTATGCCAAGTATATCCTGGAAACACAGGACGGGGTCCATATTGTCATTGAAAACAGGGGCATGTATCCCTGCGGACAGGACGGGGAAGCACGGATCAGGACCTCCCCATCCTTCTTTGCCCCTGCCGGGGCCTATGAATATCTGAACTATGGCGTGTATGCGGCTGAACTCCATGCGGTCCGGGAGGAAGATGGCATCCGCGTGCGGATTGTGGTGTACCGGTTATTGTAAGGACATGGACGGTTTGCCGGTTAACAACCGGGAATACCGTGCCGTTCCATTGCAGCGCTGCGCTCCTTTGCCTGCTTACGGCTTTTGGAAGGGGACAGCCCGGTGACGGAGCGGTACACCCGGTTAAAATGTGTCACATTGGAAAATCCCACAATCTTGCTGATTTCCGTGACGCTCTTATCCGTTTCCATAAACAGTCTTTGGGCATGCCCCACACGCAGGCTGTTAATGTATTGGACAATGGTGCTGTTGGTGTATTTTTTAAATTCCCGGCACAGGTAATAAGGGCTGAGATAAAACTGTTCGGCCAGCTCATTCAGGGTGATTGGGTATGTATAATTCTCATGGAGATAGTGGATGATGCTGGTTATACGGCTTTGTTTCTCCGGTTTTGCGGTTTCGGTGGAATTGCGCAGCAGCAGGATCAGTATCTGGTTCAGGATGAAATACAGTGCCTCTTCTGAATAATTGTCATTGAATTCCTGTTCTTTTAACAGCGCGCGCAAAAGCGCGTGAGTCTCATTCTTCTCATCTGACTTATATACCCAGGCATGTTGGTCAAGCACATCTGTTACGCCGGGGACCGCTATCATTTCCTTGGTAAAATAAAGTACCAGCCGTTTAAAGGAGACATCGCTGTCCCCATAGGAATGGTGCATCACATAAGGGGGAAACAGGATGAATTCCCCTGAGTTAAGGCAGTACAGCGTATCATCCGCTATATGGTACCGTTTGCCGGATTCCAGATAATACAGTTCAAAATACTCATGGTAATGGGACTTTGCCATGTTATCGTTTACTCCCTGTATCCGTTCGCAGGCAATCTGATATCCCTTGTCCATGCGCAGACCGGCCTGATCGATCATCTGAATTTCCTCCTGTGTTTTAAGCTGGATTATGTGGCGGTGTATCTGGTTTTACTATAATGAAGTTCAGGGGGAGATGTCAAGGGATTTATGTAAAACCCTCTAAAACACAGCGCATCATGTCCAGGAACCTGGATTTAAATGCCTGGGAATCCACCTTCAGCGCCACCATGGTTTCCCTGGTCCTTTCATGGTCCGCCATAAGATTTTCCGTTATCCTGCCGGTTAGGGGGCCGTCGGTGCACACGGTCAGATGGAAGGGCAGCATGGTGAAAATCTGCGGATTGCAGGCAGCAGCCACTGCCAAAGGGTCATGAAGGGCGCATCCTTTCAGGTAGGGATAGAAGCGCCGATACTCATTCAGATAAAAAGTAAGGAGATTAGAGTAAAAGAATCCGGCTTCCGAACACAGATCCCTCCATGTCTGGATTTCATCCAATGTGAGCAGCGTTTTTCTGGTCACATCCAGGCCGATAAGGGTAAGAGGAAGCCCTGCTTCAAGTACTGCTTTCGAAGCCGTTACATCAGCCTTTATATTGGCCTCAGCCACAGGGGAGGAATTGCCCGGGCAGGTAAGGGCGCCTCCCATGGATATGATCTGGCCCATGGCCCGGCATTGGAGTGGATGCATACTAAGGAGTCTGGCCAGGTCCGTGAGAGGCCCGGTGGTGACAAGTGTTAAATCCCTGCCATACTGTTCAATGGATTCTTTTATGAATGTAACGCTGCTTTTAATATGCTCCGGCGGTCTTTCTTCCCATGACGGTTCCCCCAGAAGATTGGCTGCTCCGTCCATCCCGTGAAAATCCCCGTTGTAGGTGCGGATTCCCTGAAGCGGCGCGGTGCTGCCCGGATAAACAGGAACCTCCGGATGCCCCAGGAGGTTTAAAAGATGGCGGGTATTGCGGTAGGTTTTTTCCAATGGGGCCATGCCATAGGATACTGTAATTCCCAGAAGCCTGTATTCTTTCTGGCCCAAGGCATAGGCAATGGCCAGCGCGTCATCAATTCCCGTATCGACGCTCAAAATCATATAGTTCATTTTTTCCTCCTGTCAGCCCCTGCTTCTTCCGATGCAGGGTAATCACTTATTCCTCCCCTTGCCCGGTCCCGTCCGGTGGACCGGACAGACGGTATCTGGAGGGAGGTACTCCCCAAAAAGATTTAAAACGTTTGGAAAAATAGAATAAATCGCTGTAGCCGGACTGCTCTGAAATCTGGGCAATGGACATATCCGTGTTTTTCAGCAGGTCCCTGGCGTGCTCCATTCTGCATCTGGTGATGTAGGCGGTAAGGGATATCCCCTGTATTTTCGTAAAGCTGCGGCTCAGATAGGAAGGACTGACAAGCAGCTCCGACGCAATGGTATTAAGGCTGAGACAGGCCTTGGCAAAATCCCGGTCTATTATCTTCTGGGACTGCAGGACCACTTCCTCTATGAAGTGGCGGTCCCCCGATTCCTGTGCGCTCAGTAAAGCTGAAAAGAGGCGGGTAAATGTTTCCTTAATTTCCTCCAGCCTTAGTCCGGATTGGATTAACTCGGTGCAGGACAGGGAATTCCAGTCCTTTTCACTGCAAAGGATATCCAGGTGTTTTTCGGCGGCATGATGGATGGCGGTTCCCATCAGGGATACAATTTCCGATTCAAGGGCCTGAATGGGAAACAGATGTTTTTTCAGCAATAGGAAAATCCTGTCCAGAACATGGAGCACAGCGGTTTCCTGTTTGCCGGACAGATCAAGCCTGAGCCTGTTGTTTAAGGCAGACAGACTGTCTAAGACCGGAAGGGAGGGCATTGACACCTGGCTGATATCAATGGTTTCCCCGTAAATGGTGCGGAGCCAGAAAAACTGAAGGCTGTTCTGATAGGCAGCAAGGATGTCCCCTGCTTTACCGGAGGCGGATATGGAATAGCCTGACAGCAAAGACAGATGAAACCGCTCACTGACTGACGCCTGCAGCCTGGTTGTAAGCTCCTGGCCTGACAGGGGGGCCAGGGAATTATCTAAAAGAATGACGGAACGCCCGTATCCGTCCGGATTGATCAGATAAAAGCAGGAGGAGGCTAAAAGCTGCTCCGCACAGTTATTCATAGCCAGCCGGTCAGCCTGCTTCTGGCCGTTATGCCGGTCACGGCTGTTCCTGGACGTGGTATCAAGAATCAGGATAAGGTAACGGGAAGAGGGGCGGATGCCGTATGCTTCCAGCAGTTCTTCCGCCCGGTCCGGGATATGCCCGGTATAGAGGCTTCGGAAAAAATTCCGCCGCGTTTCCTGCTCTATGACAGTACTGGTCCATTCCAGCTGTAAAAGAGCCTTTGTGCGGTTGCCCTCGCGGTCCAGCTCTGCCTTCAGGGATGTGATGGCCGCTGTCAAGGTTTCCGGTTTGATGGGTTTGAGGAGATAATCACTGACGCCGTATTTCAGCGCCTCCCTGGCATATTCAAAGGTGGCAAAACCAGTCAGGATGATTACATGGGGGCGCTTTTTTTCATCCAGAAGCTTCAGCAGGTCCATGCCGCTCTGTCCGGGCATGGAAATATCCAGAAGGATCAGTTCCACCGCATTGTGCTCCAGGAATTCCATGGCCTGAGGTACGTTTGAGGCCTCGCCTGCATACTGGAAATCATAATCCTCCCATGGAATACAGCAGCGGATGTGCTGGCGTATGTAATATTCATCATCAACTATTAAAAAACGATACATCATGATTTATATTCCTTTCATCGTCCCTGTGATTGCCAGCTGGCTCAGCGGGAAACAACAGACAGATAACGGTCCCCTTTCCTGGTTCTGAGTCAATGGAAATGGACACCGAGTCCCCAAGGTTCAGCCGAAGCCGTTCTTCAATGCTGCGGATGCCAAAAGAGATGCCTGGCCGGGAAACGGATTCCCCTGAGAGGCAGTTCAGCTGTTCTTTTGTCATGCCGGCCCCATTGTCAGAAACAATCAGGCGGATCATATCCGATTCCCGCACACATGAGATAAGGATTTTCCCTGGGATTTTACCAGAGGAAAAGTCCGGGCAGGAGGCAAAGGCATGGATGATGGAATTTTCCAAAAGCGGCTGGAGGGTAAGCTTTGGAATGCGGCAGTCCAACACATCCTCATCTGCCCGGATATCCCAGGAAAACATTGCAGGATAGCGTTTGTCCATGATACTCATGTAATTTTCTGAAATCTCCAGTTCCGCCTTCAGGGAGATAATGGAATTGCCCTGATTTAATACGGCCCGGTAGAATTGGGAGATATCATGGATCATGGAAACAGCGGTGGAGTTCTCTCCGATGGCAACCATACCGCACAGATTTTCCAATGTATTATAAAGAAAATGGGGACGCATCTGCATTTGCAGATAGGCTACCTCATATTCCTTTTTCCGCTCCTCCGAAGTGCGGATCTGTTCCATCAAGTGTTCTGTATTTGCCGCCATCTGGTCAATCTGATTGGCAAGGGAACCAAGTTCGTCATGAAATGCGGCATGGATCCTGGTGGAGTAATCTCCCTGGGAAAGAAGCCTGACTTTATCCACAATCAGTTCCAGGGGCGCCAGGAAATACCGTGTTGCCTGATGGAATACAAAGAAGGACAGGACCAAAGCAGCAATGCCGATGAGTATGATGACTGTAACAAGGACATAGGAATCATGATAAACGGAGGCTTTGGAGACCAGGGTGGCGGTGGAGGCAGAGAGCCGGTCATAGGGCCTGGTAACCATAAGCTGGGAGTCATCCAGCATGACCGGGGTACCTGATAGGGGAGTAGGGGAATAAAGGTCCTCCGGGAACAGCAGTACATAAGCGGCATCTCCGGACAGCTCGGAAGGAAATAAAGCGGTGACGCTTTTTTCATCCAAGGTGAGGGAGAGGATGCCGCGCAGATGTCCATTGAGGTTATACATTTTCCTGATAAACACAAACTCTGCACATTGAGGATTCCCTTCCCTGGGAATTACATACCAGTGATGGGAATAACCATCGGAAAGAAAGGTCTCGATTAATTTTTCCTGGCCCGGAGAGCTTTTTAAGCTGCTTTCTTCATTAAAGGCCCGGTAAAAGCTTTTTCCGTCATATGTAAAGAATGCCATGGAGTAGATATCCTTCTGGACGCTTAAGAACTCCAGCAGATGGCTTGTGATTGTGGCGGAGTAAAGGTAGGAATCATAATAACCTGAATTTTTCTGGGATTCATAGGTCTCCTTATAAGCCTCATTCACTACAAAGTGAAGGGATGCGTTCTCAACGCGGTCCAGCAGGGCATCCAGCCGTTCCGATGCCAGGGCGGCCTGCTGTTCCAGGGATGCGATGGATTTTTGTCTCAGCATCCGGTTGCTGATAAAACCTATGCCTGCTGCAATACAGATGATGATGATGAGGTTGATTGCCATGCAGAATAGGTTAAGGCGGAAGCGCAATGAGGTTTTTTTGAACAAGGCCATTAAAATCTCCTTTCCTGATACAGTCTTATCATACTATAATGAAAATAATATTGTCAATTTTCCGGGGTTAAGCGGACAAAAAAATACAAAAAAGACAAGAAAGTATAAATATATTGAGAATAATTTGGGAGGGGGAGAATAATGAATGATAAATAGAGGCATATCTGCAAAAAAGTACAAATAAAAGAAAAAATGTCTCCATGGTAATGAACCATATAGGTGATAAAATAAGTTCAGATAGAAAAAATAAGGAGGAGAAGCATATGAAACGGATGGTATCACTGGTAATGGCAGCCGCCATGGCGGCTGGTCTTCTGTCAGGCTGCGGGTCATCTGGGGCCCAGGGGGGAAATGCCGGAACAGAGTCTGTGAAAGAAGAGTCAAAAAAGGAAGACTCAAAAGAGGAAGACTCAAAAGCGGCGGATTTAAAGACAGAAGGAGCAGGCGGCGAAACAGTAAAGATAACATATTTATCCAGATTTGTGAATCCGGAGCTGGTAAGGGCCGGCTATTATATTGAAAAGTTAAATCAGTTCCGCGAGGAAAATCCCAATATAGAAATAGAGGATATCTCCATTGGTGACGACTCGGAAGCCTTTAAGGCAAAAATCAATGCAGGTGTTGCTTCAGGGGACCTGCCGGACCTGTTCATTGCTAATAATGGGTTCCCTTTGGACCAGTGGGTTGAAAACGGGCTGGTGGCAGACCTGACAGAGGTGGTAAAAGCCCCTGATTGGACAGGCCCGTCTTCAGATGAGATGCTTGAGGCATTTACCTTTGGAGGCAGGATTTATGGCGTCCCCAATGCATTGAACACAGGACAGGTATTTGTTAATACCGGCCTGCTAAAAGAGCATGGCATCACAGAGGTTCCAAGAACCTGGGAGGAAATTGAGGCCATGGCGCCTGCACTGAATGAGGCGGGGATTGTCCCCTTTGGCGTGGCTGCCAAGAGCAAGGCAGAGGTGGGGAGGTTCATCAGTGCGTTATCCTGTATGATGTACGGCACCCGGTTCCGGGACCAGCTGGCAGATGCTTCGATTAAATGGGACGGCGGGGAAGGCATGGCTCTTGCAAAACAGTTTAAGACCCTTATAGACGAAGGCGTGCTTGACCCGGATGCTGTTTCCTTTGAAGTACAGGATACCATCTCACTGTTTGAACAGAAGCAGGTGGCCATGATGTACACGGCAGCATATCATTTTGACCGGTTCCAGCAGATGGACTTTTCAGACGATATTGTGTGCGTGAATTTTCCTTCCTTCGGTGACCGGCCTGAGAACAAGGACATCTGGATTGCCAGTGCCAGTGAAGGATTCATGATTTCTTCAAAGCCAGGTACCCCGGAATACGAGGCGGCCTGCAGCCTGCTGTCCTTCATGCTTTCGGCAGACACATTTAAGGGGTATGCAGAACGGAACGGCGGCGGTGCATTCCCTGTGGATTTTGACTTTGATTTTTCCAAGGCCAAGAATGTGGTGGGCAGCTTTATGGAAGAATTTTCAAAAAGAACGGCGTCCACAGATGAGTTTACGGCGTACCTGAATAATGCCAGCCTGGTGGATACAACCAGATCGGAATTCCAGTCCCTGTTTGTGGGAAGAAGTCCTGAGGAAGTGTGTAAGACCCTGGCAGAGCAGTATTCCAAGGAAGGGCGGTAGCCTTTAAAGGGCGCTGTGTGAGGAAAGGAGCTGCCAGATGAAGTTTCGTGTAAATGGCAAGAAATATTCGCCGGAAGGGGTACTGCTCCTCCTTCCGGCCCTTCTTCTATATGGGGCAGTCATTGTGTTTCCGGTGTGCAGTACATTCTATACCTCTTTTTTTGAATGGAATGGGATTAAGCAGCAGGCCTACCGGTTTGTGGGACTTGAGAACTACAGGACCTTTTTTCATGATTATCAGACAGCCACTGCATTTAAGAATGTGTTCATGCTGGCAGGCACCGGCGTGTTCCTGACAATCCCCATTGCATTTTTCCTGGCAACCGTCATCAACCGGAAATTCAGGGGATTACGCCTGTTTAAGACCTTCTATTTCATGCCAGTGGTCATTAACCGGATTGCCATCAGCCTGATGTTTACATTCATCCTTTATCCCAAAATGGGGCCGGTCACTGTGCTTTTACGGGAATTTGGCATCCGTGGCATTAATATTCTGGGGAATTATACAACGGCCATGCCGGCGGTATGCCTGATTTATATGTGGTGTGATGCGGGCTTCCAGATGATTGTGTTCTCATCAGGTCTGGCAGCCATACCCGATGAGATTTATGAGGCTGCCCAGATTGACGGGGTAAGCAGCTTTCAAAAGCTGCGCTATATTACGGTTCCCATGATGAAGTCCACATTTAAGATTGTATTGGTATTTGTATTTACCGGGGCATTTAAGATGTTCGATTTGGTGATGGGCCTGACCTCTGGCGGTCCGGGCGGGGCGACTGAGGTTCCCAACACGCTGCTTTACAACAATGCCTTTACATACAGCCGTCTGGGATATGCGGATTCCATTGCGGTGGTGGTAGTCCTTATCTGCCTTGCATTTTCATTTATTGTCAATCTTATATTTCGTCAAAGGGACTGAGAAAGGATGGAATCATGAAAAAAAGGATAACCCCGGGGACCATACTGTACTGGTCGGCAGCGGTCATATGGTTTTTGGCTGCTGCGTTCCCACTGTATTTTACATTCATATCGTCCTTTAAGGACAACAGCCAGATATTCAGCGCCTTCCTGGTACCTTCGCTCCATCCGGTCTTTGAAAATTATGTAATGGCCCAGAAAATGGCCGGGATTTTAAAGGCCACGGCCAATTCGCTTTTTGTATCCGGTAGCGCCATCGCAATCATGCTGTTATTCTGTACAATGGCAGCCTATGTGACGGCAAGGAAAAGGGTACCGTTTGCATCGGTTGTTTCCGGCCTGTTAATCGCGGCCCTCATGATTCCCATACAGAGCGCCATTGTACCCATCGTACAGATGGTAAGCAGTCTGGGACTGAAGAACCGCCTGTGGACATTAACAATCATATATGCCGGATTAAATATGGCGCTTGTGTTTTTTATCATGAAAAATTATATTGAGGGAATACCCTCGGATCTGGATGAGGCTGCAATGATTGATGGATGCAGTTTGACCAAAATCGTCATGCTGGTCATCATGCCGGTGGCCAAACCGGCCATGGCAACCTGCGCCATCATCACCTTCCTGTTTACATATAACGAACTGCCCATTGCCAATGTCCTGATTAATGATAAAAGCTTAAGGACCATATCCGTGGCACTTCTAAGCCTGAAGGGGGATTTTGGGGTACTGTATTCCGTAATATTTGCAGCCATCATGATATCGTTGGTGCCCACGGTAACCATCTATCTTCTGGCGCAGGAAAAGGTGGAAAAGAGCATTGCAAGCGGCATGGTGAAAGGATAGGGGAAACGGACATGAAATGTGATATTTTGATTAAGGATTGCACGGTAATGACTGAAGATTATTCCACGCCCCGGCACATGGCGGTGGCGGTTGACCAATCCATGGTGCTGGAGGTGGGGGAAACAAAGGAGATGGAGGAAAGATACCAGGGAATCACGGTGTTGGACGGCAGGGGGAAGCTTGTCATGCCAGGTCTTACGGATGGACATACCCATGTATGCCAGCAGCTTCTCCGGGGCCGGATTTCCGATGAGTTTCCTATGATCTGGACCAGATTCCTGGTACCCTTTGAGAGCAGCCTTACAGAGGAGGATGTGGCTGCCAGCGCCAGGCTTGCATGCCTGCAGATGATTAAATCAGGGACCACCTCTTTTGCAGATGCAGGAGGCACGCACATGGAACAGGTGGCAGAGGTGGTCCTGGAATCCGGTATGAGGGCCTCCCTCAGCCGTTCCACCATGGATAAGGGGGAAATGATACCTGCTTCCATGAAGGCGCCTGCCAAAGCGTGCATCCAAAGAACGGAAGAACTTTACAGGCATTATAATGGAAAAGGAGATGGAAGGCTGGCCATCTGGTTTGGGCTGCGGCAGATTATTTCATGCTCGGATGAACTGATCCGTATGACAGGGGCGCGGGCAGCGGAATTAAAGACAGGAATCCATTTGCATCTGGCAGAACATAAGGATGAGGTGGTTTATTGCCTGGAACATTACCATCTAAGGCCGGTGGAATATCTCCACGGGATTGGGGTCCTTGGGGAAAATGTGGTTGCTGCCCATTGCGTTGCGGTAGCTGACAGGGAGATACCGGTGATGGCAGCAAGCGGTATGAAGGTGGTCCACTGCCCGCGGGCTAATTTCTGCTGCCAGGGATTCCCGAAAACGCCTCAGTTTTTAGACAGGGGGGTAACCGTGGGGCTGGGAAGTGATGGGGCTGCCAGGGATGATGTCAGCATATTTGAGGAAATGAAAACAATCCGGACCGGGTTGTCTGCTGCATGGGGACTTCCTGTCTTTGACTCCACGGCGCTGCCCAACAAGGATATCCTGAGGATGGCAGCCATGGGAGGCGCTGCCGCCATGCAGATGGAGGGGGTAAAGGGGGCCGTGAAGCCAGGGGCGAAGGCGGACCTTATACTCATCCGCACCCATGCCCCCCATCTGGAGCCTACCAGCAACCTGGCCTACACCGTGGCGGAAACTGCTTATGGAAGTGATGTCAGTGATTCCATTATCAACGGAAAACTGGTTATGAAGGAAAGGCAGGTACTGACCCTGGATGAGGAGGCCATATTGGCAGATGCAGGACATAGGATGAAACAGGTCTATGAGAGGGCCGGGATTTAGAGGGGGATATGGTTTTGGAGCAGTATGACAAGGGAAACATGGTGCTAAAGAGGGTAAGGCAGCCAAAGGCAGAAATCCTGGAGCCGATCCCTCTATCGGATTTTACCATGGAGGAGAGAAGGAAGAACTTACTTCGTGCAATGGAAGAGGAACAGATAGACTGCCTTATTATTTATGGGGATTTGGAGCATGGGTCTAATTTTGAATATCTTACAGGCTTCCTTCCCAGATTTGAGGAGGCGCTGCTGGTAATCCACCGCGGGGATACTGCCTTTTTGCTGTTGGGAAATGAAAACCTGAAAATGGCCAGCTATTCCAGGATACCGGCCAGGGCAGTCCATGTACCGGCATTTTCATTGCCGAATCAGCCGATGGACAGGGGACTTTCAATCAGGGACGGGCTTTTAAAAGCACGGGCAGCAGAGGCAAAGCGGATTGGGGTTGTGGGATGGAAGCTTCTTGAAGAAAGATGCACTGGTCAGGATGAGCTTTTTGATGTTCCATATTATATCATTGCCGCGCTGAAAAATCTGGCCGGAGCGGGGACACGGATAATAAATAAGACAGGCATCTTCATCCATCCCGGCCATGGAATCCGCACGGTGAACAACTGCAATGAGATAGCCCATTATGAATTTGGTTCAGCCCTTTCCGGCAACTGTGTCCTTAATGGCATGAACCAGGTAGGGCCGGGAAAAAGTGAGATGGAGATTGGGAGCAGCCTGAAAATCTGGGGACAGCCAAACAGCGTGGTGACAATCAGCGCAGCTGGTGAGCGGTTTCAGGACGCATCCCTTTACCCGGGAAGGAAAAGGGTTAGGATAGGGGACAAACTATCCCTGACAACGGGTTTTAAGGGCGGTCTTACCAGCCGGGCCGGGTATGCGGTAAGTTGTAAGGAGGAACTTCCTGAGACGTCCAGGGATTATCTGGAACGTGTGGCGGCCCCGTATTATGCAGCTATGGCGGCATGGCTGGAGCAGGTTAAGATTGGTATGAAGGGAGGGGAACTGTACCAGTTGATGGAAACCGTCCTGCCTAAGGAAGAATATGGATGGAGCCTGAATCCCGGGCATCTGACTGCGGATGAGGAATGGCTTTCATCTCCCATATGGAAGGATTCAGGCCAGCTGCTCAAAAGCGGGATGCTGCTGCAGGCAGATATCATTCCCAGCGTGCCTGGCTATGGGGGCGCCGGGGCTGAGAGCGGGATTGCCCTGGCAGATGAGGATATGAGGAACCAACTGAAGGAGTGTTATCCAAAGATGTGGAAACGGGTAGGGGACAGGCGGAAATATATGAAGGAAGAATTGGGAATCATCCTGCATCAGGAAGTGCTACCCTTATCCTGCCTGACCGGATATTACCGTCCATTCATGCTGGACAGGGAACGGGCGTTTACGGTTGTCAGGTAAAATCATATAGGAAAGGCGGAAGCCTTGATACCGACGGCATTGGCTGTATTGCGGTATCAGGGCTTTTTCTATAGGAAGGTGTGTCCTATGGAAAATGTGCCCTATGGAAAATGTGCCAGTGGAGATGCATACTCTGTATAAGGAAAAGTCATCCTATGAATTTCATGTAATTATATTTTTTGTATTGACTAAATCCATTATATATGATAAAAATAAAATATATTCATGGGATGAATCGAATGCGCATCAGTCAGATGGACGCAAAGTGCCAAAACAAGGAGGAAACAGCGGCATGAAACAGCTATATGATGTACTCATTATCGGCGGCGGCGTGGTAGGCAGCGCCATTGCCAGGGAAATGTCCAGATACACCCTTAAAATCGGTGTGTTGGAGAAGAATCTGGACGTATGCTATGAGACCAGCGGACGTAATTCCGGCGTGGTCCATGGAGGGTTTGCCTATGACACGGGATCCCTTAAGGCTAAGTTCTGTGTGGAGGGTAATAAAAACATGGGACAACTTGCAGAGGAGCTGGATTTTAAATTCATCCGATGCGGGAAGGTGCTGGTAGGCAACACGGAGGAAGATATGGAGACCCTGAAACGTACCATTAAGCAGGGGGAGGCCAACGGCGCTTCCGGGCTGGAGCTGATTGACAGCAGACGCCTCCATGAACTGGTGCCTGCAGTGGTGGGTGAGTTTGCCATGTTTTCACATAACAGCGGCATCGTGGATCCATTTAACTACACAATCGCGCTGGCTGAGAACGCACATGCCAATGGGGCGGACTACTTTTTTGACCATGAAGTGACTGCCATTGAACGGGATGGGGACGGAATTTACGCCCTTACAACCCCTCACGGCGTATTCCATACCCGCTGGGTGGTTAACAGCGCGGGGCTGGGCTGCGGACGGATTTCCGATATGCTGGGAATCAAAGGCTATAAGATCATCGGCTCAAAGGGCGACTATATCATACTGGACAAGAGGACCGGGCCGCTCCTTCCCATGCCGGTGTACCCGGTGCCGAGCAATACCTACATGGGAATCCATGTGACCAATACCACGGACGGCAATGTAATCATCGGGCCTAATGCAGATATGGTATCTGATTTTACATATTACGGCGTGCCCCAGGAAAATATGGATTACCTTGCTAAGAGCGCCTCCGGCCTCTGGCCCTGCATCCGCAAGCAGGATTATATCCGCAATTATTCCGGCATCCTTCCCAAGTGGGTGGATGACAATGGCGCAATCCAGGATTTTAAGATTGAAATCCGTGATGATATTGCCCCAAGGGCCATCAACCTGGTGGGGATAGAATCTCCCGGACTGACCGCCGCGGTGCCCATTGCCCGGTATGCAATCGGACTCATGTCAGAGCGGGAGAAGCTGGAGCCAAATCCTGGCTTTAATCCTGTGCGCAGGGGAATCCCAAGGTTTGAGGAGCTGACAAAGGAAGAACAGAACCAGCTGATACAGGAAAATCCGGACTATGGCGAGGTCATATGCCGCTGTGAAAAGGTGACCAGGGCTGAAATCCTTGCCGCAATCCACAATCCCCTGGGCGTGGACACCATGGCGGGCGTCAAGTACAGGACCCGTTCCATGATGGGGCGCTGTCAGGGCGGGTACTGCCAGATGCGCATTGCCCAGATGATAGAGGAAGAGCTGGGCAGGAAAGAGACTGAAGTACAATATGCAAGAAAAGGCTCCCAGATGTTTTTCGGCAGAGTCAGGCAGGAGGTGTAAGGAATGGACGGGCAGATGGACAAAAGGAAAGGCACCCGGATAGATACAGAGACAGGCAGCCAGATGGACGGAATCAGGACAGAAGCCGTTGACGTACTTATTGTAGGAGGCGGCCCGGCGGGGCTGGCGGCCGCAGTGGAATTATATCATAAAGGAATCCGCAATATCCTGATTGTGGAGCGCGAAAAACAGCTGGGCGGAATCCTGCGCCAGTGTATCCACGATGGCTTTGGGCTGACCCGCTTCGGCACCACGCTCAGCGGGCCTGAGTATGCCAAACGGTTTATCGATGAGGTGGAGGAACTTAAGATTCCATATATCACGGACGCTGCCGTGCTGGAAGTGACGGACACAAAGCTGGTAACAGCCGCCACCCGTGACGGCTTAAGGCAGTGGCAGGCCAAATCGGTGATCCTTACCATGGGCTGCCGGGAGAGGACAAGGGGGGCGCTGGGGATTCCGGGAGAGCGTCCCACCGGGGTGTTCACGGCAGGTGTTGCCCAGGCATACATTAATCTCTATAACATCATGCCCGCCAGGGAAGTGGTAATCCTGGGATCCGGCGATATCGGGATGATCATGGCCAGGCGGCTGACCCTGGAAGGCGCCCATGTACAGGCTGTATTTGAAATCCAGCCATATCCCAGCGGCCTTCCGCGCAACATTGAACAGTGCCTTAATGACTATGGCATCCCGCTGTATCTGAGCCATACGGTGACTGCAATCCATGGTGACAAGCGCCTTACGGGCGTGACCATTTCCCAGGTGGATGAGCATTTTAAACCCATTCCGGGCACGGAAAAGGAATACAGCTGTGATACGTTAATCCTCTCAGTGGGCCTGATACCGGAAAATGAACTTTCCCTGGATGCAGGCGTTGCCCTGGACGGCAGGACAAAGGGTGCTGTGGTGGATGAATATTTCCAGACCAATGTGCCGGGCATCTTTGCTGCGGGCAATGTGCTTCATGTCCACGATTTAGTGGACTTTGTATCCATGGAAGCTGAGAACCTGGCTGATTCGGCGGCGGAATACATCCAGGACGGGGGCCTCCCCGACTGTCCGGTTGAGATTAAGACGGACAGGAACATAAACCATACCGTTCCACAGCGGATCAGCGGCACACGGGGATTCAAGCTGTCCATGCGTGTAAACCGTCCCATGAAGGACTGCCGTATTGTTGTGCGCCAGGACGGCGTGGAGATTGCTGCAAAGAAGATGAAAAAGGCCATACCGGCAGAGATGATACAGATGGAAATCAAGCCGGAGCAGCTGAAAACATCCGGAAATCTGGAGGTGTGTGTGGAATGATGAGGGAATTTACATGTATCATCTGCCCGAATGGGTGCGAAATCAGGGCTGAAATAGAAGAAAAAGAGGGCGGCGCAGTGGAAATACGTTCCATTGAAGGCGCAACCTGCAAGAAAGGCAACGCCTATGTGGAACAGGAGTTAAAAGACCCCCAGAGGAATATTGCCACCTCCGTCCTTGTAAAAGGAGGAATCCTTCCCCTGGCCAGTGTGCGCCTGACAGCGCCAATCCCTAAAGGGCGCATATTCGATGCCATGGCTGAAATCAGGAAATGCACCCTGACTGCCCCGGTTGCATCAGGAACCGTGGTCATCCATAAACTTCTTGGTTACGATACGGATGTGATTGTGACAAAGGATATACCGGAAAGTACTGAAATATAATATATTATATTGATATAAATATATTAATCAGTCAATACCCAAAGCAAACAATACCCAAAGCAATCAATACTCAAAGTAAACAATACCCAAAGCCGCCAATACTCAAAGCCATCAACATAAAAGCTTCCCAAAACATATATGCCGGCGTGGCACCATCCTTGGTACCACGCCGGCACATATACTGGGAAGCTTTTTTGCATCTTCGCATTTAAGACATCTGTTAATCTACAGGAAATAATCCGGGAACTTCTTTTTCAAAATCCCCTGGTCAACAAGGGCGGTGGATATATGTTCCACCATGGCCCTGCCGGCTGCCGCCGGGTCCTTATTCTCCAGCGCCCTGCAGATGGCCAGATGTTCGTTGATGACACGGTCGGAGATGGCGATGTGGTAGCTGAGCTTTCTCTGGCGGTCGAAGTGGGGCATTACATTCTGCATGGTATCATAGATGAAGGACATGCCGCATATATCGTAAAATTCTTTGTGGAACGCAATGTCCAGGGAGAGGAATTTCTCAAAGTTTTCCCTGGGTCCGCCGGAAGCATAGTCTTTCTGGAGGGTGATGGTGTCATAGAGGTTGTCCAGGTTGCTCTGGGTAACAAGGGCGCAGCTCATCTCTGCCAAAGGGCCTTCAATCATCTTACGCATGGTACATACCTGTTCCACAATCTCCGAATTAATCAAGGACACAAAAATCCCGCGCTGGGGATAGCTTTCAATCAGCTGCCCGTTGGTAAGGGAGAGGATGGCCTCCCGGACCGGTGTCCTGCTGATATTCAGTTCTTTTGATATCTCCACATCTGAAATCTTCTGTCCCGGTTCAAAATTAAGGTTGATAATCTGGTACAAGAGGTACCTCTGTGCGTATTCCCGGGCAGTTTCCCCGGGCTTCTGAGTGAAATTTTCCATATTCAGGTCTCCTTTGGCAGTATATATATATTAATACCACGATTTGAGTAATATATTAAGTTATATATCTGTTAAATTTTACTTATCTTAGTATATCGTCTTTGTCATCAATCTGTCAAGTGAGACAGAAGACTGTGATATACAATAATACGGCATGTCAATAGGGTGTTAACAAACCTTAACGGTTAAAATGCACAAAAATTATTTAAAATAAATGTTAAATGTAACAAAAGTATCGTTAAAAAAATATTTATTATTGCAATTGTAACTCCTTGGTAGTATATTAACTGCATTAAGATATATTACACCCATGTTAATATATCGTTAAGATTCTTAATAATAGCATTAAGAAGGTATAAAGATAAGAAGAGGAGGATTAAAACATGAAGAAAAACATGAAAAAAATCTTAGGCGTGACACTGGCGGCATGTATGGTGGCAACATCACTGGCAGGATGCAGCGGTTCCCCGGGCAAGCAGACAACGGCAGCTCCGGCCGCAGGGGAGTCCGGGACAGAGGCAGGACAGGCAGCGCAGTCCACTGCAACCGGAGAGCCGATTAAGGTAGGCGTCTCCAACATGGTAACAGGCCCCATGGCAGCCGGCGGCATCCGTATGAAACAGGCCATTACAATGGCGTTTGAAGAGATTAACGCAAATGGCGGGGTGCTGGGCGGAAGACCCCTTGAGATGGTATTGGTAGATGATACAGGAACCCCCACCGGCGCCGTTAACGCGGTTAACAAGATCCTGGGCGAGAACGTATCTGTTTCCATTGGACCGCACACTTCCCCAATGGCATCCGCAACCCAGGAGCTTTACAGGAAGGCTGGTGTTCCTTTCATCACAGCAGCCACATCACCTAAGCTTCTGGAAGCTGAGAACCCATACTTCTTCCGTATTTCCGTATCCGACGGAGCAGTCGGACCGGCTATGGTAGAGTTTGCAAAGGACAAGTTCGGGGCAAAGAAGATTGGCGCCCTGTATGATACGGACGACTATGGCGTGGCCGCTGACGGGGCAACCAAGCAGTACTGTGCTGACAACGGCATTGAGTATTATTCAGAAGGCTTTACCTCCGGCGACAAGGACCTGACCTCCCAGCTTTCCAAGATTAAGGGATGGGGACCGGATGTTGTATTCGATTTCTCACATGACGCAGAGGCTGCCCTGATTGTACGCCAGTTAGACGAGCTTGGCATGGGCGATATCCCTCACGTTGGACCAAACGCACTTGCACAGTCCCAGACCTATGACCTGTGTGATGCAAAGCAGCTGGAAGGCACCTATGCATCCACTGACTTCTATGCAGACGAATCCAACGCAGCCATGAAGAAGTTCCTGGATGCTTTCCATGCACGTTGGGGCGAGGATGTGGAGAGGTATGCAGCCATGTACTATACGGCAGCCTATCTTGCAGCAGACGCCATTGACAGGGCTGGTTCCGACAAGCCTGAGGATATCAGGAAGGCATTGTCTGAGACAAAAGATTTTGACGCCGTATTCGGTAAGCTGAACTGCAATGCACAGGGCGAGATGAACACCAACCTGTACATCCTGGAATTTGACGGCGATAAGAATATGAACGTAACACAGCAGATATCCCTTGATTAATGGGTAATCACAAGGAGGTTTACATATGCAGGTATTTGTACAGCTGCTTATTACCGGTGTTGCCATGGGCTTCATCTATGCCCTGGTAGGTATTGAGTACACACTTATATGGAATTCAACCGGGCTCCTTAATTTCAGCCATGATAAATTTATTCTGTTTGGCGCCTATATGTTCGCAGGCTCCTATGTTTTGAGCTTAGGGCTCCCGCCGGTACTGGCAATCCTGTGCACGGTCCTTACCATGTTCCTGCTTGGTATGGTAAGCGCATTTGCCATATTCAACCCCCTGAGCAAACTATCAACGAATTTATTTGCTGTAATCGGAACCGTCATACTTGGCAGGATCATCACGGAATGCGTACGTTTAATCTGGGGACCGCTGCCATTTACCCTGGACAACTTCCTTAGGGGCTCTTTTCATCTGGGCCCCATCGTAGTGTCCAAGGCACATATTGTAATCATCGTTGTATGTTCCATCATAACGGCAGGCCTTCAGATCTTCTTTAAGACCACCAAGATGGGGAAGGCCATGCGCTGTGTGTCTGAGAACAAGACAGCCGCATCCCTGATGGGCATCAACGTTCCCATGAACATTGCGTTTACGGTTGGCCTGTCAGCCCTTATCTGCGCAACCATCGGTGTCCTGGTCATACCGATTTTCAACGTAGAGCTGCAGATGTCATCCATGATTGGCCTGAAAGGCTTTGCATCCGGTGTAATCGGCGGGTTCGGATATCTTCCGGGCGCGATTGTGGGAGGCATACTCCTGGGGGTTGTGGAAATCTTCGGAAGCATGATCATCCCTTCTGTCTATAAGGACTGCCTGTCCTTTGTGCTGCTGATTATCTTCCTGCTGATTAAACCTTCAGGAATCTTAGGAAACAGGAGATAAGGAGGAGAGCGATGAAAAAGAATAAATCAGCAATGATAATTGCATTGGCGGCGATTGCTCTGGCAGCGGTTCTCCCTATGTTCATAACTAATAACTACCATCTGAACCTGATGATACAGGTGCTTATCAACATCATCATCGTGGTGGGCCTGAATTTCATCACAGGCCTTACCGGCCAGATGAACCTTGGAACCGCGGGAATTTTCTCCATGGGCGCTTACACATCCTCTCTGCTGGCTACCAAACTGGGGCTGAATCCCTGGATCTGCCTGGTTGCGGCTGTGGGCATGGGATGCCTCATCGGCATGGGCCTTGGATATCCTTCCCTGCGCGTATCCGGCGTATACCTGGCGCTGACCACCATCGGGTTTTCCGAGATTGTAAGGATCCTGATGACCAACCTGACCGGACTTACAGGAGGGGCGCTGGGCGTCACAGGCATTCCCACCTTCTCCATCTTCGGCTTCAAGTTCCAGAGCAACAAGGAGATTTATTACCTTTACCTGGTCATTGCGGTACTGCTCATATTCAATGCGTACCGGATTGTCAATTCCAAGTGGGGGCGTTCCTTCCTTGCTGTCAAGGATAATCCGGATGCGGTTGAGGCGGGCGGCGTCAACATTGCCAACATCAAGATCATGGCATTTACCCTGGCAGCCATCTATGCAACCATCGCAGGCAGCCTGTATTCACACTATGTAGGCTTCATCAACCCAAGCGCCTACAACCTGGAATTTTCAATTAACTATGTAGTCATGCTGGTTATCGGCGGCATCGGTTCCGTGCCCGGCAATGTACTGGGCGCAATCCTGGTGACCCTGGTACCCGAGTTCTTACGGTTCATGGAGAATTATTACTGGCTGGTATTCTCCATCATTACCCTGCTGTTCGTCATTTTCCTGCCAAACGGGATTGTCTCCCTGTTCAGGATTAAGAAGTCAGCGGATAAAGCAGTGAAAGGAGGACAGGCAAATGTCTGATAACAGAGAAGGAAAATCCGTACTGACCCTAAAAAATGTCACAAAACGTTTCTCAGGACTGGTTGCGGTCAATGACCTGTCCCTTGACATGAAGGAGCGTACCATCCACGCCCTGATCGGGCCTAACGGCGCCGGCAAGTCCACGGCCATCAATATGATTACAGGACTCCTTCCATTGACCGAAGGTGAGATTTACCATGAGGGCACCAAAATCAGCGGCATGAGCGCACACCAGATTGCCCAGACCCGCTGCAGCCGTACCTTCCAGAACCTGAAGCTGTACCGTTCCATGACCGTGAAGGAGAACCTGATGATGGGCAGCATGATGGATATGAAGCAGGGCTTCTTCCCGTTCATGTTCAACTTCGGGGCGGCTGCAAGGGAGGAAAAGCTGATTCATGAAAAGGCTGATTCCATCCTGGAATTCATCGGACTTAAGGACCTGGCCAATGAATACCCGGCCAACATGCCTTACGGAAAGCAGAAGCTGACCGAACTGGCCCGATCCCTGATGTCAGACCCAAAGCTTCTGTTCCTGGACGAGCCGGCGGCAGGACTGAACCCGTCAGAGCGTGTGGAATTCGTCAATATCATGCTGAAGGTATTTGATTCCGGCATTGACATTTTCCTTATTGAACACAACATGGATGTCATCATGAACATCAGCGACTATATCACGGTCATCAGCTTCGGCGCCAAGATTGCCGAGGGAACGCCGGAGGAAATCCAGCAGGATCCGGTGGTCATCAAGGCTTACCTGGGCGACCGTTATAAGCAGAACATGGCAAGGGGGGCTGCACATGCTTAAGGTAAATGGAATTGACGTATATTATGGCAAGGTCCAGGCTTTGTTCGACGTATCCATCGAAGTGGGGGACAACGAGATTGTCTCCATCATCGGAGCCAACGGAGCAGGCAAGACAACCCTCATGAAGTCCATCATGGGCATCAACAAGCCCAGGAAGGGAACCATTGAGTACAACGGACAGGTCATCAGCGGCCTGCCCTCCCACAAGGTGGTGGGACATAAGATCGTGTACGTGCCTGAGGGGCGCGAGATATTCCCCAACATGACCGTGCAGGAGAACCTGGAGATGGGCGCTTACTCCGTGAAAATGTCCAAGGCCGACATGGACCGCCACTTGGAAGAGCAGTACGAAATCTTCCCAAGGCTGAAAGAACGTGCAAAGCAGAAAGCAGGTTCCATGTCAGGGGGCGAACAGCAGATGTTAGCCATTGCAAGGGGACTGATGTCAGACCCTGAACTGCTTATGCTGGATGAGCCAAGCCTGGGACTGGCGCCCGTTATCGTGGACGATATGTTCGACGTCATCGTGCGTGTCAATAAAGTAAGGAACATACCCATTGCAATCGTGGAGCAGAACGCATTCATGGCCATGTCCATTTCCAACAGGACCTATGTCCTGGAGGTTGGCAACCTGGTTGCCAGCGGGGACAGCAAGATACTGATGGATTCGGATGATATTAAGAAGGCGTATCTGGGGGGCTGATGAAAGTGCTTCCCAGAGTAAATACGCCGGTAGGAACCGGCCCGCGGATATTGATTTTCAGACAGGTTCAGGCGCAGTACAGCAGCGGAATATCATGAGACGGAAAGTTAGGAGGAATTAAGCCGTGAAAGCGATTAAATTTGAAGAGCCCTGGAAGGTTCAGTGTATTAATATGGAAATGCCCCAGCCGGCAGAGGGCGAGGCACTTATCAAAGTAAAGGCGGCCGGTATCTGCGGCAGCGATATCGGGGCGTTCAGGGGGACCAACCCGCTGGTTTCATTTCCAAGGGTCATCGGCCATGAGATTGTGGGGGAAGTACTGTCCATCCCGGAGGACAATGAGCGGGGGATTAAGGTGGGGGACCGTGTAATTGTTGACCCATACCTGTACTGCGGCAAATGCTATCCCTGTTCGATTGGACGCACCAACTGCTGTACGGACCTTAAGGTACTTGGCGTGCATGTGGAAGGCGGAATGGCGGAATATATGGCGCATCCCGCCGACATGCTGTGGAAGCTGCCTGAGGATATGCCCTGGGACATCGCTCCCATGGCAGAGCCGCTGACCATTGCGCTTCATGGAATCCACAGGGGCGGGCTGAAGGCCGGCGAGCATGTGGCGATTATCGGCGCAGGCCCCATCGGTCTGCTGGCAGCCATGGCTGCCCTGGCCTACGGTGCAGAACCCATCGTGATTGATGTGGTGGATGAGCGCCTGGAATATGCCAGGGAACTGGGAGTGAACTGTACCATCAACTCCGCGAAAGAGGACATGGTGGCCAAGGTGGCCGGGTACACGGACGGCCGAATGGCGGAACTGGTCATGGAGTGCTCCGGCGCCAATGCCGCGGTCCGATCCACACTGGATATCGTGGCCAACGCAGGGCGTATCACCCTGACCGGCTGGCCAAAGAAGGAAACCCCTCTTCCCACCGACGCCATTACCCGCAAGGAGGTTGACATCCGCGGCGCCCGCACCAGCGCAGGCGAATTCGAGGAAGCCGTCGACCTGATTTATACGGGAAAGGTGGATGTAAGAAGGATCCTCACCAAGGTTGTCTCCATGGATGAGACGCCGGAGACGATTATTGATATTGAAAAGAATCCCGGGAATTATATGAAGGTGAATGTGGTGCTGGATTGATTTAGTGTTCCATGGGAAAGAAGAAACCGTAACTGAATAAGGAAATGCCCGGCCGCGGCCTGTCGAAGTTTGACAGACGCGGACCGGGCTTTTTATGTATATTCCTGCTGGGACAAATGGCTAAAAAATGATGTAAAAACATGGTCACAAATAACAAAAAAACGTCGAAATGTACATAAGTGTTGATATTGTAGGGAGGGGGAGTTAAAATTAACCTATGCGGTTATACACAATTTTGTGTCCAAAGTGAAGTTGAGAAACTTCTGGCGGAAAGCGGTATAATTTCATCATACAGCAGGTAAATAAAGGATACTAAGGAGGGGGAGCGATGAAGGTTGTGTGGAGACGTACATTAAAGACGGGGCTGGCAGTCATGCTTGCGGCAGGAATGATGTTTGGGACGATCATGGCGGCACGGGGGGAGGAAAACAGTTCAGTGGCGGCCATGGATGCGGTGGAGGCTGTCAATGTGTCGGATACGGGCTATGATGTTGTGTTCTGTATTGACAACAGCAGGAGTATGTGGAAGCAGCAGGATATCAGGGACCAGGCTGTGAGGGTCCTGGCCAATCTGGCAGTGGGTTCGGATATCAGGATTGGCGGTGTGTATTTTGCGGACCACGTTTACCAGAGATGCTCCCTCACATCCCTCACAGGGGAGGAGGATACAAAGAAGGTTATGTCCTTCCTGAATTTTACGGATAAGGATGACGGAAACCGTGACACCAATATTGGGTCAGCCCTTTCTGAGGCGCTGAAGCTTTTTGAAAATCAGGATATATCCAGAAAGAGGATAATCGTCCTGTTCAGTGACGGGATAAATGAGGATTATGAGGGAACCGGCAGCTACACAGCCAGGGCCAATAATATGACCAGCCAGGCAGCGGGGGAAATCAATGAGGCGCAGATTGCGCTGTACTGTGTGTTCCTGGAAAAGGACCGGGCAGACGAAGCCTATCTGAGGAACCTGGTTAATTATTTTAAAGAGGATGGGCAGTACGACCAGGAGCGTTTTTTCCCTGTTGCGGAGAATGAGATTGACAGGCTTGCAGATAAGTTTTCCGATGTATTTTATGCAATGCAGAACAATATGAAGTATGAGAATATAACCATGGATAAGGATGGCATATACAGCTTCTATGTGCCTTCCATGGGAGTGGACAAGGTACAGATATCCCTGAAGGGGATTGAGTCGCTTTCTGCGGAGCCGGAGATACCGGCTGGAGAAGATACCGCCGGAAAGGAAGCTGCGGGAGAAGGGAATGAGCAGGGGAAATCATCCGGGAACGGCCAGATTGATACATGGATGGACGGGGAGACGGGATACATAACCATTCAAAATCCGTCTGTGGGAAAATGGACGGTAAAGGCGGAGGCGAAGGATCCTTCTGAGGTAAAGGGGACGCTGGCTTTTTACGCACATTTAAAAGCTGTGTGCCGTCTTGCATCCGTGGACGGAAGCGGCATCTATAAGAACAGCCTGGTGACGGTAAAAGCGGATTTTTGCGACGGGGCCGGCGGCGCAGTGGATATAGACCCGGCTGCAGACGTGACCTGCTATCTGGAATTTGCATCCGGAAAAAAGGAGAAGATGGTATTGACCAAGACGGGTATGGGATGCGGCAGTGGGCAATTCCTGGTACCTGACTATGGCACATATGATTTTAAGGTGGATGCTAGGTATGAGGGGTTTGTCAATCTGGAGTTCTGGGTGCCGGGAGGAGAAATCAGGGGCCGCGGGCCGCGGGCAGCCAAAATTCCGCCTGTATTCTTCAGCCATACCGTGATACAGGATGATAAGAAGCAGCAGAGCTTCATGGTGCTGGAGGAGGATCTGTTTACGGATCCGGACGGGGAATCCGTGAAGATTGAAAAAGTGGTGCAGTCTGATGCCGGGAATCCTGTGTATGCGGTACAGAAGGATGGGGTTGTGGTATTTACCGCTAAGAAAACAGGGGCTTTGGAGATAGGGCTTCAGCTGGTGGATGAATCCGGCATGACAGCCGTCATCAATGTAAAAGGATATGTGGTGAATAAGGCCCGGATGATTACCGTGCTGGTGGTGTTTGCGGTTGTCCTGGCAGCAGTAGCAGCGATGATTACATCTTCTAAAAAGAGTGACACGAGGAAGCGGAAATTCATCAAAAACTCGGCAGAGTCCATAAGGCAGCTGAGAAAGGAAATCCAGGAGATGCGCCATACATATGATGAGCTGATGCCTCAGATTGATTTGGACGGAATCAATCTGGACCAGGTCCTGCTTTGCAGGCTGTCTGAAAGACTGGCGGATGTTCAGATTGAACGCTGGGGGATAAAACAGTACATAACACAGGATGGGATACAGCCTGCCAACACAGCGGAAAATCTGGTCCAGGCACTGGATACATGCTTTTCAAAGGCAGGCAGCACTGACACATGGGACGGTAAGACGGACGGGCTGAGCCGGAAGCAGCTGAATGAGACATATGGGAAGGCAATGGAGACCCGGAAGGCGCTTCTTGACCTGAAATCGGATATCAGGAAATATCTGGAGGAGATGAAAAAACTGCCGGACAGCCTGGAAGCATTACAGGCGGAGATGGATGAAAAGATTGATTATATACGGAAAACCCTGGAACAGACATTTAAATGCTCCCTGACCCTTGAATGCGGGGAAGAGCTGATTGGGGCAAAGGGAGCCAGGGGACTGAAGGGATTCTACTGTCTGGACGATGTGAGGGTCAGCGGTATGAAGCAGATAGACACATTGGGAGAAGCCCTGGCTGGAGGCACCACAGGTATCATTGTCTATCCCCTGGGTGAGGACGGCAGGGACGGATTGCGGTTTGAGGGCAATGATAAGTTCAAGATCCGGGATGAGGGACAGGAGGATTTCAACTATACGGATAGTGCCAATCTGCTGAAGGGCAAGGTTTACCGCCTTTATATCCGTAAGCTGGGCGAGGTTATAGTCAGCATATCCTGAGAACGGAAAATACAAAATCGAAAAGGGGGACCTGATATGAATATATGTCCATTTAAGTTTGAAACGTTTGATGAAAACAATCTGTCCTATGAGATACAGTTCCTGTCAGAGTATAAGGTTGAATATCTGGAAAAGACCATTATAAAGGATTGCTATAAGGAATTTCTGAAAAAGGAAACCGATGACCGGCAGGCGGATAAATTGCGGGGGAATAAAACAGCGGAGGGGAACAGCAGATATCTGTTAAAGGCAGGCGGAGCAGGCCAGAGGAACCAGATGGAAGTTCTGCTGGAAACAGTGGAGAAGGAAAGAACTGCGTATCTGGCCAGATATGAGAGGTCCAGGCAGCGTCTGTTAAATAATCCGGATATGCCGGGGGATGTGGATGGGAAACAGATTTCACACAGTACAGGGAACGAAGATAAAGAATTACTGGATATGGAGATAACAGAGAAACCGGCTGGGAGTAAAACGTATTCGATAGCAGTTGACGGAATCGAGGTGATGAAAGCATATCCATGCTGCCCGCGCTGTAATACGATGCTTCCTCTTGAATGGTTCAGGGCAGAGGATTTCTGCGGCATATCCATGCTGGCGCTGGTGCACGGAGGAAAATCCACCATGTCCCTGTCTATTATCGGAAATAACTTTGAACGTTTGAGAACGCCGGGAGATGGAATCGTATTTTCCCCAGCACAGAAAAAGAGTACGGATGTATTTTACAGAGAAAAATGTAGGGATGCCGAGCGGATGATAAGGGAAAAAGTATATCCAATCGGCACGGAACCGGTCTACGTCCATCCTATATTTGTAAATATGGACTATAAAGGGCACCGCATGGTGATTGGATTATATGATGTATCCGGTGAGACCATGATGGATGCAGATTCCATGAACAGCCTGGTCAGCCACCTTAAGCACATGTCCGCCCATATCTATCTGATTGATCCCAAGGATATGAAGATTACGCTGGAAGACACAAAAAGTAATGGGGAAGAAATAAGGGACTGCAAGGTCCTGGACATTGAGGCGCAGGGGGAATTGCAAAGGAATAGCAGAGGTAAGACGGTTGCTGCGTCCAGCCTGGTCAGGACGAAAAAACATACTCAGACAAAAAAGCGGAATACAGACCCATTTTCCCTGTTCTTTAAGGTTGTGGACCTTCTGGACGAATCAGGTGAAATAGGGGAAATCCGCACAAGACAGCATATGGCGTTTTCCGTTATCAAAAGTGATCTGTTGGAGGCGGCGCCGGAGATACATGAACTGCCGCACCATGACCTCCTGTTTGAACGTCCGGAGTGCTGGGAATTATGGGATGAGGATAGGAATCTTATGAGGGTGGACGTGGTCCGGAAGGTATTTGATAAGTGTGTCATGGACCGCGCCATGATGGACCGGCTCGCAGCGCTCTTTGGGACGGTATCCTGGCACTGTGTCAGTGCCACGGGCTGCGCAGGCGAGGGAAAGCTGGAGGGGGATTACGATCCTATCCGTGTGGAGGAGCCGTTGATTGAATGCATTAAGGCAAAGATTAAGAAGAATAAGTGGGATGATGAGGAATAGGAGGTGGATGTATGGTGAGTTACCGGTATCATCAGGCGTATTATACTTGGGAGACAGCGTCCCCTTCCTGTCCGGTCACAGGATGGGAGATTCATAAGGCAAGCCTGGAAGATGACAAATTTTCCCGTGAATGCAAGAAACTGGCCTCAGGGTTAGATCAGGGACAGGGCGGGACGACCAGTGAATATCTGGTATACTCTGCAGATTGGAACTGCTTTGTAAGTGTCGGGGTCAGTCCCCGGCCTGAGGGGGATGAGGTTGGAAGAAAAAATATCCTGTGCCACCTCTTTGTGCCTCAGAGCCACTGGGTGCCGCCAGATCCGGCTGATTATCTGCTGGATTTTCAATTTGATTCTGTCCCCAGACCCGGGGACAGGCTTTCTGCCGTCACCATAAATAAGGGGAACTTCAATTACCGGGATATACTGGACCGTTTTGCATTGGGAAGTGATGGAGTCGGTATACATAAGAAAAGGCTGGAGGTTCTTTTGCGGCTTCTGTACCAACGGATATTGTCGGATGCGCCGCCGCTGCTGTTTTATATGAGGCATGATGGGCTGGATGGGATGGAATATGCAAAAGCTGCCAAAAGCCTGGTGTATCTGCTGCATTTGTGGGTCCCATCCGCCACGGAGGAACAGATGCGCCGTTACAGGAGGAGCCTGACCTTCAGTATTAATGCGGAAGGCAGGACAGGAGGAATCGGTATCCTTTTTAACAGCGGGGATAATGGCGGTTACAGTCTGGAGCACCTGGAGATGTATGGGGAGGAAAATGACTTTGAAGGCGGATTTTTTTGCACATTGGCAGAAAAAGCGCAGGATTCGGCGGATTCTCTCCAGCAATATCTGAAACAGCTGTCAGAGGTTTTTGATGGGAAGGCAGGCAGCCTGGATGAGATATTGCTGGCCTATAAAAGAAAGAGGATGGACGAAGGCAATCCGATCCCGGAGGAGGAACTGTATGAAAAGCTGGGAAGCCTTATAAGAAAGTCAGAACGTATTCCATGGTATAAATCCTTCTGTATTGACTTTCTGAAGCAGCTGGATCTGGAACAAAGCGTACACCTTGACGGATATTGGGATGAAATGATTGACTGGCTGGACAGGGAGCGGGAACCTGAGATTGAGACAGTTACCGCACGTATTCTGGAATGTGTGGGCAGGAAGAATCCTGACCGCCTGAAAAAATACTGCTGTCAGATACCGCAGCGTTCCGGACCGTTTATCTTGGATGAACTGTACAGAAGGCTTGAAAAAAAAATCCGGGAAGAAAGGGATGCCAATGTCCCGGATAAGATTGGAAATCTGGCTGTCATTGCAGACAGGTATTCACCTTTGTGGAGCATCGGCGATTTCAAATGGAGTATGCTCAATCATGGCGTGGAACTATATAAATCCGAAAACCTGGATGCTGGCGGCAGGGAAAAGATTACAGGCCTGATGGTCCGTTATGATGAGGAAAACTGGGATAAGGAGATTCATGATTATTACATATGCCAGGGAAATGACTATATACAATGGCTTTTCGGACAGGCTGGCCGTGTGGATTCCAGATATGTCCGTTACTGCTATGGACAGATGCTTGCATCCCTGCGTGAATCTGCAGATGTGGATATGGAACTATTATCAGAATTGGAGCGCAGTCTGGCAGAGCGTGCGGATGGACAGATTACAGATGGGCAGAGGGAGGAATACAGGAGCCTGGTATGGGAGATACAGGAACCGTTGATTACGAGGCAGATTAACAATCTGTCCTCAGATGATCTGGACGGACTTATGGGTTTTAAGAACTCGGTGCTCAGAGGTAATTGCCTTGAGGCCTGGGAAAATAAAGCGTGCCGGATTCTGGAAAAACGCATTCCGGTTGAACTGGAGACACTGAAGCAGATTGAGCGGCGTTATAATGGACTTACCAATAACGGAAAGGAACAAACAATGAAGACGCTGGCCTGCAGGCTGGAACGGGCGGCGGAATCGGATGTGGAATTGTATGCGTGGCATTGCTTTTTGAGCCAGACGGGGGCAGGGCGGTTCTGGAGCATTTTTAAACTGAAGGAAGCATTTCCATGTATTTATACAAAGATAAAGGATGCCCATTGCCGTAACTATATCCTGGGCGATGACACTTATATGGATAAGCTGTTTCATATCTATGAGCAATTTTGTGATTCACGGTCCATCGATGAAGCCTATGTCAGGAATATCGTCCTCGGGACATCAGATAAATCGCAGGAAAACTCAGGTCTGATTGCACTTATGGAAATTCACCTGATGCATAGCGGTAAAACAAGCATACAGGACTGTATCAATTATATGGCGGTACGCATGACCTGTGCTGAAGCCAACGGAAAAAGTGCCTGGGATATATATGATGCCATATCAAAAAACACAATGGTATACCATATTCTGGTTGATACTTTGAAACGGGCCGATGGCTGTACGGAAGATGAAAAAAAGAGGATAAACAGTATTCTGACCATGTTTCATCAAGTTGAGACATTCCAAACACAAGATTCCTGGACATTAGACATGCTGAGGGAGGCAATCAGGATTTATAAGGAATCAGGGGCCGGAGGCGGTGCGGACAGCGGCGGTTTCGGCAAGAAGATTGAAAAACAGCTGGAATATCAGAAAAAACGGATTTATGATGAGTGTTCACAGTATAATGAGCTCTGCAATGATTTCTATGGCACGAACAAAAGCAGGGTGATGTCTGAGACTGAAAAGGGGCGGATAACTGCGCGGACGCAGACCTGTGGGCAGGCCCAGTCCTATGGCCGGAGTCAATCCTATGGCCAGAATCAATCCTATGGTCCCCCCCAATCCTATGGCCAGAACCAGGGATTTTCGCAGGGTCAGTCCTGGGGTCAGGACACGGGTACCGCACAGAACAGGTCCTATGAGCAGAGACAAAAGACTGGGCAGAAACAGTGCTGTGCCCAAGACACGGAATCAGTGAGGCGGTCCTGTGCCCAAGAACCGGCAGCGGCCCGGACCCAACCTGATATACCAGGCCTGCCGCGGTTTTCATCCGATGCGGAATTAAATGGGACAAGAATCGTACCGGTGGGCAAGACACCGCCTGGTAAGGAGGCGGATTATAAAGAGCCGGATTATAAAAAGCCTCAATATGATTGGCCTCCACCATCGGGTACCAATATACAAGGAGGAAAATAGTGATGAAAAAGTCAAGGGAGGAATACCGTGCGTGGATCTGTTCCATACGCAAAAGGTGCGGCATGGACCTGGATGAGTTCGGCGCCAGCCTGTGCCACTATGTCAGGGACAGGACGGTTGGGGAAGAGGTATGCCGGCCGTTTTTAGGGCGAATGGTGCATCTGTGGGAGTGCGGCCAGAACCAGTGTAAGAACATTGAGACATTCCTGGCCCTGGCTTTGGTGGAGTACTGCGGCACCATCGATGCGGCGCCCTGCATTTCACAGGAGGAACGGCAGGCCCGGTATGACCATGTGAGAAAACGTATGCTGGAATTTCATGGGAAGGAACTGTATGTAAGGAATCTGAACCATGTCCTTCTGGTGGGAGCCATCAGAGGCTTATATTCCCTTCGGGATGTGATTGATAAAAGAAAGGAATTAAATGAAAGATTAAGGGGCAGCAAACTCTCACTGGGGCAGAAACGGGATAACAGTGTAAAGTTCATGACGGTTATTATTGAGCCCAGGATTATGCATGCCGCAACATATGAGGAAATGGAAGCAATCATCATGGAACATAAGGATTATTTCCTGGGCGGCCGCGTGGTAGGGGAACGGATGAAGAAGCGCTATGGGGAAATTCATGGACTGAACAGGGAATTTGGTTTTAAAGAGGCGGTCTGCCTTTATGCGCCGCGGTTTAAGAACAGTTTCAGCCACCTTTTCATGGAGGATGTGGCCATATCCAGGGGGTGGCTTCTGGAGTTCTGCATACGGATGAGAATGGGCCGGGAAGAGATAAATGAAGTCCTGAAGGATGCGAGGATGGAACCTCTCAGCGATGAGAAGGAACATACCGAAAGTCTCATACAGCCCTACGGGGAAATGGGCGTGGGAAGCAAGATGTGGTTTGCGGCCCTGGAACAGGAGGCAAAGACAAGGGTGAGGCATGGACTCATGCCGGAGGAAGATACTGTTTTTTTGCGCAGGTATGCGGATATATACGGGCTTCCGTTCCATATGAAGGTGCTGGCAGCCGCGGTATCCTGCCTGCATATCCTTGAACGGAACCAGGAATACCAATACCCGGCTGATTTTTACCTGGAACGCATCATCCAGAATGGGGAGATGGTTTCCTTCCTGAATGCCTTTTGGGAGGAGTGCAGGGCATATGATGGGGAAGATGAAGACGATGGAGGAAGGGAACGGTGGATAGCTGGACGGCTCCTGGACGAGGCCTCCGAGAGGGTATACATGCTGGATGAACAGGAGATATTCACGGGGCTGGGACGTCTTAAAAGCACATATAAAAAGCGGGCACAGGACTGCCTTGAGGAGTCGGCGCCGTATTACCGTATGCCAGAGGAAAAAGGCGTGTTCCTGACACCGGCTGAGTTTAAAGAAGCAGAGGCCCAGTATACATGCGCGGCAGTCCTCTATTCTATTTTTACGGGCAGGCTTTGGAACGGAAGGTATTGTGAGCCGGAACCGGAAGAAAGCAGGAAGATGAAAGCCGGATGCTTCGATCTGTATTATTTCCTGAAAGCTTTATGGGAGGCATATCTGGATAAGAAGCCCCTGGTCAGGGCAGGGGAAGGATACCGTATCAAGCTGCCGTCGGGAAAGCCGGTAGGACCCCGGTTCGACGATGAGGGGATAACAGGCGCTCTGATGGAGGCATTGGCAATCATGGCGGGAAATCCGGATTACTGCCCGGAGTCTTTCCAGTAAAGTTGTGTGGAATTTTTTTTGGATCAGGTATGCTAAACTGGTAACATAACAAGATGGCATGTCTAAATTTCAAAAAGGGGGAAGCACATATGTTGTCAAAGCTGGGTATCTTATTGGTAATGCTGGTATTGTTGGGAATGGCGGTACTCCTGTTTAAGGAGTCCATGATGCCGGGGGCATTTTCACGGCCCAAAGGCAGCAGGGAGGAGGATAAAAAGAAGTATAAAAAAGAACGGCGTGAGACAGTACTCATCGGAGGGCCCAGACTGTATCTCTTTACAGGGAAAAAACAGATGAGGGAGTTTTCCATTAACCGCCCTAACTGGCTTCTGGGGAGCTGGACCAAAGCGGACTGCGTTCTGGGCGATGCGACTATTTCGGCAAAACACTGCCGCATATTCAGGGATATGGCAGATGGGAAGCTTGTTTACTACCTGCAGAACCTTTCAATCCACAATCCTGTGGAGATATACAACCCTGAGAGACAGTGCTATGAATTCCTGAGGTACAAAGAGTGCGTCCCCCTGAAAGAGGGCAGACAGAAATTCTACATAGGGGAACACAAGGCGGTGATTGACATGGAATCCATGGGACATGGGCCAGAACCGGAGATGGAAGACGCAGACGGCATCATGCCGGAGGACCGGGGACACGGGGCAGAACGGGGGAGGACCAGGATTTATGAGAAGCACAGCACGGTATAAGATAAAAATCCGTTATTGGATACTGGAATTAAAGCTTCCTCTTGCCATGACCCTGGTGCACATCATGCTTTTAATGTTCATGTGCCTGAAGGATAAAGGCAGCCATTATCTCCCTGTTTTCTGGATCCTCCTGTTTACGATGTGGACAGGCTGCCTGTTGGCCAGGCTGTGCCATGGGAGCCAGAACCTGGTGGCCTGGGTTTTAATACTGCTGACCGTGGGCGGCGTGATGCAGGTAATGCTGATGGGGGAGGATGCAGCAGACGGGTTCCGCCTGTGCAGGAAATTTGCGGCTGCCTTTGTTCTCTCCGCAGCGGGAGTAACTGCATTTTACAAAATGTCCTGGTATAAGAAGGAGCATGCGGTTGCAGGCATGGCATGCCTGAGCCTGATGATTTTTGGGATCATGTTCCTGTTTGGAAGCGATGTGGGGGATGGGGCGGTGGTCAACCTGAAGGTGGGAACCCGTTCCTTCCAGGTGCTGGAACTTTTAAAGGTGCTGTATATTTTCGTCATGGCGGGGCTGCTTGGAAAAGAACAGTTAAAAGATAAACAGGTAATGGGGCTTAAGCGTCCGTGGGCGGCATTTATATTTACGGTGTTGAACATAGGTTTCCTGGCCCTGCTGGGGGAACTGGGGACAGCGCTTTTGATAGCGGCCCTTGGAGGCGGAATGTTCCTGGCCGGGGGAAGGCTCCATATCACCAGGAAAAGGGCGGTGGCCGCCGCCGTGGTATCGGTCCTGGCAATGGTCATCCTGGCACTTTTGGTCTGGAAGGCTCCATCGGGGATTTTCCTTAAGATATATAACCGGCTGTATTATTTCCTCTATCCTGAAAAGGACGCCTCCGGCCTTGGCCTTCAGTATATACAAATAAGGAGGGCCTTGGCGGTGGGGGGAATGCTTGGGCCTGAGTCCACAAGGTATCTGTTCCATATCAGCGAGGAGAACACGGACCTGGTGTTTGCAAAGCTGGTGCAGACCTGCGGTATGCTGATGGGGTTGTTTGTGATTACGTCCTATCTGCTGATGCTGAGGGAGGGATTCGGGATTACACTCAATGGCCCGGATTCATATTACCGCATGATAGCAGCAGGAATCATACTTCTGATTGCCATCCAGGGAATTGTCCATATAGGGTGCAACATATGTTTTATCCCTATTACGGGAATACCTCTTCCCTTTATATCGCACGGAGGCGTGAATCTGACTGTGAACCTGGTGCTGTCAGGTATACTTATGGTTATATCAGGCGGCAGGATGGAAGGGAGATGGGTGCATGAACTTTAGGAAAAACCTGACCGTGATTTACCTGGTGCTCTTTGCCGTCCTTGTGGCTGAGGCAGCCGGACTGCTCGTCCGGAGTGCCGTCATCCCGGGTCTGAGCAGACAGGCGGAGCATGACCGGGATACGGCTATGAGCCGCTGCAATGCCAGGACCATTGCATCCGGTGATATATATGACTGCAGGAAAAACCGGCTATTCAGCGCCGGAGGTCCCGGGGAGAAAGGGATTTATGCGGATGATGAGGCCTATTCCCAGATCATCGGATATGCGCTTCCCGTCACCAACCAATATTACCGTCTGATGGCATATTATAAGGAGGAACTGTTTTTACCGGCAGGGGCAGAGGGAAGAAAGGGCGCGGACATTTATCTGACCCTGGATCAGGGAATCCAGATGAAGGCGCTCCAGGTTTTAAAAGACGAAATCGGCGAGGACGGCGAAGGGTCGGTGGTTGTGATGGATGCAAGGACGGGAGAACTGAAGGCCTTTGTCTCTCTTCCTGCATTTAATGCCAATGATTTGGATTCCAGCTTAAAGGAAATGAACAGCAGCAAAGAAATATGGTACCCTGTCACCCATAAAAAGGGGGTGCCGCCCGGAAGCATCTTTAAACTGGTTACAGTGGCGGCTGTCCTGGAGAACGGATTTGAGGATTTCCGGACAGCGGACAAGGAATTTGATGTGGATGGGGTACGCATTACCAATTCGTATAAGCCGGATGGAAAGGAAATCGGTTATAAAGAGGCGCTGGTCCGTTCATCCAATGTCTATATGGCATCAGCGGCATTGGCAATAGGAGGGGACAGGCTGACGGAAATGGCCGGACGGTTCATGGTTGGAAAAGAACTTGAACTGGACTTTGGAACGGTTGTGAGCAATTGGGATCTGGATTCCGGCAATGCCCTGGAGACAGCCCAGAGCGCCTATGGACAGGGAAAGATATTGTTTTCAACTATATATGGCGCCATGATGGCCCAGGCCATTGCCAATGACGGAACGATGATGAAACCGTACATGGTAGGGGCCATCATAGACCAGAACGGAAAATGTCTGAAAAAGGGAGAGGAACAGGTGCTGAGCAAGGCTGTCAGCAAAAGGACAGCCAGGATGATAGGCGGGGCCATGGAGGAGGCAGCCAGGTCCTACAAGATGGATGATACATATCGTATTGCCGCAAAGACGGGGACCGCGCAGATTGGCGATGCGGATAACCGTTACGAGGCATGGATGGTCAGTTTTGCCCCCGCAGATAATCCCCGGTATGTGATAGCGATGAATCACTGCGGCACAAAAAATTACGGCATTTCCCTGAAGAAGCCGGTGTTGGAACTGTATGGTTATCTTTTGCAGTAGGCGGTTTCACTGTGCCAGAAGACTATCCAGCCACTGATACCAGTTGTGGAATGAAGAGTGGTTGGAATCACCGCGCTCCGGATGTAATCCGTATTTAAAGAGCATACCATAGCTGCTGCTGGCGCTGCTCTGTACAAAATTCAAGTAGCTATAGTGGTTGTTAAAGTCCGTTCTGTCCCTGTAGAAAAGCCGGGCGCAGAAAAGTGCAAAGAGCTGGGTCAGCAGATAATCTGTGGGGAGATTCAGCTCAAGGTGGATACTGCTGGCCTTCACAAAGCTGTTTAATGGCCTGTGTTTAAAAAAGCAGGAGGTGAAATCCACCAGCTTCAGATGGAACCGGTTATCTGTCAGTATTATATTTTCAGGTGTCAGATCCAGATAAAGAATCCCGTTTTCATTGAGATAAAGCAGTGTATCATAAACCTGCCTGCAGATGACGCGCATGTCTTTCCTGCTCAATATCTGACATGGGGTGGAAGTACTGCAGTACTGGCTGAGATACCTGGACAGGGACATTCCTTTTACATACTCCATCAATATGTAAGTGTGATTCAGGCTGTTAGCGTGATAGTACTTCGGGATGCATCCGCATCTCAGGGTTTTCATTACCTCCAGTTCATGCTGGAATCTTGTGTGGTATGCCTTTATTTTAGGAGATGAGGAGGGGCAGGCTTTTACAAAAAACCACTCCTTCCAATCCTTGGTCACCTGGTAAAAAAGGCAGTCCGGCTGGCAGTCAGACACAGGATATATCTGTTCATAGTAATAGTTGCGGTAATACATGCAATCACCCCCCTCGCACTTGCTTATCATGAAGTATAACACAGGGATATTGCCCTTTCAAGAATAGGAGTTGGAAAATGTCGAATTATAAGGTTTTTTACCGCTCGGTAAAGTCTGCCGATACACACCACCGTGTAAATGAGGACTGTTATATGCATGTACAGTATTATATGATGAATGATGCCAAAATCAATGTTCTGGCGGTTGCAGACGGAATGGGAGGACTGAGCAATGGGGAGACCGCCTCAAGGTCGGCGGTTGCGGGTGCACTGGAAAGCGTGCACAGGGAACTGCTTCGCAGGTATCAGGATTCCAGAGGGAAGAACTTTTCCATGACCCATCACATTGAATGGCTGGAGGCCGCTGCCAGGACAGCATTGGAAGACGCCAATGAGGCTGTATGCGCCACAGCGGAACCCGGGGTGGAGACAGGAACTACATTAAGCCTTCTTTTACACATGGGTGACTGCGCGGTGGCTGCCAATGTGGGGGATTCCCCCATCTATTATTACCCGGCAGCGGAAAAAGAACTGGTACTTGTATCGGAGATACAGACCAAGGCGGAGATGGAGGCTTGTGCGGGCAGGTATGAACGGTTTTCCCAGGAATATTATGAACAGTCCCATATCATCATGAACAGCCTCGGGTCGTACACAAAGCTGCCGCAGGGCAGCGTCAGTATCAATGTACTGGAGGACGTGAGGCATGGTGACATGTTCCTCATTGGTTCGGACGGCGCCTTTGGACGTCTGAAGGCAGAGGATATCCTGGAACTGCTTGAGGAGGAACAGGGGGATGTATTCCTGGGCCGGCTGTTTTTTGAGGCGGGAAAGGATAAGGAGGACGACCAGACAGCTGTTTTATATATGATATGTGAGGGCTGACATATGGAGAAGACGTTGTGCAAAGGTGATGTGGTATGCAGCGGAACCAGGGAATACAGGCTTTTGGAAGATCCTGTCATGAATCAAGACAAGCTTAACTGGCATGTATTGGCAGCCGAAATGAATGTACCGGGCGATGCCAGGCGTTTCATGAAATATACTTTGAAAGATAACGTGGCTGCGTACCTTCCTCTTAAGCGGGAATCCAAATTCAGAATCAGGTATCCGTATATTGAACGTGTATATGATTATTTTGAAACATCCGGGCCGTTGGGGAGGGAAGCGGCATTCCTGATTGCAGAGTATGAAGATGGCGTGGACCTTAGGGAGTTCATCTGCCGGGAGGGCGGACAGGGGGAAGATACCCCGGTTCAGGAACGGCAGTATTTTTCCTATATGCTCCAGCTTCTGTATGCGGCTGATAATTACAGCAGCTATAACAGGTCGGATCCGCTGGTGCACCGGGACTTAAAGCCGGAGAATATCATGGTCAGCCGGGACGGCAGGCGCATCAAGATAGTGGATTTTGACTGGGCGCACACGGACCGGAGGGACAGGATTACCGGGCGCCTGTCATTCTCGTCGCAAAAAACAGGCGGGACACCGGGATATATGGATCCGAGGGCGGAACATCAATATGTATCTGATATACAGGCGGATATCTATTCCCTGGCAATGGTTTTCCTGTTCCTGCTGTCAGGCAGGGACTATATCCGGGATGATGAGATATATTCATACATGGAACCGGAAGGACGGGATTTAGCCTACCGGCTTCAGGTTTGGCGGCTGAAGGAACAGTACAGGCAGGAAAGATACAGGGGACTGCGCAATATCATCCAGAAGATGATGGATGTCTTTGAAAAACGCTATGATGGAGTCCGCAAGATTCTGTCTGATTTCAAAGGATTCCTGATTGGATACTGTGGCAGCCAGGAGGAGTATGACCTGTATTTTACATTTCCGGAGCTTTTGCAGGTACCGGAGACTATGAGAGGCAGGACAAGGGAACCAATTGTTGTCAGCCTGTATGACAATGAGAGTGACAGATATACATCACTGGAGATTGGCAGATATCAGATGAACGATGTCAGTATAGGAAAACATATGGTGATGAGCCTTTGTAACATAAAGCAGGAACTATACTACATACCCCTGGAAGAAAGCCTTAAATGTATCTCGGGCGCAGGGGAGGATATGAAAATCCGGTCAGGGGCGGAATTTGAATGCAGATACGGAAAATTGAGCCTTAGACTATACATGAAGAAAAGGGGAGGGAAATCCTATGAGGAATAGACAGGAACGTTACATGGGGATGGATGAAGACGAACTGTACCGTATGAAAATGGAAAGAAGCAGCCGCAGGATATCTCCAAGAAAGGATGAGGAAGAAGAAATCCTGGACTTGGGGGCGGAGGGGGAAGAGGAAATCCTGGAC